>Ga0209824_10001739_pt1 | contig 11846 bp, 13 predicted proteins | sample VDWuncwatermetaG_FD_184124 | JGI IMG/M metagenome (GOLD analysis project Ga0209824, IMG submission 184124) | Wastewater microbial communities from Netherlands to study Microbial Dark Matter (Phase II) - VDW unchlorinated drinking water (SPAdes)... ...
TCAGACACCCTTCTAACACCTCACAGGCTATGATCTCGGAGGATACTCTTTCAATTGGAAAGAAAGGCAGAGGTAGCTTGGCGGCGGTTGGACACCCCAAGCTTGGCGAGGACATGCGTGAGATGGTTTTTTACGGTCTTCGGGCTTATATGAATGCGGAGGCTAATTTCTTTGTTGCTCATCCGTTGGGCAACAAGGGAGAGAATCTGTAGTTCCTGACGACTCAATGAAGCTCCCCGCCCCAAGGGGCGGGGTTTCTTTCAGAATAATTTCAACTGCTCGCAACTTTTGTGCTGGGTTTCTTATCCTTCACTACAAAACCCCTACCCTACACCCCACCTTAAGGTTCCCCGCCTCAAGAGGCGGGGTTAATCTTGAATTTATCTAGCTTACCATCTCTCTGTATTGCACTGTAGGAAGGTGTGATGCACCTGCTTGGGGAGGTGTGGGTCTATCCAGATCCCTCCCATACTGACGGATGCGATGGCATCTAAAAGATCAGGCATGGAGGAGCTTTTAACAACGTACCCTGCAGCCCCGCCTACAGCCGCTTCCAGGGCGACTTCCTCTCCGCTATAGCCACTCACCACGAGAATTCGGGTGGCGGGGCTTCGGCCTCTAACCTCCTTGCAGAAGTCTGTGAAACGGCCTAAGCGTGGCATTTTGTAGTCCAAAAGTAGGAGATCGGGACGATAGAGGCTAACTAGGTTGAGGGTCTCTTCTCCATCAGCGGCTTCCCCCATCACAACGTACTTCTCCCCCCTATAGTGAAGCGCCATCCGCACCATCTCGCGGAACATCGTGTGGTCATCGGCGAGAACAATCTTTATCGGCATTTCTACAGTCCTGTGGGGGTCCCAAGGCAGCCTAAAAAACAGGACCCACAAGGGGCCTCTTTTTACTTTACTTCTCGACGGAAAACAAGCTATAAAATCGCCCATCTCATGCCAACGCTAAACGCAGCTCTCAAACAAAAAGTTGACCATTATCTGTAAGGAGGAAGGAATCATATGAAACTAAGTACGAAGCATGCTGGTTTTTTGCTTGGAATTATTGCTCTCTCGTTACTCTTGCTTCGGTCAGACCTTTGGCCAGCGGTGGCCGGCGCCGTTTTCACGACAGTCAACGAGGCTGCTGACGGGACTGGCCACTGCAAGAATGGAAACCCCGGCGTCAACTGCAACATCTACGATGGGAAAGGATTCGTCTGGCTCAACGGAGGTCCACTCCAGAACGGGCTTAGTCCGGATGGGACCTACTTCTTCGCTGTGCTGGTACCAGGAGGCCAGAACGCGGATGTAAACGATGGTGACGGCGGCGGCGCTGGCGTCAATAAGAATCTCTCCGACGACTTCGACACCTACTTGAACCGCACCTTTACCGTTACCACTGGCGAGGTAAGCGCGTACACCGGTACCCACGACTTTGATAACGGAACACTTGGTGCTCCCCCCCTCAGCGGGACGGCACCCTTTATCCGACTCATGCCCTATGCCGACACAACAAACAACGGCGGCGAATACATCATGGCTGTCTGCAAGTACGATCCCGCAACATACCATCCTGGTACCAATCCCGTGAACCCAAATAGCTGCAAATATGACGCCTTCAAGGTGAAGGCGGCGGTTCCGCCTCAAGATATGACGGAAATCGACGTCCTTAAGTTCTGCGATGCCAACGCGGACGGATTTCTGAATCTCACCGAGATGAACCAGGGCCTGGCGGGGTGGGCGATCAGCTTTAACCCCAGTAGCTGCAGTGGAACAACCGACACTTTTGGGACGCTCACCTGTGTCACTGACCCTGGGCCCTATAGTATCGGCGAGACGGTCCAGCCGAACTTCGCCCAAACTGCGACAGGCGTCGATGGATTCTTCGGGCAGTGTTCCACTACCACCACGCTGGCCTGCAACCCAAGTGGGCCGTCCTGCCCGTCTGGAGAGACCTGCGTGGCCAACGGCGCCATTAACCCAGTGTCACACGACGCCGGCGTCGGCTCCCATACCGTGAGTTTCGGCAACGTCGGGCTCAGCTCGATCAGCGGGCGAAAGTTCGACGACCGCAATGCCAACGGAGTGGATGACAGCGAAACGGGCGTCGCTGGGGTCAAAATACTACTGAGCGGAGTCGCCACCAACGGCAACTCCGTGAGCGCGTGTGCTGTTACTGATGGAAGTGGCAATTATTCCTTCCCGAACCTCCTGCCGGGTTCCTACACGGTCACCGAGGTCAAGCCGACTAGCACCTTCGCCAGCACGGCGACATCTTGCAGCGAGACTCTCGCGGTCGATGAAGCCTGCGCGGGAACAAATGCAACGTGCAGTAGTTTCGGCAACGTCTGTCTCGGGGCCGGAGGCGGTCACACCCTTGGCTTCTGGTCCAACAAGGTGGGTCAGGCGGCATTGAATGACGAGAGCGGGTCAGGGCCAGAGTTAGCGATCCTTAGCTCCCTGAACCTAAGAAATGCCAGCGGAGCCGATTTCGATCCTGCCACGTACGCAGCGCTCCGCACATGGCTGCTTAGCGCCACGGCCACCAACATGGCGTACATGCTTTCTGCACAGCTTACAGCCATGGTCTTGAACGTGGAGGCCAATTTCATTAGCAACACCTTGAGTAGCATTGTCGACAACACATTTACGGTTAGTGGAAGCTCGCTGGTATACGCGCCTAGCTGCGGCAACACCGGCGTTGGCAACAACTTCATCACGGTCAGCAATCTGATCTCGCAGGCGAATGCGGCTCTTGGGGCAGACGGCTACACGCCAGCGGGCGACCCTAACCGCACTCTGCAGGAATGTCTTAAAAACGCCCTTGACGGGGCCAACAATAACCAGAACTTCGTCGTAGCTTGCCCAGCGTTCGGAGCAACCTGCCAATAACCGGGCGGCAAAACTAAAGTTGTTGTCCTGAAGTACAGAAGGGCCGCCGGTAAACCCGGCGGCCCTTCTGTTTGGGAGGGATTTAGGACTCACGCTGTTCATTCGGTTGATAGAGGACCCCATCTGTGTTCCTTATTAGTCTACATTAAGCCATGACAAAGAGACTTTTAACGATAGTTCTTGGACTGGCTCTCCTGATGCCTTTTTACGCTCAAGAAGCCCTGTCACAAACCAGTGAAGAATTAAGGGCACTCAGAAAAGATATAGAGAGCCTAAAGCAAGGCCAGAAGTCTATTCAAAAGGAGATTGAAGAGATTAAGAGCCTCCTTAGGGGAAGAGCAGCCGCTCAACCATCCCAACCTCAGGAGGTCCTGCTAACCGTCAAAGACGATCCTTTCAAGGGCGAAAAAGATGCGAGGCTTACGCTCATCGAGTTTTCAGATTACCAGTGTCCTTTCTGCTCCCGCCACTTCCGCGACACCCTGCCGCAGTTAGAACGCGAATACATCTCAACCGGTAAGGTCAAGTATGTCTTCCGCAACTTCCCGATCGAATCGATCCATCCCCAGGCATTCAAGGCCCATGAGGCGGCCAACTGCGCCGGGGAGCAGGGAAAGTATTGGGAGATGAATGGCAGGCTGTTTGCCAATCAAAAGGCGATGAGTCCAAAGGACTTGTCAGACCATGCACAGGCACTCGCTCTAGACATGCCGAAATTCCAGCAGTGTCTGGATAGTGGAAAGTATGCCGAAAAAATCCGCAAAGACCTGGTGGACGGGCAAAAGGCCGGAGTTCAGGGGACCCCTAGTTTTTTCGTAGCGCTCACAGAGCCCAACGATACAAATCTTAAAGTTCTTAGGACGATAAGAGGCGCACAGCCCTATGCCGCCTTCAAAGATGCCATAGAAAGCCTATTATCCGCACAAAAGTAGCAAGTTCCAATCCAAGATCCAGCTTCACCTGTGGTAAACCCGCGTTTTGACTTCTAAGTAGGTTACGAGGTAACAATGGCAACAGACGGTCAACAAGCAGATGATTTCAATTTCTTTTAGAAAGCGCCTCCACTTGCCTTGCCAGATCAGCAATCTGAAGCGTAACGGCTTCTTCTAACTCGGGCAATCCGTCCTCCATCTCTTTTAGCGCAGAGGCCTTTTGATTTAACCCCTTCACGGTCTCTCTAAGCTGAGAGACAACACCTGCCATCGCGATCTCCCAACTCCCCAAAATTTCCTCCAACTGCCGGATTTCTGCGGTTACCAAGCCCTTGGTTTGGGTCTCTTTTAGCTCCTTACCGAGATTCTCCAAGAGGTCTTCCTTTTCCTTGAGCCGATTCTCCATATCGCGGATCCGTAAAGTAAAGCTTTCTTCCAGCTCTTTAAGGGCAATGTCTTTCTCGTGAAGCATTCTATCCTTTTCCTCAAGTCTAGCCTCTAGTGCAGCTACTGTAGATCCAAAGTTTTCCTTAATTTCCTTGGCCCGTCGAGCTTCCTGAGCGGCTAAAGCTTCCGCTTCTTTGCTCCTCGATGTCGATTCTTTTAACTCCGCTTCGCGGATCTCTAGGAGCTTCTCTTTCTCCTCGAGCTGATTCTCCAATGCGTGAGTCTTCGAACTCAGATTTTCCTCAAGATCCTTAAGGGTAAACTCTGTTCTCTGAATTATTTCCTCTCTCTCTTTAAGCTGAGCCTCAAGAGCTGCCACAGTCGCCTGGAAACTTTGTTTAAATTCCTCGACCCTCTTGGTTTCTATGGCCATCAAGGTCGCCGCCTGCTTCACAAATGACTCTATCCTGGTTAGGCGGTCTTTCATTTCAGTAACCTGATTGAGTGTAAGTTGCCGCTGTCCGTTCACTTGTTTGTCCTTTGGTAGCTCTGAAGCCATGTGGCACCTCCGCTATCCAGTCATTAACAAAAGAAAATCCCGCGGCGTAGTTGCCCAAAAAGCTGCGAGAAGCACCCGACTGGGCCACGGCAGCGAAAACCTATGATTCTGCCGTATCAGATTAACCTCGGCAGACTCAGGAGTCGGTGTGATATATCGCACCGGCTCAAAACCCTGTCAACTGCTTAAAAACTGCGATTCTGTATCTCAGTTGTCCTCATGTTTGTTATAGGGGAGGGGCAAAAGGCCGGAGTTCAGGGGACCCCTAGTTTTTTCGTAGCGCTCACAGAGCCAAATGATGGAATGGTGAAAGCGGTACGGGTAATAAGAGGCGCACAGCCCTACACGGCTTTCAAAGAAGCCATAGACAGCCTCCTCTCCGCACAAAGCAAATAAGGGTCTTAGTTTAGGTCAGCCAAAACCCTGCCGCTGGGGGAACAATCATCTTGCGGACTATGATGTGAAGGGACGCAGGCGGGATTTTAATTTGCGGAAGTCGTAGCTATGTCAAAAACCCTGGCCGCTGCCGCTGTACGGCTTTCAACGCCGAGCTTCTTATAAATATGTTCCAGGTGTTTTCCTACTGTGCGAGCGCTCAACGCAAGAATGCTCCCAACCTCCTTGTTGCTTTTGCCCTGAGATGCCCAGGCCAGGACGTCGGCCTCACGCTGGGTAAGACCGAGAGGCTTAAGCACCATTGCTTGGGTTGTTGTCCGCTGCCCGTCCAACAGGAGCAGACACCGCCCTGCAATTCTAACGCAACGGAGAGAAAGTCGCCTGCCCTCACATTCTGTTGGTAGCTGTATCCCTGGGGTATTTTTGTTTTTACTGAACGAAAGAGCCTGCGGGTACCATCTCTTTGGTTGCACCGAGTTGGGAAGGTAAGGGGAACACCTGTGTGGATGGAGAACCACTTTACAATTCCCTGGCTCCTTGATTCGTAGGCAAGCCAGCGAGGAAGCAAACAAGGCAGGGCGGGTTGCCCTTGCAAAGGGTGCCCGCCCTGTTTCATTTTTGGACGAAGCTATGGCAAAGAAATTGTCAAAAAGAGTGCTACGAATGAACCATTATTTCCCTGCCCTTAAGTTGAGTTCCTCCCGAACTTTTTCCGCAAGAAGAACTTTCATCATGGACTGATAGGGCACGTCTCTCTTGTTGGCCAGAACCTTGAGTGCCTCTAAAAGAGACTCGGGAAGACGAATCGAAATCGTCTTGCTAGAGGGTTTTAACTCGGGGAAAAAACCCAATTCAACCTTCCCGTAATCGATGTACTCCGTCGAGTCGTGAGTACTCCAGAACTTCTCTTCCTCGCTAAGGCTCTTGAACTTCGGAATCTTTTTTAGCCTTTTCATGATAAACTTTCCTTTCTTTTTTGTGCATATCCCTAGCGGAAATAATCCTTATCTTATTCTTTCGACGGGTAAACACAATAAATAGCAGTCGTCCTTGGTTTGTCCTCCCGAGAACATAGTATCGTTCTTCGGCTAAAGAATGCCCCGTATCCGGAAAGACATACAAAGGTTGGTTGAAGAACACCTCTTCACACTCCCACCATGTAACCTTGTGTTGAATCCAATTCTTCTCCCGATTTGCACTATCCCAATCAAAACCGCTGAATCCCGAATAGAGTTGCATGGGGCGTTTCCCAGATGTATATAGGCAATATATACATTCCTAAGGAAGGTCGTCAAGAGAAGTCTTTGACCCTTAAAACATCCAGAAAGAGGACGGTAGGCAGCTTCGTCCTGGCCAACGGCGAGACGATCAAGATCACCCAGACCCCTGGCAAGTCCGGGGTGACCTTCGTGAATACGATGGGTCCGGCTGCAATCAAGCACTTCCAGGTTGGTCCTGGGGATGCGGTTCTAACGGCAACGGATGGGTCGGGCAATTCTTCGAGTGTGACCTGTCTAGTCCCACCGCCTCCGAAGTAGCAGCGCAGTCAGGTCCTCTGCGGACCTGGTAAAATCAACAGGGCGGGTTACCCTTGCAAAGGGTGCCCGCCCTGTTTTATGTAGGACAGTTATGAGAAAGAAACATGTCACCGCCATTTTTTCATTCATCCTTATGTCCCTCTTCAGCTCTCAGCCAGGCTTCACACAATCCACTGAAGAGCTAAAGGCCTTAAGAAAAGAACTCGAAGAAATCAAAAAAGGCCAGTCCAACATTCAGAACGAACTCCAAGAAATTAAGACCTTGCTTCGAGGCAGAGTGCCTGCTCCACCTCCCGAACCCCAGAATGTGGTTCTGGAGATCAAGGGCGATCCGTTCAAAGGGCAACCGGATGCAAAACTTACACTCATCGAATTCTCCGACTACCAGTGTCCTTTCTGCTCCCGCCACGTGCGCGAGACACTGCCGCAGCTAGAGCGCGAATACATCGCGACGGGCAAGATCAAGTACGTATTCCGTAATTTCCCGATCGCATCGATCCATCCTCTGGCCTTCAAGGCTCACGAGGCAGCCAACTGCGCAGGGGAGCAGGGAAAATATTGGGAGATGCACAACCGGCTCTTTGCCAATTCGAACGCCCTGGGCTTAAAAGACTTGCCTAACCATGCCAAGGCGCTAGTCCTAGAAATGCCGAAATTCCAGCAGTGTCTGGATAGTGGAAAGCATGCCGAAAAAATCCGTAAAGACCTGGCGGACGGGCAAAAGGCCGGAGTTCAGGGGACCCCTAGTTTTTTCGTAGCGCTCACAGAGCCCAACGATACAAATCTTAAAGTTCTTAGGACGATAAGAGGCGCGCAGCCCTATGCCGCCTTCAAAGAAGCCATAGACAGCCTCCTCTCCGTACAAAAGTAGTACGCGCGGTTCAGCGGGGGAAGATCTCCCTGGTCTCAACTAATTTTACTGGCTCTTTTCCTTGGTAGGAATCAGGTTACCCACGGTGCGTCGGTCAGGATCGAGATACTTTCTAGCTACCTTCAGGATGTCACCCGCAGTAACGTTCCTTATAGTCGCTAGATAGCTATCCAAGAGCTGCCACTGCGCTGAGGATTCATAATAGCCAATCCTCATGGCCTGATCGTAGATGGAATCCTGACCAAAAACAAAGACTGCCTCAACCTGATTTTTGGCTTTCTCAAGCTCTCTATCGCTAACCGGCTCCGATCTGACCCGATCCAGAAGGGCATCAATAGCGCGCTCCACCTCGGCAGGCTCCTTCTCCGGCATCACCTGAGCCGTTATGGAAAAGATCGTAGGGTCGATAGACAAGCCGTCATAATCCGCGTCTACGCTGTGGGCTATGCGCTTATGGTAGACCAAATCCCGGTACAGTTGGGAGCTGCGCCCGCCTGCCAGAATCCAGGCAAGTAGATCCAAAGCGTAACTATCCGTATGTTTGAGGTTTGGAACATGATAATAGATGAGAAGATATGGCAGCTCCGCCTCTTTTTTTAGGGTCACCCTCCTCTCACCCCTCTGCGGCGGCTCTTCGATTTTCACTCTGAGCGGATCCGAACCACGAGGAATCTTGCCAAAGGCAGATCTAATCTTGGCCAGCATTTCATGAGTTGAGAAATCTCCCACGACCACGATAAAGGCATTGTTGGGAATATAATAGGTCCGGTAGTGCCTCTGGAGATCTTCGCGCGATAGGTTCTGGATGTCTCCCATCCAGCCGATGACCGGACGGCGGTAGGGATGCACGGTATAGGTGACAGCGCCAGTGAGTTCGGCCAACGCCGCAGTAGGGTTGTCCTCCGTGCCCAGACGTCTCTCCTCCATGATGACCTTTTTCTCAGGCTCAAAATTGGCGCCATCCAGAAGGTTATTGGCCATGCGATCCGCCTCGAGCTTAATGGCAATGCCAACCTTCTCTCGGCTCATCGTGGCGTAATAGACCGTGTGATCTACTGACGTAAAGGCATTAGAGTCCCCGCCATTTTTCTCGATGATACGCGAATATTCCTTGGGACCGATCATGTGTTCCAAGAAGTGCGAGAGGCCGCTCTTGCCATCTTCTTCGTTTCTTGACCCGACGCGATACCAAACCTGAAAGGTAACGGCCGGACTCTTATGGTTTTCCAAAAGAAGAACCTTAAGTCCATTTTCCAGGATGATTTCCTGAACTTGGGAACTCTGGGCTTGAATTGCTGAGAAGAAGAGCGATTGAAAAAAAAGGGTTAAAAACAGAGCTATCAAGTGCACCGGTGACTCTTTAGCTCGTTTCCTTAGGATGTCAACGCGTAAACAGACCTAGCGGCCAACTATTTCTCTGACACGGCGGACAAAAGATTCCTCTTCCTGCCTCTTGCCGGTTAGGTCTTCGACCATCCTTCTTCCGGTTGGTGAGTCTGTCTTGATTGTGAACTTTCCCTGTTTTTCTCCGACCGTAACGTAGTTCCCGTTCTTTTGCTTCTGGAGGAAGAGGATAAGTTCCTCGCCAACGGAGAACTCGGGAAATCCCATAACTCGCTGAGATATCTTCCCGGCCGTTCCTCCTGGCTGCCTAAGAATAACGGTAGAGGCCTTGGGGCCTTTCCACTGTTCCTCCACCGTGACCACAACCGTAGTCAGGATTGCAAAACGACCTTTAGCCTCCTGAGAGCTAACTTCCTTGACTGTACCCCTAATCTGAAATGTGAACAAACTCTAAGACCCTTCTATCATTTTGTCAAATAGATTTGTCCCAGGGGCTCAAACTCAAGCTTCACTTCCGTTGCCCACCCTTGCCGGAGCTTTTCCCCTCATCCGATTTACCCTTGGCAGGGCCAGCCTCAGCTTTTGGAGGCGGAGCAGGCTGACCGCGGGCAAAGCCGGAGATAGTGAGACTTGCTCGCAGATTCTGCTGGGGCGGTTGAGGCGTCCCAGGCGCGCGACCTGCGACCACCGGCGTAAAAAGCGAACGGATGTTGAGCTCCTGTAAAACGAGAAGCTTTTCCGCTGATTCAATCCCCTTGATCAGATTCGCCACCTGATCGATCTGGCCGCTGACCTCTATCTGGACAGGAATCTTGGTGAAAGCGCCCATCGCCTCCGGATTCAGCACGCGCGTCGAGATGACCTGTGTCCCCTCTTTAGTAGCTATAGCTTGAATGGTCTGCTGGAGGTCGGAGGCGCTTACCGAAGGAGTGTCCGCTGAAAGCAGGGATGGCTCTAAGGCCTTGATCTCGCCTCGGGCCTTCTCCAGGTTCGCCGCCATCGCCGCCTTTTGACCGACATACCGGAGGTTCTTCTCCAAAAGCTGGGGCTGGATCTCGAGCTGGCCCTTGACCCACTCCCTGCGCTCCAAAAACGGGGATACCAAAAAATAACGGGCGATGACGGAAAGGAGAATAAGAAGAGTTAAGACGACGAGGCCTTTCTCCCGTTTGGAGAGCCGCTCCCACAAGCGCTTCACGGCTTGGTCCCCCTTTCTTCCGGGTGCTCCAGTTCCGCTTTCAAGGAGAAGGTCTCCCTGTTGTCCCGGCCCCGATTGGAAGGCGCATTGAAGGCTACGTTCTTAAAGACAGAAGAGCGCTCCATGAGCGGCACCAGGTTAGAGGCGCTCTCGGAGCTTCCCTGGAGCTCCACCGTTCCCTCCCGATAGCGCAGGTTGGAAAGATAAGCGTTGTTGGGAACGATGCGCGAAAGCTCGTCCAGCACGAGAAAAATCTCCCCCTTGCGCCCCTTGAGGCCGGAGAGGAAGGAAATCTCCTTGCGCAGTTTGTTAAGCTCGTCTTCTTCTTTGCGCAGCGCCTCGACAGAAGGGCCAAGCTTTTGGACTTCCTTTTGCAGCTGGCGCAGACGAATCTCGTCCCTCACAGGATAGCTTCCTCCCCAAAAAACCAGCCCAAGCAAAAGTAATACCGTAAGCCAGGTATTGAGCCGGGAGATCATCCTTCCCCGGGACTCCTCTCCGGCCCCGGGCAAAAAGTTGAACGCAAAGGTGGACTCTCTTAGCCCGCGCAGCGCAGTCCCAACCGCAGGAACAAAAAGGGAATGGGCCATCCCTTTGTCACCAGCCAATTTTTCCTTCCCCAAGGCGAGGAGGTCTTCGGCCTGAATCGACTCCACCCCCGACCAGAGAAGGAGATCCGCAATATATCCCCAACTGAAGAGCTTCGTAGCAGCATTCAAGCAACTATGAAAAATCGCCCGCCCGGGGCCTTGAATCCATTCAGTCTGGGGCAGCCGATAGCTAAAAAGAATCTCCGGCTCTTTCCTCCAACCGTTGCCCCCGGCATCTAGCCCGACGATTTCCCACGCTTGGTTCTGGCCGCCCAAAACCAAAGCCGGACCTGAGAGCGCTCCGGCGCAAAAGAGGAGATAATTGGATAGCGCGCTCGTTGTGGCCTCAACCCCCTTGGGCCTGATGCCAAAGGGGGAGAGGGTATCGAGAATCTCATCCAGGCTCTTTTTAGGAACAACCAACAGAAATATCCTTATCTTATCCCCCTTTTTCCCCATGGGTAAAAAGTCGTAATAGATGTCTTCGAGGCGAAAAGGAATGTGCCTCTGGATTTCATACTCCAGGACCTGCGACAGATTATCTTCAGCGGCCTGGGGCAAAGAAAGCTCGATGCCAATCACCTGATCCGGCGAAAGGCAGAGATAAAACGGGTCTCGGGCCGGATCGAAGTGGGGCAGCAGTGAACGGATCGCTTCTTCCAGAGCCTGCCGACGGGAGGCGGGATCCTCCGCAAGCGGGATTTCTCTCGTCTCCTCCTCGACCAAAGAAACACGAAAGAAGTCCTTGCGCATGCGCACGAGAAAGAGACGGTCCGGCATCACGTAGAGGCCGACGCTTTTGAGGAAATCGGCGCGCGACAAAGCCTGAAACCAGTGAGGGTACGTCATAAATCTATAGTCAATCGTCAATGGTCAATAGTCAAACGTCCACCCGGCCCCCGCCGGTCCCTCAACTGGTATCCGCCATTCGCTATTTGCTATTCGCTTATCGGTCCCTTTATCCCTTGATCCCTTGATCCGTAAGCGACGTCCCGATCCACCCAGCGGAGAAGCTCAACCCCTCGCTGCCCTCCTACCACCCGCACCACCCCTCTTACCTGCCGCTGGGCGCTCGACTCCGCTTGTTGTCCTTTAGCCTCGATCGTAATCACGGAGGGTTGCGTGAAGATAAACTGACGCAACACCGCA
>Ga0209824_10001740_pt1 | contig 11844 bp, 10 predicted proteins | sample VDWuncwatermetaG_FD_184124 | JGI IMG/M metagenome (GOLD analysis project Ga0209824, IMG submission 184124) | Wastewater microbial communities from Netherlands to study Microbial Dark Matter (Phase II) - VDW unchlorinated drinking water (SPAdes)... ...
AAATCGCAGCACCGTGGAAACATTTGCAGACCCTGCGACGGCAGGCTACGGAGGCTATCAGCCACGCGATGCAGGGGGGGTGATTCGTGGGGAAACCTCAGGGACAGACCACGTTTTTCCGTAGCCAGCGTAGTGCGCGCTGCGCGCACTATCAACTGAGGCGATTCCATCCGCGTCATTGCTATCGGCCCAGCATGTGGCGACACATCTAATATATCAGCTATAAACATGGTCTCGTCCTCTTGTTTTTTTATCTGCTCACCCGTTAAACCCAGGCGCTTTCAATACACCCGCGCCCCGCTTGCGCACAGGATTAGGCGTATCTGAACTCAATTCTGCTGACTTTTTTCAAGTCCACATTTTTCTTGGCTTGCCATAAATCGTAATTGTCTTGCATCGTCAACCAGCTTTCGGGTGAACGACCCAATGCCTTGGACAGGCGAAGTGCCATTTCAGGACTCACGCCACTGGTTTCGTTCAATATGCGGTTAAGGGTAGAGGCTGCAACACCTAATTTGAGCGCGAGCTCCCTGCAACTAATTTCATAAGGCATGAGATAAACTTCTCGAATAAACGCGCCAGGATGGGGTGGATTGTGCATAGCCATTAGTGATAATCCTCGTAATCTAAAATAAATGCGTTTCCGTTCTTAAACTCAAACGTAATGCGCCAATTGCCATTAACCCATATTGACCAACGTCCACGTTCACTGCCCTTAAGTGCATGAAGCTGGAAGCCTGGGATGTCCATGTCCTCAATAGTTTGAGCGGTATCGAGTGCAGTCAATTGCATTTTAAGTCGCTTCGCGTGTGTAGGCTGAATTCCTGCCAAGCTGCCGGATTCAAAGTATTTTCGCAAACCTTTGTGGCGAAACGATATAATCATGGGTGAATGATAGCGCGTTGCGTGGCACGCAACAAGTGCTATGTGTGTGACATGCTGCGTTTATTAGTAACGCTGAGGAAAAATAGGAAAACCCCCACGTTCTAAAAATCAGCGTGACTTCTCTTCCCAACCTCACTGAAACCTTAGCGCATCAATCGGCCGTAATTTTGCCGCTTGCTGCGCCGGATACCAGCCGAAGAATATTCCGACTACCGTGGCCACAGTAAAGGCCAGCAGAATTGAACCCAGGGTAATGACTACGTGAATGTCGGCTATCGCTTGAGCGGCCAGCGCGCCACCGATTCCCAGCACGACTCCGATCAAGCAGCCGATGATGGAGATGATGATGGCCTCCAATAAAAATTGCAGCAAGATGTCGCGGTCGCGCGCGCCGATGGCCATGCGGATGCCGATTTCGCGGGTACGTTCGGTGACCGATACCAGCATGATATTCATGATGCCGATGCCGCCCACCAATAATGAAATCGAGGCGATGATGCCCAGCATGAGCGACATCACGGCGGTAGTTTCGGCAGCGGTGGCGGCCATGGCGGTGAGGTTGCGCACGGTAAAATCGTTCTCGGCACCTTCGCGAATACGATGCCGCTGGCGCAATAATTCGTTCAGAGATTTTTCTGCGCTGGGCATTGCTTCGGCAGATTCCGCCTGCACCATAATGAATCTGACCGAACCTGCAAATTGGCTGCCCAGCAACTTGCGTTGCGCAGTGGTGATGGGCACCAGAATCGCATCGTCTTGATCTTGCCCATTCAAACTTTGCCCCTTCTCGCTCAACACCCCCAGCACAATGTACGGACTATTTTTAATGCGTATGGTTTTGCCGACCGGGCTTTCGTCGCCAAACAAATTATCGGCGACTGTTTTGCCGATCAGCGCGACCCGCGTCGCTGAACGAATATCAGATTCTGAAAACGGTGCTCCCTCCTCCATCTCCCAATTGCGCACTGTAAAATAGCTGGGGGTGGTACCGGTAATTTGCGTGCTCCAATTGCGCGCGCCATACACCACCTGCGCGGTATCCCGCACCGATGGCGCGGCTCCAGTGATCATGGGCAATTCTTCCATGGCCGTCGCATCGTCTGTGGTCAATGTGGAAACCGCGCCAGAACCACTGCGCAGTCCACCCGAAGTGCTGGAACCCGACAGCACAATAAATAAATTGCTGCCCATCGACTCGATGGATTCTTGCACTTGTTGTTGCGCGCCCTGCCCCACCGCCTGCATGATGATCACCGCGCTCACGCCGATAACCATGCCGAGCATGGTTAAAATAGTACGCAGGCGGTTCGCCCACATTGAAACCCACGCTTCGTTAAGCATCGCGGTAATCATATTTTTTGCAGTGCCTGCGTGGGCAAATGAGCTGCGGGGACACCATCATAAACAACATGCCCATCGGCCAAACGCACCAGTCTATGGGCGTAAGCAGCAACCTCGGCTTCGTGCGTAATAAGCACAATGGTGATCTTGTCACGCTTATTTAATTCGGAAAATAAATCCATAATTTCGTGACCGGTATGCGAATCTAAATTACCTGTCGGCTCGTCAGCCAATAATAATTTAGGGTGATTAATGAGCGCGCGCGCAATGGCCACACGTTGCTGCTGCCCACCGGAAATTTGATTGGGGCGCGAATCGCGATATTTTGCCAAGCCCACTTTGCTCAACATTTCTTCTGCCCGCGCAATACGCTCATCTCGCGCAACCTTGCTGTAAATCAGTGGCAGCGCGACGTTATCGACCAAGCTGGCACGCGGTAACAGATTGAATCCTTGAAAAACAAAGCCGATTAACTCATTACGCAAATGCGCCAACGTGTCGCGGTCCATCGCACTCACATCGCGGCCATTCAACAAATAAGTACCGCTGGTGGCCGCGTCTATGCAACCTAAAATATTCATCAGCGTGGATTTTCCCGAACCCGACGCGCCCATAATCGCTACAAATTCGCCATGCATGATGTGCGTGGATAAATCATGCAGCACCGGCATCACCCCTGCCGCAGAAATATATTCTTTATATAAATGCTGGATGCGTATGACGGGGCTGGAATTTCCTTGCTGGCCATCGGTTGGCGCGGCCTCCATCAGAAAAACCTCATGCCGCCTGCGGCAGGTTTTTTAGCCGCCTGCGATTTATCATTCACGATGATGTCAGCACCCTTATCCAGCTCGCTGCTCAGCACTTCGGTGTGGCGATTATCGGTAATGCCGGTGAAAATTTTAATGGGCTTGGGTTGGCCATTTTCCAGTATGTAAATCGTGCTGCCAGAACCTTGCACGACCGTTTTTTCTACCGCCTTAGCAGACTTCTTTTTATCGGCTGGTGTTTTTATTTCGGGTGTTTTTATTTCGGGCGTTTTAATTTCCGGCTTGCTACCTTCTGGTGCCGGGCTATCAACACGCGATTTTTCTGTGGGATAAATCGGATCAACCGGACGGAAACGCAGCGCCGCATTAGGTATTAACAGGGCATCATCGCGTTGTGCGGTGTTAATGCTGACATAAGCCGTCATGCCCGGCATCAAAGTCAAATCGGCATTGTTCACCGCGATCACCACGTTGTAAGTGACTACATTTTGTTGTGTGGTGGGGTTCAGCCGCACCTGCCGCACCGTGCCCTGAAATTCGCGATCTGAAAAAGCATCCACCCGAAAAGTGGCCAGTTGGCCGACGCGAATTTTTCCAACATCGGCCTCCGAATAGCTAGAGTCAATCTGCATCTTGCTTAAATCTTGCGCGATTTTAAACAGCACGGGAGCCTGAAAACTGGCCGCCACCGTTTGCCCTAAATCTACTTCGCGCGATACCACCACGCCCGAAATAGGCGAGCGAATGATGGTGTTAACACGGTTAGTGCGGTCGCGTTGCGCCTGCGCTTTAGTCACGGCCAGTTGCGCTTGTGCGAGCTTGAGTGCTTGCACCGATTGATCCAATTCCTGCTTGGATACAAACTCCTGCGCAAACAACGTGCGCGTGCGCGCTTCATTCGACCGCGCTAAATCTAACGATGCTTCCGCGCTGAGCACACTCGCTTCACTCTGTTGCAACTGCGCTTCGGTCAATGAAGGATCAAGCTCCAGCAAAATCTGCCCGGCCTTCACGCTATCATTAAAGTCCACATACAATTTATGCACGATACCGGAAACCTGGCTGCCCACGCTCACCAGACGCACCGGATTGAGCGCACCATTGGCCGAAACAATCTGCGCGATCGGCCCGCGCGATAACGTCACCGTAGTGTAGCGATCTTCCGGCGAATTTTTTTCCGGCGTGAGCCACCAAACAATACCGGACACAGCGATCAACAAAATAACAACCACAATTATTTTTGAGTTAGATGTGAGCTTCATGGATTACCTTCACTTTGGGGTGTATCAGATGGGGTGGGTGATGCTTGCGGCGAAATAATTTTTTCTGTCGGCGGGGTGGCGGGTGGCGTGCTTCTTGGCTCGGCGGCTTCCGGCAACATGCCCGCTTCCAATGGCGAATTAATTTCGGGTTGCGGCACACCTTCTAGTTTGGGCACGCTTCTAACGGGCGGCTCGGTTAACATTTTTGTTGCCGGATCCTTTTCCTCGACCATGTTCAAATCCAGTATTCCGATCGTTTGCGCCAGCAGTAATTTGCTCACTTTAAAATCATATAGCGCACCTATTTTTTGTTGCCCTGCCGTCGCTAACACGCTCTGTGCATTCAACACATCCAATATGCTACCGATGCCCGCCTTATAACGCCCCAGTGCAAATTTTTCAGACGATTGCGCCGAGGCATGTAGATCGCTCGCAGCACGCAAAGCTTGGCTGTTGATAATGAGCAACTGGTACGCTTTCCACACATCCAGCGCGATTTGATTGGTGACTTGGTCGCGCTCCGCAATCTTGCCTTCCAGCACTGCTTGCCCCGCGCCAATGCGATACACATCGCGAAAGCCACTAAACCATGGCACATTAACCGACAGCCGAATGCTTTGCTTAAAGCCACCCTCCGCCACATCGGAAGTACGAGAATGAGTCACCCCACCAGCCAGCGTAAATGTGGGTTTGCTTGAGGCACGGGTCGCATCAAGCTGCGCCTCAGCTGCTTTTACTTGTGCCTCGGCAGCAAATAAATCGGGGCGATTTTTACGCGCCTCCTCAATTAACTTGCCAATATTTTCTTCAATTTTCTCATCATGTTCGGACACCCCCTCTAAAGCAACTTCAGGACTAGGCGGCACCAGCTCAAAATTTTGCGAGGCATAAAACCCCATCGTACTAGCCAACTCGCCCTTGGCCGATGTGGCATCCCCTTCCGCGCGAATACGATTGAGCTGCGACTGCGACAATGCAGTTTTTGCCTGCAGGATTTCGGATTGCGTCGCCGCCCCCGCCTGTACGCGCGCCGTTGCTGCTGCCAAGCCAGTTTTGGCGGTAGCCTCTGCGACTCTAAAAGCTTCCGCGCTGGCGTAAGCCGCCCGGTAAGTATAAAACACTCGAATAGCGGTTAAAAAAGTGCTACGTAGTACGTCGTCGCGCGTGGCATTGGCGGCAACCAATTGTTGCTGTGCGGCTTCTAGATTAGCGGCGCGCCCACCAAAGTCATATAACAAATAATTAACCGAGACCGTGATGCTCTGCTGGCTGGCGCGGGTTGAGCTATCGAGTCCGCCTGCCGCAATCGGGCCGACTAACGTGGGCAAATAAGCAGAACGGCTGATCCCCACTTGCGCCGCTTGCTGCCGCGCACTTGCCCATTGCAAGCGCGTTTTGGGGTTGTTGCACAACGTGAGTTCGACCACGTCAACCAATGTCAACGGTTGATGCATACGCTCGCGCGAGCAAATTTCAGATTCATCGCTAATGCCGTATCTGCCATCGCCGATGGAGCGCTTGGTGCTGAAAGGGTCCATCGCGCCAGCTGCGTGAGCCGACCAGAAGACCAACAAACACTCTAAACTCAAGAGTAATAATCTCTTTTTATATGGCTGCATAGTGACGAATTTTTAGGCAATGCCGAATAGGTTAAGGCGGAAGTATAGCAAGTGCGCCGCATTTTCACTGTACCGAAACTATTTTATGGAAGTGGGTATGGGTTTAAACCCATATTATTTATTAGCACACAATTTCGTCATTCCCGCGCAGGCGGGAACCCAGCCAATTTATAGAATCCAAAGGTAGCTGTCCAAAGTAATTCCCTTTAAATATCATTATCTGACTGGATTCCCGCCTGCGCGGGAATGACGGGACGGCGGGTTAATTGAAATTTAAAGGAGGCACCGACTCAATCGCCAGATGCAACCAAGTTTCCAACACCGAATCTGGATTCAGTGAGATCGCCTCTATACCCTGATCCATCAGCCACTCGGCCAAATCTGGATAATCAGATGGGCCCTGCCCGCAAATGCCGATGTATTTTTTTTCACGGCGACACGCTTGTATCGCCATGCTGATTAAACTTTTTACCGCATCGTTACGCTCATCAAACGCACCTGCCACCAACCCAGAATCTCGATCTATACCCAGCGTGAGCTGCGTTAAATCGTTTGAGCCAATGGAAAATCCATCGAAATATTGCAAGAACTCTGCGGCCAGCAAACAATTGCTCGGCACCTCGCACATCATGATAATCCGCAGGCCATTTTCACCGCGCCGGAGACCATTTTTTGACATCTCGGCGATCACCCCGCGCGCCTCTTCCACCGTCCGCACAAAAGGAATCATCACCTCGATATTGGTCAACCCCATGTCTTCTCGCACTCGTTTAATGGCGCGGCATTCCAGCGCGAAGCACGGGCTGAAATCGGGTGAAATATAGCGCGCCGCGCCGCGAAAACCAAGCATGGGATTTTCTTCGTGCGGCTCGTATAAATCTCCACCCAGCAGGGTCATATATTCGTTTGATTTGAAATCTGACAGGCGCACGATCACGGGCTTCGGTGCGAATGCTGCGCCTAACATGGCGACCCCTTCAGCCAATTTTTCGACATAAAAATCCAGCGGTGTTGCGTAGCCTGCGGCGCGAATTTCTATTTGCGTTTTTAATTCTGCGGGCAGATTAGGGTAAGCCAATAGCGCGCTGGGGTGAATGCCTATCATGCGCGCAATGATAAATTCGATACGCGCCAAACCCACGCCCGCATTCGGCAGTTGGCAAAATTCAAACGCCATTTCTGGATTGGCGACGTTCATAGAAATTTTGACTGGCACGGGTGGCATGGTGTCCACAACTATTTCTTGCACCTCAAATTCCAGCGCGCCCTGATATACCTTGCCGATGTCGCCCTCGGCACACGACACCGTCACGGGCAACCCGCTGTGCAACATTTCAGTGGCATCGCCGCAGCCGACGATGGCGGGAATGCCCAACTCGCGCGCCACAATCGCGGCATGACAAGTGCGCCCGCCCCGGTTGGTGACAATCGCACCCGCACGTTTCATCACGGGTTCCCAGTTGGGGTCAGTCATATCGGTGACCAATATATCGCCGGGTTGAACATCGGCTATCTGGCTGACATCCTTCACCAGACACACGCGCCCGCTGCTGATGCGCTGCCCAACCGCCCGCCCGCTGGCCAGCACGGGCGCATGCTGTTTCAATCTGTAACGCTGCAGCGTGCCAGAAGCAATCCGTGTTTTAACGGTTTCAGGGCGTGCCTGCAAAATATACAGCTTGCCGTCGAGGCCATCTTTGCCCCATTCAATATCCATCGCACGACCATAGTGCCGCTCGATAATCAGCGCGTAGCGAGCAAGCTCTTCCACCTCGGCATCGCTCAGCGAAAATTGCTGTTGCTCATTTTTGGGGACAGGCACAATGCGGACAGAACGATCCGCTTGGGCCGCCTTTTCAAAAATCATCTTGCTCATTTTGCTGCCGAGATTACGGCGGATGACGGCTGATTTTCCTTGCTGCAAAGCGGGCTTGTACACATAAAATTCATCGGGATTAACCGCGCCCTGCACCACCATTTCGCCCAATCCATAAGCAGAATTGATGAGTACGATTTGATCGAAACCCGATTCGGTATCCAGCGTGAACATCACCCCGCTTGCGCCCACATCACTGCGCACCATGCGCTGTACACCCACCGATAACGCAACCTCGTGGTGGGCAAATTTGTGATGCACGCGATAGGCAATCGCACGGTCGGTATACAACGAGGAAAAAATTTGACGGATAGCGATCAACACCTGCTCCACACCATAAATATTGAGCAGCGTTTCTTGCTGCCCGGCAAACGAGGCATCGGGCAAGTCCTCCGCCGTGGCCGAGGAGCGCACTGCCCAAGATGCAGCGGGGCCTTTTTCGGCTTGGATTTTTGCATACGCGATGCGAATGTCTTGCTCTAATCGCGGCGGTAAAACGGCCTGTAAAATCCATTGCCGTATACGCTCTCCGGCTTTAGCCAGCGCGGTCACATCATTGGTGTCCAGATGCTCAAGCTCAGCTTGAATTTGCTGGGCTAAATTATCCTGCGCAAGAAAATCTCGAAAAGCATCGGCGGTCGTGGCAAAGCCAAGCGGCACGCGTACCCCTTGATGAGCAAGTTGCGTAATCATCTCGCCCAACGAAGCATTCTTCCCTCCCACACGATCAATATCACTCATCCGCAATGAATCAAGCCAGGCAATGTACTGAGTATTTTCCACGGTCGTCCCCTAATATAAAATTACAAAAATTTAATCTGGCTTGACCATCTTTATAATGGTTTTTTGGGTGTGCTGGTTACGGCATGATATGCTAAATCGCTGGGCAGATGGGGGGGTGAAAAATGAAAAATATCTTGCCCCGTTTTTAGGTTGAAAACTATTCATCTACCAATATGAACATTCCAAAACTAGCAGTGATTTTATTGCTGTTACTCGCCCAAGGTTGCAGCTTGATAACCGTAGGGTACAACAATCTAGACGTATACCTGCGCTATCAAATTAACAGCTACGCCACGTTCACGGAAAATCAAAAAATAACCATTCGACGCGAGGTGGAAAAATATCTGACGTGGCATCGCCAGCACGCCTTGCCGGAATATATTATTTTTTTGGAAGACTTATTGCGTTTGATTAAACAAGCGCAGCCGCCTAAAAAATCTGATGCAAAAAGACTGAGGGTGCGGGCAAGCGCGCTTTATATTATGAGTGTGCGGCCTGCGATTCCACCAACGGCGAAATTTTTAAGTGAGTTGGATGAACAGCAAATTGCACAATTAAAAGAATTTTTTCACACAGCAAATAAAAAGAGGGCGCAGGAGTGGCTGGGCGATAGCCCAGAAGAAAATTTGCACAAACGGGCGCAGAGAACACTGGATTTTATAGAAGATTTTGTGGGTAATTTAGATGCAAAACAGCGGGCAGAAATTCGCGCCGCCAGCCTTCAACTACCCTTGGCAACCAAGGCCTTTGTCGCTCAGCGTGAGGCGAATCAAGCAACGTTGATTATGCTGTTAAATAACAAAGCTGCGGCCGATCAAATCGAAGCGTTTTTAACCAGCAGGCTACTCACCCCCGCACTTAGCCGTACCGAACAAGAGCAATCGCTCATTGAAGCATTTCAAACGGCGACAGATGAAATGGTAGTGCATACTTTTCTATCGCTTAATGAAAAACAAAAAAATACCTTACAGAAAACCATTGTCAATTATATTAGCGACTTAAAGCAGCTGCATGAAGTGCAATAACTTATAAAAATACATCCGGCTGACTTTTCACTAATCAAATAATGGCAATAAGGAATCCATCATGGCTAAACGTTTTACAGAACTCTCAGAACAACACACCCAATTTATCGTGGCGCAAAAAGTATATTTTGTGGGCACGGCCACCGCGGATAGCCATATCAATGTCTCGCCTAAAGGCATGGATTCGTTGCGCGTGCTCGATAACAAGCACGTCGCGTGGCTGAATGTCACTGGCAGCGGCAACGAAACTGCCGCGCATGTCCAACAAAACCCGCGCATGACCATCATGTTTTGCGCGTTTGAAGGCGCGCCGCTGATTTTGCGCTTGTATGGCAACGCGCAAGTGGTGCATAAAAATGATGCCGAGTGGGATGTGCTTTATGCCCGCTTCAACCCCCTGCTCGGCGCACGCCAGATATTTGTTCTACCCATAGCAATGGTGCAGACTTCATGCGGTATGGGCGTGCCGTATTTAGATTTTAAAGCCGAGCGTGAGCAGCTAAATGAGTGGGCGGAGAAAAAGGGCGAGGCGGGGATTAAGCAATATTGGCTGGATAAAAACCAGGTGACAATAGATGAAATTCCCACATATATTGCCGAGAAGAATTTTTAGCGATTGAACTTGTATAACATACTTATTAATAACAACATCATACAGAATTTATTGATTTTATTAATTCGCTTTTAGCTTCTGCCGCGTATTACCAAACACAAATATCCATCCCGTATGATGCCTTAGCGCATTTGAGTGATGCGGTGAGGTTTATTTTTATCTTACCGGTCACCCCCGCGTATTACTTTGCCCCTCAAATTCGCTCAAATTAACCAGCGGTGCAGGTTGCCAACCGGGCTTGCGGTATTCGGCAACGACATTGGTAAAAATTCCGCCGCGCACATAAAACTTTGCGGTCAGGCGCATAAAACGCGGTTGGGTGGCGGCGACCAAATCATCCAAAATGCGGTTGCTGACATCTTCGTGAAAATGGCCTTCGTTGCGGAACGACACCATGTATAGCTTGAGGCTTTTCAGTTCCACGCATTGCTGGTCGGCGATGTAATCCAGCACCAGCGTGGCAAAATCTGGCTGGCCTGTTTTTGGGCAGAGGCAGGTAAACTCCGGTATCTGCATGTGGATGTGGTAATCGCGTGCAGGTTTGGGGTTGGGGAATGTCTCCAAAATTTTTGCGGGCGGCTTGATTAAACTTTGCTTGCCCGCCTTCGGAGTTTTTGCTTTGAGGGTACTCATTTTGCAATGCCTTATGGGTCGGTTAGAATAAGGCAATTATATCGTTATCCCATCCTAATTTCTGTCCAGATAAATTGCGCCTGTCCCATATCAAAATCGCCGGATTCAAATCCTTCGTTGATCCTACCCACATCGCGTTGCCTGGACAAATTGTCGGCATCGTCGGCCCCAACGGCTGCGGCAAATCGAATGTGATCGATGCGCTGCGCTGGGTGTTGGGCGAATCGCGCGCCTCGGCTTTGCGCGGCGAATCGATGCAGGACGTGATTTTTAATGGCTCCAGCAAACGCAAGCCGGTGTCACGCGCCAGTGTCGAATTAATTTTTGACAACAGCCTGGGCAAGGCCATCGGCCAGTGGTCGAGCTATGCCGAGATTGCCGTTAAGCGCGTGTTGCAGCGCGATGGCGACTCCAACTATTACATCAACAATCAGCATGTGCGACGCAAAGATGTGACCGATATTTTTCTGGGTACGGGCTTGGGCGGTCGCGCTTATGCGATTATCGAACAGGGCATGATCTCGCGCATTATCGAAGCCAAGCCCGAAGAGTTGCGCGTGTTTTTAGAAGAAGCGGCGGGCGTTTCAAAATATAGGGATCGCCGTCGCGAAACTGAATTACGCATCGCCGACACGCGCGACAATTTGTTACGTGTGAACGATATTTTGCAAGAATTAACCAAGCAAGTTAATCATTTAACTGAGCAAGCTGAAGTCGCCAAACAATATCGCGAACTGGAAAAAAAGCGCGACACCACGCAACAATTATTATGGCTCGTCAATAAACGCGAAGCCGAAACGCGCCGCGCACGCCATGCGCAGGCCGTGGAAAAAACCAAGCTCGAACTCGAAGCACAAACTGCTCGCCTGCATGAAATCGGCAGCCAGCTTGAAACCGCACGTAACGAACATTATAAATTGTCGGACGCGCTGCACGCCCGACAAGGGGATTTGTACATCATCAACGCCGAAATTGCACGACTGGAACAGCAGATCGCGCATCTGGAAAAACAGAGTGCTCGTCTCACACAACAGTTG
>Ga0209824_10001741_pt1 | contig 11844 bp, 11 predicted proteins | sample VDWuncwatermetaG_FD_184124 | JGI IMG/M metagenome (GOLD analysis project Ga0209824, IMG submission 184124) | Wastewater microbial communities from Netherlands to study Microbial Dark Matter (Phase II) - VDW unchlorinated drinking water (SPAdes)... ...
GTGCGCTGAACGTGCCAGAAAATATAACCATTATCGGGATACCGCCCTATTCGCCAGAGCTAAATCCGGCAGAAAAACCTTGGCAATATCTCAAAGATAATTACCTGTCGCAGCGCGTTTTCGACTCATACAACGACATCGTGGATGCTTGCCAAATGGCATGGAACAAAATGACCTCGGAAGAAGGGCGCGTCAAATCCCTGACCAATTTTTCATATATACAATGTAATGGTATTTAGATGCTTTGGTATTAAGCTTGATTACCCCAAATCCGGTTTCCCCGTTTGGCGAATCGTTGGAAGAATTGAAGCGAGACCTTGAGCACATGCTCGAAGATTTGAATCGGCATCCCGTGCTGGAAAAAGACAAAATCGAATTTGCCCCGTTGGAGGCAGACGAAAATCAGCCTGCGATTACGCTAGATGGAATTGTTGCCGAGCTTGGAATCGGGCGAGGCTCTGGCAACTAGGCCACCGCTACCCGCTACTCGGCTGTGTTTTGCATTCTGTATTCGGCGTTATTGCGCTTATGCCAAATAGCGAAATTGCGTCTCGACCATGCCGCCAGGTGCGCAGCAATTTTTCGGCCATCCCAAAAAATAGGGCATGGTTGAGCTTGAGGTGCAACCGGATTCCAGCGGCGCACAATCGTTTATTCTGGTTTTTGGTGTAAAATCGCTCCCGTGTAACCTTGATAGGAGACCCCGCCATGACTACCGCCACCGCCACCGCCACCACCACCCATCGCCCGCGCAAAGTCACCCCCAAGGCTGCGCCCAAAAAAGTCGATCTCGACAAGTTGACAGAACGCGAGCTTGACGCGCTGCCCGAAGATGTTTTTCTGGCATCGCTCAAACCCCATGCAAGACGCTTTACACTGGCCGCGTTCAAGCTGAAGGGTATCCGGTGAAATTCATGCTGGATACCAACGTGCTGATGCACGTTGCCAACAAAGAGCCGGGGTATCGCAACATCAGCAAACAACTCAGCAAGCACGACGCTGGCGATGTTGTGCTTTCGGTCATCACCGCCCACGAACTCCACTACAAAATTCAAAAACAACGCATCGGCAAAGCGCGGCTGGACACACTTGCAGACCTGATGTAGGGTTACAAAGTGATCCCGTTCAACAACAAAGCCGCCGAAGTTTCCGCCAAGGTGCGGGTGCATTTGGAAGGCTTTGGCAAGCCTATCGGCTACAGGGACATCCTGAACGCGGGTCACGCGAAGTCGCTGGGCTTGATCTGCGTCACCGACAACGTGGGCGAATACGACCGGGTACCCGGCCTCAAAGTAGAAAACTGGTTGCGCCCCTGAGCAACTGTACCAGCATCAACCTATCGCCCCACCCCGACACTACCCGCCGCCCGGCTGTTCGGGCGCAATCCTCCCAAGCCGTCCACCGTAAAACAGTGAAGAACAGGTGTTGATAACACGGTAGTCATTTTGATTCGGCGGGCGGGGGATTATCTGCTCTATATAAAACCCCCTCCTCCCACCCATAATTTTATCAAGAGCCGGAGAAAAGTTGTAGCTCCCTCTCTCACCCCGGATGCTCTACAATTCGATCGCGTCGGTGCTGACGTAAATCGGGGTTGTAGCTCCCTCTCTCACCCCGGATGCTCTACAATCGAAATCATGGTGGACGTGAAAGAAAAAGCGTTGTAGCTCCCTCTCTCACCCCGGATGCTCTACAATGCGACGCATATGCGGGATGTCCCTGCGCCGGTTGTAGCTCCCTCTCTCACCCCGGATGCTCTACAATTACGGGTCGTATGACAGATAGGCTTGGGTGGTTGTAGCTCCCTCTCTCACCCCGGATGCTCTACAATTCATTTGGAAAAAGGGCATCCATATAATTAGTTGTAGCTCCCTCTCTCACCCCGGATGCTCTACAATGTCGCGGCGCATCACGCGGCCCCCGATGCGGTTGTAGCTCCCTCTCTCACCCCGGATGCTCTACAATGAAAAGACGGTCTGCAATTACACCTGATGTGTTGTAGCTCCCTCTCTCACCCCGGATGCTCTACAATCCGCAATCCTGTTTTCCTTCGACAGCGCCGGTTGTAGCTCCCTCTCTCACCCCGGATGCTCTACAATCATGACTTTGGCGGCGGGCATGGCTAGTCTGTTGTAGCTCCCTCTCTCACCCCGGATGCTCTACAATCCCCCAATCCCTCGACATTGCGCTTGCTGGGTTGTAGCTCCCTCTCTCACCCCGGATGCTCTACAATCGCTCTACGCGCAGATCGGCGGGGTTAACGGTTGTAGCTCCCTCTCTCACCCCGGATGCTCTACAATGCCTTGGCCGCTATAGCCGCTTGTTTTTTTGTTGTAGCTCCCTCTCTCACCCCGGATGCTCTACAATCATTGCCCGTAACGACGCATCACCAAGTGCGTTGTAGCTCCCTCTCTCACCCCGGATGCTCTACAATGTCACCGTGCAAGCCGCGTTCGTATCCAGTGTTGTAGCTCCCTCTCTCACCCCGGATGCTCTACAATAAAGGAGACACTGGAGATGTTAAGAAGCAAGTTGTAGCTCCCTCTCTCACCCCGGATGCTCTACAATACGGCAGTCCTAACCCGTCATACTCATCGCGTTGTAGCTCCCTCTCTCACCCCGGATGCTCTACAATTCATAGCGAACGGGTACGCGGATTTAATATGTTGTAGCTCCCTCTCTCACCCCGGATGCTCTACAATCATGTTTCCGCGCGCCAGCGAAGACAGCGGGTTGTAGCTCCCTCTCTCACCCCGGATGCTCTACAATAGTCCTCGTACAAACGCCCGCCCAGCTTAGCCTGGGCGGGCGTTTTGTTTGAAAAATAACCCCTCAAAACAGCAGCATTTGATTGGCTTTGATGGCTTTTTCTTGGAAAAGCGGCAGACCGACCAACATCTTCATGCTAGCGTATTGCTTTTCGGTGACGGATAAACAGCGTACTGAGCCTTCCGGCGGCAGGTTGCTAACCAATCGTTTGAAATGTTTTTCCAGCGAATCATTACCATTCAGGATACGGCCATATACAGAATATTGAATCATGTCGTAGCCGTCGTTAATCAGGAAGCGGCGGAAAAGGGTATAGGCGCGGCGTTCGGCCTTGGTAACCACAGGAAGATCGAAGAATACAAGCAAGCGCATAAATCGTCTTGTCTCAGCACTCATGTTTTAGCATTCCAAGCGGTGCTGCTCCAAGCCTATCAGCGCGGGCAACTCCAGCAGCGTCTCGCTGCCGCTGTCATACACCCGCGCCAGGCTTTCTATACAGTGTTCAATGGCAGACAACACGGACATTTTTCCGCGAGGCATTCCCATATCCACGTTGAGCAAACCAACCAATGCCACTTTATCTTCTGGGCGCAGTTCATCAGCATTCGGCATGACATGTTGCGATACAAACAAATCCACCAGCGGACGAAAAGGTTCGATCACGTCATCGGCCAGGTTAAAAGCATTCTGCTCGCTGGCGTGAAACAGCCCCAGCGAGGGCAGCAGCCCATGCGCCACCAAGCCACGCGCAATCGTGCCGCGCAATACCGCATAGCCATAATCGAGCGCGGCGTTGATAAAACGTGCCTGATCGCGGCGGAAATCTTTGCCGTATAGTTGCGAGAAATAAAAGGCGGCGGCTTGGCCTTCCAGATTGCCGACATCGCCAGAACGCACACGTCGCGCGTAAGACTCCAACCTGTCTGCGCCATCACGCCCCGCCAAGCGCAAGCAACCAGCTTGATTGGCGATTTTTTGCCGAACGATGGTCGCCCAAGACTGCTTGGCGACTGGGCGCGGCAAATCAATTTGCAAGCGCAACCAGCGCGTAGCGCGGGAGTGCGATAAGAATGGTAAGAACACACCGCTGGGGTGGTGCGTGTCACCCGTAGCAAACAGGCTTATGCCGTATTCGCCGCAAGCAGAGAGCACCGGATGGGTGAGGGTAATTTCGCGGTTATTCAACACAATCACCGCGATGTCCTCAAACGGCACTCGCGCCGACTGCGCTTGCTCGATGACGAGAGAATAATGCTCGCGCTTGAGCTTGGCAGGTTGAGAAATGACGACGCTACGCCAAGTCACAACGCTTCTCCGGCGGCGCGGGGTAGATATTGCCGAGCACGTCCACGTTGAATTTTTCGACACTCAACGCTGTTTTTACACCAACGCTTTCTATCATTCCTTCTTTACCAACCCGCTGACTACGGTCATGCGCCCAAATATTGATACCTCCTGTTCCACGGTGGCAACTTGCATAATAGCCAAGAATCTGCGGCTTCCCTTTTTGAGTCACCCGCACCAAATCATTCGGATACAGCGAAAAACAAAATGGAAAACTCTCATCAATCAACGTCCATTGCTCCTCATCCTTGAATGCCACAATCGCTCGATTCGGCAAGCCCTTCACGCGGTGATGCACGTACACGGGCACGAGATGAAATTTGCCTGCTTTCGTGAATACATCGACGCGCAGCATAGTGTCGTTTTTGGCGATACCACCGCGTATCGGAATGCCGGAAAGTTTGTCTATCACCATCGTCACGGTGCGCACGATGGGGCCGGTGGGCTTGCCGTTCTTATCGGGTTTGCGCGGCAGCACATTGAGTTGGTCGCGCAGCGTTTTTATTTCCGCCTTTTCCGCATCGGTCAACTTGCGCTTTTCTTTGCCTGCCAATTTTTTAATTTCCTTTTCGTGATGCTCTTTCGCTTCACGCCCATTCAGCCAATTGCGGAGCGCGGCGTAGAGTTTTTCGTTGCGGTGCGGGTCGATCAGGTTATCCAAATCTTTTAGCGTCAGGCTGGTCACTACCACTTTTTGCGTGACACCGCCCTGCGCCTTGAGGCTTTCCGGTTGTGCGTAAATGGTTTCTTTGTGCGCCGCCCCGCTGTTGCGTCTTTGCGGGGCGCGCGAGACGAATAGCGGGCGCAAAGTTGCCAGTGCTTCGGGAGGGTAGCTTTCAAGCTTTTCGATCTCGGAGCGCAGCGCTGATATATCGTCGCATTTCAAACGCAATAACAACTCATCACGGAAGTGCATCCACGGATCGGGAAAGTGTTGTTGCAATTTCTGGAACATGGCGGGGTTGATGATCTCGCCAGTTTCGACATCCACAAATCCCTCGCGCACTTGGTCCAACTCTTTGCGGCGCGAGTAATCGGACAAGCGTTTCACCATGCCGTGGCTACACGCCGCGACTACGGCGGCATCCAGCGCGTGGTGGCGGTCGCTGTCGCCGCGTACTTTGACCAAGCCCCATTTTAGGCGAAGGAATGCGGTCATCTGACCGCTGAGGACAACACAGCGTTTGGCTTCGCTGTCTTTATGCAATTGCAGATATTGCTCGACGTAATTCTTGAAGAATCGGCAAATGAAGCGCGTGTCGTTGAGGTTGCGCTCTCTAAAACCTTCGGCTTCCTTGCCGCCAAAATCTTTACGCAATAAGCGGCTGCGCTTGGCTTGGCGATAAGCTTTATTACCTTCGACAAAGCCGACGAACTGCCGCCAGCGGTCGCTCTCATCCGCACCGTTCAAATATTCATAGGGAGTCTGGTTGCCCTTGTTGCGGTTCTCTCGTGCCAGCACCAGCACACGATTATTTTTGCTGTCATCGAAGCTGCGCGAGTAGGGCAGGGCGTGGTCTATTTCCACATAACCCGCCTCAAACAGGCGGTTGATGTCGATGGGTTCGATCGAGTAAGCGCACTTTCCTTGCTGCTCACGGTAAAGCTGGAATTTTTCAAAGTCCTTGCCTTTGACAGCGCCGACGATGTTGAAATCGCTGGCAAAGGCGGCTTTATCTTTGTCGTTACGTTCGCGGTAGGCATCCTGCTCTTTTTTGATGTCCCTACGCTCGTCGAATGGCCGCGACAAATCTCGCGCCATTTCGATATGCACCGAATGCGGCGAGCCGTAAGTCTTGATGAGTGCGTTGACTACTTTGCGTGCCTGGTTGAGCGCGCGCAAAACCACCGGATTGCGCGGGATGTCCATATCTTCGTCGAACACCATGCGCCCGCCCTTGTCGCGCCCGGAATAAAACGGTGGCAAGAGATGTTCGCCCTCCCCCACTTTGTGTAACTGGCTGTGGTGACCGTATTCGGCGATATTGGCGACAGCCTCATCGTAACGCTGGCCTTGTTCCATATAGGGCACAATTTTGCGCAGAGCCTTGAGCGACAGCGCGTGAAATTTGGAGAAACGGATACCAAGCAAGGCATCCACGACTTTGCCTGCATTAGGCAAATCGAGTTTGTGTAATTCGGCAGACACTTCGTCGTCGTCCTTATAAACGCTCAACACCCAAGCAATCTGGTCGAGCAACTCGGGCTTGCCCTCCAATGCGGCGACCGACATTTTTTGCCATTCTGCCTCTAGTCCATCGTCGGCTAACGCTTTTCGTATTTCCTGCCAGCCGGGAAGCTTTGTCAATGTGCTAGCTTCCGGGTCTTTAGCTTTATCTTCAGTTTTTTGTCTGTCACTGGGGTAAGAAAGCCCCGCAAACTTAAAGCGGTCTTTTTTGAAATGCCCGGTCTTGACGAGTGCGCTGCCAAGTTGTTTGTAGGTGAAATCACTGGCCTGTTGATAAGGTAACGGAAGTGCAATGCGCCGCTCCGCTTCATTTAGCGGGCGGGTCGTGCCATCTACTACGATGCGTAGATTATTGAGACGAGTCAGCCAGACGTGCCGCTCGGCGGTGAAGCTGGCTTTGGGTGCGCGGTATTCTGATTTTTCGAATGTGCAATGCCCCAGCATTTTCAGGAGGTCTTTCCCTGCCAGCGCGGGTTTCTGCGCCCAGAACAGGCCGCTCTTTTTATCTCCGCCGCCGAGGATGGCGGTTTCGAGTTCGGCACTGGCGTAAGGGTTGCCCAGTTCGCGTTGTCGCTTGAACAATAAAGCCAATTCCTCGCTGAGCAACAAACGCGAAAGTGCTTTGGTGTAATCTCCCTGCTTATTACGCTGGGCATCGGGAAATTCCGCCAATACCATTTCGGCGGCGGAGCGATAGTTTTTGTCCTGCATCAATTTCTTCGTGCCCGCCAAGCCTTGCTTGACCTTGCCGCTTTCGCCTGCCTTGTCGCCTTCTGCCGCTTTTTCTTCGGCGCGGCTGATCCAGTGAAAGCCGCGATGCTTGCACAGGTGGTAGATTACCCGTGCCCATTCTTTTGCGCTCAATTGGCGGTCGAGCGCATCAACCCGCAATTGCCATGATGACTTCAGAGCAGGGGTGTTCTTCTCGATTTTGCGTTTGAACAGGTTGGCATCCGCAATCAACCCTTCGCGTTTTAGCAATCTTGCGAGTTTGGTCAGTCTCCACGCACGGCGGCGCAGGCGACGGCGCATCAGCCGGGTGGTGCGCCGCACTAAGTTAAGCGAGTCGCCTTCCTTGGCGGTTTCCGCTTTGTCGAACGCCCGCACCCCCAAATCAACAATACGATCTTCCCCCAGCACCGCCCAGCCCACCGAGGCGATACCGATGTCTAAACCAAAAGTGAGCGCCCCGGAATTTTCTTGAAAATTCTGCTTGCTTGTCATGGTGTTCTCCCTGATAATAAAACCGTTGTAGCGCATCCGGGGTGAGAGCCGTTGCTACAATAAAGAATTGGAATCGCAAGATTCGGATTCTGTATCCAAAGCCCGACGGGGTAACCCGTCGGGCTTTTTATTTTTTGCGCGGTCAAATTCTACGCCACTCTATGCTGGGCGTGTGATGATAAATCACTGCCGGGACGAAGGATTTTGGAGTTTGGGGAAATGCAAGAAATAAAAAAGCCCTGCATCGCTGCAAGGCTTTTTTTGTTTGGTAGGCCGTGCCAGACTTGAACTGGCGACCTACGCCATCTGCCTCCCATGCTTGCAAATAGGCTATCATGAACTTGATGAAAGCTCGCCACCAAAAAACGCTACAGGCTATTTTCGTCAACCCACATCGGGAACCATAGCGTTTGACGACATTGTGACATTGAGAGTGAAACCATGAACAGCATGACCTACAAGGGCTATACGGCCAGAATCGAATTTGATGAACGCGACAATATTTTAGTGGGGCGCGTGCTGGGTGTGCGCTCCATCATCAGCTTTCACGGCGTAACGGTGGCCGCGCTGCGCGATGAATTCGAGAAGAGCATCAATGACTATCTGGCGGACTGTGCCGAACAAGGAATGAAACCAGAAAAATCGGCTTCGGGAAATCTCATGCTACGTGTGCCACGCGAAGTCCATGGTGCGGCCATAGTGGCCTCGCAGGCGGCAGGCAAAAGCCTGAATGAATGGGCAACAGAGGCACTCAAAAACGCAGCGAATGTTTGAAAAATAGTCTCTTGACACCTTGTCGAGCTTATATATACTGGCGCATATACTCCACTAGCACAAGAGAAAAAAATGCAAACAACCCGCACCGCCAAACTATTCAAGAACGGCAACAGCCAGGCCGTGCGCCTGCCCGCCGAGTTCCGCTTTCAGGGCGACGAGGTTTATATCACCCGTGACGGCACCACCGGGGACGTGATGCTTTCCACGCGCCCCGGCGCACAATGCTGGAATGCGTTCTTTGAATTCGTGAAGGGCATTGATGTCCCTGATGATTTCATGGCCGAGCGGCCAATGAATGTGCGGCCGGCCAAGAAAGGTGTGTTCGACGATGCGGTGAAACGATGACCGTGCTGCACATGCTGGACACGGATATCGCCAGCTACATCATCAAAGGTCAATCCCCCGCCATCGCTGCAAAGCTGGAAACTATTTTGCCTTCTACGCTTTGCATTTCTGCTGTCACTTGCGCCGAACTGTTTTACGGGCTCAAGCGTTTGCCGCCAGAGCATCGCTTGCATCTGGCGGTGCGCCAATTCCTCAAAATAGTGCAGGTGCTATCGTGGGACAGCGAGGCGGCAGCGTGGTACGCGGAAATTCGCCATCAACTTATCGGTGAAGGCAAACCCATCGGCGAACTCGATATGATGATTGCGGCGCATGCTCTTTCTGCCAGCGCGGTGCTGGTGACGAACAATCAAAAACACTTTGAACGCATTCATGCGCCGCTGACTTTGGTCAACTGGAAAGGGTAGATCAAATAGCGGTGCGTTCTATCTGTGCCAAATCACGCGCAAAAAATAAGCGGTAATAAAAAACGGCTTGCAGCGAAAAATCGCGGCAAGCCGTTCTGGTTTTGGTAGGCCGTGCCAGACTTGAACTGGCGACCAACGGATTAAAAGTCCGCTGCTCTACCGACTGAGCTAACGACCCAAACTGACTGAAGGGCACCTCTATAAATCCAAATTTCGTCGCAACACTTCGTTGCTCTCAACCGTAAGTTATCAGCAGCCATGTCGCAATTGTTCGCGCCTCGTTTTGCTTAGAACTTTGAATTTATAGAGATGCCCTAGAGGAGGCGCATTATACCGACTTGCGTTTGGATAGAGAAGCCCGCAGCGCAATTTTTTGTTCATTCTTCGCGCATCATGCGCCAGTACTGGAATTTCATGGTGGCAGCGGCACCGGCGACGATGGCGATGAAGGTCAGGACAGAGCCGATCGCCAAGGTGGAAATGCCCGTGACCGCTTGGCCGATGGTGCAGCCCATCGACAATACGCCGCCTGTTCCCATCAACACTGCGCCGAGCGCGTGGTTGAAAAAATCGCCTCCCGTAGCGAACCATTCGACGCGAAACCGCCGCGTGATGATGGCGTAGATGAACGAGCCGACGATGACTCCCGCCAGCGCCATGACCCCAAAATTGATGTATTCGAGCTTGGTGGGCGAGAGCAGGTAGTGGACGCTGTCGCCCATCGGGCTGACGAAGGTGTAAGACTGCACTTGTACGCGGCTGGGGATGTCGCTCGCCATTTCCGCGTATTCTTGCCAGGCGCGTCCCATGCTGCCGCCGGTGATGTACCAGCCCGCAACCACCGCCAACCCGACCGTTGCGCCGCCCAGAATATTGTCGAAACTCTCCCGAAAATCTTGTGATTTGAAAATAAAAATTAACAAGCCAATCACGATGGCCGCGCCGATGATGAGGCGCAGCGTGGGGCTGGGCGTGCTGCCCGACGCACCCGAGATGCCCGCCGCGACGGCGGAAATTTCTTGGCTGGTGATGCCGAATTTACCCAAGCTGATGCTCGCGGGTCCGACCCACGAAAGAAACACTTTTTCAAAAAATTCCGTCCACAGCATCAGGTAGGACATGATCGCGGCGATGACCAGCACCGCCACCGATTTCAAATTGCCGCCACCGATACGCACCAGCGTTTTGTTGCCGCAGCCGCTGGCGAGGGTCATGCCGATGCCGAACATCAACCCGCCCAGCAGGTAACGCAACCAAGCCAGATTTTCGGTGCGGTAGGGCGGGAAAGTGCCACCGCTCAAACTGATGATGCCGGTATTTTCCAGTATCAGCACACCCGCGATGGCCACCGCCATCGCCAGCAACCAAGCGCGCAGCCGTCCGGTATCGCCCATGTTGACCCAATCGGAGACCGCACCCATGGTGCAGAAATTGGTTTTGTTGGCGACCGCGCCCATGGCGGCGGCAACCAAAAAAACCAGCAACAAAACTTGATTGTGTACGGTGAATTCCATTGTATGTTTCCGGCTAAAAGTTGCGCGAATTTTAAGGCAAGGCGGGCGGACCGTTGCGCGGATTTTTTTAGAGGCGCATAAATAAAAACGATTGCGCACTCATCGAGATTTACATAAATGACGACAAGCATCTCGGGAACGCTCCCACCCTCTGGTGTTCCTTCTAAGCATTGGCTAAGCGGCATGAAACCGCCGCAAGCCACTGCTTATCCCCGGCCCTCTCCCTCAAGGGAGAGGGTGAGAGCGGGCTTAATTCGCTGTCGCGAATTAACCTAAAAAACGCAGTTGAAGGCGAAAGCCTATTATTTTCATAGAAATAAGTTGGGGTTGTGGGTGCGAATTTATTCGCACATAACGCTTTGTTCGTGCGAATTATGGGCAAAGCCCGGTATCCTGTGGAAAATTCGAACCCACAGTGCCTTCAACTGCGTTTTTTAGGATTAAGCAAACATCAACAAACGTAGCGCGTCGGGTCGTCTAAACCGGCATTTTCAAACCCGGCGCGGCGCAGGCGGCACGAATCGCACACGCCGCAAGCCGCGCCGCTGTCGTCGGCCTGATAGCAGGAAACGGTGACGCTGTAATCGACTTTCAGCGACGCGCCGTAGCGGATGATTTGCGCTTTGGAAAGATGCATCAGCGGAGTGTGTATCGTCAGGCGATGGCCTTCGACGGCGGCTTTGGTGGCGAGGTTCGCCATAGCTTCAAACGCGGCGATGTAGTCGGGGCGGCAATCGGGATAGCCGGAATAATCCACCGCGTTTACGCCGATAAAAATATCCTGTGCGTCGAGCACTTCGGCCCACGCCAGCGCCAACGACAGCATGATGGTGTTGCGCGCGGGCACGTAGGTGACCGGGATGCCCGCTTGTAACCCGCCCGTCGGCACGTCTATGGCCGCATCGGTCAGGGCGGAGCCGCCAAACGCGGTCAAGTCGATTTTGATGATGCGGTGTTCGGCTGCGCCCAGCTTCCGCGCCACTTTGGCGGCTGCGGCGAGTTCGGCGTGGTGGCGTTGGCCGTAATCGACGCTCAAACAATAGCAGACGAAATCCTGATCGCGCGCCAGCGCGAGCGTGGTCGCCGAATCGAGGCCGCCGGATAAAAGTATTACGGCATTGTTCATAGTGAGAATATTATAGCCACGGATTAACACGGATTAACACGGATAAACACGGATGAATTCAAAATCCTGCGACTGGTTTTTATCCGTGTAAATCCGTGGCAGAAAGCCGCTAACCCAACCTACGAAACCCTTCCCCCTTCCCCCTTCCCC
>Ga0209824_10001743_pt1 | contig 11837 bp, 12 predicted proteins | sample VDWuncwatermetaG_FD_184124 | JGI IMG/M metagenome (GOLD analysis project Ga0209824, IMG submission 184124) | Wastewater microbial communities from Netherlands to study Microbial Dark Matter (Phase II) - VDW unchlorinated drinking water (SPAdes)... ...
CAAGAGAAAGAAGACAAACGGCTCGATCAACTGAATATGTTCAAGTGAGAGTGCCAGCGTAAGCTGGCCAGACCGCTTTGAGCGGTTCACAAATCAAGCCTCCGGCTTTGCCGGAGGTACATGACTTTGAATTCTTAGTTTTGAGTTATGAATCGGAAATCTAAAATACAAAATCTAAAATCGAAAATGGGGCAGGGATGAAGGAATTGGGAGCGTCTCTCGACTGCGAGATGATCGAGAAGGGGCTGAGAACCAAGCGGTTGGGGAAGAAGATCCACTATCTTCCGGAGGTCGACTCCACCAATCTCTACGCCCACAGGCTTGCTGAAAAGGGGGGGCTGGAGGGAGAGATTGTCATTGCCGAGAGCCAGAGCCAGGGAAAGGGGCGGATGGGAAGGAGTTGGGTTTCTCCTCTCAATCTGAATCTTTACCTTTCCGTCATCCTTCGCCCGAAGCTTCCTCCACTCCACGCGCCCCAGATTACCCTGATGTCCGCTGTCGCCCTGGCCGAAACCGTGCAGTGCTTCGCCCCTTTTCCGCCGGAGATCAAATGGCCGAACGATATCATGGTAAAGGGGAAAAAATTAGCCGGCATCCTGACAGAGTCCTCCTGCAACCCGGATAGTATTCTCTTCGTAATTCTTGGAATTGGCGTCAACCTTAATTTCCCCCGAGAGCTGATGCCCGAATCGATCAGGGAGAGCGCGACCTCTGTTATGACGCAGGCGCAAAAACCGGTGGATCGGACGGCCTTCGCGCTGCAATTGATTCGGAGCCTGGACCGGTGCTATGGAGATCTTGAAGAGCGAGGGTTCCCCTCTATGGCCGAGCGCTGGGGGGGCTTCTTCCGCCTGAGGGGAAAGCGGGTGCGGGTGGAGATGTTCGATCAGCCCATCTTGGGAAAGGTGATGGGTATAGACGGGGAGGGCGCCTTGATCTTGGAGGATGAGAACGGGATTCGTCAGAGAATCGTCGCCGGCGACGTGATCCCGATTGAAGCGTGACGGTCCGAGCTATGCTGCTGGCTATCGACATCGGCAATACCAATATCGTCCTGGGGATTTACGAGGAGAAGAAGCTCGTAACCCATTGGCGCCTTTTGACGGAGCCGGAGCGGACGGCCGATGAGTATGGGGTTCTCATCTCGCATCTTTCCTCTTCTGAAGGTATTGCGTGTAAAGATGTCCATTCGGTTGTCGTCTCATGCGTAGTTCCTCCCATGCTGGGCATGATCCAGGAGCTCGCGAAGAGACTTTTTGGGATGGAGCCGCTGGTAATCGGGCCCGGCGTGAAAACCGGCATGCCCATTCTTTATGATAGTCCCAAGGAGGTAGGCGCCGACCGGATCTGCAACGGCGTGGCGGCGTATGAGAAGTACCATGACTCCTGCATCGTAGTGGATTTTGGCACGGCGACAACCTTCGACTTCATTTCGAAAAAAGGGGAATACCTGGGAGGCGCTATCGCCCCGGGGCTCCTCATCTCAGTAGAGGCCTTGTTCCAGCGCGCGTCGAAACTCCCTCGCGTGGAGATTGTCAAGCCCAAAGAGGTGGTGGGAAAGAGCCCGGTGCAATCCATTCAGTCGGGGATCTTTTACGGCTATGTGGGGTTGGTCGAGGGTATAGTCCAGAGGATTCAAAAGGAGAACCGGGTGCGCGCCAGGGTGATCGCTACCGGCGGTCTGGCGCCGCTGGTGGCTCCAGAGTGCGGCGCCATTGAGGACGTTGACGAGTTTTTGACGCTGGAGGGTCTGAGGATCATTCACGAGAGAAACTCGGTCCAGGAGTTGAAGAAGAGAGCGCAGGAATAATAAAGGTTTAAGGGTTGCAGGGTTAAAGGGCTTAAGGGTTAAAGAGAATTTTGCATGCAGTTAAATCTAAAATCCAAAATCGAAAATCTAAAATAGGAAATGGGGGATAGCGCCACATGATAGAGGTAGACAAGCTGCGCAACGTAGGGATCTTGGGTCATGGGGGGGCGGGAAAGACCTCATTGGGCGAGGCGATGCTTTTTGCCGCAGGGGCGAGCCAGCGTCTTGGCCGCGTGGAGGAGGGGACTTCGGTTTTTGACTTTGAGCCCGAGGAGATAAGACGGCGCATCTCTATCTCCACAGCGTTTCACTCGTTATCGTGGAAAAAAATCCGTCTTACTTTGATCGACACACCCGGCTATGCGGCCTTCCTCTCGGATACCATCAATTGCATGCGCGCCTTGGGCGGGGCGGTGTTTCTGTTCAATCCATCCACCGGACTCAGGGTCGAGGCCGAGAGGTTATGGACGCGCGCCAACGAATACAACCTGAGCCGTTTGATTTTTATCAGCAAGATGGAGCGTGAGAAATCGAAGATCCGGGAAGCCATAGAGGCCATTTTTAATGGCCTGGAGGCCAAGGGGGTCTATCTCCAGCTTCCCATCGGGGCCGAGGAGGGCTTCAAGGGAGTGGTGGACCTTTTGCTTATGAAGGCCGTTATCTTCGAGGGCGACAGCGGGAAATTCTCGCAGACCGAGATCCCGGACGAGCTCAAAAAAACCGCCCAGGAGATGCGTGTCCAGTTGCTCGAGAGTGTAGCCGAGACGGATGATGCCTTGCTGGAGAAATACCTCGAAAGCCAGGAGCTTCCTTTAGAGGAGCTCAAGAAGGGGATCCGGGGTGGCACGCTGCAAGGAAAGCTCTTTCCCATTCTCTATGGCTCGGCAATCCGTCAGATCGGTGTGGCGCAGCTTTTAGACGCCATCATTGATTATCTTCCCTCTCCTGCGGATATGGGGGAGGTCCAAGGCAAAAACCCGGTTACGGGGGAAGTCGAGAAGCGGAGGCATGATCCCAACGGCCCGCTCTCTGCCTATGTTTTTAAAACGATCATCGATCCCTTCGCCGGCAAGCTTTCCGTGATGGAGGTCGTTTCCGGAAAGATAGCCACGGATATGACGACTTATCATCCCAACAAACAGGTGAAGGAGAAGATCGGCCAGCTCCTTAGACTGGAAGGGAAAAAACAGGAAACTGTGCGGGAGGCCTACGCCGGCGAGATCGTTGCGGCGGCGAAAGTCAAGGAGGTTGCGTCTGGGGACACACTGTGCGAAGAGCAGGCGCCGATTCAATTTGACGGGCTGGCGCACTTTTCCCCACTGATCTCATTTGCCCTGGAGCCCAAGACGAAGGCCGATGAAGAGAAAGTCCCGCAGGGGCTGCACCGGATGATGGAGGAGGATCCGACCATCGAGATGCACCGTGATCCGCAAACGAGAGAGTTCATCCTTTCTGGAATGGGCCAGCTCCATATCGAAGTGCTCGTCGAGAAGCTCAAGCGCAAATATGGAGCCGAGGTGGAACTCAAAGCACCCAAGGTGCCTTATAAGGAAACCATCAAGGCTGCGGCCAGCTCCCAAGGCAAGTACAAAAAGCAGTCCGGAGGAAGGGGTCAGTACGGAGATACCTGGATAAAAATCGAGCCGCTGCCGCGTGGCAAAGGGTTTGAGTTTGTCGACGAGATCGTGGGCGGCGCCATCCCGCGAAATTACATCCCCGCAGTGGAAAAGGGGATCAGAGAGGCGATGGCGGAGGGGTATCTAGCGCGTTATACGATGGTGGATGTCAGGGTGACACTCTATGATGGCTCCTACCATGATGTGGACTCCTCGGACATGGCCTTCAAGATCGCGGGCTCCATGGGATTTAAGAGCGCGGTGGAAAAGGCCAAGCCGGTGATCCTTGAGCCGGTCATGTTGATGGAGATCGCGGTGCCGGACGAGTGCATGGGGGATGTCATAGGCGACCTGAACAGCAGGCGCGGACGGGTACTCGGGATGGAGACAAAGGGTCACTCGCAAACCATCAAGGCCCAGGTGCCCATGGCCGAGGTATTGAAATATGCCCAGGATCTCCACTCGATGACCAGCGGTCGGGGCGGTTTCCACATGGAGTTTGCCCGTTACGAAGAGCTTCCGCCGCATCTGGCGGAAAAGGTGATCAAAGAGGCCAAGGCGGCAGCCGAGGCGCATCAGAAGGCTTAAATATCGTTTATCCGTTATTCGTGTACTCGTTATTGGTCATTCGATTCAACCAGTAACGAATAACGAGGAGCGACCTATGGAGAAAACGTTTGATCAATTTACGGCATCGCTTCTTCACTGCAATAAGTGCGGCCGGGCGATGCCTGTCCGGGAGCGCCTTCTTTTGGTCCTTCCGGACGGTGAACTCTACGATTATCTCTGCCAGGGATGTGGAAGTTCGGTCGGCTCCAAGACCGAACGTTCGACACCGGAATCTTTGGTAAGGCCTGGAGCAGGGGGTTAGTTTTGTGGCGACCATCGACGCTGATGCTCACGTGTTAGAGACCGAACGGACGTGGGATTATTTGCTTGAATCGGAGCGAGAGTTCAGGCCACAAATCGTCGCGACGCCTGACGCGGAAGAGAGCGGCGGCGAATGCTGGTTGATTGACGGGAGGCTGCACCCGAAGGCGCGAAACGTCGGCAAAGACACCCCAAGGGAGTCGCGTGAGATGGAAGATATAGCAGCTAGGATCAAGCACATGGACGAATTGAACGTAGACGTCCAGGTTCTTTATCCAACGGTTTTTCTGCGACCCTTCACGAATCGTCCAGAGGTCGAGTTGGCCTTATCGAGAAGCTACAACCGGTGGTTGGTCGATGTATGGAAGCAAGGGAACGGGCGTCTACGGTGGGTCGTCGTGCTGTCGCTGCTCAGTATGGAGAAGGCGCTCGCTGAAGCGAGATGGGCCAAAGAAAACGGCGCCTGCGGAATCTTCATTCGCGGGCTGGAGGGGGAAAGGAGCCTCTCCGATGCTTACTTCTATCCGCTCTATGAAGAAGCGAGCAGGCTGGATATGCCGGTTTGCGTGCATTCAGCGACCGGAAGCTTTACCGTCCACGATTTTTTCGCGCGGGAGTGCGGATTCAGTAAATTCAAACTCGCCGTCGTGGGTGCTTTTCACTCTGTCCTCTTTGAGGGTATTCCGCAGAGGTTTCCAAAGCTCAAGTTTGGCTTCATCGAAGTCAGCGCCCAGTGGATCCCCTATGCCCTGCACGACCTGGCCCGGCGCTTTCAGAGAAGAGGGAAGACCTTGAACAAAGATGTTCTGCGCGATAGCCGAATCTACGTCGCCTGCCAGACCGACGACGATCTGCCCTACGTTCTCCAGTACTCGGGCCCGGATAATCTCGTGATCGGCTCGGACTACGGCCACGCGGATACGGCCAGTGAGCTGGAGGCGCTCAGAAAACTAAAACAGCAGGGCGATATCGACGCGAATGTTATCAACAAGATCCTGGACGACAATCCGAGAGCGCTGTATGGGCTCTAGAGGTTTGAACGCTACGTTGCGCTTTGTGCGTCATTCCCGTGAAAACGGGAATCCAGAGTCTTTACATGCCTGGACTCCTGCTTCCGCGGGAGTGACAACCATCTTCGCCTGAAGGCAAGGCTTCCACCATCTCCAAAGGAGAACTAAAGCTTAACTCGAAACTCCCAACTAATTTTATGGTGATCGATTTTCAGAGCCACGTTTTTCCCGAAGCGTATATCGCGGAGATGGACCGGCTTCAGGGAGAAGTCGTGTTGGAGCCGCCCGATCCCCACAGCGGGATGAGCTACTTCTATGACAAGCGGCTGAATTGCCGGATCAATACGGCGACATTTCAGGGACGGGACCCGGACCGCCGGGTGGAGCATATGGACAGGCTGGGCGTTGACATCCAAGTCCTGAGTGTTCCCCCGCCCGGCGCCGACCGCTTTGACGGCGCGGGCGCTCTCTCCTTGGCGCGCAAGGCCAACGACGCGATCGCCCGCATCTGCAAGAAACATCCGCGCCGCTTCGTCGGCCTCTTTACCCTCCCCACCTCATCGATCAAGACCTCTCTGGAGGAGATGGAGCGGTCGGTCCATGAGCTGGGGCTCAGGGGTTTTGGCTGCTATTCCAATCTCAATGGCAGGCCGCTCGATCGCGAAGAGATCTTTCCGATCTACGAGCGATTGGCGGAATATAAACTCCCGGTCTATATCCATCCCACTGCGCCGTTGGCGACCGAGGCCTGCGGGCTGGATATTATGCCGGTGCTGATCTACGGCTGGGCCTTCGACTCCACTGTCGCAATGACGCGTCTGGTCTATGGCCGGGTGGTCGAAAGGTTTCCTGAGATCGACTTCGTCGTCGCGGATGTCGGAGGGGTGCTGGCATTTTTTGCCCAGAGGGCGACTAACATCTACACGGGAAGGACCGAGGAGATTCGCCAGAAGTACGGCCTTAAAGATAATCCGCTGGACTCTTTCAAAAAGTTCTATGTCGATACGGCGGACCACCCGCCCTCAACTCTTAAGTGTGTCTTTGATTTTTTTGGCGCTGATCGACTGGTGTTGGGCACCAATTATCCTTATGGGCCTGAGGAAGGCTGTCTGTTTGTTAAAAATAGCTTAAAGTCGATCGAGGATCTGGGCCTCAAAAAAGAAGAGAAGGAAAAGATTTTTAGCGGCAATGCGGCCAGAGTTCTCAAGGTAGAGTGAGTTTCGAGTTCCGGGTTTGGGGTTTCGGGGTTTCAACTCGAGACTCGAAACCCGAGACTGATTATGATTTTTTCTAGGACAGCAAGGCCGGTGATCATGGGGCGCAACGGGATGGTCTCTTCAGGCCACTATCTGGCCTCCCTTGCCGGCGTTAAGGTCCTGCAGGAGGGGGGCAATGCGGTGGACGCGGCCCTGGCCGCTTCCCTTGCGCTCACGGTAGTAACTCCCGAAACGTCCGGACCTGGCGGCGATCTTTTTGCCCTGGTCTATATGAAGAAAGATGGCAAGGTCGAGGCGCTGAACGCCAGCGGAGCGGCGCCGGGAAAAGCGACGATAGAATTTTTCCACGCAAAGGGCATGAACAAAATCCCCACGGATGGGCCGCTGAGCATCGCGATCCCTGGCGCAGTGGATGGTTGGACGGAGCTGCGTCGCAAATACGGCACGATGGATATGGCGCGCCTGGCTGCGGATGCGGTCGGCTATGCGCGTGACGGATTTCCGCTTTACCGCCGTCTCGCCGCCAGGATCGAAGAGATCGGAAACTCCTATCCGTCGATTGACCGAAATTACCGCAGCCCTTTGGGCGACGTGACGCCCGGAAAGATGCTCGTTCAAAAAGATCTCGCGCGCACGTTGGAACAGATCGTAAAGAACGGCAGGGAAGGTTTCTACCAGGGAGAGCTGGGCGCGCGTATGTGCGCGGCGATTCAGAAAGAGGGAGGGATCATCACCCAGGAGGATCTCAGAGGAAGGCACGCCGAATGGCTCGATCCGCTCACGACTACCTATAGGGATTTTCAACTGTTCGAGCAGCCGCCGGTATCGCAGGGGTTTCTTGTCCTGGAGATGCTCAACATCATCGAGGGCTATCCCTTGGATAAGATGGAGCCCGCTGAGGTGGTTCACACCATGGTGGAGGCGAAAAAATTGGCCTTCGAGGACAGGATCAACCATCTCGAGGATACGCGCTTTGGCGATCCGCAGATCGCGCGCCTCATCTCCAAAGGACACGCCGAGGAGAGGAGGAGGGCGATTTCAAATATGGCCGCTTCCCGGCAGCACCTTGCCGGGGCGTTCGGCAGGGATACCACCTATCTGTGCACCGCGGACAGGGAGGGGAATGCGGTCTCCTTGATCCAGAGCATCTTTGCCCCCTTCGGCTCGCGCGTCGTTGCCGGAGACACCGGGATGTTCATGAACAACCGTCTTTGCAGCTTCGTCCTGGATGCGAACAAGGCCAATGCCTTAAAGCCCGGCAAGAGGCCCGCGCACACGCTCAACTCCTACATGGTCTTGCGCCACGGAGAGTTCTTCGCCGTCGGCGGAACGCCGGGCAACGACGACCAGCCGCAGAGCAATGTCCAGATCCTTCACAATCTCCTCGACCGCAACATGGATCCTCAAGCGGCGATCGAGGCGCCGCGCTGGAGCCATATGCCCGGGACTCCGCCGCGACACGAACTGCCCGAGGGGCTGAGCCTGGAGGAGGGTTTTTCGCCGGAGGTGATTGCTGGCTTGCAACAAAGAGGGCACAAGGTGAAGGTTGTGGGGCGCTGGTCCTTTGGCGCGGCTCAGGTCATAGTGAGAGATCCGGTCGCTGGAACTTGGATGGGTGGGGCAGATCCCCGGCGAGAAGGATACGCGATAGGGTGGTGACGCTTCTCCGCGAGGCGCCTTTAGCTATCGCATATGCGTGGCAACCATTTTGGACGCCGGCAATCTGATTCGAGGTTATGGCCGAGATCGGGCAGAAGTAAGGTATCTTTGTCTCTGGCGGAATAGGAAGGAGAAAAAGAGGAGGCTACCATGATCATGGACAAGTTCACCAGGCTCCGATGGGCCGGCGATTTATCTCTCATACTGGGATTCATTTTGTGTCTCGGAGCAGTAACTAACCTATGGGCTGGCGAGCCGGCGATGCTCAGGGCAAATTATTCCGGCGTGAGCGGTGCCTTTGCTCCATTATGGATAGCGCAGGACAAAGGGCTATTCACTAAATACGGTTTATCAGTCGATCTCAAGTTCATTCAGCCCGGTACGGCGACGCAAGCCCTCCTGGGCAAAAGTCTCGATATCACAAATCCCGGCGGCGAGCTTATCGAGGCTGGACTAAGCGGCGAGAAGGTTGTCTTTTTTTCCGGCATACTCAATCGCGTGGTTTTTTCCATGTACAGCAAGCCTGAGATTCGGACGGTCTCGGATTTGCGGGGGAAGGTGTTAGGGGTGACCCAGCCTGGGGCCACCACTGATTTTGCTGCGCGCATTTTATTACAGGAAGCGGGCCTGTCGCCTGGTAAGGACGTAAAAATCCTTTATCTAAAAGGAATGACTCAGATCGTGGCTGCCCTGGTTAAGGGAAGCATAGATGCGGGTATCATCTCCGCCCCGACGACTCTGAATGCACGCCAGTCAGGCTTTAAGGAGCTGGTCGATATCACGGAGAAAAATATTCCGATGATTCATGCCGCCTTCGCCAGCACCAGAGACTATCTGAAGGAGCACCCGGATCGGGTCAGAGCGTTTCTCCAAGGCTACCTGGAAGGGATTAAGGTTGCCCGGGCGGATGCGGAACTGTCAAAGCAGATCATCGGTAAGTACACGAAGACCGACAATGCGGAAGATCTGGAGGAGACCTATCGGACCTTTGTGGTGGCGTGGGAAAGAGTTCCTCTGGTCTCTGCCGCAGCCGTGCAGACCCTCCTCAATTTCGCCACGCATCCCGCTGCCCGAAGCGCAAAACCCGAACAGTTCATCGATAACTCCTTGCTCAAGGAGCTCGAGCGTTCCGGATTTGTTGATAAGCTCTACCAGCAGTAAAAAAAGGAGGAAGCTATGAAGCTCCTGGATATCCATGAGATGATCAAGGAAAGGAAGAAAGGCCAGAGGAGGTTGGATCTGTTCCGGAGAGGACCTAGGGACCTGGTTGTTGTATCTTCCTTAAATTAAACCTTCAGCCCAAAAAGACAGAACTGTTCAAAAACTGAACAAATTTGTTCGTCCAGCCGACTTATCCTCCCCTTTATCTCTTTCTTGAGCCGGGTAAATCGTTTTCTGATTCAGCCGCCTAGAGCCTCACCGCACCAACGGAGCGGGTGGCATAGCTTTTGCTCATTTTTCCTGTGAGACTGGCGAGGTGAAACCATGGTTAGCATAGAGATACTGAGCGATTATGCAAACGGCGGCTTTGTCATACCGACATGGGAAGTGATTTTCTACGTTGCCGTTATAAGTTTCTACGCGCTCATGGGACGAACGAGATCCTGTCTCATCAATAGCTTTGCCTTTACTTTCTACTGGGGTTTTATGTATCTGATGCCTAAGGCTCTTTCCGCCAATGGGCTCTCGTTTACTGCACTAGTGATGTACGTGATTTGTGGCCTAGGGATCTACTCTTTGTCCACGTTGGCTTTCTTAAGGCCAAGGGCGAAGAGAGAGAAAGTACAATGCGCTATTAACAGTGGAGGATTCCTATAGCCGCTCTGCGAGTTACCCTTACCCGCTATCGTTTAACCAGCCTCAGGCCACCTCCCTCTAAGCAATCGGCCACTTTCTTCTAGAGAGTTATCTTCTTAAAAACACGAGAAGTTACTAGTTTAATGTAATGCGTTAGATGATAACTATTTGTGTGTGTTGACAGGAAGGGGCGCTAGGAGTAGCTTTCGCGTGTTGATCGCTGAACCCTCGAAGTCAACGGGAGAAAATCTTACCGAAGGAAGAAGGGCGTGATCCTGCCGGCGGCGAATGGCCTAATAAAAGCGCGCCATGAATTAAATTAAGAGGAGGGATCATGGTCGAAAAATTTTGGCACACGATGGTGGTTATCGGCATTTCGCTTAGTATTAGCGCGGAAGTTGCACCGCTCTCCGCACAGGAAGACTTCTATAAAGGTAAGACCATCCGGATCGTCGTGGGCAGCACCCCCGGAGGGGGTTTTGATGTTTACTCGAGATCCATTGCCCGTCATATGGCCAAGCGCATTCCGGGAAACCCTACGTTCGTTGTCGAGAATATGCCGGGGGCTGGTTTTCTCATTGCGACCAACTATCTCTACAACCAGGCCAAGCCCGATGGTCTCACCATCGGAAACTGGATCGGGGCACTGGTCCTGCAGCAGGTTTTAGGCAAGAAGGGAGTGGAGTTCGATGCGCGAAAGTTCGAGTATATCGGTGCCCCGATAAGGAATCATGATCTCTGCCTCTTGAGCAGGGCGAGTGGGATCACCAGCGTCGAGAAATGGATGGCAGCCAAGATACCGGTCAAATTAGGGGCGACTCCGCCAGGAGCTACTCCTTATGACACGGGTGCAATCATTAAGGAGGCTCTTGGCCTTCCCACGCAGCTCGTCTCTGGCTACAAGGGGACCGCGGATATTCGGCTGGCCGTAGAGGCGGGGGAGGTCGCCGGCCTTTGCGGCCTGTCGTGGTCGTCAGCGAAGTCCACTTGGCGCAAAGGTTTGGAGTCCGGCAGTGTCGTTGTCGTATTACAAAGCTCCGCCAGCCCTCATCTGGAGCTGCCTAGCGTTCCCTTGTCTATTAACCATGCTAAGACCGACATGGGGCGTAAGCTCATCCAGGCAGGGATACATGACACAAGTGCGATTACGTATCTGTACTCTTTTCCGCCGGGCATTTCGGGATACGATGAAGGACCCGGAATTTCTGGCAGAAACCAGCAAGGCAAATATGGACGTCGATCCGGTAGGTGGCGAGGATCTGGAGCGGCTGGTTAACGGATTCTTCAAGTTGGATTCCACAATCGTCGGCAAACTTAGGGAGATTCTGAAATAGGTGCGGCGGCGGAAGGGAGAATGACGATGGGAGCGTTGACTCAAGAGAAGTGTGTGGCATGCCGGGCGGACTCACCGCATGTGACCGAGCAGGAGATCGCTGAGCTTCATCCGCAGGTGTCCGAATGGAAGCTCATCACTGAGGAAGGCATCAGGAAGCTGGAGCGGGTATTTCGGTTCCCCAACTTCACCCAGGCATTATCCTTTACCAACGCCGTCGGAAATCTAGCTGAAGCCGAGGGCCATCATCCTCGCCTTGTCACCGAGTGGGGCAGGGTAACTGTCACTTGGTGGACACACAAGATCCGCGACCTGCATCGGAACGACTTCATCGTGGCCGCTAAGACAGATCAAATCTATCAGAGGCATTCATAGAGTAGGAGTCGGTGATCCAAAGGAAGTAGGATGAAATTCAGCTTATTCACTGAGATCCAGTGTCCTCCAGAAGCTTCGCCTGTGACTCGCCTGGAGGAGTTTCTCGAACAGGCAGAGCTGGCCGATACTCTTGGCTACCGTGGCTTTTGG
>Ga0209824_10001744_pt1 | contig 11837 bp, 5 predicted proteins | sample VDWuncwatermetaG_FD_184124 | JGI IMG/M metagenome (GOLD analysis project Ga0209824, IMG submission 184124) | Wastewater microbial communities from Netherlands to study Microbial Dark Matter (Phase II) - VDW unchlorinated drinking water (SPAdes)... ...
CCAGCACATCATCACCGCGCTCCCGAAGTGGCGGCACAATAATTGGAATCACATTAATACGATAATACAAGTCTTCACGAAAGTAGCCATCCTTCATATATTTGTAGAGATCGCGATTGGTCGACGCAACCACACGCAGATTAATCGGAATGGGTTTATTGCCACCAATGCGATAGACCTCACACTCTTGTAAAACACGCAGTAGCTTGGTTTGCATGCTCAGAGACATTTCAGAAATTTCATCGAGCAAAATCGTTCCCCCATCGGAAAGTTCAAACTTACCAATTTGCCTTTGAATAGCCCCCGTAAACGAACCTTTCTCATGACCAAAAAGTTCACTTTCAAGTAAGTTATCAGGCAGTGCGGCACAGTTAATGGCGACAAATGCCTTGCCGCGGCGCATGCTAAAGTTGTGAACCATGTGAGCCAGAACTTCTTTGCCAGTCCCGCTCTCCCCCTGCACAAGCACGGTGGCCTTGCTGGCAGCAACTTTTTTAAGGTTCTCAATGAGATCCTTCATGCACATGTTGTTGGTAATTAAAACCTTTTCGCCCTTGCGCTGAACATCTTCTGCCGGAAATTTCTCACTGACAGCCCCCGTTTCAACCGCATTCACTGCCGACGCTAAAACTGTATCGAGTGTCGAGAGCTGAAACGGCTTTACCAGAAAGTCATAAGCCCCATGCTTCATCGCCTCAACAGCTTGTTCAATCGTGCCATAGGCCGTCATAACAATAACCACCGTCTCCGGATTTTGTTTTTTGACTTGCTTGAGCAAATCAAAACCAGAACCACCCGGCATTTTGACATCGGTGAGCACGATATCAAATTTACTTTTGTCGAGAGTCTCTTGTGCAGTCTGAAAATCACCCACTAATTTGATTTCGTATTGCCCCTGTTGAGAAAGAAAAGATTCAATGGCGTAGCGAAGTGACACATCATCTTCAACAAGCAATAGCGTTTTGTTAGTCATAGAATCTGTCCAAAAATAGAAGTTGAAATCCTAGTCTAGCAGACAAAAATGGGTTATAAAAGACCCTTTTATACATTGGTTAACTTTTTTTGCTTTTGAACAGTCATTTTAAACAAGGTGCGTCATCTTTTACCAAATGAACACAAGTATAAGAATTTTGACAAGAATGGCCGTTAAGTTCTGGCCTTAGACTTCCCTGCTTGCAGGATGTCCCCGATGACATTACACTTTTTCCTGAAATCGCGTAACGATCGAAAGGAACCCATGTCTCAATTTGCCAAAAAGCTCAAACTCGCCAATGGTCTGACTGTCATTTACGAGCCAATCCCAAATAGCGGAGTCGTTTCCATCAATATTGGCGTTAAAGTTGGCTCCTCTGATGAAGCTTCCAGCGAATCTGGTCTCTGCCACCTTATTGAACACATGGTTTTTAAAGGCACCAAAAGTTTTGGTGTAGGGGAAATTGCCACCCGTGTGGAAGCCGCTGGCGGTGAGTTAAATGCCTACACCTCTTTTGATCAAACTGTTTATTACATCAACCTCCCTGCCAGCCAATTCGGCATTGGTATCAAACTGCTCAAGGAAATGGTTTTTGATGCCAAATTTGACCCAGCTGAACTCGAACGCGAAAAAGAAGTCGTCGTCGAAGAAATTCGCCGTGGCAAAGACAGTCCACAGCGTATACTTGGTGAAGTTTTATTTTCCTCGGCCTACCGCGTTCACCCCTACAAAAATCAAGTCATTGGTACGGAAAAACATGTGAGAGGCTTCCCTCGTCATCAAGTTCATGAGTTTTATAAAAGTCACTATTCGCCTCATTCGATTATCCTAGGCATCTGTGGCGATATCCCCGAAGCCGAACTCAACCAAACTTTAGAAGAGCTTTTCCAGCTTGAAACCGGACTGCCCACACCTCGCCGTGAGCAGCCCCTTGAGCCAGCTAAAACTCGGACAACAATCAACACGGCCTCAATGGACATCACGACCACGTATTTTGACCTCGCTTTTCAGGTTCCTTCTCTTAACCATGCTGATGTCCCAGCTCTCGATATTTTGAGTTTCCTACTTGGCGAAGGAGACACCTCAAGACTTGAACAAAATGTTAAAGAAACCAAACAGCTCGTCCATCATATATACACATCAAACTACACACCTCGTCATCCAGGACTCTTCGTTGTAGGGGGACAAGTCGATGCCAAAAAACTAAACCTGGCACTGGCCGCTGTGCGCGAGGAAATTTTGCACTGCCACAATCGGCTTCCTGCACCTAAAGATATCGAGCGCGCTAAACTGATTCTGCGCTCCCGCGTCATCTACGAAAAAGAAACTTGCGAAGGCACAGCCGGCAAGTGGATGTCCTACGAAACCACAGTCGATGACTTTGATTTTGATGCCCGCTATCTGGCAGGCATCGAGACTGTCACAGCTGCCGATATCATGCGTGTGGCGCAAACTTACCTGGATCTGCAAAAAGTCACAGTAGCCGTGTTGCACCCCAAAGGGGTCAAGATAGCCGTCGATAAAAGTCTTTTTAAAAATCCGAAAAAAGAACCACGTTTGCGTTTCAAACCCACTCTCGTCAAAGACGATGTGGCATTGTACAAACTATCAAATGGCCTCAGCGTAGCCTTGCGCGAGAATAAGCGCCTCCCAATTGTCTCTCTCAAGCTCGTGGGCCTGGGAGGCTTACGTGCAGAATCACCTACCAACAATGGCATCACATCCCTCACAGCCAGCCTGCTTACCAAAGGCACGAAAACACGCACTTACCTAGAAATTGCCGAAGCTGTCGAAGGTCTAGCGGGTTCACTCAACGGCTATGCAGGCCGCAACACGTGGGGCATCAGCCAGAATTTTTTGAGCGAAAAATTTGAAGACGCGTTGCCACTTTTTGCTGACGTCTTACTCAATCCGGCCTTTGACCCACGTGAAGTCGAAAAGGAAAAACGTCAGCAGTTGGAAGCCATCCGCAATCAGGCGGACAATCCTGCACAAATTGTTTTTCTTAATGGACTCAAAAAAATCTTTTCTGGGCACCCTTTCCGCCTCCCCATGCTCGGCGATGCAAAAAGTGTACGAAGTTTGAATGCGGCCAAACTCAAAGCCTGGCACCAAGCCAGACTTGACCCCAAAGGTTTAGTCATAGCCGCTTCGGGAGACTTTGATTCACAACGCCTGCTAGAAACCCTCGAAGCTGAATTAGCTGGCTTAAAATCGCCGCAAAAAAAAGAGTTAACAATCAAAGTGCCAAATCGACTCAAGGGCGTCACACATTTATTTGAAGCGAAAGACAAAAAACAAGCACATGTTGCCATCGGGTTCTTAAGCGCATCTTTAAATAGCCGAGATCGCTTTGCCATTGATCTAATCAACAACATTCTCTCAGGACAAGGAGGCCGGCTTTTTCTGGAACTGCGTGACAAACAATCCCTCGCCTACACCGTCTCTGCCAGCGTTTTACAAAGTCCGGAAACCGGACTCTTTGCCACTTACATTGGATGCGATCCCAGCAAAGTCAAAACAGCCATTGCCGGCATGCTTGGAGAAATCCAGCGCCTACGTGATGAGCCTGTGAGTGCCATCGAACTCGAGCGTGCTAAAACCTATGTGCTAGGAAATCAAAAACTCGACAACCAAAAAAATGGCTCTATCGCTATGCAATTGGCTCTAAGCCAACTGTATCATGGTGATTTAGATGACCATTTTCTTTACGACAAAAACCTTTTGGCCATAACCTCAGACGATATTCAGAAGACTGCCAAACGCTACCTCACGCCTGAGCACTGCGTGATCAGTGTCGTTGGGCCTAAAGGCTGTGATAAATAAGCTCACTCAATCTTTACGAAATAAGAAAACCAAATCTGTGCGTCCACGACGAACAACAAGCTTGATCACTTCCTCGGAAGCAATTGCCGAGAACACAGCCTTAAAATTAGCAAGCGAGGCGATGGTGCGATCGTTCACACTCAAGATGACATCGCCTTTCATGAGTCCCATCACCTCAGCCATTGAACCTGAGTGCACACGTGTCACCACGGCACCCACTGACCCCAGCTTGTCAGTCGGTTCAAGATCACGCGCATCGATACCCAGCTGGCCTTTGGCCCCATCAATTTGAGAAGTCGTTGTGTGGACGAAAGATTTATCAGGATTATCCAAATCACCAAGTGTAACATCAAAAATTTTTTCCTGGCCCATTCGCAAAACGGTGATCGTTATTTTTGCAGCTGGCTGATATTTTGCTACTAAGCCTGGCATCGCCTGCGCATTGACCACAGGCTGACCATTTATCCTTGTCACCAGATCTTTGGTTTTTATGCCCGCCACATCGGCTGGACTGCCGGGAGCCACATCAAAAACAAATGTTCCCGCATTTTTATCAACAGCCAAGGCTTTGGCTTCTTCATCATTCAAATCTTTGACAGAAACACCCAGCCAGCCACGACTCACGTGCCCACTGGCAATCAGCTGATCCAACACTTGCCGAGCCAGATTACTGGGAATGGCAAAACCAATCCCTTGAGCACTGGCAATCACAGCCGTATTAATCCCAACAACATTCCCCTCAATATCAAAAAGCGGTCCACCAGAGTTTCCAGGATTAATGGAGGCATCTGTCTGAATAAAACTATCGTAAGGGCCAGCCCCCAGCACACGCCCCTTGGCGGAAACAATGCCTGCTGTCACCGTTTGCCCCAACCCAAAAGGATTTCCGACAGCCACCACCCAATCGCCAACCTTCATGTTGTCAGAATCACCAAATTTGACAGCCGGATAAGTTCCCTTTTTAGTCAGTTGTAAAAGAGCCAAATCGAGCTTTTCATCGACACCTAGAATGCGGGTTTCAATCTTATCGTTGCGCGAACCATTAAGATTAACAAAGACTTCATCAGCACCTGCAATAACGTGATAATTGGTAACAACTTTGCCATCAGCCGAAATAATAAAACCCGTACCCAAAGAATTTTCCTGGCGCTGCGGTCTTTGATTTTGGTTGGTAAACTGACGTAAAAACTCTTCAAAGAAAGGATCAACCCCCTGAAACCGTTTATAGGGATACGGCCTAGCATCCTTCGTTGTGTAAATATTCACAACACTTGGAGACACTTGCTCAGCCAATTGACTAAAACTTTGTGGCCTGCCCCCAAAATCGAACGAGAGTCCCATTGACGGCCCAGCCAAGCCAAGCATAAAAATTAAACAAGCCCCTGTTAATAATATTTTTTTTGCATTCATAGATTTATAGCTGGCCTACGCAGCAAGTGCTTTAAGCCCATCAAGGCCTTTTACTCAATTCCACGTAAGCCATTCGCAGTTGAAACAAAACTTGCCTGAGCAGGCCAGACTCTTCCGGCGTCAGATTTCCTTCAGTTTTGGCTTCAAGCAGACCAAGAATATCAATCGTTTGCTGAGCATGAGTCAGATCTTTTTCAACCTGTCCCGTCATCGGATGAGCAACAAGACCCAAAGAGATCTGCACAGATGAAGCCAGCGACATAGTAAACGTTTGAAAATCAATTTTGTTCTGAGCCTTGTAACCCGTTTTGTCATCATCCCCTTTTAGGGGTTCAGCATCTTGTAACAGAACTTTAGTTGCGGGATTTCCCTCAGCCTGAACTGTCGGCGTTGGCTCTGGATCACGACTGACCCCCTCTCTGAGCGTGCCATCGGCATTAAAAAGGCGATTATCTTTTACCTGAAGACTGTCATCATGATCGTTCATCGATTACTCCTTCTCTTGTCACACTTCGGAAACATATTTTTAATGCAAATTTTATTTTTTATACAAACATAAGTGAGAAAAAAGAGGCATATGCCAAATGGATTAAAAATTAAACTTAATAATACCAGTATGTTACTAAAACAATCTCGCTTGGCATCAAACGTGAATAGATAAGAGTGTCTTCGCAAAAGAAGATAGCGCCAAGAAAGAATATAAAAGACTTATGCCTGACTTTTCAGTTTTTCTGTGTGTCAGGCAGCGCCTTGGCCATCTTCTCGTCCTCAGCGACGGCCCAGCCAGCAGCAGGTTGGCGGGCCGGAAAAACTTTGCCCTGTAGAGAAACTTGTCTCCCAGGTTTCCTAAAAGGGCTCTTACATCCCCCCTCCCTTAAAAGACGGTCTGCATCAAGCGGACCGTCTTTTTTTTATGCGAGTGCGTCATAAACCCGCAACTTGCTTTCTTGCTATGCCGATAACGTTTGTGAAACCTTATCCGCCTAGGAGTTATCGTTATGCACGCACCTGTTCGTCCTCACTGGATTTTGCTATTCTTCATCACGAGCATCCTGTTTTTGGGTGCTTGTGCCAGCTCAACATCAGGTGAAGAAAATGACGATACCGAAACACCAAGTTCATCAGCCAATTTGGATGACCTTGGCACAGCCTTTTCCATGGACTTTGTTTTTGCCATTGCCATCGACTCACTTGACGATGCCTACGATGTCGCCACGGATTTTGCCGACACTTACGAAATCACGCTCTACATTCAAGCGGATGGCACAGCGAGCTTAGTTGCCAATGAATTTCCCACCATCATTTACCGCATCTGTGAATTAACAACGACCCGCACTGATTGTGACGCCTACACCGATGCCACTGACCAAGACGTCGATCTGGTCATTGATGCCTGCAACTACGCAGATGATGCACTTTGTGGAGACACCGACGAGACAGTCATCAGCGGCACACTGACGAGCAGTGGCCGGTTTTTTATGAACGATGTCCCCATGCGTTCACGTATTTTTGCTGTCACATCCAGCACGACTGGCCGCTCTATCGACGAAACGGATTCTGGCCTCATCGATGTCGATCCCCTCACCACAGACTTAACCACAGGCACAGTCACCATTAATGGCGGTGATGGCCTCAACGCCACAGGCTCGCCACTGTCAAATCGGGAAATCACCATTGTGGGTGGCGGCATCATTCCTGCCAGTTATCCCGTGCTCGCCAATTCTTATTTTATGGGTACAATCGTTGGAACGTTTGACCAAGATCCGCTGACGATACTCGAATGAAAATGCAAAAAAGGCACCTTTGCTATTGCAAAGATGCCTTTGGGAGCGTGGGGGATTAGAGATTATTTATAATACGAAAACTGGCGCTAATTGACTTTATTAAATGTGTATTCCAAACTTTTACCGCCATCAATTGTATAGCTTTCCTTATCATTAACGACCCATTCAGTTCGTGCTGCCTTTTCATCATCTGCCCAGCATGCCTTAACTCGAACCATCGTACTTGTGAGAGTGATGGGATCGTTAGAAGAGTTGTTATAGAGAACCACTTTAACAAGCTCGTCTATGCCAACAGCGCCGTTGAGGTAGAACATGGCTTGTTTTTCTTTGTTCTTCCAATCAATGCTAAAAAGCTCAAACTGTCGATCCGCATTTGTACAACCTTTTTCAGGTCCAAAACTCAAGCTGAGTAGCCCCAAAGATCCTGCACCAGCTTCATCTGCTGTTTTAAGTTTAGTGAGGACCTCTTTATCATTGCGCGAAAAAACAACGGTCCTGTCAGCAGGAAGCATAGCAACGTCATTACCAGTCCCCGCGGCATCCCAGCCACCGAGAAAGTTTTCGTTATATTTTTTAAATCCATAATGTGCCGCCTTCGCGCCACAATCTGTTGACTTAGAAAATTGGACCTCTGGATAAGTTGATCCCGATGAAGAATTAGCCACAATATATTGGGCATAGGCGTAAACATCGCGATTTGTATAAAGAGGGAAATGGCTCATGTCATTATGGACAGCCTCAATATTCATGTATTCTATGCCTAAATTAACTTCGCCACTCGATGAAATTCGAATATCTTGAATCTCCTCAGGCTGTAAATGGGCGATGATCTCAGCTCTTGTCATCCGGACGCCGCGATCGTTGAGCAATGATGACATACATTGTTTAATGTTGGCCTGTTCGTCAAAGAGGTCAAAAATAAAGGCAAATGGAGAGTCTCCCTTGTTGACATAACCCGCCTCAAAGTTTTGTTCCGCAGCAGGATCTGGATCATTCAATACCTGACCTTGAGGATAATCGATCCCAGCCTCATCAAATCCACAGGCTATTTGCTTGGCATCTTTAAAAGTTATGACGATTTCAAGATGGCTCCAGCCTCGCTCACTAACGCCAGAAAAGACCTGGCCTGCCAAAGTTTTAGATGAAAATCTAAACCGTGTGATGTGTTTTTTGTTTCTATTTTCTGGATCAATACGATTACTATTGTCACTGTCAGATTCAAAGTTAGGTTCAAACCCATAGGCGGAAAATCCTAACGATAGAACAACTAAAAATAGAGCAACGAAATTTTTCACGGATTATCCTTATCTTCAAATGCTTCCATATTGAAGTAAGCAAAAGCAGTGCCAAAAGGCCAAAAGAGGCCATTGTCTAAGAATACCTAAAATTATTAAACTTTATTCAGTCAAAGGAATGACGCAAAGTTAATAGGCAAAACTTGCCGTGTAAAAATGTCCTAAAGAGGCATGAATGGCTTGGAGGTGTTATCAAAAGACTAAGCAATGGCCTTTTCGTCATCACCTTCATCGAAATCATCACCCACATCGACTTCTGCGCGAATCCGCCTGTAATGGCTAATGCCCGTTCCGGCTGGAATGAGACGACCCATAATGACGTTTTCTTTGAGTCCACGCAGACCATCTTCCTTGCCAGAAATACACGCCTCGGTAAGAACCTTAGTCGTTTCCTGGAAAGACGCAGCCGACATAAAGCTATCAACAGTCAGCGAAGCTTTTGTGATACCTAATAACAAAGGTTCACCAACAGCCGGCTTGCCTTTTTTCTTGCGAACAGCCGCGTTGACTTCGTCAAACACCATGCGGCCAACACTGTCATCGAGTAGGAACCGAGTCTCACCTGGATCAACAATGCGTACACGATTCAGCATTTGGCGAACAATGACTTCAATGTGCTTGTCATTGATTTTAACGCCCTGCAATCGATAAACTTCCTGGACTTCATCTGTGAGATATTTAGCCAAGGCTTGTTCCCCTAAGACACGCAAAATGTCATGCGGACTGGAAGATCCATCCATGAGAGGCTCACCGGCACGAACAAACTCGCCTTCATGGACAGCCACGTGCTTGCCCTTAGGAATAAGATATTCACGCAATTCACCAGCCTCTGGCGTCACCAGAACTTTACGTTTGCCTTTGGTATCTTTACCAAAAGAAACATAACCATCGATTTCGGAAATGATGGCATAATCTTTTGGCTTACGCGCTTCAAACAACTCAGCCACACGCGGCAAACCACCCGTAATATCTTTGGTCTTGGTCGTTTCACGTGGCAGCTTGGCAATCACGTCACCAGCCTTAATGGCCTCTCCATCATGAACAATGATGTTGGTACCTTTTGGCAATAGGTAGCGCGCTTCAATACCACTGGGCAGCTTAACCGTTTCGCCCTGTGCATCCTTAATCGACACACGCGGACGGTGATCTTTATTTTTTGACTCAACGATGACTTTACGTGAACGGCCTGTGACATCGTCAATGGCCTCCTGCATGGTCTGGCCTTCGATGATATCGCCGTATTTGAGAATCCCATCGACTTCAGTCAAGATAGGCACCGTGTATGGATCCCATTCAGCCAGCAATTGTTTGGCTTTTACGCGCTCGCCATCTTTAACATGGAGAATCGCACCATAAATAATTGGGTACATCTCGCGTTCACGGCCTGTGTCGTCGATGATCGCAATGTGACCATGACGATTCATAACGGTAATTTTACCATCTTTGTTCAACACATACTTCATGCTGACATATTTAATGGAACCTTCTGTCCGCGATTCCAGAGTTGATTGTTCAGCACGCTTTGAAGCCGCACCACCAATGTGGAAAGTCCGCATGGTCAGCTGAGTCCCCGGTTCACCGATGGATTGAGCTGCAATAACGCCGACAGCTTCGCCAACGTTGACCAAGGAACCGCGCGACAAATCACGCCCATAGCACTTGATGCAAACACCCATTTTGGATTCGCACGTGAGCACAGAACGAATTTTGACTTTTTCGATACCCGCTTCTTCAATGGCCTCAACTTTGGCTTCATCGATTTCATCGCCATTTTTGACAATAACTTTTCCTGAAAATGGATCAGTGACTTCACCACAAGCCGCACGGCCAAGAATACGATCGCCCAAGCTTTCGATGATTTCACCACTTTCGATAAGTGGCGTCAGTTCCATACCTTCTTGTGTATGACAATCAACTTCGTAAATGATCATGTCTTGCGCCACGTCAACCAAACGACGTGTTAAATAACCTGAATTAGCTGTTTTGAGGGCTGTATCGGCCAAACCTTTACGCGCACCATGAGTCGAAATGAAGTATTGCAACACAGTCAACCCTTCACGGAAATTGGCCGTGATTGGCGTTTCGATGATTTCGCCTGAAGGCTTCGCCATCAAACCACGCATACCTGAAAGCTGCCGCATTTGCTGCTGCGAACCACGAGCACCAGAATCAGCCATCATGAATACAGAGTTGAAAGAAGGAATACGGCGTTCAGTCCCTTCTGGATCCAGAACAATTTGCGTGCTCATGTTCTTCATCATTTCAGCGGTGATGACATCCGTCGTCTGCGCCCAAATATCGATGACTTTATTATAACGCTCACCATCAGTAATGAGACCTTCAGTGTATTGGTTGTCAATTTCCAAGACCTGCTCATAGGCCTTTTTAATCATGCCATCTTTGGCTTCAGGGACCTTCATGTCGTCAATACAGATGGAAACACCGGCGCGCGTACTGAAACGATAGCCCATGTCCTTCAGACGATCAGCCAGTAGGACGGTCGCTTTATTTCCAGCTAGACGATAACAAGTGTCAACAAGCTCAGCGACTGCTTTTTTATCCATCGTTTTATTGATGCAAGAAAATGGCAACGCACGCGGTAAGATCTCAGCTAAAATGCAACGGCCCGTTGTCGCTTCGACAATCTTGCCATCCTGACGCACTTTAATACGCGCCTGAAGATCAATTTTGCCGTGATCAAAAGCCATGCGAACATCGTCGAAATCCGCAAAAAGTTTTCCCTCACCTTTGCTAAACGGACGCTCACGCGTCATGTAATACAATCCAAGCACCATATCCTGAGTCGGAACAATGATTGGCTTGCCGTTAGCTGGTGACAGAATGTTGTTCGTGCTCATCATCAGCACGCGCGCTTCAACTTGCGCTTCGATGGAAAGAGGCACGTGCACAGCCATCTGGTCACCGTCAAAATCAGCGTTGAAAGCGGCACAGACCAACGGATGCAAGCGAATGGCTTTGCCCTCAATGAGGACAGGCTCGAAAGCTTGAATCCCCAGACGATGCAAAGTCGGCGCCCGGTTGAGCATGACGGGATGCTCTTTAATGACTTCTTCAAGGACGTCATAAACTTCTGGACGTTCCTTTTCGACCATCTTACGCGCACTCTTGATTGTCGAGGCCAAGCCTTTAATTTCCAATTTGTGGAAAATAAAGGGTTTGAATAATTCGAGGGCCATCTTCTTTGGCAAACCGCACTGATGAAGTTTGAGATCCGGACCCACGACAATAACGGAACGACCCGAATAATCGACACGTTTACCGAGTAAGTTGAGACGGAAACGACCCTGCTTACCCTTGATCATGTCAGACAAAGAACGCAGTGGCCGCTTATTGGCACCCGTAAACACCTTGCCGCGACGACCATTATCCAGCAAAGCATCGACGGATTCTTGCAGCATACGCATTTCGTTGCGAATGATGATTTCCGGTGCGTTGAGTTCCTGCAGACGTTGCAAACGGTTATTTCGGTTAATCACGCGGCGGTAAAGATCGTTAAGATCGGAAGTCGCAAATCGGCCACCTTCAAGA
>Ga0209824_10001746_pt1 | contig 11833 bp, 9 predicted proteins | sample VDWuncwatermetaG_FD_184124 | JGI IMG/M metagenome (GOLD analysis project Ga0209824, IMG submission 184124) | Wastewater microbial communities from Netherlands to study Microbial Dark Matter (Phase II) - VDW unchlorinated drinking water (SPAdes)... ...
ATGATCTATCAGACCTATGAGCTGATTCCTCATCGGGTGAATCAGTTTGCTTCGGTAAGTTATCGACACACATTCAAGAACAGCGACGGATACAAGTTCGGCGATGAAGTGAGCGGGGCGTTGGGCCTCAATGTGATCCCGTTGGAACAGACGCCGTGGTTGGTACTGACGCAGCAGTTCAATTTCCGATGGATGCAGAATGACGCAATGGATGCATCACTGTTTCAGTTCAACCCAGGAGGCGCGCCCATCCTGCTCGATCCCGCGGTGAGGTTTCGAGCCATACCGACAACCGGCTCGACCTACGTTGCCTATTCGCCGGGCATCATGGTGAATGTGTTCAACTTCGCATCGGCCTATTTCATCGCGCAAATTCCGATTCATCGCAATTTCAACGGCAATCTCGAACAACAGATCAGCTACATCTTCGGGGTGACGAAGTCGTTCCAACTGTTTGGCGGGTCCTCGTAGAGCGCAGGTGGGAGTGGCGGTAGCGAATCAGTCATGATGACGAAGACGCGACAACAAGTTTCTCGGATACTGAGCGGCGGCTGCGCCGTGCTGTGGCTGCTCGGATCGCTGTCGATCGCACAGGGGAATCTAGCGCCACAATGGACGGCGCCTCACTGTCCGAGCGGGCAGACGCAACACAGTCACAATCATTGCGCGTGGCATTGTGAGGGGCTCGATATCCAAAGCGGCGGTGGACAGGGGGAAGTCTCCACCGATCTTCACATGAGCCGCATTTGGAGCCTCGGTGACATTCCCCGACAGGATGCTGCTCTTGACGGTGAATTTCCGCCTCGCGGTCCACCAGTTTCTCTGCAGTTCGTATAGAGCCTCAGTCACTCAGGGAGCCGGCTGCGCTCCACTTTATTAATTTAGAAGCTGATAATTCTCGAGGAAGGAACGGTTATGGAAGCGATGAAGAGACGAAACTATGTATGTTTTTCCACAGCCGGCGCGTTAGGACTTGCGCTGATCAGTCTTGCGGCATGCAATTCAGGAGAAACCACCACGGCCACGCTGGCGCCCGGCGGCAGCGCGGCACTGAGCGGGCCGATGGTCTTCGTGAACAATACGGGTGACAAGACGCTGACGAGCGTGGCGTTGAAGGGAGATTCCGGCAACGCGGTGATCGGGACGATTGACGCGGCGGAATTCGAGAACGTGGCTTTGGGAGACATGCAGTTTTCGAAGGAAGATTGGATCTTCGTGAATCTTGCGGCGGCAAACAAGGTGGCCACGCTCGATCCGTTGACTGCGGCCACTCCAGTCCACGAGGCCAATTTAGCAACCGGCACCAGACCCGTCCACATGTACCGTGATCGGAACGATGGCGAGGTGATCTGGATTATGAACGACGGCGACAATGCCGCAGGGACCACGACGCCCGGGGACGATTTGATCAATTGTAACAATCTCGCACGAGTTGGTGGGCCAGTTGTGGGCGGCTCTGTCACGATTCTGCACAACTCCCATCTTGGACCTGGAGGAACCCCTCCCACTGTATTAGGAACAACCTGTCTGTTGGCTGATGGTCACAAGGTCGCAGCCTTTGCAGAGAATAAGCGGGTCTTTGTCTCCAGTGAAACCGGCGGCGAAGTTGCCGTTCTTGACGGCGACGAGGCATCCTCGAACTATCGGAATATGATTGCGCGCATCGACCTGTGTAAATCTGCGAAAGAGACCACACCTTGTAACAATGAGTCCGCAACACCCCTTACAACCCCGTTCACTCCGAATGCTTCCGGACCCCACGGCATTCGCTGGTCAACACTGACCAAGAAGGTTTACAGCATTCAAGAGGGATATGGAGAGATCGCGGAGATCGATCCAGACACGCTGGCCATTACCAAAACGTTTGATCTTGTCGGAACTCCCTACACATCGTACGGGATTTCACCGGATGGGAAGTATCTTCTGTTGCGTGGTGAGACGACGGCCCCGCAAGCAACCAAACTTGGAGTTATCGATCTCAGTGCCACGACGCCGGCCATCGCTAACTTAACCACCCCAGATCTAGATACGGCTCTCAATGGGACTTCTCCTGGGGCATTCAAGTTTTCTCCTGATTCGAAGCGGTTCTACATTCTAGCCGGGAACGGCGCCACCGCAACAAAGAAGGACCGGTTATTTGCGTTTGATTGGACGACCGTGGCTCCCCCAGCACTCACGCTACTGAGGGAAATTCCCCTCGTGGCGACCGGAGGGCATGGTTTTGATGTCTTGGCGCAAGGAGCCCGCGAAGCGAAGTATCTGGCGGTGTCCAACGCAGCTCCGGCGAATTCACTGACGATCATCAATGCCACCGATCACCAGGAAAAGCAGACGGTACCCGTCGGGTCCAATCCGGCAGGCGTGATGGTGTTCGAATCTGGTGCAGCCGGGGCTGGCAACCAGGCGAGCAACTAGCGCCCAAAGCGGATAGGGCAGTCCATCGGATCTCTCAATGTCCGATGGGCTGCCCATCGATGGGTAGAGGATTGATTGTGAGAAGAGTGTCTTGTCCGAGCAGGCTGCCCTCCGGCTCGGACCAGCGTGGGACGGAGGCGCACCTCCCTTGGCCTCCGCCCCGCACTTTCTCAGCAGGATGCTGAAAAAGTCCGCCAGCGGCGTTCTCGCATCGCTCAGAGGCTCAACGTACCGAAGCGTACGCCTCGCCTCTTCGCTCGCTGCGGCCTTGCCGGACGTGTCTTTTTGAGCATCCTGTGTGACGCGTTAGTATCGTCTCGCACCTAGATGTTTGTGGCGGGGCTGGGGCTAAAGTGCGTTTTTCCGTAACTTGCCAGGAGAGTGATTGTGAAGATTGTGTGGTGGTCTAGGAAGCGTCGGAAGGACATACGACATGATCTCGGTCGATGACAATCGGTTCTTTTTCCCAGCCTGGGGCATCTCGCTGACGTTGCACGGCTTCGCGGTTGGGTTGGCGGTGATGTTTGCAACGCAGGTCAAGCCCCTCTTATCTGAGGAGGTCTTCCAGTGGGACGTGGCCTTGGTAGAGGCAACGACGCCTAATCCCAGGACAGAACACGTTGAATCGGTCGTGCCTCCTCCCCAACCGACTGCAAAGGCGACACCTCCGGTACCGAAGATACTCCAACCGGTACGAGCGACGGCACAAGCTGCGGAGCCACCGCGACCGACGATTGAAGCAGTCCGACCAATTGAACAAAAGGTGGAGCGTCCTCAGGTCCATCAAGAGCAGGTTGAGCAGTCGATCGCCGAAATCGTGCAGCCGACGTCTGAGCCGGTCGCCGTGGTTGCTTCTCTCGAACCGGTCGAGTCCCCTCCTGTTCAGCAAGAGTCGGTTGCAGCAGCTCCTCCATCCTCTCCCGAAGCTCCTGTTGCTCAAGAGGTTTCTGCGCCAGTGTCGGCGCAGGGCAGCCCTGTGGATGCCGCTTCAGTGCAAGTGACCAGGGCTGCTGGACCGAGTGCTGAAGCTAAAATCGATCATCAGTGGCTGGCCGAGTCGCTCTGGCGGCGGGTGGCGGAACTCAAACGCTATCCGAATTCGGCCCGCATGAATAGTCAAGAGGGGAAGGTGATCCTGAAGGCGGTCATCCGTGCTGATGGCCACTTGGCAGACGTCTTTGTCCTGAAAAGCTCGGGATACAGCGCGCTCGATGCAGCGGCCATGGAGGCGGTGAGACTCGCCTGTCCACTTCACATGAAACATGCCATCGGCAAGCCGCAAATCGTTGTGAGCCTTCCGATTGTCTATAGTTTAGCCAACTGAATGTGGGTGAAGGTGGGGTCATCAAGAACCCGAACAGATTCAGGATCATGAAGGGGTACCGATGAAAAGATTCGCTGCCGCATTCCTTGTGATGCTGCCATTGCTTGTCGCGATACCGGCGTGGGCTGAGACGTCCGAGTCAGCCATCCGGCTGGGACCCAAGACTATGACGGTGCACCAAGTGAAGAGCGTGGTTGGCCCGTCAGTTCAGATCGATAACCAAGGATTTGTCTCAGCTGCCTGGGTGGAGGAAGACAAGGAAACCCGCACGATCCTGTTTGCGAGATCGGACAAGCCAGGTGGTCCCCTTGGAACTCCCGTCCCTATTAACCAGCCAACCGAACATGTCTATTATCGGCAAGAGTCGCCGGCTGTAGCTATTCGGGGGAATGACGTGTTTGTGACCTGGTCGCAGACTCATCCAAAGATCACGCCGGATAAGCCGTTTGCGGGAGAGCTGCGGCTCAGCCGATCCACCGATGGAGGACGAACGTTCGCACCGTCAGTTCTGGTCAATGACGACGGCCAAGTCATTCAGCACACGTTCGATTCGATCCAGGTTGCTTCGGATGGGGTTGTGCACATGGCTTGGATCGACGGCCGTGAAGGGAAAAAGGAACCAGGAACATTTGTGGCGAGATCGACGGATCAAGGTCTCACGATCGCGAAGAACCTCAAGATAGACGGTGAGACCTGTGTCTGCTGCAGGACAGCAGTTGCAACATCTGCCGATGGAGTGGTGTACGTAGCCTGGCGAAAGATCTTTGAGGGCAATATTCGTGAGACTGTCGTTTCGCGATCGACTGACGGCGGTGAAACATTTTCTTCTTCAGTTGTGGTCGGCAATGATCGGTGGGTGTATCCGGCCTGCCCCCATCGTCCAGCGTCACTCGCGGTCGATCGGCAAGGGCGGCTGTATGTGGTGTGGTACACGGAGGGGGCCGACGAGACGCCCGCGATCTATCTCGCCTATTCCGACGACCAGGGCAAGACGTTTTCAACGAAGCAACAGCTCAACCGTTCCAAGGGAACCTTCCCCGACCATCCGCAGATGGCGGTCGATCCGGCAGGACGGATTGCCGTGGTCTGGGAAGAACAGTCGCCTGTTCGACGAGAGGTCGTGGCCAGCTTTTCACTCGATCGTGGTCAGTCGTTCAACGCGCCGATCAAGCTGAACGAGAAAAATGGACAGACGCCGACGGTGGCGGTCAATCAGCATGGAATGGTGGTGATGGGTTGGAAGGAACATGCCATGCCGGCCCATCGACTAGTGATCCAAACGTTGCAGTTTCCAGTTGCCAACGTGACGGCTGAAAAGGCTGGAGATCATGGGCTGTAAAGCACGCAATTTGCTGAGTGGTCTATTGTTTACCGGGTGTCTGCTGATTCTTGACGCCGGTGCTCCGTTACATGCTGCCACAGCAGCGAGCGACCCCTTTGCCGCGTTGCGTGTTACTCGAATCCACGCTGGTCAGCCGATCGCAGCGTTCGACCTCCAGGGGCTCGATGGCGGAACGGTCCGTTCCAAAGAACTGGCAGGGAAGGTCGTACTCCTGAACTTCTGGGCGACGTGGTGCGGGCCTTGTAAAGAGGAAATGCCCTCGCTCGCCAGACTCCAGTCACAGTTCGATCCCACACAGTTTCAGGTTGTGACCATCACCACGGACATGCATCCACAAGGGATCAAGCAGTTTCTTCAGCATCTGGGGATCGATCTGCCTGTCCTGTTTGATGAGCGTGAGGATGTGTCACGATCCTTCATGGTCCGCGGCTTGCCGACCACTGTGCTTCTTATGCGAGACGGTCGTGCTATCGGTCGCGCAGTCGGACCTCGGGCCTGGGATAGTGATGAGTCAGTCGCCCTGGTGCGGCATGTTCTTGAAGGCGTGAAATGAAGCGGTGGTTCGCCCCACTGGTTGTCGGGATGGTCCTGCTCTACAGCGTGCTTGCAGTAGGGGCGGCGGGCTGCCTCTTCATGCCGGCGACGGAACCCGCGCATGCGCATCATGGCCCGTCTCATGCCGCGCACTCCGTATTCTGTGCCTGGGCTTGTCAGGTCAACTCCATGAGCAGCCTCCAGGCTGCTGCGCCGGTCCTTGCCGGCCTTCTCTTGGTCACGATGCAGCGGGTGGCGAGTAAGGGCCCACCAACCCGTCTTCGGACGAGAGTCTCTCGTTCTCGCGCGCCACCCTCGCTGATCACAATCTAGCTCTACAGTACAGTTCATTCGGTCATTGACAGGGGATCCTAGGTGGATTCCGTGTCGGATGATCCTTTTCACCACATGGAAGGGGTGAGTCACGATGTTTGTCGAGGTACAAACGTTTCGAAAGTGGTCTGCGATCACGGTCGCAGTCTTCGCGTTGGTCGCAATCGGAGGCACGGCTGTGCTTGCTCAAGATGCTCCACCTGCCGATTCGGTTGCCATGCCGAGAGAGAAGCAGCTGCGAGATCAGCTGAAGACTATTCTGCAGGAACTTGAGGAACTGCAGCAGAAGAAAGAGAGCGAGAAGCCTGAGGCTGAACGGCCGCCGATTATTAAGGAGAAAGCCGAGTCAGGTTCAGGGGAAGCGGCGACGGAAGCCGCAGCTGATGCCAAGCCGGATTTCGATCTGTCCGACATGAGCATTGTCAGCACGCGGTTTCAGAAGCGGCCGGAAGGCGTCTCGCTGTCGGCGACGGTTCCTTCCGAAACCGAATCCCAGCCGACGAGAACCATGAAAGAATCCATGGAATCCCTCCCGGGCGTCGTGCTGCGGCAGGCCAATGGGCCTCGGGACTTCAGTATGATGATTCGTGGGCAAGGAGCCAAGACGACCTTCGCGATTCGAGACATCAAGGTGTACGAGGACGGATTCATCCAAACTCAATCCGATGGCCTCTCACGGCTCGACATTCATGACCCGTGGTTCATGCGCAGTGTCGAAGTCATTCGAGGGGCGTCCTCTTCCTTGTACGATAACTATGCTTTGGGTGGAATGGTCCACTTCCGTACCAGACGAGGCAGCGATATTCGTGGACTGGAAACGTTCTTTTCGGGCGGGTCCTATGGATATCAGAAGTACGGGGTCGCCATCGGTCAGGAAACGGAGAAGTTCGATATTGCCATGTTCGGGAGTCATGCATCGGAAGACGGCTATATCAAGCACAGCAGTTTCAATACCCAAACACTCAACTTCAATGTTCGCTACAAGATCGATGACCGGCAGAATTTCTACTTCAAGGCCATTACCAATTGGCTCAACACGAAAGTGCCGACAAGACTCACGCAAAGTCAGTTTTTTGCCGACGAGCGGCAGGCCGGCGGTGCCCAAACAACGTGTACGCCTGGAACGTTCAGCGGCGGCTGTGCCAATGCGCTATTACTCAATCAAAGTCGGGTCGATCGCCGCACGATTATCGGCGGGATCTACGAGCGACAGATCGATGTAAATACCGTATTGACGGTGGAAGCGGACTATGACGTCAAAGACATCCAACAGTCATTTTCGACGATCGGCGAGAATACCAATCCGAATTATAAGAGTTATGCCGATTTGCGACATGATGGTCGGCTGGGAACTATGCCATTGAAGAGTTATGTCGGCTTCTTCGTCAATCAGATGGAGCAGAAGGGTAACTCTTTCCAGAATCTGGCAGACAGCTTCGGGACCAAAGGAAATCTGATCCAGAATAGCCGAGGGACTATTTTCAACATCGGCGGACGGATCAGAGAGGAAGTGGAATTCCTCCCGAACTGGATCTTGGCGGTCGGACTCGGGTTTGAACAGTCTCGTCTCAGCGTACATGCGACAAACTACGATCCGGCAACCGGTGCCTTGGCCTCGCGAGCCAGTGCGAACCGCTCCTTTTCCAACTGGGCGCCGGAGGGGTCGATCACGTGGAAACCGTCACCAGACTATCGACATTGGATCAGGGCATCGGCCGGATACGGCATTCCACAATTCGCCGCCCTGCTGCGCGATCCCATCACAGGGCAACCTGGCACGAACTTCAGTCTGAAGCCACAGAAGAACCTGAACTTGGAAATCGGCACGGAGATGAGGTTGCATCCGACGTTGCTGGTCCATGTCGCTGCGTTTTACACCTTCTACAAAGATGAAGTGATTACTCAAACCATCTCTGCCGGTAACACTGCCTCTGTGAATGCGGACTCTTCCCGATATCGTGGCGTCGAAGTCTTCGCTGATTGGCGGCCAGTGTCAGGTCTTCGGGTGTCCGGCGCCTATACCCACATCGATTCAGAGTACATCAATTTTTCTGATCGAACCGCAGCTGGGTTCCTCGTTCGTGACGGAAAACAAGTGCCCAATGTGCCTACCGATATCTTAAACGGCAAGGTTGAGTACTATTATGCGCCGTTGGGATTGGGCGCGTGGGTAGAGGGTAACTATTCCAACAGCTATTTCTTGAACAACAGCAATACGTTCGGATTTCCTTCCTACGTGATTGGGAACGTCAATGTGTATAAGAACATCGAGGTTGGAAAATCGTCATGGGTTCGATTCGCGAAAGTATTTGTCGAGGTCGATAACCTGGCGGATACGAAGTATGCCGCCTCCGGACAGGTGATCGGCGGGGAAACGCATGCGGCTGCCGCCGGACAACAGATCTTCTTCGCCGGCTACGGACGGGCAATTTATGGCGGTGTGACATTAGGACTGTTTTAGCAGGATGGCCCCAGAGCGCATCGCATGCCATGCGTCTTTAGAATTGGGGGGATTCGTGATCGGGCCGAGTGTGGTGACGTCCACGCTCGACCCGGGGCGAGGCGGGGGTGCATCTCCCTTGGCCTCTTGCCATTTTACAGAAAGGAGCTCTCAATGCTTATGACAAGTGAGGCAGACAGCGTGACATCAGGAACCATGAATAAGATGTTGCTGCGAGTGGGAGAAGCTGCTGCTGCACTCTCAGTCAGTCGCTGGACGATCTATCGATGGGTAGAGGAAGGGCGATTGCGAGGGACGAAGATTGGCAAGGGCAGTGTGCGCATTTTTCGCGATTCAATCACGAGTTTGATTGAGGCCAATCAGAGTGATATGGCCGGTGCATGGCAGCGATCAATACATTCATAAGCTATCCACTGCTTTTGTTGACCCGACTGTAGCATCCATGAGCAAGCGTCGGTAGACAGTATTTGAAGATTCACATATAAATGATTGCGATGATGAGGTACAGGAAATATCCAGATAGGTTGATCCATCACACCGTGATCGTCGGTGTGGCATTGATCTATGTGGCGCTTTCGGGGATGAACGCCAGCTGCATGGTTACGCATGCTCAGCAGGTGTTGAATGATCACCATCACCATCACGCAGACGACGGCTCATCTGCCACAGACCAGTTCTGTGCCTGGGCTTGTCAGGCTACAGCGGACACCATAGCGGAAGGTGGCCCACAACCAGCTGTCAGAGATTTGGTGAGTGGGCCAGCAGAATTCACTTCAGCCGGACTTCCTTACGCCACATCTTCCTCCGCGATCCATTCGCGGGCACCTCCTTCTGGTTTCTTCGTCACGATTGGCTAATCCGTACCGCGTGGCCGTACTCTCGCGCGCTGGTATGAATGCAGCCTGAGTGCGTCTATTTCATAACCAAACTGTTTAGGTAAACCGTCCGAGCAGGCGGCCCTCCGGCTCGGACTAAGCGCGGGGTGAAGGTTGACTGCCTCCTCCTTTACCCCGCCCTAAATTTTAAGCAAGCCCAATGTGCCGGCAAGACGAGTCAGCGCCTGGCTCTTATAGTCTTCACAGGGCAGGACTGTACCTCAATACCGTGTGCTGGTGAGCCTGATGTTGAGGATACTTGTGATCATCGGCATGTATCTGTAATGGAAGAAATGATTGAATGATTCCGATCCATTCGAGAAGTATCGAGCTATCGATGTCCGGTCGAGCCGCCCCCTCGCTCGGACTGATCCGGGGCGCAGGTGTTGCCTCCGTCAACCTCCGCCCCGGCTCATTTCTGTCGAAGGTGTCTAACAGGATGCTGAAAAAGTCTGCCAGCGGCGTTCTCGCGTCACTTCGAGGCTCAACGTACCGAAGCGTACGCCTCGCCTCTTCGCTCGCTGCGGCCTTGCTGGACAGTCTTTTTGAGCATCCTGGGGCTTATGGCCCCATAGTTCTTCCTGTCATGTTTCAACGGTGGGCGAAACGTAAACCAAATTTTCCCACAGCCTGCAAAAGGTCGTGGTGAGACGAGAAAGGCTGCTGATCTGGAATGGGCGGACGAGCCGGTTGCGAGGTGGTACTCGACACGATGGTGCGAGAGGGTCGGACAAGCACGATCCGTGACACATCACAGCGCTCGGTCGAGAATCAAAGGAAACGGGTCTGGCAGTTGCGCACTCTTCTTCCAGACCTGCCCAGGGAGTCGGTGGTTGCCTCCTTCCGACTCTCTGGCCCTTCGGGGACACACAGCACAATTCGTTTCATGAGATTGCGGGTGAGAAGCCTTTTGGACCGTGACATTTCCCCTGATTAGGATACTCTGTGTATACTTCTATCCAGGTTCGGATTTCATCAATCAAACCATGAGGAGAGGGTCATGACACAATTGAAAGCTGGTGTTGTTGCGGTCGCAGTCTGCAGTCTTCTCGCGGGTGGGGTTTCGAGTGTCGCATTTGCCAAGGGCGCTGGGCATGTGCAGGAAACCATCAAGCACGCGAAGGAAGGAATTGCGCACGAGAAAGAGGCCATTAAGCATCTGGAAGAAGCGATACAGGGCAGCAACGACCCTCACGCGAAGGAAGCGCTTGAACATGCCAAGGAATCAATGAAGCATGCGGAGGAGTCCCTCGCGCATGCCGAACAAGCTTCGGCGAAGCCAAAAGGCAAGGCGAAGTAAACTCTGTCGGGGAAGAGGGAGGTGCGAAATCGCAACCTCCCTCTTTAATTCTGGCCAGCGTCCGTGACAAATCAATCTGATCCACAGAACCGGCGTATGCTCGGTCCTATTCGAAGAGGCTGTAGCCTTGAACCGTATGTATCATACGGGACTTCTTGTTTGAGAAGCCCTAGCGGGGATGCTGGGCTATATATGACCGCCAGCCACCGAATTCGGTGATCTCCCGATGACCTTCGACGAGTGCCGGTTCGCCCAACACGCCCAAGACAATGCTTCCGTCTTCCAACCGCACCTTTCCGATGCACAGACCTGGGGGTTCATTCAGCAAGATCCCCGCCAGCCCTACAGTGGGTACTGACCAGACTTCAACCGCCACCTTCACGCCGGTCCCATCGGTGACGCGCAGCATCGCGGGATGCTCGTCGTTGATCGTCCAGAGACGATACGCCGGCTCTGTCTGCGTCTCCCGGACGAACGTTGCCTTGGCCGCCACCATGTTGTGGTTAAGTTTGAGTCCTCGCATCAGCGTGCCGTTGACCGCGAGCAGCACGCCGTTCTGATTCACGAGGTGCGCCCTGCATAGGTCTGCCGAAGAGATTCGATGAGCCGATCAGCCGAAGTGACCCAGCCGACAATGCCACCTTGCGATTGGATCATGCGGACTGTGGCCTGTTTAAAATCGGGGAAATAGCTTTCTGTTCCATCCTCGACCAGGAGACATTCAAAACCACGGTCGTTGGCTTCTCTCATGCTGGTTTGCACACAGACTTCCGTCGTCACGCCGGTAAAGACCAAGTGAGTGATGCCTAGCGCCTTCAGACGCTCCTGTAAATTGGTGGCGTAGAATGCCCCCTTGCCCGGCTTGTCGATGACGAGTTCGCCGGTCGTGGGGCGCAGCTCCGGGACGATATCGTTTCCTGGCTCTCCCAAGACCAGAATGCGTCCCATCGGACCGGGATCGCCGATGCGGAGCGTGGACTCTCCACGCCGTTTCTTGGCCGGCGGACAATCTGAGAGATCGGGGCGATGGCCCTCCCTCGTGTGAATCACCGGCAATCCCAACTCACGAAAAGTCTTGAGGAGTTTCGCGACGGTCGGCACAATTTTCTGCAGATGTTCGACCTTATTCCCAAGCGCCGCGCCGAATCCGCCCTGCTCGACGAAATCGCGCTGCATATCAATGATCACCAATGCCACGTGATTGCCTGAGCCTTTCGCCGGCAATGGATAAGGATAAGGAGATGCGATA
>Ga0209824_10001747_pt1 | contig 11832 bp, 11 predicted proteins | sample VDWuncwatermetaG_FD_184124 | JGI IMG/M metagenome (GOLD analysis project Ga0209824, IMG submission 184124) | Wastewater microbial communities from Netherlands to study Microbial Dark Matter (Phase II) - VDW unchlorinated drinking water (SPAdes)... ...
ATTATTTTCTTAAAACCCGCTCTGACCAGCAATCCATGGCCTGGCAAATTGGTCTCAATGCCGCTAGCGCTATCCCCTTCCTTGACGATTTTCGCAGCGATATGAGTGAAACTAACCGCAGTTCTGCCATTCACCAAAAAGCCATAACTTGGGCTGGCCTGACTGACGCTTTGGGTTATCACAGCTATGGTTTGAATTTGTTGGGCTTTAAACTTGAGGGGGATGCCTCTTATCATTGTGCCACACAAGTTTCTTTAACAGCTTGTAAACCTGCCATGAATGCCAAGGATTGGGAAAACCTGACTGATTTTTTGTGGGAACTGCATAACGAATCCGATTTTTCTTTTCTCCTCAATGGCGTCTCTTTTGGTCACCTCGAAGGCACCCTCACCAGCACAGCCGCCTACGATATGGCTGGCACTTATTTATTTGGTGGCAATTTTACGATTACAGATGAGTATTTTTCTCGCTACACCGAGCACAGCACAGCTGTTGGAACAAGCTATACTTATGCAGGTGATGGTATCGCTGCACTCTATGATTCCTTTGTTGTTGGGATTCTTTTTGGTGATACTGAAGCACAAGACATCGATTACACAAACGACGCAGGCTGGTGGCTCACCCAAGTGCAAAGCTTTTCTGGTGATAGCTACCCAGTCGATTAGCTATCATGTTAATGTGTGTAAAAATTAATTAAATTGATAAAAATAGCTCACTGCCCTTATGGCGGTGCCCTCACAAATTTCGATCGAGTCACTTTTTTGCTTATGCCTAAAATAGAAGATATTGACCATGCACTCGCCCTCCTTGAAGAACTCGTCAAAAATAGCGATGCACTTGCGCAACTCCCTCACGAAAAATATCTCGCCTTGATAAAAGTGACGGGCCAACTCTCGCGACCCAATCGTCTCGAAATTCGTGAAAGAAACAAAGCTGTTGGCAGAGCCACCAGACAAAAACTTGTTTTTAAGGATCGCAGCGCACGGGCCGCTACCGGCATCCGTGAAGCACGCTCTGCCACTGTCTTCCAAGCACCCGCACAGAAAAATCTCAAGACACCAGATACGAAGCTTGAAGAATTGTCGACCCATCGTCATTGCTATGTCTGCAAAGCTGAGTACACGCGGCTACATTCGTTTTACGATTCCATGTGTCTTTCCTGCGGTGACTTCAATTACCAAAAACGTTTTCAAACTGTTTCGCTTAAAGACAAAGTCGCTTTGATTACGGGCTCCCGTTTAAAAATTGGCTTTCAAGTCAGCCTCACCTTGCTCCGTGCCGGCGCGCGAGTGATTGCCACCACACGCTTTCCCATCGATGCTGCCATGCGCTTTTCTCGTGAAGCCGATTTTTCTGCATGGGGCGATCGTCTGCAAATTTATGGTTTGGACTTGCGCCACACACCGAGCGTTGAAATTTTTTCCCGCTACATTGAGCAAACGACCGATCGCCTGGATATTTTAATCAATAATGCCGCCCAAACAGTCCGTCGCCCACCGGGTTTTTATGCTCATCTCATGCCAAATGAAGCGCTGCCCTTTCACGATTTATCTCCTGAGGTCCAACGCCTTTTAAAACCACGCGAAACTTGCAATGAGAGGCTCGCCACCCTGTGCGGCGTGCTGCCTCAAACCACCGATTTAAAATCACTCGTGTCTTGGCACAATCAAGGTCCTGGCATTGGCCTGCGCGCCTCCGCCCAACTTTCACAAATCCCTTACACATACGATCATTCAGTTGCCGCCGAAGATGTCTTTCCGCGTGGCGCGCTCGATGCCGATTTGCAACAAATCGATCTGCGCACCATGAATAGCTGGCGGCTCAAACTCGCCGATGTCCCCGCTCCCGAGATGGTCGAGGTCCAACTGGTCAATTCTGTCGCGCCTTTTATTCTCTGTAGTAAACTCGCGCCCATCATGCGCCGTGATAACACAGGCCAAAAACATATTGTGAACGTCACAGCCATGGAAGGGAAATTTCACCGTTTTACCAAAACGGATCGTCACCCGCACACCAATATGGCCAAAGCCGCTCTCAATATGCTCACACACACCTCAGCAAAAGACCTCGCTAAAGATGGCATTTTTATGAATGCTGTCGATACGGGTTGGGTGACTGATGAAGATCCGGCTAACATAACAATCAGAAAACAAGCCGAACACGACTTCCACCCGCCACTGGACATTGTCGATGGCGCCGCGCGCGTGTGCGATCCCTTCATTGATGGCATTCTCACCGGCACACATTGGTGCGGACAATTATTGAAGGATTATAAACCGACGGAGTGGTAAATTATTTCTCAATGCAGTCCTAACCCGCAAACATGAAAGGTGTTTCAAGGTAAACCAAGTTCTTTGCAAAAAATATGAAATGGCAAAACGCGAATCGGCAGGCTGGCGTGCTCATAATCTTTGGTTCCAAGATGCACCTGATAAAATTGAGGGATTTTTGTCCGCTGGGAAAAGTAAGCCAGCGATGAGTCTACACTGGTATCCGTAAGCTTGCACTCAACGGCAAAAATGGGCTGCCCTTCTTTAATAACAACGAAGTCCGTTTCCCTTTTATCTGTATCACGCAAGTAACGCAGCTCCATTTTATAGCCTTGCGTGTCTTCCAAAAAGTGACAATATTTCAATAGCTGACTGGCCACTAAGTTTTCAAAACGTGGACCGGGCTCTTTAACCATCATCCAGTCCCACAAATAACATTTGGGTTCTTTTTTAACGGCTCGAATTCGTGGTGAACCAAAAGGAGCGATGATAAAAATAAAGTAGAGTCGTTCTAGAATTTTGACCCAATTGGCCACTGTTGGATGTGCCACCTGCAAATCCTCTCGCAAGCTATTGATAGACAAGGGTGAACCAACCAAATTGGGAAGTTGCTCGGCCATTTGTGCAATTAAGGTTACCTCGTGTAGCCGCTCAAGATCCCTCAAGTCATCTCGCAGGACCTGTTGCAATCGTTCATTTTGCCAGCGCCTTAAAGTTCTTTCTGATTGTTTGTAAAAAGGCTCTGGAAAGCCTCCATAAAGCAACAAGGCTTGGGCCGAGGAAGCTTTGTAGTGAGCATCAATTTCTCTCAAACTCAAAGGGTGCAACCGGTGACTGTGATACCGTCCCGTCAAAGCATCGCCACCCCGTTTGTAAAAGTCGAGTCTGGCACTACCTGTAATCAGATATTGCCTTTTGGATTTTGTCTTGTCGTAGATCCCTTTTAACCAATTACGCCAATTCCTAAATTTATGAATTTCATCAAAAACCAAAAGCGCTTGCCCCGATGGAAATTCTTGCTGCATAAGTTTCTTCTGATCATCCCGATAATCCCAATTAAAATAAGCTGGATGGGCTTCGTTTCCTTTTAGCAAATGAAAAGCTAGCGTTGTTTTGCCAGCCTGACGAGGGCCGCAAAGAAAGACCATTTTCTCTTTAAGATCTTGTTTAATATAAGATTCGAGGTAGCGTTCTGTCATGAGTAAATTAAGCATATACTAAATTTACTCATGTGTAAATTAAATAGACACTGAATTAACTAAGCGTTTGATAATCCCCACCATCTTGAGTAATTCAACCTATCCATGAAACTAAAAGATATTCTCTCACGTTTTGAAATTCGCCTCCCGCTCATCTGGCAAGAAAGTTGGGATTACTCAGGCTTGCTCCTTGGTTCCCCTGAACAAAATGTCACCAGCGTCCTGTTTGCCTATGAGATTTGCCTAGAAGTCATTGAAGCCGCCGTCAAAAAACATTGTCAGCTCATCATCACACACCACCCTTTCCGCATGAAAGCGAGTGTCGCTATCCACACTAACACCTATGAAGGCCGCCTCATTCAAACGTGCCTCAAAAATGGCATTGCCCTCTACAGCGCGCACACCAATCACGATGCATCGCCTGAAAGCCTCAATCATTTTTATCTAGCCAAGCTTGGACTCAAATCGATTCAATCCATGGCCCCCAATAAAACACCTCTTTATAAACTTGTGGTCATGACACCAAACACTCACTCAGAAGACGTTTTATCAGCCCTTTTTAAGAGTGGTGCCGGTGGTATTGGAAATTATTCCGAATGTTCGTTTCGTTCAGCAGGGACAGGCACCTTCAAAGGAAATCCACAGAGCCAGCCTGCCATCGGCAAAAAGAATACCCGCGAAACTGTCGCAGAAGACAAAATTGAGGTTATCGTCACTGCCGAACATTTGAATGCCGCCATTCGTGCCCTACTCATAACCCACCCCTATGAAGAAGTCGCCTACGACATTTTGCCCTTACAAAATCAGCGAACCGACCTTGGCTTGGGTGCTTGGGGACAATTAGCCAAAGGACGCACCCCCCAGGCGATCATCAGTCAACTTAAAGCTATTTTTAAAATTGATTCTCTGCGCTGGGTCAGCAACAAAAGTAAAACACTCAAGACGATTGGCCTCTGCACAGGCAGTGGAACAGCCTTGCTACCTCAAGCTTTTAGTTTGGGACTCGATCTTTTTATTACTGGAGATATCAAATACCATCAAGCCATCGAAGCCAAGCGGCACGATTTGGCTCTGGCTGACATTGGGCACTTTGCCTCTGAGCGCGAAGCTCACCATCAGCTGCTCAGTATGATGAAAAATCTATTTGGCACAACGCTAAATTATCACAAATATGACGGATTAAAAAATCCTTTCGAAGACCTTTAAATCATCGTTTCTGAATATCCTCACTCGCAAAAGCAAGTGCGAGACTTGCTTTTCAGGGCTTTTTTTTGCTATGACGCGTAAAAGCCCTTACACATCGGAGTTCTCGTGAAAAATGCCCTCGCCATGCTGGTCAAATTGACCGAAGTCGATTCATCCCTAGACGGATTGACGGTTTATAAAGACGAAATTCCTCAAAAAAATCAGGATCTCGAAGCCACTATCGCCAAGCTTGAACGTGAAGTGAGTCATATGCGGGGCGAACAAGCCCGTTTGGAAAAATACAACCTCGAGAGTACAGAATTCATCCGCGAAAAGAAAGAGTGGATTCCTGCCCGCGAACTCATGGTTAAAACACTAAAAACCAACAAAGAATATCAGGCTGCCGTTAAAGAAGTCACTCAGGCAAAAAAAGAAATCGGTGACCGCGAACTCCAAATCGGGCTCAACCTGACAAAAATCGAATCGCTCAAACAAAATGCCGATGGCGCTGTCTCTGCCAACCAAGAAAAAATCGATGAACTAAAACAGATCATGGCCAAAAATACAGAAATCCTTGCCGGCCTGGATAGTCAAATTGCCGAACTCTTGCGCTCGCGCAGTGGAATTGTCAAAGAAATGGATGCTGCAGCGCTGACTCGTTACGACCACATCCGTAAACGCGTCACACCGGCTGTCTCTAAAGTCGATAATCGTATTTGTTCAGAATGCAGCACGATGGTGCCACCCCAGCTCTACAATCAGATTCATGCCGCAAAAGAGATCTTTCCGTGCCCACGCTGTCGCCGGATTCTCTACGTTGAAGCGACAATAATGTAATGTGATGATTGGTATGCTGCGCCCACCTCGCCCCATAATTTGGGGAGAGGTCGTCAGCCAACAGGCGGACGGGAGAGGGGTACTTTACTCCCGTCCCAGCAATTTCTTTCCCTCAGGCGTGATCTTCGACTGATCCCAAGGTGGATCAAAAGTCACAGTCACTAAAACATCTTGGCAGCCTGTCTGTTCCATCACACTCGTCTTCGCACTCATCGCTATCTGGCGCGCCATTCCACATCCAGGCGTGGTCAAGGTCATGGTAATTCTAACTGCGTTGTCATCGGCTTGAATAGCGTAGATGAGCCCCAGATCAACCAAACTTAAGGGAATTTCAGGATCTTTGACTGTCTTCAAAACATTGCGAACGTCTTCAATTGTTGGCATAGAGACTCTCCGTTTTAATGATCGGACTTATTATGGTAGCTTTAAATCTCATGAGCACGAAACCCAACAAAATTCTGGAAATTTTTCCCTCCCCGACGACAAAACCCTATCTCATTGAGTTTGACTGTCCAGAATTTACCTGTCTATGCCCCAAAACAGGGCAACCTGATTTTGCTACGCTTAAATTCAGCTATGTCCCAAACAAACTTTGTGTCGAACTCAAATCACTCAAGCTCTACTTGTGGTCGTTTCGCAATGAAGGCCACTTCCACGAAAAAGTGACCAACGACATAACCGAGACTTTGCAAAAACGCCTCAAACCGCGCTATCTTAAAGTCACTGGTGATTTTTATGTGCGCGGCGGCATTAAAACAGTCGTCACTGTCGTGCGTGGCAAGCTGCCAGTCGGTGTCGAAGCCTCACTACACAAAATTTAAAGTCTGACTCATGCCAAGATTTACCAAACTCAAAGGTCTCTCCCCGTGGCGTAAAGTGGCGCTAGTCACTTGGGACAAACCCTCTCAACCAACTGTCTATGGCAGCTATGAGTTCGATGCAACCCATGCACAAGCCCTTATCAGTCGACTTAATCAAGAAAATGGCACGGAAATATCCCTCACCCATTTGGTCGCTAAAGCTCTGGCCGATACCATTGCTCTTTACCCAGCCACCAATGGCATTATTCGTTGGGGGAACATTTATTTGAGAAAAGACATATCTCTCTCGGTGCATGTGGCCATGCCACGTGCCGATGATCCCTTGCGCGATCACCTCTCGGTAGCCAAAATTGAAAATGCCGATCAAAAATCGATTGCCACCATTGCCAGTGATCTCAAAAACCAAGCCAAAAAAATCCGCAATGGCAGTGAAGACAGATTCGAAAAAACGTTCTCCATTGCCAATCTATTGCCAAGTTTTCTGCTGCGTCTCCTGGTAAAAACCCACGAATTTCTCGTTTTTAATCTGGGCGTCAATTTGCCAAAAATGGGTTTAATTCCCGATCCCTTCGGTTCAGCCATGGTGACATCCGTCGGCATGCTCGGCCTTCCACCAGGCCTCGCCCCTCTGGTACCCCCTTCACGCTGCCCTTTGATACTTTGTCTGGGTGCCATACAAAAAAAGCCATGGGTTGTCGAAAATGAGGTCAAAGTACGCCCAGTAGCGGGCCTAACCTGTACGTTTGACCATCGTTTCATGGACGGCTTTATGGCTTCACGCATGTTCCAAGCCCTGCGCGAACGACTTGAAGAGCCACAAAGATTTTTCTAGTCAAATCAAGCCATTCGCCGTAAATCAGGGGTCTCATGCAACCTCAAGAACCCCTGTTTTGTAGCCACTGCCAGCTGCCACTTGCCAATAACCTGCCTCTGTCTAAAGCAAAGGATAGGTTTTGTTCCTTCGGCTGCAAACTGGTCTCTAAGCACAGTCAATTTCTCGAATCCCCTCTGCGATCCCCGTTGATCTACAAACTTTTTTTAGGCTCTCTCTTTGTTGTTGTTCTTTTCATTTTAGAATTCATTCCCAGTTTTAGATCAGATTGGCTACCAGGAACACCCACTTATCGACTGCTAGCGTCGACAGCTTTGGTTATGTCCTCACTGATACAAATTGTCATGGGACTACCTCTCTATTTTACCATTTTCACCACGACTCATCCGGCCCAACGCACAGATCAACTCGCCGCTCTTGCGGCTATTTTGTTTTATGTCATTTCATCAACCAACGTGGTGCGCGGATCAGAGCTACACGTCATTGCCTTACCGTCTCTTTTGGTTTTGCTCATTTGGTTAAAATCGCTGATTCAAACGATCATTCAACGCAAATCAACTGCCATGCTCGCGCCCTTGTTTGCCATGCGTGTGCCAACGGCACTCAAAAACCTGGGTGATTGCTATGAAGAGGTCCCCACTCAAACTTTAGTTCCGGGCGATAAAATCAAGGTCAATCCAGGCATGCGTATTCCTGCCGATGGCCTCATTCTCTCCGGCACGACAAGCGTGGATGAATCACTTCTCACGGGTGAGTTCAAGCCCCTGTTAAAAGGGAAAGGTGAGAATGTCGTTGGTGCCACCCTCAATCGCGATAGCGAAATTATCGTCAGTGTCACCAAAGAATACAAAGATACCGTTTTGGAATTAGTCCTCTCATCTTTGCAAAAAGCTCGTGCCAAAAGCTTTTCCATACAAAAGGGGCCTTTGGCTCTGTTTAGCTTTCTCACGCCTTTCATCCTGCTACTGGCAGCTTTTTCCTTTGTCTACCACCGGCTCTATTTTGGTCTCCCTCTGGAAATAGCTGGCCAATACGCACTGGCCGTGCTCATCGTCGTGTCTCCTGGAACACTGGCTGTATTGGCCCATATGAGTTTTGCTATTCTCCTGACCGAAACCATACAAAAAGGCATTTACCTGGCCAATCCAGCCGCTCTCAAAACTTTGGCCGATGTCAACCTCCTCTTTTTTGACAAAACAGGCACTTTCACCAAAGGCACTTTTGCTTTTTCTCAGCTCTTTCTTGAACATGGGACTAACCAGGGTGAATTCTTGGCTACACTGTTTTCACTGGAGCGGCCCTCTGCCCATCCCATCGCTAAAGCCATGGCTAATCATCCTTGGTACAACGAAATTGCCAAACACCCTGTGCGTGATTTCAAATCACATGCTGGACTTGGCGTCTGTGGCACCATGATACCCCATGGTCGGCAAGAATCTTTTGCGAGCGTCGGGAATTTACGTTTACTTAAGCGTATGCAAATGCAGATCACGCGCGACATGAAATTAAAAATCGACGAGCTTGAATCACTCGGCGAAACCGTCGTTTTATGCGGCTATCGTGGACAAGTTCGCGGTTTGATCAGCTTTACCGATGTCCTTAGACCGGAAACCCGGCAAACGCTCGAGGAATTGAAAATTCTCAAAGTCGAACCCGCCATTCTAACAGGTGATACCGAAGAAGGAATTTTACACATCATTCGTAGCATTGGCATCAATAAAGTTTACTCTCGCTGCACGCCTGAAGAAAAAGCGACTAAACTTAAAAAAGCCAAGGAAGACGGCTTTACGGTTGGATTGGTTGGCGATGACACACGTGAACGACTGGCTCGTCTTGAAGCCCATGTTTCCCTTGCCATTGATACAGGAACTCATTTCGATGAACACACCGCCGATGCCATCATCATGGGAAGTAATTTTACTGATATCGCTTGGCTCACCAACAAAGCCAAAGTCTGTTTTCACACGCTGCATTTTAATGTCCGCATGACCGTCTTTTATGCTTTGGTTACCTTACCGCTCGCTTTCTTTGGATTTATTCCACCCGTGCTAGCAGCGCTCATCATGACCACTTTCTCAGTTTTGCAGATGTATTCCATTGTCCGCATTAAAGAAAAAAGAAATCAATTACTCGAAAATGATGTCGATCCACTCTCGGAAACACTCAGCACCCTTAAATCCATACCTATGCGCACGGTTCCGGACTTTGATTAAACTTCATCAATCAACTTGGAATGAAAATGATTGGCATACGCCGTTTTTGGGAAAATCTCATTGGCGAGCTGAATTTTTTTAAGCTCATCTTGATGACCATGTAGAATGATATTCGCGCGCAATTCATTGGAATGATATTTTAAATTGTGTGTTTCTTTACCACGCTTAAGAAACGCCACCAGACCATCTGGAGTATAACCCATCAAAGCCAACAGTCGCCCACTGAGTTCGTCAGCCAAAGTTTCGTGTGCCCTGCGCAGCTCAAAGATTTCATCCCAATTGAGAGCCTGCATTTCCTCTTGAGTTGGCCTCTCTGCACACGAATGTCCCCACTCATGAGCCATGACGCCTGCCACCACACTTTCTTGTGTCTGAAATTCTTCTAAAAACTCCACGCCAAGATAAACCAAGTCGTTGGAATCGATACAGGCCACTGTTCCTTTGGCTGGCACCACATCACATTTTTTGTGCTTCAGCTTATTCAAACGGCGTTTGAGTTTGGAAATCAGACCCCCTGGTGAAAAAAGAGAGGCCAGTGCACCGATATCCGCAGGCGATAATTTGATAGGAGGGACTTCGCCCAAAGATTTTTGTTGTTCAACTTCACCAGCTGGCCCACCCGAAGAAACCTTGGGGGCATTACGCAAATTAATCATCGATGAGCTAGTGGACTCGATACGCATAATTGACACAGTTATTATCGCACAATCTAACGTCAGAGTTTCTCAAAAAGCCAGAAAAAATCAGGTCGTTTGGGCAGCAAATCCCTATAAATACCAGACAATAGGCAACTTTTGATCACAGAACTAGCAAACTGGCTTCAATAAGCTTGCGTGTGGGTTGATTGAGTTTTAACTTTAGAGCTTCTTGCTTTGTCACCCAAAGTCCACACTCAGCTTCGTCGTTGAGGGCAAATGCTTTTGCTTTGGTCGTAGCCAGGTAATTGAGCAGCAAGAAATGTGAATGGGGCACGTAAAATTCTTCAGAATGAATACTCTCTTGCACAAGAAATAAGTCCCCCGGCAGAATCTTCATACCCGTTTCTTCACGCATTTCTCGAATGAGAGCCTGAGTCGCACTCTCGCCCTTTTCGATTTTGCCCCCAGGAATGCCATAAGTGTATTTCCACTTGTGTGTCAGAATGAGAAAAATCTTTCCATCTGTATTGGAAATCAGAGCTCCTACGGTAGCAACAGGCCGCTCTTGGGCCACTTTTTGGGCCCACCTATTTTTTAAACTTTTTACAAAATTTAAAATGTCATTTTGATTATTCCAAACAAAGCGTGGGTGAGCGGCAATGAGACGCTCTTGTGACTGATAACCGTTAAGGACACACCCACTCATGAGGCCAGCCTCGTTGGCAGCCTCAACTTCGTGCAAAGTATCGCCGACAAAAAGTGTTTGTGCTGGCACAGCTTTTAAATGTTTGAGATGCCCCTTCAGAGCATGACGTTTATCGGCCGCACCGCCTTCAATCAGCGTGAACGTTTTTGTCAGTTTGAGGCGCTGACACAAGGACAAGAGTAAATCCCAACGCACAGTCGAAAGCAAACTAATCGTTATGCCCTGCTTTTTAAGTTCAGCAAACAGTGCCAGGACACCCAGAAAAAGTTTTCCGCGGAAAAAGTATTTTTCAAAAACAGTAAAATAATGTTTATCGATTTCTTGCCAAGGCGTTTTGGCATCGTAGAGACGATAAAAATGTTCGACGGGAATCGTGAAATGCTCGCGGTAAGCCTCTTGTGTAATCGTCTGCCCAGTAAAATGATGAATCGTTTCGCGTGTTGCGAGATAGCTCACTTTATGATCGTCGTAGAGCGTACCTGACCAATCAAAAATAACATGACGGATTTTCATGCGGCTGGGTATTCGGCATAAAGCTCAGCTGTTTCACGCACACGCACACTTTTTAGCTGAACAGGTGTTGGAAAAGCGGCCTGCAATTCACGGAAAATGTAGTAAGCCAACCATTCAGCCGTGGGCTGCACAGCTTTAAAAAAAGCCACATCATGATTAAGAAATTTGTGATCGAGCTGGCCAAAAATGAGAGGCTTGACGATTTCATCGACGGCAAAGCCATTGATCAGCATACCTGTATCTTCGTCAAGTGGCCCCGTTAAATGTAATTCGATAGTGTACTGATGACCGTGATCATTCGTGCATTTGCCAAAAGCTGTCTGGTTCTTCTCAGCGCTCCAATCATCACGGTACAAGCGATGCCCCGAACAAATGGAATAAGCACAAACCAGATTGACATTAACAGAAGGCATTTTCATTTACCCAGTTTTAAAAAAGTCATGAACTCAGTCCGTGTAGCCAGATTATCTTTGAAATCCCCTAGCATAGAAGACGTGATCATGACGGAATTTTGTTTTTGGACACCGCGCATACGCATGCACATGTGTTCGGCTTCAATGACCACAGCAACACCTCTGGGAGCCAGGACTTCTTGAATAATACGGGCAATCTGATTCG
>Ga0209824_10001748_pt1 | contig 11831 bp, 9 predicted proteins | sample VDWuncwatermetaG_FD_184124 | JGI IMG/M metagenome (GOLD analysis project Ga0209824, IMG submission 184124) | Wastewater microbial communities from Netherlands to study Microbial Dark Matter (Phase II) - VDW unchlorinated drinking water (SPAdes)... ...
CAAGACCGGGTGGTCTATCAGAAACGGCTGGACAACAATCTCACTGTGATTCTGCAGCAGCTTGCTCCCTATCGATCCTCGCTTGAGGGGATCGCTGTAGAATCCACCTACAACTGGTACTGGCTAGTGGACGGATTGATGGAAGCTGAGTACCGGGCTCATCTGGTCAACACGGCAGCCGTCCAGCAGTATGAAGGACTGAAGTACACCGATGATCACTCTGACGCCCGTTGGTTGGCGCACCTGCTGCGTTTAGGAATCTTGCCCCAGGGTTACATCTACCCTAAGCAGGAGCGGGCCGTGCGGGATCTGTTGCGCAAGCGGAGCCAACTGGTGCGCCAGAGGACAGCCAACCTTTTGAGCATCCAGAATCTGGTCACGCGCAATACCGGATCATCGATCAGCTCCAACCGGATCAAAGTGCTCAGGGTGGAAGATGTCGGGAACTTGCTTGGCAATACGGATTGCGCCCTAGCGGCACAAAGCAACCTTTGGGTGCTGCATTGTTTGGAAGAACAGATCGGTAAGCTGGAGCAGGTGATCAAGGAGCGGGTTAAGCTTCGGCCACAATTCCGATACCTCAAAACGGTCGACGGCATCGGAGAGATCCTGGCCCTCACCATCATGCTGGAGACTGGAGAGATCAAGAGATTTGCCGGGGTAGGAAACTTCGCGTCCTATTGTCGCTGCGTGGGGAGCGAGAAGCTGAGCAATGGCAAGCGCAAGGGTAGCGGCAACACCAAGAACGGCAACAAGTACTTGGCCTGGGCCTTTGTGGAAGCAGCCAACTTTGCGGTGCGGTTTAACCCACAGATCCGCCGCTTCTATCAACGAAAGAAGGCCAAGACCAATGGGATTGTAGCCATCAAAGCCGTGGCGCACAAACTGGCACGGGCTTGTTACCATATCATCAAAGACCAGGTGCCCTTTGACATAGCCAAGGCTTTTGCCCGAACAGTTTAATCAGTTGGGATGGGGCAGTGAGCTTGAAAAGGGGTTGGCTAAAAACCACTAGACTTGATTGGCCGCTGTCCCATCCCTAATGTAGATGACCCGCTTAAGATGTGATTGCATGGTACGCCCACGCCGTGAGCCACTTAAGGGTTGGACCCCAACATGGGGAGCCATAGGATTTGTGAATTCTTATCCCTTGGACACGGCGTGGTACCGACAGTTTTCTGGGGCAATGGAAATTGCCAGGGGCGGGAAGGTCGTTGCTCCTTATGAGGAGCATCCTCCCATGCCTTGATCCTGATGGGTGACTGGTGCGGACCATGTCCGACACCGAACTGAACGAAAACAGGGGCGCGTACGAATAAGTCACGAATCTGGCGGGTAAGAAAAGAAAGAAGAAAAAACAAAGGGAGGGGTGTGCCTCTTGACAGCAGCCTTCTAATGGGTGACACCTCTCTCCCCTTAAAGTTCGGCACCTTACTCTTTCAATACCCGCTCGTGTGAATTCTTAGTATCAACGAATCCTCAACGACCTCTTGCGGGTTCATCTTCCGGAGATTCGGATTTGCCTTTGAAAGAATCTGATGAATCTTTTTGACGCCCGCCGCTTTAGGCACCAGATCATTACTGTACATGTTCTGAATCGCGTGGTAACTAACCTCTGCCTCTTCAGGTCGGCTCAAGCGGAGATGCCTCATAATCGTTTGGATCACTACCGATTTGTTCTCGGGTTTTCTGACGTAGCGAACCGCGTCGAGAGTGCCTTTGATGATACCTTCGATGGCCTTCGGATCCTGGCGCACGAACTGGCGCCGCGTCACCAGAGAAGAGCCCAGATAGGGTATGGGCGCGCGGCCTAAGTCGACCAAGGCCGTATATCCTTTTTTCTTCAACGGCTCACTGAACGTATACCCGATCCAAGAGGCCTGCACCCGCCCCGACTCCAAGGCTTGCACGCGGGAGGCCTGATCCCCCAGGACCACAAATTGGATTTTATCCCTTTCAGGATCGAGCTGTAAATAATCGAGGGCCAACATATTATACGCCCACCCACCACCCCCGATGCTTTGTATCGCCACCGACTTACCTTTGAGGTCCTCCGGCTTGTGAATCTCCGGCCGCGCCATGAAAATCCCCTCGCCTTGGCCGATGAGGTTGGCGACTACGACGACGTCCAATCCGGCCGCGGCGGCGTTCAACACGTTGTTGACACTAGTAAAGTTCATCTGCACATCGCCTGAGGCCATTGCCGCCATGGACAGAGGCCCGTTACGCATGTAAATGGCCTCCACGTTCAGGCCATGCTTGCGGTAAAACCCCTGCTCGACTCCAACCCACACGGCCGTGGGGTTCTCACCGGTCACGCCGTAGGCGATGCGGAATAGTGGCGCCGATTGAGCGCGACTCAAGGACGATAGAATCGTCAGGACGAAAGCCGCGACCAAGAAACAATCTCTAATACGAATAACACAGACATTGACGGCCCGACGGTGTTTTGCAAAAAAAGCGATAGGTGACCTCATGCGAACCTTCTGGGAGAAAAAGGTAGCGGAGTGGGGTCTTCCATTTCAACAACGTATGATTGCAAAAGCCTGAACCCCGCTGTTTTTTTTACAGTTTGCTGCTAGAGACTTCACGATTGAGAGATCAAAATGACCTTATACTCTCCAGTCCGATCGCGTCAATGATATTTTTTCGTAATCTGCATAGCCATAGGTTATGTATTTTCGCTTGCATTTTGGCGGACCGGCGCATATATTTCCCGCCGTAAACAGCCTGACTTACGGAAAGAAGGAAATCATCATGCCTAGACCATTTCAGGGTATTCGTGGCTGTTGCCAAGCACCGGAATGTTACTCAGCTGCGGCAGAACTTCACATCAGCCTGTCCCCTTTATAATTCTTTATAATTCCAGCACGTAAGGAGGAAGCCATGGAACGGGAATTAGAGCGCGTCAGGGAACGAGAGCCGGAGCCTGAAAACTACTACGACTTCATGCTGCGGTGGAAGATGGAAAAGAGCCGCCAGAGGCAGGAAGGCCAGATCCTGTTCAAGGGCAAGGAGCTGCCCTGGGTCCAGAGTCGCCATGGGTTGGGAAAGATGTACGTGGGCCCCGCCAACTGGGACCAGGTGGGCGCTCCGGGCTGGATCGTCACCCGGACGGGCATGGAGAAAATCCGGCGGGGTAAGCACAGCCATACGGGCGGAGGGGTGCTCTTCTACGTTTTGGATGGGCACGGCTGTACCGTCAACAACGATCTGCGGTTCGAATGGAGGCGAGGGGATCTGGAGCTGATCCCTATCACGCGCTATGAAAACGTCCACCAGCATTTCAACCTGGACGAGGGCCGCCCCTGTGGGAAGCTGGTGATGAGGTTTTGGCCTTTTATGGAGCCATTGGCGTATGAGACGAGACAGGTGGACGACTCCCCCGACTGGAAGGGGTCCAGAAACGGGCAACTTTACCGACCCGAGGGCTTCGTCCCGGAGACCGCCAAAGTCCGGGGAGACGACGTCTCATTGGAGGGGCGGCCGGCCACGCTGCTCGACGACCTCTTACGCCGAAGAGACGAGTGGCGAGAGCAGATGAGCAAGGCCAAGCTGGTGATCGAGGAAAAGGACTGCCCGGTGGAACGGAATCGTATGGGACTTTATCGATGGTATATCCACCCCGCTTTCACCAATGTGGCCTGCCGGCACATCCTCTTCTGGACACAGGACATCCCGCCCGGCAGCCGCAGCGGCCAACAGAAACATCAGGGGGGGCGCATTCACTACATCGTCGAAGGAAAAGGGTACAGCCTCCTGAACGGAGTGAGGTACGACTGGGAGGAGGAGGACCTGCTAATCTTGCCCATCACAAGGGGCGGCACAATCTTTCAACACTTTAACACGGACCCCGTCCACCCGGCCAAGATGGCGGTGGCGGAGCCGAATTGGTACGACATCCTGGGTGTGGACTTGGCCTGCGGCCTTGAGCAGTTGGAGAACTCACCGGACTATCCATGAATCGCGAGTGAGGAGTTGGCCTATCCCGTGGCCGAATCCCAGCGACCCTTCGACTCGAGGCCCCCGGCTTTGGCCGGGGGCTCTTGCTCAGGATTCCGCCCGACGGGCTTAGTGGAAGGTGCCACGGGTAGGCCCGTGGGGCTCCACGCACAGAGTTGTTTCTCAAATTCACGCTAACCAGCACAGAGGTGACATGGTGTTATTAACCGTCCATCGCGGTCTCGCCGAACACAAAGGTAAGTGCCTTGCTTTTCTTGATCCGTCCGCCATGGCGGAGGCGAACGTCGGCATTGATGACATCGTCGAGATCCGCAGCCACTCCGGCAGAATGGCGCTCGCTAAAGTGGCGACCCCTTTCCCCGAGGATGCGGGAAAGGGCACCATCCGTCTCGACCGATACCTGCGCGAGGCTATCAAAGTGTCTCTTACGGACGGTGTGCACGTAGAGAGGCATGTCGCCCAGCCGGCCAGTCGGGTATGCCTCAAGCCCTTGATCACTGTCTCCCTCCCCGTGCGCCAATTAGAGAGCCATCTTCAAGATACTTTGACCACGGATTCGTTGCCGGTTTGCGCAGGCTCTATCATTTTCGCGAGTCTCCCCATAGAGGCGGGAGGGGCTCCCTTTCAAGTTGTCCTGGTTGAGCCTGGCCCAGGCGTAGTAACACCCGGCACCAAAATTGAGTTCGTCTCCCGCACCGGCTCGATGGACGAGCACAAGCATCAGCATGAACCCAACTCCGAGGTGACCTACGAAGACGTCGGCGGGCGGCACAATGAAATCAAGTTGCTAAAGGAGTTGATCGAGATACCGCTTCGCTTCCCGCAAGTTTATTCCCACCTGGGTATCACTCTCCCACGAGGTGTCATCTTTCACGGACCGCCGGGGGTAGGCAAGACCCATCTAGCCTTAGCGACCGCCAATGAGATTGACGCCCATTGCTTCTATATCAATGGCCCTGAAATCGTCAGCAGCCAGTTCGGCGAGACTGAAACCAACCTGCGCGAGATTTTCCACGAAGCCGGTCACCATACGCCGTCAATCATTCTTATCGACGAGCTTGATGTGATCGCGCCCAAGCGAAGCGAAGGCGGATCGCCCACGACGATGAGGATGGTGTCCCAGTTGCTGACTTTACTTGACGGCCTGCAGAAAATAGAAGGAGTTATCGTTGTCGGGACTACCAATCGTCTTGACGCGGTAGACCCTGCGACTCGCCGTCCCGGCCGCTTTGACCGCGAGATCTTCTTTGGTCCTCCAGATAGCGCCGGCCGACTGGAGATACTGCATATTCATAGCCGGGCTATGCCCCTTTCGGAGGAAGCGTTTGAGTATCTCGACGAACTCGCACCGGTGCTCCATGGTTTCGTAGGCGCCGACTTGATGGAGCTATGCCGTGAAGCTGGCTTGAATGCTCTGCGCAGAAAGTTTGGTAATGGCGCAGGCTATGCCAGTTTTCCCCAGACCGCTTTAGAAGAGCTGACAGTGGAGAAGACGGATTTTGAGGATGCCTTGGCCAAGGTTCGTCCTTCGGCGATGAGGGAAGTTTTGGTAACCGTGCCGGACGTGAGCTGGGATGATATTGGTGGTCTCGGGGAAGCCAAAGAGGAGCTAAGAGAACTTGTCCGGTTATCTCTCAAAAAGGCCGGGACTTTCGCGGCCATCAAAATAAAACCGCCCCCGGGTATCCTGCTGCATGGTCCACCTGGAACCGGCAAGAGCCTGCTGGCTCAAGCTGTGGCAAAGGAATTCCAAGCCAACTTTATCCTGGTAAAAGGTCCCGAAATCTTTTCAAAATGGTTGGGGGAATCGGAAGCTGAGCTTAGATATATTTTCCAGCTAGCTCATCGGGTGGTTCCCTGCATCATTCTTTTTGAGCAGATCGACACTATTGCGCCGCGAAGGGGCAGGGATATTGGCGTGCAAGCTGCCGAGAGGGTAGTAAGCCAGCTTCTCGCTGAAATGGACAGTATCCAGCCAATGAGCGGTATTGTGGTGTTAGGAACGACCAATCGTTTTGATTTGATTGACCCGGCTCTCCTCCAAGCCAGGCGGTTCGGTGCTCACATTCACGTGCCATTGCCGGATGAGATCCAAAGAAGACAGATACTGAGCATACACCTCAGAGATTTCATCCTGGACAACAAGGTAAGCCTGGAAGAATTGGTGCAAATGGTGTCCGCCGATACCGAAGGGTTCTCCGGGGCTGAACTGGAGTCAATATGCCACCGGGCGAAGATGCAGGCGTTGCGGGACGATAATTTTGAAAAGCCCATGCCTTTAACATTGGAACATTTGAGCGAGGCCTTAACAAAGATAAAGCGATCCAGGATCGCGCCTGATAATTGATTATCAGGTTCAAGGCCTTGGAGCCGTGTTTTTTCGGGGCTAATTGCGGGGACATTAATTTCTCTTTGACAAGAAGGGTTGAAATCGACTAGCCTCCGTCGCATGGCTAGGATTTAGAGAGTCGTAGCCACCGGCTGTCCTGATCGCGTGACCCAAAGAGGCGCCCGCTCAATACTATCTCCAGCGCCGATCAAGATCGTCGTGCGAATATCTTGCAGGAAGCGACGGGGCAACTCAAAAGCAGCTTCGCAAGTCGATCCGGTCAGGTGGGCGGGCAGGGGTCGGTCACTTTGTGAAATTGATTTAAAGTTTAACCTGGCGTGACTTGCGTTTGCGAAAAGCAGGACGACCACTCAAAGTGGCATCATAAAATTAGTATTGTGTCCCCGGAATTCCCGAATTCCCAACTCAGTCACCAACGTCCCTGTCTCCCCCCCACTTGGAACGCGCTACGGCTTGACTTGGATATATGCTTCCGCTCTTCGGCTGCGTTAGCGCCTGTATTTGTCTCCTGTCCGCTCCATCCATCGAATTCGGCCTGGAGCAAAAGAAGATGAGCCGGTTGTGGCAATCTGTTCTAAAAGAAACGTATTATTCTCCCACCGGAGCAATGGACCTGTCAATCTGAAATTGTAAAAATGTTCATGGTTTTCCACTCCGAGACCCCCCTCCTTGACTTTCTATATAGAAAGTTCTAAATATATTGAGTGCCGATCAAAACAAATATCAAGCGCGGCTTGGGAGCTACCCACCCCGTGGGCGCTTCTCAGGTGGTTCTTTTCATCCCCGATCGCAACCGGGAGGATACTCCTATCGATCAACAATCCTGGGTGGATGAGGCCCTTAACGTGATGGGGAAAATCTTTCGAGGCGCAACGGCTTTCCCTCCTGGCCGTGGGGTTTGGCGGGACGATGAGGCCAGAGGAAAACTGCTCAAAGAACAGACCGTGATGGTTGTCTCATATGTAGACCGGAAGCTTTTGACAAGCCGTACCCTTCGGAGTTTGAGGGAGTTTCTTCATCGTTTTGGGCGGGAAGCTCAGCAGGGAGAAGTGGGCATTGTGATAGACAGCAAATATTACGGGATCTCACGTTATGATAACCCGAAGATATAGGAGGACGCAGACATGTCTAAAAAAATGGACCGTATTGGAAAGGCCTTGGGGGCAATGAGGCAATTGTCTTTAAAAACGCGGCCTTCAGGCCCTCTGGAGTGGATTCAACTCCGAGAAGAAATTGATGCGCGGCTTAGCTCCCAGGGAGGCAGACCCAGCGATCCAGAGTGGAAGTTGCGCAGGGTGATCCCCCTTAAGAAAGCCTCCTGGGATTTTTTGCGAGAGACGAGCGGTAAGCTGCGAGTGAATCCAGGCCATCTTGCAGCAATACTTCTAGAACGGGGAATTGACTCCTTTAAAAGACGCCGAGAGGGAACGAATCCTTAAGAGGCCGCTTGCAAAGGATTGAACAGCGCGTAGGCCAATGGGCAGGTCAACCGGAATGGCGCGCTGAGGATAAATAAAGACTCCTTTATTTCCCCTAAGCGTTCTACCGTCCATACGGCGACCGTCTAGCGTTCATCGGCGTTAGAGCGTCTTACCGCCGACGCAACTTAGGCAAGTCAGACACCAACCGCTGTCCAGGAAGAAGCGCGGAAAGCCTACCGTCTCTTCAGACAGAACCCCGCCCACCCGAGTTTGCGGTTCGAGCGCCTAATCTCCGATCCACGTCTTTGGTCAGTCCGCGTAACAAGTTCATATCGTGCCGTAGGTTTTTGTCCTCACCTTTTTGCCCGCCTCCAGGCGATCTTGGCCACGGCCCTAAATTCTGCCTAACCCACACATCAACTCTCAATTGTTGTATACCGTCCCCGGAATTCCCGATACCCGACCCCCGGCTCTCGCCTCAGGCTCATTGCCTTCTTAATGAATTTGCCCTACTTTACGCGAAACTAACTTCGACTGGGTCACGATCCGGTCACATCTTTGGATTCTGCATCATAGCCCGGACTGGACCTCCCCAGCCGGGCTGTTCATTTGGAGCATGATCTTAGACTAAAGAAAAACTATAGAGAGGTCAAAGAGAAGAGCTAAGTCCATATTTCAAGATTCGACCCCAAACGCCCTTTACGTACTGCACGCGTTTCAGAAGAAAACTAGAAAGACCTCCCGCGCAGACCTGGACCTAGCGAGGCGGCGCTATCGGGAGGTGCGCGCAATGGCGGGAAAGGAGTGAATCATGGGCAGGAAGGTAACGGAATCGAGCGGCAACATCTTTGTGGATCTTGGGTTCCCGCCTCATGAGGCGGCGGTGATGTTGCTGCGGGCAAAGCTGGCGGAGGCTCTGCGCGTCTGGATGGAGCGCGAGAAGCTGACCCAGGCAAAGGCCGCGAAGCGTTTGGGCATTGCGCAGCCCCGCGTGTCTGAAATCGTGCGCGGCAAGGTGGAACTGCTGTCGCTGGATTATTTGGTGGGGCTGTGCGCGAAGGCGGGCATCCCGGTCGGCGTGCGCCTGGCGGCGTAATCATCCGATTGCCATGCCTCTTCATGCGCGGATTCACATTTTGGTGGCTTTGGACATCTGCAGCCGGGAACGCAAATGAAATCTGTGGATAAAGATAGACATCTACCCCCAATTGGAGTAATGAGGTTTTTAAATCAGCTGGCTTATAGGAAAGGTCGATGGTGATTTCTTTTCCTGGAGGGCCTATATCCGGAGGGGCATGAGATTCTTCCCATAGATAACAGGAAAAAGATAGTCAACTCGTACAAGCCTCCTAAGGGATGACGCCGGCGATCTGTGCTCCAAAATTGAACCAGCTGGATGCACCAGCGACCTTATTTTTTGCCGATGACCTTTAGCAGAGCCTTCAGCAGCCTTCCGGTGGGCGGTCCCAATTCTGAAGTGTCTTGATTTTCTTCGTTGGCGAACCAAGCCGGATGCTCCTCTTTTAGCTTCTTTTCACGTGATCTGTATAGGTTGGGCATATCCATCATTGAATGCGGGTCCGGGCATCCCCAAGCAACGGCTTTTAAGTTGAGTCTTCCGCTCGCTGATTTCCAAAGGTTTAAGTTGTTTCGAATAACCTCGAAGGCGAAGTCTTCTCCGTCTCTTTCCAAGAAAACTGGCCAGTCCTTAAATTCCAACGGAGAAAATCTCCGATAGAAAGACTGGCGAAGGGCCAAGTCGGGTAAATCCAAAAGTGCTTGGTTAGCTTCCAGCAAATCCGCCAAACGTGATCGGAGGTAAAATCCATATCCGGGGGTGTAATATTTGTCATCATCTTTTTTGGGCGGGTCAATTCTCCAACGTTGTAAAACCTCTTCTATATTGTCGAAACCCGAAGGGGGAAGCGCATTACGCAATAGATTGTTCAAAACGGCGGCCCATTCTTGTGTAGTTGGTACCGTAGCGGCTAGTTTCCAAGCCGCCGTAAACACGCTATGGTATTTGTAATCGCTCCAACCGTGCATATACGTTGCGTCATATGGCGTGGAAAGGCGGGGGTTGTCTCCCAACCGATGCAGCATGAATTGATAATCTCTTTCCGTGAGACCGCAGAAATACTCCTTTCGCTCTATTAAATGCTCGTAGAACTCATCGGGTAGGTAGGGATTAAGAGCGAGAGCTTCCAATTCTGATCGCCGAGCGCCGCTCACTACGCCCGCGAGATCAACCAGGGGAGAATCGCTAAGCAAAGAAGAGTCAAATAAGGTGGGATTGGCGAGTACCGCACAGCGAACGCCAGTTCTTCCCCGAACAAAAAGCTTCTTAAGAACCAACGGCGTATACCCGTAACGAGCTAGACCTAACTCAATTAGGGAATCTCGCCGACGATACAACAGGTACTCCAACACTTTCCGCTCATCTTTTAGTTCGCCCCGCTCGACAAAATCAGAACTCTTGCCCCTCCAGTTCTCGAAAAGCCACTGGTAAGCCTTATCTGGTGAGCAATGAGTTAAGAACGTGGCGGTAATGCGCTTTTCGTAGTTCCTCATTTGTTTGACCAGGATCTGTCATAGGGTCTGTGTGGAGACCTGGGGTCTACCTTCTATATCGCTATCTTTACCATAGGCAATAAAATCCGGCTCGGAAGCATCCGGTAGTCTCTCTTTATCGGTATCGTGACATTCCGCTAAACTCAATGTCGCCACTAACGGTCACGCACGTCACCCCGAGACGATCTAGCACTTCCTGCAAATGATGTGAGTGGAGCTGACGTAACAGACCCGCAATCCACGTTTCTAGACTATCGTCTGTGTGTCTTCCGATAAATGTGGGTACCAATTCCTCTGCCGACGGAAATAGGCCAATCCAAGCCTTAGGATTTCCATACTTTTGCTCTAGCTCCCGCATCAGGCGACATACCACTACTAGCGCTTTTGAGACATCGACAACGTCAACATTGATTGGCACTACGTTCATGGCAAGCAATCGCGAAGTCGGTGGTTGTTGTTCAAGATCAATACATTTCCTTAGCTTCTGTCTTGGTTTAGTGATGGACGCGATCCTCCAAGTTTGACTGACAATCGACTCCTTTGCGTCCGATTTCCTTTCTTCCTGCCACACAAGGGCGTGCGTGACAGCATCTCTACAAACGGTGACTTCGTCCATTTGCTCCAAAAGGCGCTTGTGTGTTTGGTCGGGTAGATACGTCGTGAGCTTCTTGCTTAGGGGGATATCGGTGTCGAGCTGTTGTGGCTCAAAGTACATTAACCGGTTGACATGGGACTCCAGCGACACCACGAGGAGGACAATCGCCGCCGCGCACTCGATGTTCTCAGGACGCGAAAGCGGAGGCCGTGACGGATTATTTCTATAAATGGGGAGTGCATTAGCGAGACATTCGAATACCACCCTCCACAGGCCGGTAGATTGAATCGAGATCAACTTCTCAATGCGCATGAACCTTACTCGTCTCTAAATGAGTAATTGGTGATAAAAATAGCGGTTTCCTCCCAGAACAGCGCTTCACGTCTATTTGATGGCCTGAATGGGCAGCTTCATTTCGCTAAATGACTCTTCAAGCAAGCTCACGTATTCCTTCGCGGTCTCCACGCCGGCCTTCGCAACAGATACGATCTGCTTCGGGTTCAAGATGGAACCCATTTTCTTCGGCTGCCAAAGAGACTTCATATGAACAATGCGATTTCTTCTTGGATCAACTGTCGCAAATGTAAGTCAAAGTCCAAGCCCAGCTCCCAAACAGTCCTGAGTGAGGTAAGACGCCGCAAAAGGTAATCCACCTTCTTTTCCAGACGGCCCCGCTTCAGGAGTCGGGTCACAGGCGCTAGGCTCAGCTGGCGAAAATAGACCCACGGCGGATCTCCAATGCACTCGGCAGGCCAAGTCAGCGGGGTCAGGCATGCGTTGTTGATTCTGCTGAAAAACCCTCTGATTTAAGGCGACACTTCGTGCAATGACAGGAAGGAATGTTCCCAAGAGGAATTTGGCTTATCGAAAACGGTCAACAAGCGTAGGGCGGCACTGTCCTGTCACCCTACGCCGCCTCTAGGGTGGCCGT
>Ga0209824_10001749_pt1 | contig 11829 bp, 9 predicted proteins | sample VDWuncwatermetaG_FD_184124 | JGI IMG/M metagenome (GOLD analysis project Ga0209824, IMG submission 184124) | Wastewater microbial communities from Netherlands to study Microbial Dark Matter (Phase II) - VDW unchlorinated drinking water (SPAdes)... ...
GTCATCAGCACCTCGTTGCAGACCAAGGCGATCATGCAGGGGGTTTTTGGCAAACGCGCCAGGGACATTGTCATAACCGGCTATCCGCATAATGATGTGTTCATGGGCGAACAGACCTTCCTTCTGAAGGAAGAGCAGGATCTTTTGGAACAGGTCCGGGTCCTGCGCTCGAGGGGGGAAAGGGTCATTCTCTATATGCCGACTTATCGCGATACAAAGGTGGTCAACGCCGAGCCGATTGATATTAATATCCAATGGGGACCGTTGAATGCTTTTTTAAAGGCGCATAACAGCATTCTTGTCCTGAAACTGCATCCCATTGATCGAACCGATCTTGGATTTTTGAAAAGTTACGGCCAGGTCCTGGTTGTAAAAAATAATGCGGATGTTTATCCGGTGTTCCCTCACGTGGAGATCCTGATGACGGATTATTCGTCAGTCTTTTATGATTTTCTTTTAATGCCGAGGCCCATCGTGTTCTACTGTTACGACCTCAAAGAATATCAAGGCCATCACAGAACGCTGTATGATGATTTCATCAAAAATGCCCCGGGCTCCATGGTCGAAGAATTTGACAAGTTGCTGGAGGTCCTTGAAGGACTTTTAGATAAAAACAGCGCTTTATATCAAGCATCGTTAAAACAAGCCGGAGAAGCCAAAGCCCGGGCCCATCAATATCAGGACGCCAATTCGTCCCGGCGGGTCCATGACCGTATTTTGGAAAAATTTTCTAAATAACTATGTGCGCTATTTTATTTACAAATGATCAAAAAATTGCCAAGTCTAAATTTTTGTCCGCCTTGGGGCTGATGGAACATCGCGGGCCCGATGCTCCGGCCGGGTATTTTCAAAAAGGCCCCTTCCAGCTGGGGCATAACCGTTTGAAGATCCTGGACTTAAACGACCGCAGTAACCAGCCGTTTTTTTCTCACGATGGACGTTGGGTGATCATTTTTAACGGCGAGATCTATAATTATCAAGAGTTGGCTAAAAAATACGACTTAAGCCTGCGAACAACCTCGGACACCGAAGTCCTGCTTGAGCTTTATCTGTGCCTTGGGCCTAAGATGTTGGATGAATTGAACGGTATGTTCGCGTTCGTCGTTGCCGATTTTGCAACACAGGATTTTTTTATGGCCCGCGACCGGCTGGGCGTTAAACCGCTTTATTTCATCGAAGGCGATGGAACGATAACGGCGGCCTCGGAGATCGCGCCGCTTTTAGGATTTTTGAAAGACGCATCTTTTGACCCGCGGGGTGTGCGGCAATATTTAAAGCTGCGGACTTTTTTTGGTGGGTGCACGCTTTACAAAAATGTGAAAATGTTCCCCGCCGGGCATTATATGACCGGCGGTCGGATGAAATGCTGGTGGCAGCTTCCCAAAGTCCATCAGGAGCCCCCGGATGACGAAGAGTTAAGGGTTCTTCTTCGGTCCGCGGTCGCCTATCGCTGCTTGTCTGATGTGCCTGTCGGAAGTTATTTAAGCGGCGGCTTGGACAGCACCATTGTCACCGGGCTGGCCGCCCAACCGCACACCTGGACGGTGGGGTTTAAGGATGACAACGAATTTGCCTGGGGCCGCTTGGCGGCTGAAAAATTTAAAAGCATTCATTTTGAGGTTTTGATCACGAAAGATGAATTTGTTCCCCTAGCCCGGGACATGATCCAAAAACGCCGTGAACCTTTGTCCGTCCCCAACGAAGTTCTGTTGTACACAATGACCAGGGCCGTGAAGAAAAACAACACCGTTGTTTTGAGCGGAGAGGGCGCGGATGAGCTTTTCTTCGGCTACGACCGCATCTTTCGTTGGGCCGCGCAAAACCCGTGGGACCTCCGGCAGTTCAGCGAGTTGTATAGCTACGGTTCGCGGGATGATCTGGAGATCGTGGAGGAGGCGGTAGGGCCTTTTTTACAATATGGAAAGGCCATTGATATTGTTGCGGCATTTTTTCAGACAGCGCATCTGCACGGACTGTTGCGGCGACTGGACAATGCCACCATGATGGCCTCGGTTGAGGCGAGGGTCCCGTTCTGCGATTACCGCTTGGTGGAACGCATGGCCGGTGTTAGCATGGACTACCGTATGGCCGATGGTGTGGTGAAGGCGCCGTTAAAACGCATTTTTCGCGACATTGTGCCGTCAGAGATCATTGGGCGTGAAAAGATCGGTTTCCCCGTTGAGTTAAAAACAATTGATTTTGGCCCATCCAGGGCCGCGACCCCGATGGACAAGTGGTTTAATTTTAATTTAGAACAGTTAGGAGTGCCGCTATGAAAGTCATTTTTTTATCCGCCGGCAAGGGATCGCGCATGATGCCGTTGACCAAAAATACCCCCAAGCCGCTTCTGAATCTGGGCAACGGTTTAACGATCATTGAAAGCCAATTGAACAGCATTGCCGAGTGCGGCGGCATTGATGAGGTTATTTTTATCATAGGATACCGGGCGGAGCAGATCGAGGCCAAACTCAAAGGTCATTCGAAGGTGTCGGTGAGATTCATTTACAATCCGTTTTATGACGTGAGCAATAATCTGATCTCGCTGTGGCTGGCCTGCGGGGAAATGGACAAAGACCTTATCGTGATCAATGGGGATGATATTTTTAAGGCGAATGTCCTCAGGGGGCTGTTAAAACAACCTTCCGGTAGGAATATCGTCATGGTCATCGATCGCAAAAAGTCCTATGAAACGGAAGACATGAAGGTCGTCATTAAAAAAGATCGGGTTGTCCGGGTTAACAAGGAGATCTCCGTGGCCGAAGCCAACGGCGAGTCCATCGGGATGTTCCGCTTTACAGGCCCCGGGAAAAAATATTTAAAAGACACTCTCAATGCCATGGTCCGCGAGGAAAGGGCCAAAAATATTTTTTATCTGGCGGCGATTCAAAAAATGATCGATGAGGGCCGCGGCGTTCATTATATGGAATGCAAGGCCGACGATTGGGCGGAGGTGGATTTTCATCCCGACTTGAATTTGATCCGGGACAACATGTTTAGGGGTCCTTTTTAACCGCTGTCATCTATGTTCTCTGCACTTAGAAAGGTATATCGATTCTTCCGTCACCATACCGGTATTCTTCTTTATATTTTTTCCGGAAGAAAACCTTGGAGCATAGGTTATGGGGAGTATAAAAGACGTGAGATCGCCCGCCTTTGTTCTGATGGGGACCTTTTGAGCGCCTTCTCGCAAAATAAGCCTTTACCGGAAAATTACGGCACCAAGCTTGATGAACGGATCATTGAATATCCCTGGGTTTTGTCCAGATTAAATTCTAAACACAACGGGATACTGCTTGATGCCGGGTCAACTCTTAATTTTGATTTCATTCTTTCTCATCCTGTTTTGATCAACCGGACCATTTATATTTATACCCTGGCTCCGGAAGCGGTGATCAGCCGGTCCAATATTTCTTATATATATGGTGATTTACGTTCAACAGCTTTTAAAGATGAGCTCTTTGATGACATTGTTTGTGTTTCGACCCTTGAGCATGTGGGGATGGACAATACTTTTCTGTATTCTGATGATCAGGGATTTAAAGAGTCCGCGGGCCATGATTTTCTTAAAGCGATCAATGAATTCAAAAGGATATTAAAACCGGGAGGAAGGCTTTTCATAACGCTCCCTTTTGGTGAATATGAGAATATGGGTTGGTTTCAGCAGTTTAATTTGAACATGGTGAACAGCATTGTGGAAAATTTTAAGGGAAGAGAAGCAAAAGCGGTCTATTATCAATACCTGGCATCGGGCTGGCAATCAAGCACCGCGGATCAATGCGCGCACTGCCGGTATTTCGATATCCACAAAACCAGGAAATTTGACCCCGACTGCGCGGCGGCGTCCCGGGCCGTTGCCTGCATAGAATTGATCAAATAGCCGAGGTTTTATTGAATATGCGCGTGGTGGTCGATGGCATCATTTTTCAGACACAAAAATACGGGGGCATTTCACGTATTTTTCAAGAGATCATGCCGCGGATATGCGCGTTTGATCAAAGCGTGGAGTTTGTCCTCTACACCGATGGCTTTCTTTTACAACGCCTGCCTTGTCATCCGCGGATCATTCAAAAGAAAAATTTTCCGGTCCATTCGCTTCTAAGGCCCCCAAGGTTATGGGCTTCGTTGACGCCGATCCTCCGTCAGATATTCCAGAAAATGGCCATAGGGGACGGGCAAGGCGCCATCTGGCATCCGACCTTCTTTACATTGCCCAAAGGATGGAAGGGAAAGCGGGTGGTCACCGTTTATGACCTCATTCATGAGAAATTTTCCCATCTTTTTAACGGGCCTGACGATGATCTGTTCCGCTCGGGAAAAAAAGAGTGTATTGAAAAAGCGGATGCGGTCATCACTATTTCCGAAACAACGCGGCAGGATGTTCACAAACTTTATGGCACGCCCTTGGCTTGCATTTTTTCGGTGCATTTGGCTTGCAGTGAGGCCTTTAAGGTCTTGTGCGAGAACGAGAAGAAACCATTGCCTTCGATCACCAAACCTTTTTTGCTGTATGTCGGAGGCAGGGTGCATTACAAGAATTTTGATGTGCTGGTTCAGGCTTTTAACCGCTGGCCGCAGGCCAAGCATACGCAATTGGTGTTGGTGGGGGATGCGTTAAATGAAGCGGAAGAAAAAAAATTGCGTGAACTGAACATCCTTGAGCGTGTCTGTGTGATGAGCAAAACCAGCGATGACATGCTGTGCCAGCTGTACAATCAGGCGGTGGCGTTTGTTTATCCGTCGTTATACGAAGGTTTTGGCATACCCCTGTTGGAAGCGATGAGCTGCGGATGTCCTGTGGTGGCTTCTCGCATTCCAACGACCCAAGAGATCGCTGCGGATATTCCTTTGTATTTTGAACCAACCAGCGTTGAAGAGCTGGTCCATGCCTTGACCCAAGTTTTTCAAGGCAAGGACATGAAGCGCGTTGCATTGGGTTTGGCCCGGGCCAAAACATTTTCTTGGGATAGAACAGCAGAAAAGACCTTAAAGGTTTACCGGAAAGTCCTGCAATGAAAAAAAAGGCGTTGATCACAGGGATCACGGGGCAAGACGGCTGCTACTTAGCCCAATTCCTTTTGGGCAAAGGTTATAAGGTTCATGGTATTGTCCGTCCCAAGCAAGGACCCGATCTTAAAGGATTGCACTATTTGGGAATTGACAGGCAAGTCCATTTGTTTTCGGCTGATTTGGCCCAAGGCCGTCAAGTTCAGAAGATTGTCGGTGCCATTAAGCCCAATGAGATATACAATTTAGCGGCCATGAGCTCCGTTGCCCGGTCATTTCAAAAGCCTTTGGAGACCATTGAATTTAACTTGAACTCAACGACCAATGTGCTGGAGGCGGCGCGTTTGTCCGCTCCCCACGCAAGGATCTATCAGGCATCATCCAGCGAGATGTTCGGAAGGGCAAGCCGGTTACCGGCCACCGAAGGAACACCATTCGCTCCGGTCAGTCCTTACGGGATCTCCAAGGTTTTCTGCCACTGGAGGGCGCATCATTACAGGCGTATACACCGCATGTTTTGCGCCTGCGGGGTCCTTTTTAATCACGAGTCCGTTTTGCGTCCCGGATATTTCGTGACCAAGAAGATCATTTCAACGGCCGTGCGCATCAAACATGGTTCAAAAGAAAAGCTGAAGCTCGGGAATATCCGTATTCAACGGGATTGGGGCTATGCGCCGGAATATGTGAAGGCGATGTGGCTCATGCTTCAGCAAAAAACACCGGATGATTATATTTTGGCAACCAGCGAGGCGCACAGTCTGGAGGAGTTCGTCCGGGCGGCTTTTCGTTACCTGGGTCTGGATTGGGAAAAAAATGTGGTGGTGGATAAAACGCTTTTTCGTTCATGTGATATTGATGTCAGCTATGGGGACCCGGAGAAAATAAAGAGGCGTCTCGGCTGGGTTTATCATTTGGATTTTAAAGATCTGATCAAACTTTTGATCGATGAAGAAATAAATTATCAAAGAGGTCTCAAAAAAGCTTAATGGGCCAACTTTTAACCATATTTTCCTGCCCCAAGCCTTTTCTTGGACATATTGAAATTATCCAGCGCAATGCGGTGCAAAGCTGGGCGCATCTGGCCTGTAAGCCCCAGGTTATTTTAATGGGGGACGAAGAGGGTGTGAACAAAGCTGCGCGGGAATTTGGCGTCGAACATATCCCATCCATCAAGCGTAACGAACATGGGACGCCTCTGTTAAGTTCTATTTTTGAAGAGGCCTGTAAATGGGCCCGGGGCAGTGTCCAGTGTTACGTGAACGGGGACATTATTTTGAATAATAAGATGGCGGGCGTCCTTGAGCCATTGTCTTGTCTTCAAAAGGAATTCCTGGGAGTTGCCCGCCGGTTCAACATAGACGTCAAAAAACCTTTGGACTTCGCGTCTGATTGGGAAAGGCAAGTTGAGGGAGTTTGCCGGGAGAATGGGTGGTTAGACGATGTTAACGGCATCGACTGTTTCATTTTTCCCAGGAACATGGTGCAAACGTTTCCGGATTTTGCCCTGGGGCGTCCGATGTGGGACAACTGGTTTATTTACGACGCACGAAGAAGAAATGTCCCGGTCATTGATCTGACCCCGGTCTTACCGATTTTTCACCAAAATCATGATTATGCCCATTTGAAGGGAAATTCATGGGAAGGCCCTGAAGCGGATGAAAACCGTCGATTGGCCGGTGGTTACAGTCATCTCTACACGATCGCGGACAGCGATTATCTGTTAACACCCAATGGTTTAAGGAAGAACACGCAAAGGCATGTTTCAAAATTCATACGCAATTTAAAGACGGTTTATCATCGATATATAAAACATGATCCCAGATGGCAGGAGGGAGCATGAAAGAACAGACCCTGGTAAAATTACGTGTACCGGGCCAAAGCGGCGATCGGCTGGTATTATGTGAAGGGGACCTGCAGAATGGAAAATTATCCGGAGCCGGGCGAAATTTTAACATCGTCCGAGGCATACCGCGATTACTGGCAGACCAGCATGACCGCTATACCAGCAACAGTTTTTCCAGGGAGTGGAAGGAGCTGAATGCCGGGGATGATGTGTGGGGCAGGCCGGTCAAAGAGAGGATGGGCGAGTTGAATTTTCTGGAAATTCTTTTGGATCGACTGAAAGGAATGGACTTTTTAGACGTCGGCTGCGGGAATGGATTATTTGCCAGAGAAATTGCCGCAACGTTTGGCGCCAATGTCGTTGCCGTCGACATTTCCCAGGGGCTTGAATTAGGCAGGACAATGTCCGATGATCAAATGACCATTGATTTTGTACAGGCAGACGTCCAATACCCGCCGTTTGCCGACAACTCTTTTGACATCATATGGTGTGCCGGTTCGATCCACCATACGCCTGATCCGAAGAAAACATTTCAACGTTTGGTCCCTTTGTTAAAAAAGGGAGGACGGATCTTTCTTTGGTTATATACACCTCCGGAAAATAGATCATTGAAGATGACCATTCGGGGCATTGTAAAAGAGATCGTCTGCCGGTTACCCGGCATTGTGCAGGATCTGGCGGTTTATGCCATTGCCTGTTTTACCTTGGTCAAACATTTCATTATTGTTAAGGTTTTAAGGAAAAAATTGTATGTGCCCTTGGTCTTGAAATTCCGGCATCATCGCATGATGGCCAGGGACACGTTCACGGTTCGCTATGATTGGCATTTAACGAAGGAAGAGGTAGCTGGGTGGCACGTAGAGAGCGGATTAAAAACGGTTTATTCAAAGTACGTGCAGGAAAGTGATGGGCTTTGGTTGGCTGCGTTGGGAGAGAGATCATAGTACTTGGAGTTTGATCAATGTGCGGATCTGTAGGTTTTGTGGAATTTGGTGGTGCGCGTGCCAAGCAGGATGATCTGTTGGCGATGCGCGATACCCTGCGTCATCGTGGTCCCGATGATGAAGGGCATTGGTTTAAACCGGGAGTGGGGTTGGCCCATGCCCGGTTATCCATTTTAGACCTGTCTTCCAAAGCCCATCAGCCCATGCGCCGTGGGAATTTGGCGCTGGTCTATAACGGCGAGATCTACAATTACCGTCAGTTGCGTGAGGAATTGCGAAGATCAGGGCATCAGTTTACGAGCGATAGTGACACGGAAGTTCTTTTGTGCGGTTTTATCCAATGGGGCACCGGCGTGCTGGCGCGTTTGGACGGCATGTTCGCCTTTGCCATTTATGATGAAGGCGCGCATACGCTTTTTTTGGCGCGTGATAAGGCCGGCATCAAACCGCTGGTCTATTACGCGGACGCGGGGCGTTTTGTGTTCGCCTCTGAGTTAAAAGCGCTGTGGCATTACCCCGGGCTTGTCAAAGAACTTTCCGCGCAGGGACTTGAAGATTATTTGCGCCTGGGCTACACCACGGGCCGCGTTACCATGTTCAAGGGTGTCTCGCGCGTTTTGCCGGGGGAATATTTAAGTATTGACGCCGGCGGCATCGTCCGCAAAGACATGTATTGGCCGGGGGTTTTTACGCCGGAGAAGGGGCTTGGATTTGCGGACGCCGCCTCCCGGTTAAAGCCGTTACTGGCCCAAGAGTTTAAAATGAGCATGGTCAGTGATGTGCCGGTCGGTGTATGCATCAGCGGCGGGGTGGATTCCAATGTTTTGGCCGGCATCCTGGCCAAAGAGCACGGGCTTAAAGTCAGGACATATTCTTTAGGCGGCGCGGACGCCGCTTTTGATGAGAACCGCCAGGCCGCGGCCGTGGCCAAACATTTGGGAACAGACCACCGCGCTTTGGTGATGGACCCCTCCGGGACGCGGGCATTATTGCTGGATACGATCGCCCATTATGATGAGCCCATGGCAGACCAGAACATGCTGTCCTTGAGGGTCATTGCCAATCAGGCACGCACGGATGGGGTGAAGGTTTTGCTTTCGGGTTTGGGCGGCGATGAGCTGTTTTACGGCTATCCCGCCATCGATGTTATGGCCCGCCTTAAGGCATTGTTCTTTGTTCCCGCGCATATCAGGCGTTTTTTACCCAAACAATGGCTGGCATTTTCCAATGCCGCGTATAAGGCGGTGCACCTGGGGCAGCAAAAAGATTTTTATTCCGTCGTGTACGGCATGACGGGCAATTGTTTTTTTGACGATGAAGTTGAACGGCTGATGATCCATAAGTCCTTGCCGGCGCAGGAAGACTATTTGAAGGAAACATTCGACCGTCAGCAGGAAACAGGCACAGGTATTATTGAGGCGCTGATGCGGGTGGATCTTAAGTCGTACTTGCCGGACAATGGTTTGGCTTTGTCCGATATGAGCGCCATGGCCGAGGGGGTGGAGATGCGTGTTCCTTATTTAAACGGGCCTGTCATGGATCTCGCCCTGCTCGTGCCAAGCGCAGTTAAGAAACACGGGGGAGAGTTTAAGGCTTTATTACGTTCCATTGAGCGTGAATATTTACCGTCCCATTTGACCATGCCGGATAAAAAAGGGTTTTATCCGTTTGTCAAAGCCCAGTGGCTTAAAGGCGAACTAAAAGATCTGACGGAGGAATTGCTTGGGGTAAAGCATATCCGCCGCCAGGGGATCTTTGATCCGCAGGCCGTTGCTTGCACACGGCATTTGTTTGAACATTCCAACGTCCATGTCTCCGGGAAGATATGGAATTTGCTGATGTTTGAACTTTGGGCAGAGACCCATTTATGAAGAGGATATTACGTTGATATTCACGCCGGGGCCCGTTATAATAAAAATTTATGGGAATTATTAAAACAGCGGTGAAAAAGGTCATGTGGTTTTTTAACTATCTGGGCTGGGCCTATAAATACGCCCGCCTGCGTCTGGGATTCAATACGCTCAAAGACATTGAAATATTGTCCATTGAATTTTCATCGGTATGCAATTTACGCTGCAAGTATTGTTTTATAGACCAGCTGGACCGCGCGCGGTTTTTGGACATCGCCGTTTATGAGAAGATCATCCGTGAGATCGTCTCTAATCCGAAATACAACTTGAAGGTCATGGAGTGGCCGATCAGCGGTGAGTTTTTGGTTTACCCTAAATATAAAGAGGTCATTGAGATCACCCGCCGGTACATGCAGCAATATCCCCATTTCCGGCCGCATGTCATCCTCAATGAGAATTTGGTTTTGCTGAGCGAAGAGAAGATTGAATTACTTTTAGGTTCGGGAGTTCTCAAGCAGATCATTTGCAGCATCGACGGTCATGATGCCGCCGCTTTCGAGGACATGCGCCCGCCGGCCAAATTCGACCGGGTCCTGGCCAACATGCGTCTGTTGCATAAACGCAATGCCGAATTAGGCCATCCGGTGTTCATCCAGATCAACAATGGCCGCGACGAACGTTCACAGGACAAGCCTTTAAGCGACGCCATGAAGGAGATCTTCCGCATGGGGGACACCGTGAGCTTCTGGCATCCGAAATATTGGAATGAATCGTTCAATAAGAAAGAAAAGCAATTTTTTCCGGCCAAAGGTTTTTGTTCTTTTGTTTTTAACAATGTGACGCTGTCCAGTTCCGGAAAAATATCCAAATGCTGCATGGACCTGCGCGGGGCGACCGTATACGCGGATCTAAACACCCATACGCTCGAGGAGATCTGGAATTCGCAGATGCGCCGGCAGTTTTTGGATTTGATGTTTACCAATAAGCGCAAGGACATCAAAGGCTGTGCCACCTGTTCCATCACCCATACGAACAATGATAACCGTTATACTCATTGGGTCAGGACAACGCGCCGTATGCTGGCGGCAGTCACAGGCGCTGATCAAAGGTTCCGTTAACGATGCGGCGGCTGAACATACTTTTCATCACGAATATGTGCACACATTATGTGCGGCCGCTCTTTGAGATCATGGCACAGCGTTACGATGTGGGATTTTATTTTACCGGCGGACATGAAGCCTATTGGCATAAGCCCAATGAATTAAAATCAGGCGCATTTAAAGGGGCTTATTTACCGGGGTTCTTTTTAGGGTCATTGAAAATGACCCCGGGGTTATTGGGCCTGCCCTGGAAGAAATGCGATGCGGTGATCAAGACGATCGACGACCGTTTTGCTTTGCCGCTGGTATTTTGCGCGGCAAAATTGTTCAGGAAACCTTTTGTGCTGTGGACGGGTTTGTGGGCGCATCCGCAAACACCCGTGCACCGCTGGACATTTGCTTTGACCAAATTCATTTACCGGCGCGCGGATGCCATTGTTACTTATGGGGAGCATGTGCGCCGGTATTTGGTAGATATTGGCATTGATGGGCGTAAGATATTTTGTGCCCCGCATGCCACGGACAATGCGATGTATAACCGGCCGGTTACTGACGCGCAGAAAGTGGAATTAAAAAAGCAGCTGGGGATCACAGCGGATGAGAGGGCCATCCTTTACGTCGGTCGTTTGGAAGACGGCAAGGGGCTTGATCATTTGATTGAAGCGGTGGCGTCTTTCAAGAGATTAGGCGTGACACTTTTATTGGTCGGTACCGGGTCTAAAGCAACGGGCCTTCGCGTCCTGTGTACAGATCGTGGCGTGAGGGCTGTTTTTGCAGGGCATGTGCCGAATGAACAATTGTGTGTGTATTATGCCCTTGCGGATATTTTTGTTTTACCGTCGGTGACAACCGCGGATTTTAAGGAACCGTGGGGCATGGTCATTAATGAGGCCATGAACCAGGGGTGTGCGGTGCTGACGACCGATGCGGTCGGGGCCGCAGCCGGCGGGCTGGTTGAGGACAGCAAAAACGGTTTTATCGTCGCTGAAAAAAACAGCGCCCAGCTGGCAGAGGCATTGGAACGCCTGCTTAAGGATGAGACCCTGCGTCGCCGGATGGGACAGGCCGGCCGTTTGAAGATCCGGGAC
>Ga0209824_10001750_pt1 | contig 11820 bp, 12 predicted proteins | sample VDWuncwatermetaG_FD_184124 | JGI IMG/M metagenome (GOLD analysis project Ga0209824, IMG submission 184124) | Wastewater microbial communities from Netherlands to study Microbial Dark Matter (Phase II) - VDW unchlorinated drinking water (SPAdes)... ...
ATAAATTTCTCAGCGCCACCTTGGGCTTGTTCTTTGTTGGTTTTGCCGCCTTCTTCGATGCGCACAAGGGTGGGCATCATTTTTTTGTTCATGATATTTTTAGTCAGGATTTCGTAAGAAGCTTGATCACTGTGGGTGAAGACATCCGTATTCTTATCATGGCCAAAGTCTATAATAGCGTTTTGATGGCTCAATCCCTTGTAAAGCTCGGTGACGTCGATCCCAAGGGCCTTGGCAATTTGCATGTGAGACTCGAGGGTGCCCACCATTTTTTTGTTTTCAATGCGGCTTAAAGTCGCCATCTGGACTCCGCTTTTTTCCGAGAGTTCGGTCAGCGAAATCCGTTTGGCCTTGCGAATAGCGTGCAGCTTTTCTCCTATATACATATGGGGTCCTTTTTTTTAAAAGATTGCCACGCCCCGCTTCTTGCTTTCGCAAGAAAGCAGCGGGGCTCGCAATGACACTTCTCTACGTTAGTTTTAAGTTTACCATTTATTGACGAATTTACAAGTAAATTTTATTCATTAATATTAAATCAAAATTTAGTTTGACAAATAATCAAGTATGGTTTATACTTCGATTAATCAGAAAGGAGAAAAGTATATGCCAGTCGAAACCATTGATATCAAGGTCATCAAGATCCATCGTCTCACGCAGGACAGCCGCGTCAAAGCTTTTGTGGATTTAGGGATTAATGACGCTCTTTTGATCAAGGGTGTCAGGATAGTCCAGGGCAAGAAAGGTTTGTTTGTTACCATGCCCGTGGAGCAGGGCAAAGATGAGAAGTGGTATGAGCGGGTACGTTGTTTGAATGAAGATATCCGTTCCTTGATCTCTCAAAAAGTGCTTGAGGCTTATGAGGCATAAGGGACCCCCGATTAAAACATTCGGGGGGTGACATATTTTTGAAAATATATTATTCGGGCGCCCACTGATTGGGGCAGACGGCTTAAAGGTTTCCGGAAGCTGATAGGCCACGGGGGCTGCCGCGCGATCAACGCCGAAAATATCGCCGGGCGCTTCGAATAATTTTTTTATCATTTGATTCTCTTGAAAAGTTTTGCTATTATTTTTTCATGTTTATCGCAGGTTTAAGCCACAAAACAGCCCCCATTGAAATCCGGGAGAAATTTTATTTAAATTTCCTGCAACAGGACCTGCTGTTAAGCGAGCTTAAAAACCATCCTCTGATCAGCGAAGCGTTTGTACTTTCAACCTGCAACCGCATCGAAGTTTATTTAAAACGGGCAGACCTTTCTGTCAATTCTTCTTTCATCATTTCTTTGATCGCTCGGATCAAAAAAATTAATTTTGATTTTGATGTTACCCCTTATATTTATGTCTACGAGGGGACACACGCTTTAGACCATCTGTTAAGGGTGGCTTGCGGCCTTGAATCTCTGGTGTTGGGAGAAAAACAAATTTTAGGCCAGGTCAAACATTCCGTGGAGCGCGCCCGCGAGTCGGGTACTTTATCGCGCTATTTTAATATTTTAACAAATTTGGCCATACGCACCGGCAAAAAAGCCCGGCATGAAACAGCGATAGGCCATGGGGGGTCTTCCATCAGTTGGGCGGCCATCGAAATGGCCGAAAAAATTGCCGGTCATTTGCAGGATAAATCCGTGCTGGTCATCGGCGCCGGTAAAATGGGTGAAATTGCCCTCAATCATCTCCATGATCTGGGAGTTAAAAAGATTTTTTTGATGAATCGCACCGGTGAAAAAGCGGAAGATCTGGCAACTCGATATAACACAGTGGCCGCTTCCTTTTGGAATATTAAGGAAATCCTGAGCGAGGTGGACATTTGTTTTTGCGCGGTGGGAGCTCCGCATTATATTCTGGACAAAGAAAAAATCTCTAATATCATGGAAATGCGGCATGGCCGTAAACTTGTCCTCATTGATATTTCCATGCCGCGTAACATTGATCCTGAAGTAAAAACCTTGCAGGGGGTTTATTTGAGCTCTATCGACGATTTGCATGAAGTGGTTGATAACAGCATGAAAAAGCGCGAAAGCGCCATTCAGGAAGTCGAGAGCATCATCCGTCAAAAAATTTTGGAATTTAATAATAAAATTTTAAAATTGCAAAATAATCCTGGTTCAGACTTTTTCCAACGTGCCTGAAAAACCTCCTTCAAATCGTCCGGATTATTCCTTATTGTCAAAGGTTTGGAACATAGGCGGCGGGATTGTATTTTTGACCTTGCTCGGCTATTGGCTTGACCAAAAATTCCACACCTCTCCTGTTTGGATGCTGGTGGGGGCTGGTTTAGGCGTCATGTACTGTTTTTATGAAGCTTGGCAGGCATTTAAAAAAGAATAAGGTTTTAAATCACTCTTTATCGAAGTGCTTGCTCTATTTTAACTTATCATTTATCATGTTTAGATTATGTTCCCTAATTTTGATTTAAATGCATACATCACGAAGCACATCTACAACTCTCATGAATGGCATATTCCATTTTGGGGACCCATCCCGCTTCCGGGTATTTTGACCCTGCATGCCTTGATGATGCTGATCGGTACGAGCATTGTATTGATTTTATTTTTAGTGCTTTACCGTAAAGAAGATAGAGTGCCTACCGGTATAACCAATTGCCTGGAGATGTTAGTGGTTTATATCCGGGATGAGATAGCCATTCCTAACATGGGGGAAAAAGACGGCCTTTCGTTTACCCCCATGCTTTGCACGTTTTTTTTCTTTATTTTAATTCTTAATCTCCTTGGGCTTATCCCGCTTTTTGCCCCAGCCACTTCCAACGTCAATGTCACAGGGCCTTTGGCATATCTTATCTTTATATTGATGGTCATAGGTACCCTTATCCGCGGCGGCCTTCAAGGAATGTGGCATGCCCTGATACCTTCGAGCTTACCCAAGATCATGATTCCTTATTTCCTGATCGTAGAACCTTTTATCGTTTTAGTGCGTAGCGTGGTTTTAGCAATACGGCTTTTTGCGAACATGATGGCCGGTCATATGGTGATCTCTTCTTTTTTGGGATTGTTTATTTTATTCGGTTGGGTGGCTTTGCCGGCGCTGGTCATGGCGGTATTTATTTATGCCCTGGAACTTTTCGTAGCTTTTTTACAGGCCTATATTTTTATTTTGCTCTCCGCGATATTTATAGGGCAAATGTATCATCCGGAACATTGAAATTTTTTTAAACCTAAGAAAGGGAGTTTTTTATGAACCCACAAGAATTAGCGCATTTAGGACAGATTTCCGCCGCGGCAGGCGTCGGACTTTCTGCCGTCGGCATGGGGATAGGTGTCGGGCTTATTTTTGCCGCAGCCATCCAGGCCATTGCCCGCCAGCCGGAAATGACCAATAAACTGCAGACCCTGATGTTCATCGGCGTGGCGCTGGTGGAAGGGGTGGCGTTTTTCACTGCCATTATCTGTTATTTGGCCATTAAAGGTTAGAGGTTAAATGATATGGAACAAAATGGGATTTTAACGCCGGATACAACCCTGCTTTGTTTAACTTGGGGCACATTTTTCGCATTGCTTTTTATTTTGCATAAATTCGCCTGGAAACCTATTTTGGCCGCTTTAAAGCGCAGGGAAGATTATATCCGCAAATCCCTTGAAGAAGCGGATAAAATCAAGGCCCAATTAGCCGAGGTTGAAGCCGCCAAGGGGAAAATCCTTGATGAAGCTAAAGAGCGGGCCAATACCATCATTGAGCAGTCCCGTAAAGTGGGCAATGAGCTGGCAGGTCAAATCGAGCAGCGGGCTAAAAAGAACGCGCAAGAGATTCTCAGCAGCGCCCATCAGGAAATTGAAGGGGAACGTGAACGTGTGCGCAACGCGCTTAAAAAAGAAAGCGTCCAAACAGCCGTATCCCTGGCTGAAAAAATCCTGAAGGAAAATCTGGATATGGAAAAAAATAGGGATTTAATTAATCAAGCAATTAAAGATGTATAAAATTAAGTATGACAGCGACATATTATGAGCCAAACCGCTGACCGTTATTCAAAAGCGCTTTTTGAACTGGCCCAAGAACAGGACAGCCTTGAAGGTGTGCAAAACACGATGACTGATCTGAAAAAACTTATTATCGATTTAAATGATTTCCGCCAGTTTTTGAGCAATCCTTTACTTTCTTACGAAGAACGCGGTGTTATTCTCTCAGCTTTGTTTAAAGGAAAAATCCCGGAACTGTGTTTACGGTTTCTTTTATTCATCACTTATAAAGGCCGTTTGAATATCCTGGATAATATCATTGAATCTTTTGATAACTTGTATTTATCCAATACCCATCAAATGCGCGCCCTTGTAAAAACAGCATTCCCCGTCAATGCAAAAGACAAAGCTTTTATCAATCAACGATTGCACGATAAGTTTCATCAACAGATGATTACCCAATGGACGTTAGACCCCTCTCTGATCGGAGGTTTTCGTATTTTCACCCAAGGTAAAATTTATGATTACAGTTTTAAAAATCAATTAAATGGCTTCTTGCAGAATGTAATGCAGTGAAAGAGGAATCATTATGCGCCACCCATTAGATCCAGATGAAATATCTTCCATCCTCAAAAAGCAATTAGCCGATTTTACCAGTAAGGTGGAAACTTCCGAAGTCGGCGCTGTGCTTAATGTCGGTGACGGCATTGCGCGTGTTTTTGGCCTGGCCAATGTGATGGCCGGTGAATTGGTGGAATTTCCCGGCGGCATTAAGGGCATTGCTTTGAATTTGGAAAGCAGCAATGTGGGAGTGGCCATATTCGGATCAGATTCCCATATCAAGGAAGGTGATGAAGTCAAACGCACCGGTAAAATCGCTTCTGTCCCTGCAGGCGAAGGCCTTTTAGGCCGTATGGTGGATGCCTTAGGGACACCCATCGATGGTAAACCAGCTTTCAGCCACAGCCTTTTGCGGCCCATTGAAGTTAAAGCTCCGGGCGTCATTGACCGTAAAAACGTGCACGAGCCCTTGCAAACCGGTATCAAGGTCATTGACGCATTAACACCCATCGGCCGAGGCCAGCGTGAATTGATCATCGGGGACCGCAAAACAGGAAAGACAACCCTGGCCATTGATACTATTATTAATCAAAAAGGCCAAGGGGTATTTTGTTTTTATGTGGCCATCGGCCAAAAAAGATCAACGGTGGTCCAGGTCTATGAAACGTTGCGCAAATTCGGAGCCATGGAATATACCACGATTGTGGCCGCCACTGCTTCTGACCCCGCACCCATGCAATTTTTGGCACCTTATGCAGGTTGTGCCATGGCGGAATATTACCGTGACAACGGCAAACATGCGTTGATCATTTACGATGACTTGACCAAACAAGCCCAGGCATATCGGCAGTTGTCGCTTTTGCTGCGCCGCCCGCCGGGCCGTGAAGCCTATCCGGGCGATATTTTTTATCTGCATAGCCGTCTTCTGGAGCGCGCGGCCAAATTATCCGATAAGAAGGGCGCCGGTTCCCTGACTGCTTTGCCCATTATCGAAACCCAGGCCAATGATGTGTCCGCCTATATTCCCACCAACGTTATTTCTATTACCGATGGACAAATTTTTCTGGAAGGCGATCTTTTTAACGCGGGCCAGCGTCCGGCCATTAACGCGGGCCTTTCTGTTTCCCGCGTCGGGGGAGATGCCCAAGTCAAAGCCATGAAGCAAACCGCCGGGTCTTTGCGTTTGGACTTGGCCCAATACCGTGAATTGGCGGCTTTTTCGCAGTTCGCTTCAGACCTGGACCAGGCCACCCGCAAACAACTTGATCGCGGTAAACGCCTGATGGAAATCATCAAGCAAGGCATTCATGTGCCTTTGCCGGTGGTCAAGCAAGTGGCCATTATTTTCGCGGGGACCAATGGATATCTGGATGATATCCCGGCCGATAAAGTGCGTGATTTTGAAGAATATTTATCCGTTCAATTAGACAGCCGGTACAATGACTTTGTGTTGTTATTTAATAAAACCTTGAGCCTGACAGATGAGGTCAAAGCCGCGCTGAAAAAATTATTAGAAGAAGTCAAAAGTACATTTAAAATATGATTGGCATAAAAGAATTTAATAAAAAAATTACCTCGCTCAAAAACACGCGTAAAATGACCAAGACCATGAAGATGGTCTCGGCCGGCAAATTCAAGCGGGCCCAGAAAGCCCAGATCAACGCGGAGGCATATGCCCATAAGATCACTGAATTAATGGGACGTTTATCCTGCTCCGGATCCGGCAATCATCCCATGCTTATGGTTAAAAAAGCAGTCACTAAAAGTTTGATTGTTTTATTTACCTCCGATAAAGGATTGTGCGGCGGCTTTAATAATAATTTAATTAGAAAAACACGGTATTGGATCACGGAAAATCCTTACAAATACACCACCATTAGCATGAGTTTTTGCGGCCGGCGGGGCTATATGTCTTTTAGGCGTACTGCTAAAATCAATAAATATTATGAAAATATCACCATGAAACCGGCTTTCAATGATGTCCAAAAAGTGGCCCAGGACATTACAGAAGACTTTATGATGGGCAATTTTGAAGAAATCTATTTGGCTTATAACCGTTTTGACGGGCCATTGTCCCAAACGCCGGTGATTGAAAAAATCCTGCCTCTGGATGTAGAAACAAAAGCGCCGGAATCCCCAGGCTCTCCTTATGAGTATGAACCTGAAGAAAAAGAAATATTGTATTTTATTATACCTAAATTCTTAAATTTCAAGATTTTTTTTACTTTGCTGGAAAACGCCGCCGGAGAACACGGAGCGCGCATGTCAGCGATGGATAAAGCTTCGCAGAACACAGGAGATTTAATCGATCGCTATACGCTGCTGCGCAACAGGGCCCGTCAGGCGGCCATCACAACGGAATTAATCGAAATTATTTCAGGAGCAGAAGCGTTGAAATAAGAAAGGTAATTTATGGGCCAAGCTAATAAAAAAATTGCCGGTAAGATCGTTCAAGTGCTGGGCGCGGTGGTGGACGTTTATTTTCCGATGGAGGGTTTGCCCTCAATCGGCACGGCATTAACAACGACCAATAAGTCCATCAGTGAAACTTCGGGTAATTTAACCCTCGAGGTTGCCCAGCATTTGGGGGATAATATTATCCGTACTATTGCCATGGACACTACCGAAGGTTTGGTGCGCGGCCAGGAAGTCACTAATACCGGTGAGGGTTTAATGATGCCCGTGGGTGAAGGCACCCTGGGCCGGGTCATGAATTTGCTTGGGGAACCCATAGATGAAGCAGGCCCGGTCAAAGCCGTTAAATATATGCCGATTCACCGTCTGGCGCCGGAGCTTGATGAACAAGATACGTCCACCTCTATCCTGGTGACGGGGATTAAGGTTGTTGATCTCCTGGCCCCTTACCGTAAAGGCGGGAAAATCGGCCTCTTCGGCGGGGCGGGGGTCGGAAAAACCGTTATCATCCAGGAATTAATCCATAATATTGCCAAAGAACACGGCGGGTATTCTGTTTTTGCCGGTGTGGGGGAACGCACCCGTGAAGGCACCGCCCTTTATAAAGAAATGAAAGAAGCGGGGGTGCTTGATAAAACATCCTTGATCTATGGCCAGATGAACGAGCCTCCCGGGGCGCGCGCCCGTGTGGGTCTGTCTGCTTTGACGGTGGCAGAATATTTCCGTGATGAAATGCACCAGGACGTTCTTTTGTTCATTGATAATATTTTCCGTTTTACTCAAGCCGGTTCTGAAGTGTCGGCCCTCCTTGGCCGTATGCCCTCGGCGGTAGGTTATCAGCCGACCTTAGGCACGGACATGGGGGAGTTGCAGGAGCGCATTACCTCCACCAAGAGCGGATCGATCACATCTATTCAAGCCATCTATGTCCCCGCGGACGATTATACGGACCCGGCGCCGGCGGCCACCTTCGCGCATTTGGATGCCACGACGGAATTGTCACGTTCCATTGCTGAGCTGGGTATTTATCCGGCGGTTGATCCGTTGACTTCAACGTCGACCATTTTGGCCCCGGAAATCGTCGGAGAAGAGCATTATAGAGTCGCGCGCCGCGTGCAGGAAATTTTGCAAAAATACAAAGAATTACAGGATATCATCGCGATTTTGGGGTTAGATGAGCTTTCAGAAGAAGATCGCCTGACGGTCGAACGCGCCCGTAAAATCCAGAAATTTCTTTCTCAGCCGTTTCATGTGGCAGAGCAATTTACGGGTACTAAGGGCAAGTATGTGCCTTTGGAAGAAACCATCCGTTCTTTCAAAGAAATTTTAGAAGGCAAGTATGACGCTGTTGCGGAGCAGGCCTTTTACATGGTAGGCAATATTGATGAAGTCGTCGCTAAGGCGAAGACTTTATAGAAAGATATGTCATCCTGAGTGAAACGAAGGATCTTAAGGTATCTTAAGATTCTTCGCCCTTCGGGATCAGAATGACAACAGGGGAGTTTCATGAGTTTTAAATTATCCATCGTTGCCCCCAGCGGCAAAATTTTTGAAGACACGGTTGATTCTATCGCTGTTGTCGGCACAGAAGGCGGTTTTGAAGTCTATAGCAAGCACATGCCTTTAATTTCGGCTTTAAAAGCCGGGCGTGCCCGTGTGCGTCATGCCGGGCGTGAAACCGCGTATGAAATTACCAGCGGTATTTTGGAAGTCGACCTCGAGCATAACGTGACCTTGTTAGTTGATAATGTAACCACCCCAACCCCCGGGGTTGAGATTGTCAACCCCGGGGGTTGAGATGGTCAATTATGAAAAAACTTAATGAAAAAACTGTTTACGACGGCAAATGGCTTTCAGTGCGTGAGGCCGTTTATCAAAACAAGCAAGGCCGCCAGATAAGCTGGGAGACTGTTCATCGTAAACGCTCAACCGTGGGTGTCGTGATCGTAGCGCGGCTCATGCCTTCCAAGCGTTTTATCCTGATTAAACAACACCGGCCGGCCATTGATGGGTATATCATTGCCTTGCCGGCAGGCTTGGGGTTTAATGATCCCAATCATGCCTTGGTCGAATTAAAGGAAGAAACCGGATATACAGGAAAAATCAAGGATGTAAGCCCAGTTTTAAAAACCGGGGCCTCGCTTATCAATGACAATGCCAGGATTGTTTATATTGAAGTAGATGAAAATTTGCCTGCTAATCAAAATCCCGTGCAAGAACTGGAAGACGCGGAAGATATCCAGGTTTGCCTGGTCACTAAAGAGGATGCCAAGGATTTTTTACTTGGGCAAATAGAGAAAGGTGTTCATGTTGCGTCTAATTTGTGGCATCTCTTTGGTTTTAATTTTTAGTGCCAGTCTTTGCGCGCGTGCTTTTGCCGGCGGCTCGATTGCGGGGACAATCAAATTCGAAGGCAGCGCGCCTCATTCAAGACTGATCCACATGGATGCTGACCCTGTTTGTTACGCGGTCAATCATGGCAATGTTCATTCCTCTTCGCTTGTTTTGGGAGATAACAATACTTTAGGTAATGTGTTTGTATATATTAAAAACGGTTTGACTATAGATCATTATCCAACGCCCACCGAAGACGCTGTGATTAACCAAGCAGGCTGTAATTATTATCCTCATGTGATCGGTGTCATGAAGGGCCAGAAGGTCAAATTTCTAAATCCCGACGGCACCTTGCATAATGTGCATGGGATGTGCCGAATAAATCCGGAGTTTAACGCGGCCATGCCTGATTTTCGCAAAGAAATGCAAGTGTCTTTCGATAAACCGGAATTCATGTTTCCGGTCCGGTGCGATGTTCATCCATGGATGCAGGCATGGATGGCGGTCATGGCACATCCATTTTTTAGCGTGACTGGCTTGAGCGGTAAATTTGAAATCAGGAATATTCCCGCCGGGACTTACGAAATTGAAGCCTGGCATGAAAAATTAGGGGTTAAAACAGCGACCATGACCGTGAAGGATGGCGCTGCACAAACAATGGATTTTACTTTTTCCGAACCGAAATGATGATAAAATAATCAAATGGATATTAAATATATTCATGTCGTTCTGATCGTTGTTTCCATTATTTTGTCGTTGGGGTTTGGATTTTGGGCTTTAATCCATGACTATGGGCTTTTAGGATATTGTTCATTCGCCATCGCGGTTGGTTTGATTATTTATTGTGTGCAATTTATTAAAAAAATGAAGGCTTTGTAAAATGGTTTTCTGCGCGGTTTGTTTCGGAGACCCCACATCACCTTTGACCCAGGGATATAATTTAGCTGTGTTCGTTTTGTTGGGCATAACTGCGGTTGTTTTATCGGCATTCGGGATCTTGTTTCTAAATTTTCGCAAAAGAGCAAAAAATTTATGAGCGGCACGCACGATTTATCCCACGGTGAGTCTTTTATCCGCAAATATATTTTTTCCACGGACCATAAGGTCATAGCCATTCAATACCTGTTCATGAGCCTGTTTTTTTTGCTTTTTGGTTTTTGCCTGGTTATGCTCATGCGCTGGCAATTGGCTTACCCTGGCCAACCATTGCCTTTTATAGGGAAGATGTTTGGCGAAAACAATATGCCGGGCGGGGTCATGCTCCCTCAATTTTACAATCAGCTGGGGGCCATGCACGGGACCATCATGGTTTTTTTAGGGGTAGTTCCTTTGGGCTTCGCGGTTTTTGGAAATTATCTCATCCCTTTGCAAATCGGGGCCAAGGACATGGCTTTCCCCCGATTGAACATGTTTAGCTACTGGTCATTTTTTGCCGGCGGCATGTTGATGCTTTCAAGTTTCTTTTTACCCGGAGGCCCGGCAAGCAATGGCTGGACATCTTATTCGCCTTTATCGGATATTTCCCATGACGGCCAGACCATTTGGCTGTTGAGCATGTTTATCATTATTGTTTCCTCACTGCTTTCTTCTTTAAATTTCATTACCACTATTTTTCAATTACGCGCTCCCGGCATGACCTTTGAACGCCTGCCGTTTTTTATCTGGGCCCAATTGATTACTTCATTTTTATTGCTTTTAGCATTCCCGCCGCTTGAGGGTGCCGCGTTTTTGCAATTATTTGACCGGTTGCTTGGAAGCAGTTTCTTTTTACCCACCGGTTTGTTTGTCAATGGCCAATTGGCCGATGTCAGCGGGGGAGGCAATGCCCTTCTTTGGCAGCATCTATTTTGGTTTTTAGGCCACCCCGAAGTTTATGTTTTGATCCTTCCTGCCCTTGGGATTGTGACGGAAATCATAGCCAATAACAGCAGAAAAAATATTTCCGGTTTTGGCTTAATGCGCTATTCAGTCATCTTTTTGGGCTTTTTATCTTTTATCGTGTGGTCCCATCATACTTATTTGACAGGAATGGGGACCAACATCACTGCTTTCTTTCAAACCACCACCATGATCATATCCATCCCATCCATCATCATTGTCACTGCTTTATTTATTACGTTATGGGGAGCGTCTATCCGTTTTAATGTCCCCATGCTTTTTGCCCTGGCGTTTTTGCCCATGTTTGGTTTTGGCGGTTTAACGGGCTTGCCTTTGGGCCTCGCGGCCACGGACATCCCTTTGCATGACACCTACTATGTGATCGGGCATTTTCATTATGTGGTTGCCCCCGGTGTTATTTTAGGGCTTTTCGCCGGGATCTATTATTGGTTCCCCAAGGCGACCGGCCGCAAGATGAACGATGTTTTAGGTCATTTGCATTTTTGGCCAACTTTAATATCCATGAATTTTGTCTTTTTCCCTATGCTTATTCAGGGCCTGGCCGGGGTCAATCGCAGATTGTACGACGGAGGAGCGTCTTATTTATTCGCGCATGATGTGCTTTATTGGAATGTTATTATCTCGTGGGCATCCTGGGTTTTGGCGATTGCCCAGGTCCCGTTTATTTTTAATTTCTTCTATAGCATGTTCAAAGGTGAAA
>Ga0209824_10001752_pt1 | contig 11819 bp, 14 predicted proteins | sample VDWuncwatermetaG_FD_184124 | JGI IMG/M metagenome (GOLD analysis project Ga0209824, IMG submission 184124) | Wastewater microbial communities from Netherlands to study Microbial Dark Matter (Phase II) - VDW unchlorinated drinking water (SPAdes)... ...
TAGCGAACGTTATTAGAAAAACAATGTAACGTTCCTTCCACACTTCTATAACTTTAGAAGACTTCTCAACTTGCGAACTGCATAAAAAGCAGGTTAGTAATATAACATTCAGTTTCACACCCCTTTTCTTTATTATCCCGCCATGCGTGTCGCAACCGTGCGTAACTAGGGTCTTCTGAATCTTTCCCTGGATAATTACAGGAAGGACTAACTGTGCCCGTTACAGCTGTAGAGGTATCAAAGTCTTCTGCAAAGTTGAGACTGGTCAGGGATGGGAGTATGGCCTATTGGAGAGACCGGCTCCTTTCAGTTAGAGGAAAACAGTTTGATATATTGTACAAGCTTGCACGGAGGCCGGGGGAAATAGTCCTGCGCGTAGACCTCTACGGTATAATTGACAGCGAGTGCTATAAAAACCACCTCTTGAGGCAGTACATAGCCAGCATTAGGAAGGCCTTTCCACCACCTTACAGTGACCCCCATCACCCGAATGGCATTATCAAGACCAGAAAAATGGCTGGCTACTACCTCAACCTCTCCCCAGACCAAGTAGAAATAGTGTAAGTCTAACGTAATAGCGAATGTCATAAGAAAAATAACATAATGTTCCTCCCACATTTCTATAACCTTAGAAAACTTCTTAACTTACCGAACCGCATAAAAAGCGGGTTAGTAATATAACATTCAGTTTCACACACCTTTCCTTTATTATCCCGCCATGCGCAGTGCATGGAACAGTGTAAGAGTAAACAGTGTGTTAGCGGTTTGTATCCTTCTGCTCCAGGGCCCAGATTCCTTGGCGGAGAATGATGATATGTACAAGACAAAGATAGCAGTGGAGGCGGTTGACCAAACACCAAGTAGGCGATTTGGTGACGAACAGCTTGGCGAATGGCTGAGAGAAATTGTACGGGCCTCGTATAGCTACGTGCTATTGCCCCGCAAGGAGGCCCACTACTTAATGCTGGGAACGCTAAAACAGGCGCAGGAAATAGTTATTCGGAATGACCCAGCAGTGCAGGTGCAATTTGAATTTTTGATTACAGAGCTGGACCCGGAGACGCAGGAGCCAGCCCTGATGCCCAGGATGAATATCAATCGTAGTATTGCCAGGTCCATCTTCTACCTTTCTGCCGAACAGGCGATAAAGGAAGTAATGATGGAGGCGTTTAAACCTGTGGAAGGAGGTATTGCTCATGAACATGAACCTGAAAAGAATATCTATATTAGGCCCAACCCTCTTAGGCATGGTTATCCTTACCGCACCCGTAGCTAGGGCTGAGCTTCCAGGTTTCGCACCCATAAACCCCAGCTTTGTCGGGGGTAACCCGCTTATGGGCCAGTTCCTGCTTAACAAGGCCATAGCCACCAGGGAAGAAGCTGACCCACCTGCTGACCCACCTGGTAATTCTGGCAATCCTAGCGGCAATCCTGCGTCCAGTATTGGACCTGTAATAGACCGTATGATGGAACGGCTAGACCGGACATTATCAAATTCCTCTGACAGTCTGGGTAGGGCACTTTCTACTCCAATTAACATCCAGAACGTAGGCGGTAGCGGCAATAGTCCAGTATTAGTTGTACCATCGCCAGTCCACTGACGTAGAAAGGAAACAGGAGGAATAATCAAGGCCATGAACTCAATGAAAGCTATGAACTCAAGGTATATGTCTAACCAAGGGCGCTGGATGTATATCACGCTAGTGAGCCTGATTGCCCTCCTACCCTTTGGCTGTGCGGCAAATATGAAGGACAGGTATGGGAAGGACCGTCCCATAACCAACGTAACCGTCACGACCAAGAGTGAGCTGACAATCCTTCCCAAGCCTGCCCAGAAGATCCCGGTCTCGGTCTGGCAGATTCCGGATGAAACGGGGCAGTTCCGCCGCAGTGCCGGTGGTGGCACCGAACTCTCCCATGCGGTCACACAGGGGGCCCACCATATGCTGATTAAGGCCCTCAATGATTCCGGCTGGTTTACCGTGGTAGAACGACAGGGCTGGCCGCAGTTGATACAGGAAATCAGGATAAAGGAAGAACTGCGGAAGAGGGGAGTAACCACGGTCAAAGAGGACTTCACCCACCTTATCGTCCCTCAATATATGGTTTCCGGGGCAATAACTGAATTTGATGACCACCCCGTCTCTCTTGGTGGAGGTTTTGGGTTAAGGGGAGGCACTATCTCAGCCAGGGCTACAATGTCCTCTGTGGCCGTGGATTTGCGCATATGCGATGTGGAGACCGGCGAGGTGGATGAGGCCGTCTCCATATTCAAGCGGATTATTTCTCATCAGACGGATCTCGGAATCACCAGATTCATTCGCTTCAACTGGCTCCTTGAGCTTGAGTTTGGCTACACGCTCAATGAGCCTACCGACCTGGCAGTCAGGGAGGCCTTTGAAAAGGCGGTAGTCCACCTCGTTGTGAAAGGGGTTGATGAGGGCCTGCCCGGGTTCAAGCCCGCCAAGGACGAGGATATGAAGTTTTTCAAAGAATACACGCTAGATACTACCGAGATAGAGAAGGAAAAGATGGAAAAACTGATTCAAAAGACGGAAGAAACCAATGAGTCTGAGGAGGATCAGCGGTCCGCAGGAGGTCACGGTCGCATGGTAGGGCGGAGGTAGCGATTTAAGCATAAGCATATGAAAACAACAGCAAACAGTAGAGATCAGATTTCCCCTGCGAGGGACGAAGCCGTAGGGGCACGTTGCAACGTGCCCCTACAGGATGCTTGGCGAAACTTCGGCCCAGGGACGGGTACTGCGAGGGATGAAGCCCCGAAGCTCCGCTTTGCAGAGGTCTCTAAAAGTAATAGCGGATGTTATGTTGGACGCAATATAACATTCACTCCAATTTGCGTAACCCTAAAGAAAATATCTACTTATTCGCACTTAGAAAATGGATTGGTAATATAAGGTTCATATTTGGAAACCTTTTATTTAAGATTCCGCCATGCTCAACGTTTTGAAAAGTACACTGAGATTTCCAAAAAAAGTTACCCTTACGCCCTTTGTCGTTCTGACGCCCTTTGTCATTCTGAGCGAAGCGAAGAATCTACATTGGAAGCCTTGCGGCTATTTACCGCTTCGTATCACAGCCCTTAGGGGCTGGACATTATCAGGGCTAAGGCCCTGCGCAAATAAATTTTGGCAGCCCAGGCGCTCTGTTGCCTGGGCTATAGGGTTGTACGCCTGAGGCGGATGTTCCCAACCTTAGAAAGGAGGACAGCTAAAAATACATAAGGGATGAAGTGCCCCTAGCCGGGCCTGTCCCGGTAGGGAAAGTGGAGGCAATCAGGATTTTAGCAACCATGGAATGGAAAGGAGAACAGAGATGAATAGATTTTCAGCACTGATAATGATGGCCGCCATGGCCCTATTCATTGCCGGCCCGGCAATGGCAGTAGATGGCGATCTGACTGTGACCAAGACTGTGGACAACAGTAATACCGCCAACACCACCTTTGACACGACAGTCACCGTCACTAAGGATGTTGACATTAATGTCAGTGGTGACATCGAGGCGACTGGCGGAGTCAACGTCTCGGGCGATAGTATCTTTAAGGAACTGGACGTGAACGTCCAGGACCAGGAGAATGTTGTTAAGTTCTTTGAGCTGGATGATAGTGCCCACAGTAGCTGGTCAATTAGCGGAACTGGCGCTATGAGCGTGGCCGAGCAGCTCCAGAACGGAGTGGAGAACCTTGCTACTATTAACCAGGTGACCCTCCCTACTCACAACGCTATGCACGTTGGCCTCCAGTACCAGGTGGGGGGCTTGAACACTGCCACTATCACCCAGAATAGTTTGCCGCCGCCTAACACCGCAAATAACTTCGGCAAACAGATCCAGATTGGCGATGGGAACATCGCTACCATCAGTCAGAACTAGTAAGGGTCTGGTGATGTAGGTTAGTTCCCTCCGGGCTAGCCTGTTTCGGGCTAGCCCGGCAGGGGTACCTGGTTCACCTCGGGGGTGAACCAGTGAAGAAGGTTCGTGAAAGAACCAAGGACATGGAAAGGAGAACAGAGATGAATAGATTTTTAGCACTGATAATGATGGCCGCCATGGCCCTATTCATTGCCGGCCCGGCAATGGCAGTAGATGGCGATCTGACTGTGACCAAGACTGTGGACAACAGTAATACCGCCAACACCACCTTTAACACGGATGTCACCGTCACTAAGGATGTTACCATTAATGTCAGTAGTGGCGAGACCCCCCTCCCCGCTACAGGTGGAGTCACCGTCTCGGGCGAAAGCATCTTTAAGGAGCTGGACGTGAACGTCCAGGACCAAGAGGCGGTTGTTAAGTTCTTTGAGCTGGATGATAGCGCCCACAGTAGCTGGACAATTAGCGGGATTGGCGCTATGAACGCGTTAGAGCAGCTCCAGAACGGAGTGGAGAACTTTGCTTCTGTTGACCAGATAGCCTTTGACCCTGACGTCGCTATGAACGTTGGCCTCCAGTACCAGGTGGGCGACTTTAACAGTGCCTTTATCACCCAGAGGAGTGTGGTGACGCCAATTGTTACAAACAACTTCGCCAAACAGATCCAGATTGGCGACCTTAACGGGGCCTTCATCTTTCAGAACCCGTAAAAGTGGCGGTAGCAGTACCTGGTTCACCTCGGGGGTGAACCGGTGAAGAAGGCAAGAGCATGGAATGGAAAGGAGAACAGAGATGAGTAGATTTTTAGCACTGATAATGATGGCCGCCATGGCCCTGTTCATTGCGGCGCCGGCAATGGCAGTGGATGTGACCAAGAGTGTGGACAACAGTAATACTGCCAACACCACCTTTAACACGGATGTCACCGTCACTAAGGATGTCGTCATTAATGTCAGTGGTGACATTGAGGCGACTGGTGGAGTCAACGTCCAGGGCGATAGTATCTTTAAGGAGATGGACGTGAACGTCCAGGACCAGGAGAATGTTGTTAAGTTTTTTGAGCTGGATGATAGCGCGCACAGTAGCTGGACGACTGGCGGGACTGGCGTTATGAGCGTGGCCGAGCAGCTCCAGAACGGAGAGGATAACGTAGCTAATATTAGACAAGATGACCGGTTCGGCCTGGCGCGGGGCCAGGGCATGCATGTTGGCCTCCAGTACCAGGTGGGCAACTTGAACAACGCCACCATAGATCAGGCTGTGTGCTCCCATGCAATGAATAACTTTGCCAAACAGATCCAGATTGGCGAGGGGAACATTGCCTTTGGTAGCCAGCAGTAAGGATCCGCTGGTTTAGGTTAGTTCCCTCTTGGGCTAGCCTGCTTCGGGCTAGCCCGGCAGGGGTACCTGGTTCACCCTGAACCATGCTAGGTTCAGGGTTCACCTCGGTGGTGAACCAGGGAAAGAGTTTCAGAGACATTGAAAGGAGAATAGAGATGAATAGATTTTTAGCACTGATAATGATGGCCGCCATGGCCCTGTTCGTTGCCGGCCCGGCAATGGCACAGGATACTAACGGCGGTGGTTTGACGGTGAATAAGAGTGTGGACAACAGTAATACTGCCAACACCACCTTTAACACGGATGTCACCGTCACTAAGGATGTTGACATCAATATCAGCAGTGGCGAGGAGCCCATCCCCGCTACTGGCAGCGTCAACGTCTCGGGCGATAGTATCTTTAAGGAGCTGGATGTGAACGTACAGGACCAGGAGAATGTTGTTAAGTTCTTTGAGCTGGATGATAGTGCCCACAGTAGCTGGTCAATTAGCGGGACTGGCGCTATGAGCGTGGCCGAACAGCTCCAGAACGGGCTTGATAATGTGGCTGATATTAAACAGAACCCGCTGCACGTTTCTGGCAGCGAGATGAATGTCGGCCTCCAGTACCAGGTGGGCATAGAGAACGGTGCCTTTATCGCGCAGGGGACTCCACGACCACCAAACGGCGGCGGTCCTAACAACTTTGCCAAACAGATCCAGATTGGCGAGTTAAATGGTGCCTTTATCAACCAGCCCTAGGGCCACAGTTAGGGTCTGCTGATGTAGGGTAGTTCACTTCGGGCCAGTCCACCTTGGCGGACTGGCCCGGTAGGGGTGCCTGGCTCACCGGTGGCGAACCAGTGAAGGAGTTTCAGAGAAAGAACATGGAAAGGAGAAAGCAATGAGTAGGTTTTTAGCACTGATTATGGTAGCCGCCGTGGCCCTGTTCCTTGCCAGCCCGGCAATGGCACAGGTCAACATTGTTGGCGAGGTTACAGCTACGGGCGAAGTCACCGTCAGTGGCGATGTTATCTTCAATGAGATAGACGTGCAAGTTCAGGACAATGAGGTGGTCAATAAGTTCTTTGAGCTTGATAGCAATGTGACAAGTACGTGGACACTTGAGGGGAGTGGGATTATGAACGTAGCCTCTTATTTCCAAAGCGGAACAGGTAACAGTGCCGACATTTTACAGAATCCCACTGGCTTACCCCATAACCAAATGAATGTTGCCGCTCCGTACCAGTTTGGTAACCTGAATGCTGTCAGTATCAATCAGTATCCTGGTGCAGACCCAGGGATTTCCTCTAGCAACTTCGCCGGTGGGAGCCAGATTGGCGAGGCGAACGTCGTCAACATCGTCCAGAACTTCGCTAGTTCGCCTTAGGCGGACTGGCCCGGCGCAGGGTAATACGGTGGATAGTGATACTTTAATTTACCCCCCCTTGAGGGTTGAAAATCCGTCGTGTTTTGGGCGGAGAGGGGGTAGGGGGAGGGTGAATCACCCCCTCCCTTCCGTTCGGCTGAGCAGTTCGGCCCTGAGCTCACGGCCGAAGCTCTCCCCCACGCAAGGGGGAGGGATCATAATGGAAAAAATGAGATGGATTACCTTAACCGATATCTAGGACTGATACTGGCCTGTGGGACCCTGGCACTATTCCTTGCCGGCCCGGCAATGGTTCAGGCCGACGGTAATCAGTTGGAAATCCGCCATCTTTTGGGCGGAGAGGACGGCCAGTTGGGGACTGAAGATTGGGCCCTTGAGTACCTGGAAGGTATCTACAAAAAGGATTTCCCTGAAAAAGACAGTGAGTATTATTACAAAGTAAACGGTCAGTACCTGGTGGTTCTGTTTAACATTGCCATGGACCAGGGCCAGAGCTTCGGCGGCTCAATTTTTGAGTTCCACGAACCGGAGAGACGCAGACAGACCCAGAGTTACGGTAATAACTTTTCCATTATCCAACAGGTTGGCAACAGTTCCGTTGATACCTTTGCCACCGTCAGCCAGGATGGCGACGGCAACGTTGGAATTATAAGGCAGTTTGGACCTCATTAGCCTTGTGGAACTCCAGTGAAAGGAGGTTTTTTTGTGAAGTTTTACGGGATGCTGGGTAGTAATCTCCTCTGGGCCAGCCTGTTTTCCCTCTTTATGGCTGGCCCGGCACTGGCACAGAGCAATACCGCTAACTACTTTCAGTTAGGCCTTGGCAACGTTGCCGACCTTGGTCAGATAGCCACCGAGTTGGGCGTAAACATGGCTGGGCCGCTCCAGATTGGTGCCGGTAATATTGCCTCCATTTCTCAGTTAGCCGAAGACGCTGGGTTTAACCGTGCCTCTCAGTTCCAATTGGGAAGTGATAATTTGGCCAGTATAGTTCAGCCAGCCTCGGGACAGGGCTTGGACCTGGCAACTCAGTTTCAGTTAGGCCATGAGAACGTTTCCGACCTTGGTCAGACAGCCAGTGCGTTGGGCAGAAACATGGCTGGGCAGCGCCAGATTGGTGGTGGCAATAATGCTTCGCTTTTCCAGTTAGCTGAAGACGAGGGGTTTAACAGTGCCTCTCAGACCCAATTGGGAAATGATAATTTGGCCAGTTTAGTTCAGTTGGCCTCGGAACAGGGTATTAACCTGTCAACTCAGGTGGAGATAGGCAATTCCCTTACGGCCATCATGGAACAGCAATCCACGGGCAACTTGCTTAGCACTAATATCCAGATTCTAACTGGCACAAACAACGTCGCCTATATGGCTCCGTAAGTAGCTGGAAGCAAGGGACTGGAGTGAGATTGGCGAGACACTGAAATTGGATATGGCTCAATTGGGGAACGAAACTTTCTCCCCCTTGGTGGGGGAGTTGCAGCGACAGGGCTTTGGCCCTGTCCTATATAGACAGACCTGAGGTCTGTCAGGGAGGGCAGGGCGGGGGTGAAAAACTACCCTCACCCTCCCCCTCCCATACACGGAGGGGAATCGAATACATCCTATACCGAGGTATAGGGTTTTTCGAGGAAACGAAAACAGGTGGAGGAAATTCCTCTATCGGGCTAGACAATCTTTTTTGAACAAAAAGAGCCTTCTGAAGAATGCGCAAAATGTCGTTCTGAGGCACCGAAGACAGCGAAAATTCTTGGCTAAAACATGAGATTTTTCGCTAGTCCCTTCATTACGCCCGTGGCTTTGGCTCGGAATGATAATGATACAGATTTTTAGGGTGACTTTTGCATAGGTTTCAGAAAGCTGTAAGTCTGCCTCGGGCGGGCAGATGGTAAATACTTGGAAGTGACAAAGAAGCTAAAAAAGGATAATCCGCCTCAGGCGGATAGGCATCAAACTCAAAGGTTACCAATGGACGTTAGAGGCTTCTACTGCCCAAATTGTAAAAGTAAAGACCTTATGTTTGCAGGCACTCAGAAGGGCTATGGCTATGCCCCTAACATGGATCTCTGGGCGTGCAGAGTGTGTCTTGGCACATTTAGTATAAAGTCTCTGGGTATAAAGGGTAAGGGCAAAGGCTAAGCGTTACAAAAAGGCGGAGATGCCAGTCCGTAGTGGTGCTATTCTGGACCGCCACGAATCCTTAGACGGTAGCACCGCAAGCAAGTTGGAAATCCGCCTCAGGCGGGAAGGTAGGACAGAACCATGGCGAACATACTGGTAGTGGGAGATGACAAAGACCGGTCACTTCTGTACAAGAAGGGACTCACCGAAGAAGGTTACAGGGTTTTTATTGCCAGAAACGGCAAAGAGGCGGTATTCATGTTAGGGCTCACTCCTCCCGATATTGTGGTTCTGGATATAAACATACCCCGGATGGATAGCATAGAGGTTATGGGAAAAATTCTAGGAGAGAACAACGGGGTTCCCTTGGTTATCAATGCCACCGGTCCCGACTTCAAGGACAGCCTCTCTGCATTGAAGAGGGCAATAAAAGAAATACTGGAAAAGACAGAAAGGAACTTCTAAAGGTTTTAATGATGGAAATTATTAGAAGGTCTTTGAACTACTTAGAGACTGGCGCCTACTGCGCCATGGGATAGCGAACCAGGGGGTTAGGGACTGGGGATTAGGGATTAGCAATATTTTATTTTGCTATCCCCTACTCCCTGACCCCTGCTCCCTGATTTTAGGAGGAGACATGAAGCTCAGCAGGCTTTGTTCTGCCTTGGATGGACTGGAAGGGGTCAGGGTTTTTGACTTCCAGGAGAGGGACATAACCGGGGTAGCCTATGACTTCCGGAGGGTGAAGCCCGGCTATCTCTTCGTGGCCATGCAGGGCTCCAGGACCGATGGGCACACCTTCCTTCTGGAGGCTGTGGAAAGGGGGGCAGTAGCCCTGGTTACAGAGAGGCCAGCCACGGCGAATCTGCTGGATGCACTACCTGTCCCCGGTGGCCTTATCCAGATAGTGGTCTCCTCCTCCAGAAAGGCCCTGGCCTGTCTCTCCAGTCGTTTCTATGGGGAGCCTTCAAAGTATCTAACCTTTATAGGCATTACTGGCACTAATGGTAAGACTACTGTCTCTTACCTCCTTCACTCCATCCTGGAGGCCTCGGGAAAGAAAGTGGGCCTTATAGGGACTGTAACGTGTTTTACCGGCCAGAGGTGTATATCCTCCAGCCACACCACCCTTGAATCCCTGGAACTCCACGGGCTCTTCAGAGAGATGCTGGACTCGGGGGTTACTCACGTGGTTATGGAAGTCTCCTCCCATGCCCTGGTGCAGCACAGGGTGCATGGGATAGATTTTAAGGTGGCCATCTTCACCAATCTAAGCCAGGAGCATCTGGACTACCACAAAGACATGGAGACCTATAGGGAGGCCAAGGCCGTCCTCTTCCGCAGCCTTTCTCCCGAGGCCGTAGCGGTACTTAATGCGGAGGACTCGGCCAGCCAGTACCTGGCCCAGCAGACCAGGGCTAAGGTGCTCTGGTACTATCCAAAGGCTACCAGGGGTATAAGGGGGGAGATACTGAGCACCTCACTGGAGGAGATGGAGGTAATGCTCTCGGATGGGAAGGAAGAACTGCCGGTGAAGTCTCCTCTAATTGGAAAATATAACTTCTATAACCTACTGGCCGCATCCACTGCGGCAAGTGCCCTTGGTATAAGGCTAACGGGTATTAAGAAAGGAATAGAATCCCTGGAGTGTCCCCCAGGGAGGCTGGAGCGTATACCAAGGGCAGGATTCCATGTTTTTATAGATTGTGCCCATACCCCCCATGCACTGGAGGCGTTACTGGAAACGCTCAGGCCCCTTGTGGAGAACCGGCTGTTACTGGTCTTCGGGTGTGGTGGAGACAGGGATAGGGGGAAAAGGCCCTTAATGGGCCAGGTGGCAGAGAGGTATGCGGACCGTTTCTGGCTCACCAGCGATAACCCCCGCAGTGAGCCGCCCATGCAGATTATCAAGGAGATAGAGAGGGGTATAAGTGACAAGTCTTACAAGGTAGAGCCCGACAGACGCCTGGCCATAGAACAGGCCCTTTCGCAGGCCGTAAGGGGAGACGTAGTGCTTATAGCTGGTAAGGGGCGTGAGCAGACCCAGGACCTGGGGAAACTGGTCGTCCCCTTTGATGATAGGGAGGTAATAAGTCAGGTGCTCTCCAGGAAGACACCAAGGGGAAGGGTAGCAGTGGCCACTCATGCAATGGCGGAGGAATTGCAGCATGCGGGACTTTTGGCAGTGTAGGGCATGGGCGGTGAGACATATTTCATTACCCGAGGTTTATGGGGTATTTGAGTGCAGACTGTGTAATAGGATAAAGAAGTTTGGGGAGTGGATAGATGCCTCTCTTGAATTCAGGGAATTGGTGAGAGAGACAGGAGTAGAGGTAATGCATGTAGTTTGCCCTCACTGTGGGGAATGGTTTTATTCGTAGGCGCCTTGCAGGGATTAGTAGGACAGTCCCCGAACCTTATTGGTACAGGGACGGTAGTGGCGAGAAGGACTGCCTTTTGAGTTGGGGTGTTAGGGGGTTTGTAGATAATCAACAACGCAAGGGGTAACATTTTTTCAATACTCCTTCCCGTCACGGAGAACCCTTAGCCAGAGGGCGGTAATCCACCTCAGGCGGACGGGCGTAAAGGGAGGACAAAACCATGACAAACATACTGGTGGTTGAAGATGAGAAAAACCAAGCCCTTCTTTACAAAAATGAGCTCACTGCTGAAGGTTACAATGTTTTCGTAGCCAGAGATGGTAGAGAGGCAATAACCATAACTAAGCTCAATCCCCCTGACCTTGTGGTACTGGGTATAAACATGCCTGGGATGGGCGGCATAGAGGCCATGGGGAAGATTCTGGAGGAGAACAACAGGGTTCCCATAATTATCAACACCGCTTATTCCAGCTTCAAGGATAATTTCATAACGTGGTCGGTAGATGCCTATATAGTAAAATCTGCTGACCTATCCGAATTGAAGAAGACAATAAAAGAACTCCTGGAAAAAAGAAAGGCCAAATAGAGAAGTGCACATAAAACATAAATGGTAGTAGCTAACAACGAACTATTAAAGAGGATACTGGTAATGATACTTGCAGGAGGGCAAGGGCAATGCCTTTATTGCCCCATCAAAGTGCTTCCCAGACACCTCAATCT
>Ga0209824_10001753_pt1 | contig 11818 bp, 11 predicted proteins | sample VDWuncwatermetaG_FD_184124 | JGI IMG/M metagenome (GOLD analysis project Ga0209824, IMG submission 184124) | Wastewater microbial communities from Netherlands to study Microbial Dark Matter (Phase II) - VDW unchlorinated drinking water (SPAdes)... ...
TTCACGGGCGGTATCGTATACGATACCGCCCGTCCTGTCAATTAGCAATGGCCTTCCATGAGAAACGTGAGGGCTAACTATCGGAGTATATCGTTCGGATAGTTCAGGTTTACTTCGGCATATCAAGCCTTTTTTTCTACGCTTCATTTAGTAGTAGTTTCGTCTCCTACGATTTCAATTTCCTCCTCCGTCAGCCCATAGAGTTCGTAGACGAGTTCGTCGATCTGGCGGTCGGTGGCGTCAATCTCGCGCTGAAGGCGGGTATTTCGCTCCGGGTTGTTCGCGGCTGATCCAAATAAAGACTCATCCCGACCCTTTTTTCGAACTCTGGCGCTTTTTGCCAGTCGGCTGGCGCGCGTGTTAGGCCCGCTCCCCATGCCTTACGCGTCTCACGTTGCCCTTGAAATGCGTCGCTCGGCCATCAATTGCACCTGCCTCAGCGAGAAGGGCTCACAGTGGAAGTGACAATGAGGATCCTTAGCCATGAACGAGTACCTTTGAGGCGTTAGGGGATCTGGGTTCACCACGTAAATCTCGCGTGCGCAGTCACGGCTTGGCGGGTTCAGGCCAGCGAGATTGCTGATGAAAAAGCTGCGAACAAAGAAGTCGTAAGGTTTTTGGCCAGGGCATCGCGCCAGCTCTCAATCTCGTTTAGAAATTCCGTGTCAACCTGGGATGTTCCACGTTTTCCCTTCCCGGACTCGGCGAACTTATCGAAGGAGCCATGCAGGACTGCATCCTTAGAGAAGATCGTTGCGATTTCGTCCCAACGGGAAGCGTATTCCTTGTAGGTGAAGTACAGAACTCTGCCCGTGCTCGCTTTGTCATTTTCCTTGGGTTTGAGATGGCAGTCGTAGACGGCAAACTCGGCAAAGTTGGTGAGGATCGAGAGCGGCAGTTTGGCGCTCCAGGCATAGCGGCGTAGTTGGTAAGCGGGGCCGGTTTCGTCTTTGATGCTGATCGAGGGCCTTTTTGCCTCAAGGAAGAACTTCCGCGTGCCGCCTATGCGGAAGGAGTAGTCCGGCGCTTTGGTGGCACCCCCCACCTTGACGGCATCCTCGTGGATGACGTCCTTAAAGGATTCTGCATAGGCGGCCTTGTTAGTGACATCCCAGCCGAGGGCTTCAAAGAATGGGTTGATAAATTCCACCCGCACCTCGGTCTCGCCATACTGCGTGTGGTAGGCATCGAGGTTCTGGTCGAACTTTGCGATCAGCTCTCCTATTTGCTTTGGCACCTCAACCATGAAGTCTAAGTTTAACCGAGGCGGGACTTTGCAGGCAAGGGGAATTTTTCGCTATGTGGACGTCTTGCGCAAAAGGACGTCGGGGAAGGTTTGTGCCTGCCTCACGAAGCTGTAAAGGGCGTACTTCTCGTGCGGATCCCACGTGTTCCGGATCAGATTCAAGGTACGAACGACCTGCTCTTCAATCGTCGCGCCGAGCACAGTATTGAGCGTGTGCAGATCGGTCGCCATGATGCCGGAAATATGGGTTTCCGTGCGAAAGTAAATCGGCAGGCACGAGATGGCCTCGTGCACGTCTTTAAACAGTTGATAATACTTCCAGCCCGTGGCCGGCAATTCTCTGGACGGCGCGGCCGGTTTGCTCTTTTTCGTCATAACGTGGCCAGCCTTTCTACTGCCGCGGCGTAAAACTCTGGAATGATCTCCGCACTGTAGTATCGGCGGCAAAAATGATAGGAAACAACCGCGCCCGGAGACAGGCCGCCGAAAGGCTCCCACACCACGTCGCCCTCGTCCGTCGAAGCTCGAATCGTCAACTCAATGAACTTCAGCGGTTTCTGGCTGCCGTGAAGGCTGCTGAACTTGTACTTCATTCCGTTTCGCGTTCCCTGAATCCGTTCTGATCCGCTAACTTGCGGTTCACGCCAAACATTAGTTACGCCCACGTCGCAGTCGAATTTGGCCCGCAGCTTAGCCCACCGGCGGCCGGAAATGGGGTGTTTGCCGTCGATGCTGAAATAAGGACGTCCCGCCGGGTCGCCATGCTCGTTGGCGTACTGGGCCAGTCTCACGAAGGCGTCCACGGGCGGGTAATACCAGAGATGATCGGCCGTGAGATATTTTCGGGTTGCCGCATTGAGCACTTCGCACGCCTCGTTGGCCAGCCGGAATGGCAACCGCGTTCGTTTCCACTCGTGGCGAAGCCATTCTTGCATTGTCAACGACTGGTTGCCCACTTGAAACGTCGCCGCCTTGACGTAATGCACGCAAACTTCGGTAACGACGGGGAATTTGCGTAGAGTTTGGGTGTTCGCGTTGCCCGCGACATGCCCCAGTCCTTTGTCCCAAATGTTACAGCAGCGGTACTCCCAGCCGTTTGCTACCAACACTGGATGCACCGTGGCCCAGCCCACTTCGGTGTTCCAAAACCAAAGAGTCGTTTCCGGTGTGGAGTATTTGCTCCAAGCTTTGATGTGTGGTTCGTACCATTCAGCAAGAGATTCGGCCTTATGGTTGTCGCCAGGAAAACCACTCACGCCATACGGACCATCCGAGATAATGCAAGTCGGAGTTGGCCAATCCGCATAAAAGTTCTCCGCGTGGTCAAAGTGAATGGATACTTGGCCGCGGGTGTACAGATCGCCAACCGCCGGTTCCCGTTGGTGCCCTTGCCATTCAGAAAACAAATGAGCTTGTGATTTGCTCGCAGTCTTGGTCATCGGCGAGTCCTGTATCGTCGGATAGTCATGAAGTTTGCCGTATAATATCGAGTCTATTGACCAGCCTATTACGGTCGCGGAATTTCTGAAGACAGAGTAGATTCTCTTAGCTTTCCCGGCACTTGTCAAGCATCTTCCGAAACTCGTCAAGGCGGCAAATACTGGTCAACCTAGTACGGTTAGGGCTGACAATGACCGGACTTCTGCGTCGTCCAGCAATCCGTTGGGCTTCGCGCACGTGGTTTTCGCCATAAGTAGGGATTGTGGTAGGCATCGAGGTTCTGGTCGAACTTTGCTACCAGCTCTCCTATTTGCTTTGGCACCTCAGCCATGAAGTTTAAGTCTAACCGAGACGGGACTTTGCAGGCAAGGGGAATTTTTCCGGCCCGCCGACGAGACACGGAAGCGAAGGGACAGAAAGCTCCCCTGCAACTTTAGCAGGATAGACAGGCAAAAGATTCGATAGTAAGATGGCTTTGTTCGATAGACCATGGGCCAAGAAGAATACAAAGAGCTCTCAACTTTCCTGGCCAGATTCATCCGCCGGTTGAAGACGGTCAAAGGGGTCGAAGGGCTTTGCTTGATCGGCATATTGTTCATGCTCCTCTTCTCCCTGGGGCCCGGCATCCAAGGGATCAAGAGCTTTTTCCCATACGCCCCTTTGCTCTACAGTATCCTGACGGCCATCCTCCTGCTCTTTCTCGTGGGCTGGACCCTGTTTCGCTGGTCCCGGCGCGTGCCAAAGGAATGGGCCGCTCTCTATATCGAGAAGAAATGTCCCGACCTCAAAAACAATCTCATTAACTGCCTGCAGCTCTATCCACAGGTAGCCGGCGAAAAACACGCCGGCGCCATCTCCACATCCATGGTGCTCGCCCTGCTGCGGGTAACACAAAAACAGCTCCAGGCCCTGCGCGTGGAGGAGCTGATTCCTACAGGACAGATCAAAGCTAAAAGTCGTCTCCTGGGGATTTTAACCATTCCTGTCTTCGCTATGGTCCTTTTCAACCCATCCTCAGTAGGCGAGACTTTAGCTCTTTGGTTGAGCCCCCTGAAGGATCTCCCCCCCTCTCAAACCTTGATCGACGTGACGCCGAAAGGTGTTCGAGTCGTCCGTGGCTCCACGGTCACTATCCATGCCGCGGCCTCGGGGGCGCTGCCCAAGTCGATGGAACTGCTCCTCTGGTCCGGGGCGGCTGACGACCGGGAAAAAGGTCCTGAAGAGAGAGTCCCCATGGATGCCATAGGGTCGGGAAGATTCTCCGCCACTATTCAGGATCTTCAAAAGAGTTTCCAATATCGCGCAGTCGCCGGATCTTTCTCCTCCCCCAGCTATACGATCGAGGCCATTGATCCCCCGGAGATCGGCAACCTGAAGCTTACCCTCTATCCTCCTCACTACACAGGGCTGCCGGCACAAACGCTTCTAGGGGGAAACGTGGAAGGGATGAGAGGTTCGACGATACGGCTAGAGGCCGCCAGCACCAAAGAGCTCGTAAAGGGCAAAATCCTCATCGACGAAGGTTCGACCTTGAGGCTCACCTCGAAAGGCAAGGAGGTCCCCTTGAAGATCAATGGAAGGACTCTCCAAGGCAATCTCGTCCTATTTCAGTCTCAAAGGTACCGGATCCTGGTAGAGGATACGCTTGGGTTCCGCAACGCTCCTATCTCCTATGAGATCCGGGTCCGGCCGGACGGCTTTCCCGTAGTTGAGATCTTAAAACCCGCAGAAGACCTGGAAGTCAACGGCGACGAAACCCTTGCGCTGGAATTCAGCGGCAGGGACGACTTTGGCGTCCAGGAGGTCAATCTGGCTATCAGGATCGGCGACCGGCAGGAGAAACTCCCCATTCTGAAAGAGGGAAACAAAAGGCTGATCGCCAGAGAGCGGTTCAACTGGGAACTGGGAAAGTTGGGACTACGCGAGGGAGAGGAAGCGGTCTACCACCTCGAGATCCTGGACAATGATACCGTCTCGGGACCCAAGATGGGCACCTCGCGGGCCCTGAGACTGCGACTGAAAAATCTCAAGGGAGAGCACAAACAGGTCGCCGAAATAATCCATGATCTCTCCAACCGAATGGTTGATCTCCTGGCCGACCACCTGGAGAGACCTCTCCCGCTCGCTAAGGAGCCGCTGCGACCGCAGGAGTCAGGGGAAAGGGACCTTGAGCAGAGGCTGGGTGAGATGTTGAAGCACGTCGAAGAGGTGATGGAGCGGAGCGAAAAGGACCGCCTATCGGATTTTGCCACGTGGTCGGATCTCGAGGCCCTCAAGCGCAATCTCCAGTTCACCAAGGAAGGGCTGCTGAGGCAGAAAGAGCAGGCCTCTTCCCTCGAAGAAAAGAGCAAGCTGGACGATGAAATCTCTTCGGAGCTGGAAAGGATGTCCCTGCTTGCGGAGGATATCAGCAAGAGGCTAAAGGCCCAGGAGATGGCCTCCACGGCGCAAGAGCTCTTGAAAAGCCAAGAGCGTTTGCTGGACTCGCTGGATCGGCTCAAGAGCGGTGACAAGAACCTCGATGCGATCCTCAAGGAGATTTCACAGCTGGCCAACCTTCTCGGCGCCCTTCAACAGGGCTTGTCCCAATTCGCCTCTCGTCTCCCCGATGAATTTACCAACAACGAAGCGATGCGCGGTCTGAGTTTCAACGAGATGTTCTCCGCCCTGGAAGAGATCCGGAAAAAGCTCAGGGAGGGAGACATTGAAGGGGCCATGCGACTGGCCCGAGAGCTTTTTAACCAGATGGCCTCGATGGTCGCCGCCCTGCAGAGCGCCCAGCAGTCGGCCATGTCCTCCACGATGGGAAGGATGCAGGGAGAGATGGCGCGCTCGACGAGCGAGTTGCAAGAGCTCCTGCGCGAGCAGCAGGAGATCCTGGTGGCAACTGAAGGGATCAATAAAAAAGGTCTGGGAGAGAGGGAAGATGTTTTGAAGGAAAAGCTGGAGCGCTTCCTGTCCCAGGCGCGGGAAGAGTTATCCCGCCTGGCAGAGCTCTTCCCTGATGAGGAGCTTGAGAGCGGCGGCGGACCGGCGGGCAATCAGTTAGACGAGGCCACGCTCAATCACCTCGTCAAGAATATGATCTCGCGGCTGTTGAACAAAGATTTCCCCGGTTTTGCCGAGGTCCTGGAGATGGCCCGAAAAGAGCTCGGGAAAAAACCTGCTCCTCAACAGGAATCAAAGAGAAACAAGGCCGAGGCAAGCCTTAAGGGGCTCCAGGCAGACCTCGAGGCCCTCTTGGAGGAACCGCTTGCGGCCCTGAAGGAGGAAGAGAAAAAGAGACTGCGCGATCTCTCGCAGCGGCAGGGGCTGGTCAAGGAGCGAACCCAGGATCTCTACGAGAAGTTGAATTCCCTCTTCCAGCTTTTCCCGTCGCTCGACCCCAAGATCACAAAAAACATCCAGGAGGCCGGGGGCTCAATGGGAAAGGCGCAAGGTCGCCTGGGCGATCTCGATGCCAAGGGCGCAGTTCCTCCGGAGCGCGAGGCCCTGGACCGCCTCTCGCAGTCCCAGCAGCAAATGCAAGACTCGATGCAGCAGCTCGCCCAACGGGGGCAGCTCGGACGCCTGCCGGTGTCGCGCCTTTTACGCATGGGCCGCTTCCTCCCTTCCGGGATGCTGGTTCCTCTTCCGGGAATGCCCGAGTTCCCTCAATTCGATGTTGAGGGTGGGCTTACCGGACTGGATATGGAACGGTTCCGGCTTCCGGGGAAAGAGGACTACAGGGCGCCACGAAGTTTTCGCGAAGAGATTTTAGAATCCCTCAAAAAAGGGGTTCCTCCTCAGCTCAAAGAGCAGATCGAGAGTTATTTTAAGAACCTGTCAGAGTAAGTGACCTTTGAAGCATCAACGTATTAACTTTTTGACCCTTTATCGCTCTCAGCGCATTTCAAATTGCAAATTGCAAAGTGCAAAAGTCAAAACTTCCGGCTGGTTTTTTATTCATTTTACACTTTTAATTTTGTATTTGGCACTTTGCCTTGAGCTATTAGGCCCTGTATCCTTTTATCCCGTTGCGTTCGCAGCTCAGCCGGACCCGTTGTTAAAGCAGGTCGAGGAGCATCTGGAGGCCTGGCGCTTGCCCCAGGCCGAGGAGATGGTCTCCCGACTGGCTCGCGAGAATTCCAAATCCGCCGCGGTCCTCGAGCTCCATGCCCGGCTCAGGTTTTATCAGGGTCGGTACGAGGAGGCGCTGCGCTTCCTGGAGCAGGCCCTGGCCCTCGAAGCTGCAAACGAGCCGCGGCAGGCGCTGCGCCTTCTGACTCAACAGACCCACGACACGGTTAAAAAGCTCAGAAGCTTTGAGAGCGCCCATTTTATCCTCTCGCTGGACGAGGTTAAGGACGGGATCCTGGCGCCGCACGCCCTGGGTGCATTGGAGAAGAGCTATCAGGCCATCGGTCAGGCACTCGGCTACTTTCCGCAGGCAAAGGTGCGCGTGGAGATAGCCCCGGACGCGGCTTCCTTCCATGCTATCTCTACCCTCTCGCTCAGAGACATCGAGGAGACCGGCGCGGTAGGGATCTGCAAATTCAATAAGATCATGACCATTTCCCCGCGCGCCTTGATGCATGGCTATCGCTGGCTCGACTCTCTCAGCCATGAATACCTCCACTATGCCATTGTCGGCTTGAGCGGCAACAAGGCGCCGATCTGGCTGCACGAGGGTATGGCCCGTTTCTATGAGACCCGCTGGCGTCATTCGGAGCTGTTGAAGGGAAACGAGGACTACCTCACTCCTTCCAACCGGACCCTGCTCGTCCAGGCGCTCGAGAAAAATAAGTTCATCGGTTTTAAAAGGATGGAGCCTTCGCTGATCTACCTGGAGACGCCGGAAGAGGTCCAATTGGCCTACGCGGAGGCTGCCTCCGCGGTTGATTTCATGGTTCAGCGGAAAGGCCACGACGGCATCCGCGAGCTCTTATCCGAGCTGGAAAAAAGGCCATCGCAGGAGGCCATCGAAAAGGTTCTTGGAAGCCCGTATGCAGCCTTTGAGATCCAATGGAAGGATTTCCTCAAAGCCAAAGGGCTCAAGGAAATCGAGGGGAGCCGGGTGCGAAGGCTCAAAGTCAAAGGGAATCAGAAGGAAGACGAGGAGGCCGTGGAGCTCAAAGAGATCCAATCTGTCGTAGCGCGCAACCGCACCCACTTGGGCGACCGGCTCTTGGAGAGAGGCAGAACTATCGCCGCCGTCCAAGAGTACCAGCGTGCCTTGCAGACGAGCCCCCATTCCCCTATTATCCTTATTAAATTGGCGCGGGTCCTGGCCCAGCGGGAACGTTACGAAGAGGCGCTCCCCCATCTGAAAAAAGCGCAACAACTCGACCCGGATTCAGGAAACACTTACATTCAACTGGGGCATCTCTACCACGCAACCAAAAATTTCCCCGACGCCGCGGCCGCTTTGGAGGAAGCGATCCAGATCAACCCCTTTAATCCTACCATCTACCGTCTCCTCTCCGAGGTTTACACCGCGTTGGGCAAACAGGAACAGGCCAAAAAATCTCAGGCGACCCTGGAGCGTCTCATGAGAGCAAGGTAAAGAGGTTAAACGAATGGAGCAAATCGAAATCAGGGACCAAGAAATTACTGCGATCGAAGAGTTCGCGGCTAAAAGAGACGCGATGCTGGGCGAAATCCGCAAGGTCATCGTGGGTCAGGATAAGGTGGTCGAAGAGGTCCTGATCGCCCTCTTCTCCAGAGGGCACTGCCTCCTCGTTGGCGTTCCAGGGCTCGCCAAGACGCTCTTGATCAGCACGCTGGCGGAGATTCTCGAGCTGGAGTTCAACCGGATCCAGTTCACCCCGGATCTTATGCCTTCGGACATTACCGGCACTGACATCCTTCAGGAGGATGCGACGGGTAAAAGAAAGTTTCAGTTTCTTAAAGGACCGATTTTTACCAATATCCTCCTCGCCGATGAGATCAACCGTACGCCCCCCAAGACTCAGGCAGCACTGCTCCAATCCATGCAAGAATACAAGGTAACCGCCGGCGGAACGACTTATCCTCTGGATCTCCCTTTCTTTGTCCTCGCGACCCAGAATCCGATAGAGCAGGAGGGAACCTACCCCTTACCGGAAGCGCAACTCGACCGCTTCATGCTCAATATCGAAATCCAGTATCCTTCCTTTGAGGACGAGGTACAGATAGTCATGCAGACCACCTCTGTGGGCAAACCCTCGCCGCAGAAGGTAATGGATGGACGCGCTATCCTGTACTACCAGGATCTCGTGCGCCGGGTCCCGGCCTCACCGTTTGTAGTCGAATACGCCGTTTCCCTGAGCCAAAAATCCCGGCCGCAAAATCCCGCAGCATCTCAGTTCGTCAAGGACTACGTGGAATGGGGCGGTGGCCCCAGGGCATCGCAGTATCTGATCCTCGGCGCCAAGGCGAGGACCATTCTCCAGGGACGCTTCGCAGTATCGATCGAGGATATCCAGGCTTTGGCCCCGTCAGTCCTGCGCCACCGCATCATCCCCAACTTCAAGGCCCAGGCCGAGGGGATCTCTTCTCTCGACATCGTCTCCCGCCTGCTCTCCGAGGTGAAGCCCTCGGCGGATGGGAAAGGAGCCAGGGATCTATGAGTAGATTTGGGACAAGGACCGAAGCCGGCTTCACGCTGGTCGAGATTCTCGTCGTCATAGCCGTCGTCGCTATCTTGGCCGCGATCGCCATCCCTCAGCTTAGTTCTTACCGCCGCCGGGGGTTCGACGCCGATGTCAAATCCAACATCAAGAATGCCACCATCTCCCAGGAGGCATACTACACGGACAAGCACTCCTACTCCTCGGGTCTAGCAGATCTACAATCCTGGGGCTTTCTACAGAGTCCTGGAGTTAATATTACTGCGAGTGGCGGGGCAACCACGTTTGTCATCAGCGGCGGGGCCACCGTGGGGTGCACCCCGGGCACCGGGGATTGGGGTAACAAGGTTGGTGCAATCCTTGAGGCGCTGAAGCAATTATCCTCAGAGTTTCGGGGGACGAATGCCTAACATTCCGCTTTAGGCCGATCGTTTAACAGCGACGGCTGAGCTTGAGCGTTGAGCCTGTAGAAAAAGGTAGATCGAAAAATTTACAAAAAAAACGACCTCCGTATTTAGCGTTTAAGCGACGATCTCGGATCGAGGTACCCTTTAGGTACCCCCAATTTGTACACTTTTTTAGTGGTTGGGACTTTTTCTACAGCCTCGTTAGACGATTGAGCGCGATTCTGGTAGCATCGCGCCAGTGGCGTCGACCGTGTACATTGAAACCACGATTGTGAGCTATCTGACCGCCCGCCCAGCCCGGGAGGTCGTTCGGCGGGCGCACCAACGGCTGACTCGGGAGTGGTGGAGAGTACGTCGGAACAAGTTCGAGTTGTACGTTTCTCCGGTGGTTCTGCGGGAAGCGGCCGGTGGTGATCCGCTACGGGCCCGGCGACGTCTCGCCGTACTCCGCGGGTTGCCAGTCCTTGCTCCCACGCCGGAGGCAGTGAACTTGGCGCGTGCGCTGGTCACCCACGGGCCGGTTCCGGGTCAAGCCGACGTTGACGCGCTCCATATCGCGATCGCTACCGTTCATGGAATCGAGTACCTTTTGACTTGGAATTGCGCTCACATTGCGAATGCGCAGATGCGGGCCGGAATCGAAAGTGTCTGCCGAAATCTGGGGTACGAACCACCAGTACTGTGTACACCCGAGGAACTGATGGAGGAGTGAGACGATGGCGAAGGATCCGATTGTCGAAGAGGTTCGACGAATCCGTCGACGTTATGCGGAGCGATTCAAATTCGATCTAGACGCCATATACGCCGACCTGAAGGAGCGCGAACGACGCGGCGAGTTCTCTGTTGTCTATCGACAGCCTCGTGCGCCGCACACCACCACCGTAGCGCCGTCGCAGCAGCGCACAGGGAATCGTCTAACTGGGCGGCTGCAGGCGACGTCAAGAAAACGGCGCGCCTGAGCCGCAAGGCGTTAGGCAAGGAACGCTCTGGAGAGTGTCACCAGTGATAAGTGAAGGCCGTCGGAAAAGGCAGGTGTCGTTGAAGGCGGCGTATGGCGACCTCTATACGGAGGTGTCTCGACTCATGCGGGAGGCGGATCCGATTCGACTCATCGCAATCGGGGCGCCCGGCGACGAATATGATCCAGAAGTGAGTACGATTTTGCCGCGACTCCGCGAGGCAAAGTCGCCTGATGATGTCCAGCGGATCGTGCATGAAGAGTTCGCCCACTGGTTCGGCGCTGAGATAGCTGGGTCAGCGGCGCAATATGCTGCTGTCTCTAAGAACATCTGGGAAGCATGGAACAAATTCCCTGTCAGTACCTAGCACGGTGCTTCAGACCGATCGCTTAGCTTTCCTTTTCCAGCCTTTCTTTTTCACTCACCGGTGTAATATGATAGACTCTCGTAAAGGAGTAGTGCTATGAGCATTCCTCAAAGACGCTATGAGAAAGACCTGAGAAACCTCTCTAAAGATAAACGATGACCAACGGCGAAAAGAGCTACTTTGATCCTCTGGTCTTGGCGCGCCTTTCCAACCTTTACTTGAGGGCGCGCTGGGTGGTGGAGGGGATCATGTCCGGCATCCACCGCAGCCGCTCCAAGGGCTTCAGCGTGGAGTTCGAAGAGCACCGGGAATATTCCCCTGGAGACGAGATCCGCCGCATCGATTGGAAGGCGCTGGGAAAGTTCGACCGCTATTTCATCAAGGAGTACGAGGACGAGACCAACCTCCGGGCCTATCTCATTCTGGACACCAGCGCTTCCATGAACTACGCCTCCAATGGAATCACCAAGTTCGAGTACGGCTGCATCCTCACCGCCTCACTCGCCTATCTCATTCTCAAACAGCAGGATGCGGCAGGGCTGGTGACCTTTTCGGACCAGATAGAATCTTTTATCCCGCCCAGGGCAAGAAGGGGCTATCTGATGGAGATCCTGCGCGCCATTGAGAGGCGAGCGCCGTCGGGAGACACAAACTTGGGAAAAATTCTCCTTGAGGTCGCGGGAAAAATGAAGCGGCGGGGACTGGTGATTCTGGTATCGGACCTGCTCGATGAGCCCGAGGAAATTCTCAAGGGACTGCGCCTCTTTCGCTTTAAGGGCAACGATGTCATCGTCTTTCACCTGTTGGAT
>Ga0209824_10001755_pt1 | contig 11803 bp, 7 predicted proteins | sample VDWuncwatermetaG_FD_184124 | JGI IMG/M metagenome (GOLD analysis project Ga0209824, IMG submission 184124) | Wastewater microbial communities from Netherlands to study Microbial Dark Matter (Phase II) - VDW unchlorinated drinking water (SPAdes)... ...
TCAGCTTGATCGCGACCTGCTGCTCGGTCAACGGATCGACCCCCAGAAAAACCTGGCTGGTCGCACCCTTGCCGATCTGGCGGATGATCTGGTATTTGCCGATGTGCTCGGGTAACTCGTCGCTCATCACCTGAATGGAACTAGAAAGAGCATTTAGCCACGGATTAACACGGATTAACGCGGATAAAAACACAGATAAGCCAGCCACAAAATTTTGAATTTATCCGTGTAAATCCGTGGCTAAAATCTTTTTCTTTGATTGGCTTGCTTGTTGCCGTGCGCATGGCGTACGCTGCAAATCCGATCATACAAAGTCGGGCATAGCCCGACCTACAAAATCTATCCGCTGCCGGACGAGTGCTCACTCTACGCTACTCCTCGATTTCGCGCCACACGCCGCCCGCAAGTATCACCCCTGCGCGCACCCGTTTGTGCGGATAGACCGCCTGCATCGCGAGGCGATATGCGTTGAGCTGGCTGCGGTGCAAATGGATAGCGGGCTCATCTGGAGAGGTGTTTTGCGAGGCTGCGCCGCTTTTGTAATCCAACACCCAGACCGTATCCGCGGTTTCCACCAGCCGGTCGATGCGTTTGATTTCACCGGTGTCATCGATGTAGGCGACTTCATTTTTTGCCTGCAAATAGTGTTGCGGGTCGAAAAAATCTTGCAGCGCGGGGGCGTTGAGGATGGCCTGCGCGGCACCCCAAAGCGATTCAAATTCTGCCCCACTCACGCCGACACGCCCCATCAAAACATTTTTTGTGATGTCGCGGCGCGGCCCGGTCAACCACTGCAACAGCAAATGCAAGCGTTCGCCGCGCAGCGTAGCGGGGGTGCTGAATTGTTTTTTTTGCTCGCCGACGGGAAAATCGAGGGGGGAGGGAGCAGTCAGCACCGTTGCCAGGGGCGCACCCGTAGGAGCGGGCTTGCCCGCGATGGGGTGATAATTTAGCGCGTCATCGCGGGCAAGCCCGCTCCTACAACCCTCCACCGCCCTAGCAATTTTCTGATACCAAGATTCTGTGCCGCCGTTAGCTTTATTTTCGCTGCCGCTGACGACCAGCACCTGGCGCGCGCGTGTCATCGCCACGTAAAGCAGGTTGAGTTCTTCGCGCTGGCCGCGCGCGGCATCGGACGCAAATAGCGCCGCACGCCGCTGGCCGCGTTCGTCTTGCCGGGTATGCAGGGAAAAATGCGTGGGGCGGTCGGCGTGGGGCGGCCAATCGATCAGGGCATCGTAACCGTCAGTGCGCCGGGTGGTGTTATTCGCGTCCAGCAAAAAAACGATGGGGGCTTCCAGCCCCTTCGCGCCGTGGATGGTGTGTACGCGCAGCGCGTCGATATCGCGGTCAAGCTGATTTCCCGTATCCCCGTCTGCCTCCGCCTCGCTGTCGGCGGCGCTGACCTGGCCTTCGTCGGGGGCTTCCTGCCCCGCGGTGCCCTGCAGCATCGCCAGTTCGTCGATAAATCTGGGCAAACTGGGATAGCGCCCGGAATCGAGCGCGAGCGCCAAATGCAGATACGCCCGCAAGTTGGCCTCGACCGCGTCGCATAAAGCCATCGGCACGGCGGCGCGATAACGCGCCAGCACCTCGCCTTGAAAATAAATGCGGTCGAGCAAATCGTGCACCGGCAGGCGGTCGGCGTGTGCGATCCAGTCGGCGAGCAGATTTTTTGCTCGGTGCAAGGCGGGGCTGATTTTACTAACGCTGTTATCTGTAGCGCGAGGGCGGATGCAATCCGCCCCTACTTGTCCTCCGGCCTCTGATGCCAGCCCCTCCCACCAGGATGCAGCGGCCGTTTGCGCGAGCTGCATCAGATCGTCGTCGCTGCACCCGAAAATTGGCGAGCGCAAGGTTTGGGCGAGCTGTAAATCGGCGAAGGGCGTTATCAAAAATTGCAGCAAAGCCGTCAGGTCGCCCGCCTCCAGCGTTTGCAGCAACCCGCCCTGCCGCGAACCGAGATAGGGGATGCCCGCCTCGCGCAGCGCGCGCTCGTAAATTTGCAAATGCGTGCGCCGCCGCACCAGCAGCATGATGTCGCGGTATTCGGCAACGCGCGTCACCCCCCGCCTGTCGGTAAGGGTCATGCGCCCGACCAAGCCGGCAATTTTTTGGGCGATCTGCCGGGCTTCTTGTTCGCGGCGCAAATCTTCTTCGACAACGCGCGCTTGCAACAAAGGATTGCGTAAAATCAAATTTGAATTTTGAGTTTTGAATTTTGAATTTTCATTCAAAACCCCTAGCACTTCTGCCTCATACCCCCTCTCCCCGCTTGCGGGGAGAGGGCTGGGGAGAGGGGATGCAGGTTGATATGCGGCTGCTTTCCACGCTCCCACCCTCTCCCCAGCCCTCTCCCGCCCTGCGGGAGAGGGGGTTGCAATTGCACTATTGAACTTGGATAAGCCCATTTCGTCCGTTCTTTGTGCGAATACCTCGGTCCCGCTTGACGGGAAATTCGCACCTACAAGCGGCAATATTTCCACCCTCCCCGGCAAATTTTCATCGTGCGCCTGATGCGCGGCAAACCCGGTAAAAAGGGCTTCTGCGCCAAAAACGCGGTTCACCGCGCCGATAATCTCTGGCGCGTTGCGGCGCGATTGCAGCATCGTCAAGCGCATCGCCCCCAGTCCCGTTTCCAGAAAATCTGCGGCCAGATCAAACAGCCTGGCTTCGGCGCGGCGAAACTTATAGATAGACTGCTTGGGATCGCCCACCAGAAACACCGTCGGCGCACCGCCAGAAGAGATGGCGGCATCCAGCCAAGCTTTGAGCGTTTGCCATTGCAGCGGATTGGTGTCCTGAAATTCGTCGAGCAACACGTGCCGGTAACGCGCGTCGAGCTTGTACTGCATATACAGCGCGTGATCGGAGCGCGTCAACAGCTTCCAGACGCGCCATTCGACATCGGTAAAATCCATCGCGCCGCGCTCGTTTTTGAGACGCTGGTAAGTCGCGGTGAAGGCCGCGCCGCAAGCGATGGCCGCCTCGTTGAGGCGCAGCGCGGCCTGCTCGATGCCCTGTTGCACGGCGGCCAGCAAGCGCTCGCCCACGCTCGCACATTGGGCTTCTACACCCAATTTCAGCGCGGCTTTGAGCATATTTTTGTCGGGTGTCAGCATTTTGGTCAACAGCTCGGCGCGCAGCACCGCCACGATGTCGGCGGGCGGCGCATGGCCGATTGCATCGATAGCCGCCGTCATGCTGGCCGCGCTTTTTTGTTTGGCCTCGGTGCCTTTGCCGAAGGCGCGCAGCACTTCTTGTAACTCGCGCAAAAAATTCGCATCCCCCAGCAAGGTCTGATCGTAATCGTGTTCGGGATCGACCGCTAAATCCGCGCGCAGCGCGGCGCATAATCGCTCGATCGGATCCGCAAACCCGTCGGTCATCACCCACCATTCGGCGCGTTTGCCCAGCATATTAAACAACAGCCTGCGGGTGTTGCCCAGACCGCAATGGCTGAACAAATAATGCAATTTTGTCGCCAGCATCTGTTGCGGCTCCGCTTGCAACGACAATGCGAATTCCTGCCAGGCTTCTTCTATCAGCAGCGCGGTTTGCTCTGCCAATGCCGCGCCTCCGGTGCCGGAAAACTCGCTCGCATCGAGCGGCGCGCGTTGCAGCAATTGCAAAAACCAGCCGTGAAACGTGTTGACGCTGAGGCCGGGCGTGGCCGTCAAAAAATCTTCGAGCAAATGCCGCGAGGGCGCGATCAGCGCGTCGATCTCGGTTTCCGGCACGGCGCGCTCGCGCAAAAATTCGCGCACCGTCTCATCCGGTTCCAAAGCCAGCACCCGCAACCATTCGCGCAACCGCGCTTCCATTTCCTGCGCGGCGCGGCGCGTGTAAGTGATCGCCAGAATCTCGCCCGGCGCAACGCCCGCCAACAACAAACGCACCACGCGCGACACCAGCAACCAAGTTTTGCCGGAACCCGCACACGCCTCCACCACCACGCTGCGGGCGGGGTCAAGGGCGGCGGCGATATTGTCGTGAATTGATTTTGTCATTTGTTACACCGTAGGGTGCGCTTGCGCACCAACGCGCCTCTCTGTAGGGTGGATAAGCGCAGCGCATCCACCAGCGCGCTGCTATCAGTTTCGTCATTTGTTAGAAGTTCGTAGGGCGGATGAGCGTAGCGTAATCCGCCGTATGCGCACCTCCATTCGGCGGATTACGCTACGCTCATCCGCCCTACAAGTCCCAATAATCCTTGCGGCACAGGCCGCGCATTTCGCAATAGCGGCACGCGACCGCTTCCGCACCGTTGGCGGGCAAGCCGCGGCCTTGATGCAGTTGGTCAAACATTTCCGCCAAGCGCGACAATACGTCGGCACTCAATTCATCCAACTTTGCCGAGGTGCCCATTTTTTTCCACATTTCTCCACTGGCTATTTGCTGCCCTCTGTCCTCTGACTTCTGTCCTCTGTTTAGCGCGGCTTGTGGCGGTTCTATGCCACTTAGCCCGCGCTTATGCGGCTGCAAGCCGCCCTCTGTAAGCGACACGCTACCGAATTTATCGGGATCGAGGCTCAAATATTCCGCCCGCACCACGTCTTGTTGCAAGAGCGCGTAAACTGGCAACTGCACATCTTCGCCGGCTATTTCCAGCTTGCGTTGCAGCGCGTTCAGGGCTTGCGTTTTGTAGTCGATGACCGCGTATTGTTTTGCATCACCTTCCCGCCGCTGGTCGCTACGGTCGATCCTGTCGATGCGCCCCTGCAAGGAAAGCGCTTGGCCGTTATCCAGCCACACTTTTAACTCGCGGCACGCTTCGCCTTCGCTGAAATACCAGCCGGACGCTTCGCGCGCGCGCTGCCATTCCAAGTACTTCGGCATCACGCCTTGCCAGAGCACGGCCCACGCCTGCGCCAGCACGCTGGCTTGTATCGCCGGGGCAAAAATGGCATCGCTGATCTGTTGCAACTCGCGCAACAGGTGCGCCGTATCCATGCCCGAAAGACGCGGGTGCTGCTGGTGAAAACGCAACAGAATTTGGTGTACCCATTCGCCGTAGTCGCGTTTTTCCATAGCCTCGCTGACCTCATCCAGCGGGTTGAGCTTGAGGATATACCGCGCGTAATATTGGTAGGGACAGGCGACCAGGCTGTTGTAGCCGGTGGGGGAAATGCGTGTGGGGAGCAATGCGGACGGCACGGCGGGCGAGGGCATACCAAAGGACAGAGGACTGAGGACTGAGGACTGATTAGTTAGAGCCACTTCGTGGCTTTCGGTTATGGACTGAGCCAGGTCACCTGTGGAAACGGCACGAAGTGCCGCCGATTTTTCTGTCTTCTGTCTTCTGTTTAGCGTGGCTTGTGGCGGTTCTATGCCACTTAGCCCGCGCTTATGCGGCTGCAAGCCGCCCTCTGTCCTCTGATAAGCGAGCCGATGAAACGTTTGCAGCAATTCAAATTGCGGCGCGCGCAAATTCTGCTCGCCATTTTTGCGCGCCTGCCAGGTCACCAGCACCGCGCCGCTGTTGCAGATCAATCCGATCAAATCCTGGCGCAATTGCTGCGCGGCGTGCACGTGCGTCGGCAAACCCAGTTGGGCGCGCACCTGCTGGTTGAAAAACCGCGCCGCGCTTGCCGGGTTGCCCAAATGTCCGGCATCGCTACCCAGCAACACCGCGCCATCAAATTGGCGCAGGCGCGCCATCACCAGCGATGTGAAAATCACCGGGCTGCTGATCCCGGTATCGCAATAGCTCGCGCCTTCGAGTTGTTGCGCGAGCCAGCGCCGCCATTCGGCGAGCGTCAGCTTTAAGCTGGCATCGGCATCAAAGGCGCGGCATTCGATTTGCCAGCGTTCGAGCAAGGCCAGCAATTGCATGCCCGCCGCGTCGCTTTGCAAACCCGCGTTGATGCCCAGCACTTCCAAACATTTTTGCAGGTTCAGCAACCACGCGCCGGGACTGCGCGGATGGGGGCCGAACAGGCGCGCGGCGAGTTGCAGGCGCGCCAACGCCTCGCGGATTTCCTGCCCGCCCGTCACGCCCGCAGAGCGCGCCACAAAATTATCCAACCCGGCAACCAAGTTTTTATTACGCACCATTTGTTCCAGCGCGTAAGCGATGTGTTTGCGTTTTTCGGCGGGATAGTCGCCAAAAATAAACGGCGATTTGAGCAAGTCGAGCAAATCCCGGTAATAAAAATTGCCGCTCAAACAATCCAGCCAGCGCATGATAATGGTGCTCGCCGCCAGCGTCGAAAAAGTCCAGCCCGCCTCGTCTTCGACCAGGATGCGGTCGCGTTCCAGCAAAGCGCGCAGCCGCCTTGCCGCGAGGCGGTCTTGGGTGATGACGGCGATGCGGAAATTTTTTCCGGCGGGTTGCTGCGCGCGCGCGGTTCGCTGATGCTGCGAATTTTCCAACAGCCAACTTTTGATTTGCGCGGCGGCGGCCAGCGCTTCCGCCTCCAGATCGCTGGCCGCAAAAAATTGCAAGCGCCCTTGCAGCGGGCTGCGGTTGACACGCTCGGCATATTCGCGGGCGCGCGTTTTGAGATCAACTGCCGGCGAGCCGGATGATGCCTGCGATGGCGACGATGGCGACGGTGGCAACGCTGGCGGCCACGCGACGTACAGCAAACGCGCGGGCGAATTTTCTGCGGCGACTTGCGCGTCGGCGCGGAACACATGCACCGCTGCACGCTGGCCGTATGCGTCCACGAACGCGGCTTCGGCGGGCGTGAACGCGACCGGATCGACGATCAGCAGCGCGCCCGGCGGCTGCGCGGCGAGCGCGGCCAAACCGAGGTGATAGGCGGCGATCGCATCTATCGTTGGAGAGGCCTCTTGTTCCGCTGACGTGGCGGCGAGATTGCGCCAGGCCGCGAATACGATGCGCGCCTCAAACTGTATCGCGGTGCTGGAACGCATTTGATATGCCGCTTCCAACTGCGCGGAAAAATCTTCCAACGAGTTGGGCAGCGCCACATGGCAGCGTGTCATCTCGTCAACCAACGCCCGCAGTTCCGCGCTGATCGCCCACAAATCGCCCTTATCGAACCATGGTTGCTCGCGTAGCGCCTGATATAAATTGAGTTCGCGCGCGCTGTCGGCGCGTATTTCGCGATCCGTATACGCCTTTTGCGCGAACAGGCGCAAGGTGGTGATGTGCGGCAGCAGCACGGCTTGTTGTGGGTAACACGCCGCCAGCGCGCGCGCAAAATCGGCGGCGGCGCGCAGCGACGGCAGGATGACGGTGATGCTGGAAAAATCCGGGGAGTGCTGCGAGTAGTGCGTGGACAGATGTCTTGCCACCTGCGCCAACAACCCGGCAGGCGGGCAAGCATGGTATTGCGGGGAGGAGGGGGTGCTGGCGGCTTCGTTCATTTTTGCTGGCAAAAATAAAAACGTCCCACGCGGAGACGCGGAGCACGCGGAGAAAAACAAAACAACACTTACTCGAGTTTCCGATGCCGGCATCTCCGACCTGCATCAGGATGCTCATTCCGCTTTGCTTTGCTCCGCGTGCTCCGCGTCTCCGCGTGAGCCAGCCTTTCGCATTAACGACGTTTTTTCTAGCGCTCCAGCTTATCCAGCTTGTCCTTGACCTTGGCCCACTCGTCGGCGTCTGCTGGCGCGTCTTTTTTCTCGACCAGCACCGGCCAGGTTTTGGCCAGTTCGGCGTTGAGTTGCGTAAAATGACGCTGATGTTCGGGCACGTCGTCCTCGGCGAAAATCGCTTCCACCGGGCATTCCGCCACGCACAAAGTGCAGTCGATACACTCGTCCGGGTCGATCACCAGAAAATTCGGCCCCTCGTGAAAACAATCCACCGGACAAACATCCACGCAATCTGTATATTTGCACTTGATGCAGCTTTCGGTTACGACATAGGTCATGATTTTAGGGTGTCAAAAAATTAATCGGCAAGGCATCTCTAAAAATTCAAAGTTCTAAGGAAACGCTGATTTATTCCATTTTCATCCGATCCCCCTGTAGGGGCGGGTTCCAAACCCGCCCGTGCATTGGGCAGGTTTAGAACCTGCCCCTACCCGATCACCGGAATACGAATAAACCTGTCCTGAGCTGTCACGTAGCTACGCAACGTGACCTACGAATGTAGCTGACTATTGAATAATGCGCACTCATTTTACCAGAAAGCGCACCGCCACCATGCCCCCTGCCAGCAAGCAAAATCCCAGCGCGAAATTACCCCAAAACGGCCAGCCGGTGCGCGAGGCGATCAAGAACGGCACAAAAAACAGCAGCGACGGCGGCACCAGATAAAAAATATCGCGCGCGTATTCGCTGGCCCTGGTGGCATCCTGCGTTTCAGTATACAGAAACGCGATGGAAAGCATCGAAGTCAGCGGCAGCGCGATAATCAGCGCGCCCAAAAAAGTATCGTGCTTGGCCATTTCCACCGCCGCTAAAATAACGGCCAAGCTGAGGATAATTTTAATCATTGAGATTTTATGCTTCACTTTCCGGCAATTTTTCGATAGGATGAGCGGCCTAGGGTTGCATTCCGCCTTATTTCTGAACCGCGCCTGCGAACACTGTGATCACCCACTCAACCAAAAACCACTCTAAACCTGTCGCGTTGCGCGTTTCATTATATCGCCGATTCACCCTGCAACCACTCACATCCACTTAGCGAGGAACACCATGAGCCAAAGCATACATCACGTCACCGATATCTCTTTTGAAACCGATGTCCTGCAATCGACCTTGCCGGTGCTGGTGGATTATTGGGCGGAATGGTGCGGGCCTTGCAAGGCCATCGCGCCCACGCTGGATGAACTTGCGAAAGAGTACGATGGGCGGCTAAAAATCGCCAAGCTCAACATCGACGAGAATCCATCCACCCCGCCCAAATATGGCATACGCGGCATTCCGACGCTGATGTTATTCAAAAACGGCAACATCGAAGCCACCAAAGTCGGCTCCCTGTCAAAATCTCAATTAACCGCATTTATCGACAGCCATATTTGACAGCCGCCTATAAACCCGATACGCTAACGGACAAATGCCTCCCTCTTGAAGCCGCGCGCCGCAAAAAAAAGCAGTATTAAATGCGGCTTCAACATCCCCGGGCACTGGCTACACCCATCGGCAGCACCCCCAAATTTTCCTTAGCTCCTTTAGCAAGCTTATTCAAATTTTCGATAGAAACGACCATAATTTCCCCGTAGGTCGGGCTTTAGCCCGACGTTCCACCTTCTTAATTCCTGTTTCATTTTTATCTCACCTACCTTTAGCAAACCTGCCCTGACCGCGCTTCCAGCAACCCCTCCCCCACCCTGCGAGTTTTATCCATGCACTTATCCGACCTCAAACACCTGCACGTCACCGAACTGGTGGAAATGGCCATCGGCAACGAAATCGACGGTGCCAACCGCCTGCGAAAACAAGACCTGATTTTCGCGCTGCTCAAAAACCAGGCGCGCAAAGGCGAAAGCATTTTTGGCGAAGGCACGCTGGAAGTGCTGCAAGACGGCTTCGGTTTTCTGCGCTCCCCCGACACTTCTTACCTGGCCGGCCCCGACGACATTTACGTTTCCCCCAGCCAGATCCGCCGCTTTAACCTGCACACCGGCGATTCCATCGAGGGCGAGATCCGCACCCCCAAAGATGGCGAGCGCTACTTCGCGCTGGTCAAAGTGGATAAGGTCAACAACGAGCCGCCGGAAAATTCCAAGCACAAAATCCTGTTCGAGAATTTGACCCCGCTGTTCCCCACCCAGCCGCTGCTGCTGGAGCGCGACATCAAGGCCGAAGAAAACATCACCAGCCGCATCATCGACATCATCGCCCCCATCGGCAAAGGCCAGCGCGGCTTGCTCGTGGCCTCGCCCAAATCCGGCAAAACCGTGATGCTGCAACACATCGCCCACGCCATCGCCGCCAACCACCCCGACGTGATCCTGATCGTGCTGCTGATCGACGAGCGTCCCGAAGAAGTCACCGAAATGATCCGCTCGGTGCGCGGCGAAGTGATTTCCTCGACTTTCGACGAACCCGCCATCCGTCACGTCCAAGTCGCCGATATGGTGATCGAAAAAGCCAAGCGCCTGGTCGAGCACAAAAAAGATGTGGTGATTTTGCTCGACTCTATCACCCGCCTGGCGCGCGCTTACAACACCGTCGTACCGGCTTCTGGCAAAGTGCTCACCGGCGGTGTCGATGCCAACGCGCTACAACGCCCCAAGCGTTTTTTCGGCGCGGCGCGCAACATCGAAGAAGGCGGCTCGCTCACCATCATCGCCACCGCCTTGGTCGATACCGGCAGCCGCATGGACGACGTAATTTACGAAGAATTCAAAGGCACCGGCAACATGGAAATACACCTCGACCGCAAAATGGCCGAGAAACGCACCTACCCCGCAATCAACGTCAACCGCTCCGGCACGCGCCGCGAAGAGCTCTTGATCAAACAAGAAGTCTTGCAAAAAATCTGGGTGCTGCGCAAACTGCTCTACCCGATGGACGACCTCGACGCGATGGAATTCCTCCTCGACAAAATCAAGGCCACCAAAAACAACGCCGACTTCTTCGACTCGATGCGGCGTGGATAGCACGTAGCGTGTAGTCCGTAGCCCGGATGAAGCGTAGCGCAATCCGGGAGTTCGGCGCATTAAAATCGCAGCCTTCCCGGATTACGCTACGCTTCATCCGGGCTACGTTCACTTTGAAATTTGTGCGAGCGCAAAAATGCGGGTTGCGCGTGGCTCCTAATTCAAGGATAATCCCCGCCTTCAGGGTGTCTCTATAAATTCAAAGTTCTAAGCAAAACGAGGCACGAACAAAAAATGTTGACGCAGCATATGTATGATATGTAAGGAAACATTTTTTGAGAGCAACGAAGTGTTGCGACGAAATTTGAATTTATAGAGGCACCCTTCAAACGAAAAGATAATGCCTACACAGGCGCACATCGGGACAAATCATGAAAGCAGACATCCATCCAAACTATCAAGAAATCAGCGTCACATGCAGTTGTGGCAGCACCTTCCAGACCCGCTCGGTGATGGGCAAACCGTTGCACATCGAAGTGTGTTCCGCCTGCCACCCGTTTTACACCGGCAAGCAGAAGATCGTCGATACCGCCGGGCGGGTGGAGAAATTCCGCCAGAAATACGGCAAAAAAGCAGAGACGCAAGCAGCCGCGTAAATCCATTTCTAAATCAATAATGAAATAATTAACGCCGTTCGCCCTGAGCTTGTCGAAGGGCAATTGCACGGTGAAATGTGGTTCGACAAGGCCTTTAGTCCTGAGCGTAGCCGAAGGGTCACCACGAACGGTTTAGGGTTTGAAAATTAATTTATTATCCTAAAAAACGTAGTTGAAGGCGATGTGGGTGCGAATAAATTCGCACCCACAACCCCAACTTAATTCTATGAAAATAATAAACTTTCGCCTTCAACTGCGTTTTTTAGGATTATCGAAGTAGAAATGGAATAAGTCGTTTTTAGGTCGTAAGCTTTTGTAGGTCGGGCTATGCCCGACAACGCTGCAAGTTGATGGCAGCATGATGTCGGGCATAGCCCGACCTACAAGATCAACTTCGCACACTCCAAGATCAACTTCGCACACTCCAAATCCCCTGCGCCGTGGCGACCTGCGGCGGCATTTTTGGCAACATCGCACCGGAGCGCCCGGCACTGCGGAATTTGTTGGGCTGGCCGATGAGGAACTTGGCAAATTCTTCCATCAAATTATCATCTATTTCGGTCGCATCAAAGGTCAGATCGAGCGATCCGAAGCGCTCGACATTGCGGGTGAGAAAGTGGATTTGGGCGTGCTCCCCGTCCGCCTTGAGCGTGGCCGTGGCGCGCACCACGCAGGGAA
>Ga0209824_10001756_pt1 | contig 11802 bp, 11 predicted proteins | sample VDWuncwatermetaG_FD_184124 | JGI IMG/M metagenome (GOLD analysis project Ga0209824, IMG submission 184124) | Wastewater microbial communities from Netherlands to study Microbial Dark Matter (Phase II) - VDW unchlorinated drinking water (SPAdes)... ...
ACCTGGAGCAGCTCCGAGGGGTGGCTGATCCGCTTCGACCACGACAGCTCCGAAATATGGACGAGCCCCTCGATCCCAGGCTCGACTTCGACAAACGCGCCGTACGGCACGAGGTTGACGACCTTACCCTTGATCTTGTTGCCGATGTGGTACTTCTCCTCTGCGTGCTGCCAGGGGCTGGGGAAGAGCTGCTTCAAGCCGAGGGAGACCTTGTTCGCCTGGCGGTCCACCGAGAGGACGATGATGTCGAGCTGCTGGCCGACGGCGAGGACATCGGAGGGGTGGCCGATGCGCCCCCAGGAGATGTCTCCGATATGGAGCAGCCCGTCGATCCCGCCAAGGTCGATGAAGGCGCCGAAGTCCGTGAGGTTCTTCACGCTGCCGCTGCGGCGCTCGCCGACGGTGAGCGACTCGATGAGCTTCTGGCGCAGGACCGTCTTCTCCTGGAGGAGGTAGTCGCGGTGGGAGACGACGATGTTCTTCCGGGCACGTGAGATCTTGATGATGATGAATTTGAGCCCCTGGCCGAGCAGGCCGTCCAGATTGGCGTACCCCTTGAAGGAGGCGAGGGAGGCCGGCATGAACGCCTCGATGCCGATGTCCACCATCACCCCGCCCTTCACCTTGCGCAGGGGCCGGCCCTCGATGACGTCGCCTTCCTTGCAGTTGTTGACGATCCGGTCCCACCCCTTCTGGCGGTCGGCCTTGTGCTTGGAGAGGATGACCATGCCATGCTCATCCTCAATATGTTCGACCAGCACCTCGACCTCATCGCCCACCTTCAGGTTCTTGGGATCCGGGAACTCCATCCGGCTGATGGAGCCTTCCGACTTGAAGCCGATATCCACGACGACGTCCTGGGGATTCACGGCGATGATGCGGCCCTTGACGATCTGGCCCTCCGCGATCATCTTGAGGCTCTGCGCGTAGAGGTCGGCCAAACTCACTGTCGTGTCTTCTGCGGTCATCATGGGATGTGTTTGCGCCCCCGCTCTTCGTCCAGCCGCTGCCACGCCTGCGTGACGGCGTCCGCGAGCTGCTGGTGGTCACCGGGCGACGAGACAGAGGCAGTAGTATACGGAATGGGAGGCCCGAAGGCAACCCGAATTTTCGCTCGATGGAGGCGCTTCGCCTCTGGGGGGAGCGCGTCAAACGTCCCGGTCACCAGCGCGGGGACGATGGGGACCTGGGCGGTGGCCGCCAGCAGGCCCACGCCCCGCTTGGCGCTGCCGAGCCGCCCTGAGAGCTGCCGCGTCCCCTCCGGGAAGATCGCCACTCCCAGCCCACGCCGCAGGCGGGCAATCGCCTCGCTGACGGCACCGTGGTCCGCTTCGCCTCGTCGCAGCGGAATCGCATGAATCCCCCGGAGGAACGCCCCCAAGAACGGATGCGCGAAGAGGGTGGTCCGCGCCATGAAGGCCACCCGCCTCGGACACGCCACCCCGACGACCGGCGGATCGAGGTAGCTGACGTGATTCGAAGCCAAGACGAAGCCGCCGCGCTTCGGCACGTGCTGCAGCCCGTGGACCTCAAGACCGTGGCCGAACCGGAAGAAGATCCAGAGGGTCCATTTGGAGAAGTCGTAGAACCAGTTCCTCATCGAGCACGGATACGGCGGAGCATGAGCTGGACGACTTGAGTGACTGAACGGTGTGACGTATCGATCACGGTCGCCCCCACGGGTTTCACGAGTGGGCCGACACGGCGAGTCTGATCCAAACTGTCTCGAAAATGCAGCTGTGCTCGAACTTGGGTCAATGGTGGCCGTCGTCCATAGAGCTGTGCCAGCTCTTCTTGGCGGCGGCGAGCGCGGATCGCGGCATCGGCCTTCAAAAAGAACTTGTGCTTGGCGTGGGGAAAAACCACCGAGCCGGTATCGCGTCCCTCAACGACGACACCATGGTGATTGGCCAGTTGACGCTGGAGAGCGACCATTGCGGCGCGCACCGGAGGGTGCTGCGACACTTGGGCCGCGGCTTCCGATACTTCCTCGGTGCGAATCTCGCGTGTGATGTCCACACCGCCCAGGAGCACTTGGACCCCCCCATGCGAGGTCGGACGTAAGCGCAGCGGTAAGTGGCGCGCGAGACGACTTAAGCTGGCGATATCCGTGGTGGTATTGAGTCCAGCCTTGACGGCAGCGTAGGCGAGTGCCCGATACGTCGCACCGGTATCCAGGTAGGTGAGGCCCATACGCTGTGCGAGTCGCTTCGCCACGGTACTCTTCCCCGCTCCGGCCGGGCCATCGATGGTAATGATCAAGGCTGAAGGCTGATTATACTGCTCAAGGTTCGAGGCTGAAGGCTCAAGGTTAATGCTCTTCCCTTCAGCCTTGAGCCTAGAGCCTTGAGCGTCTTTTCCTGGAGCCTTGAGCCTTGAGCCACCACGTGTCTTTTGGGCTTTACGAATCGAGGGCATTGCGCTTCATCTGCGCGCGAGCCAACATGCGCTGCAAGCCGCGTCGATCCTGCGAGGTGAGGCATGCGCGCAGCGTCCGCCACTGTCGGTCGAAGCGCTGCATGGCCGCCAGCAGCTCCGCGCGATTACTGAAGACAATCTCCCGCCACAGCTCGGGAGGGCTCTTCGCGATTCGGGTCATGTCGAGGAAGCTGCGCGGCGCGCGCGGCAGGGGTGCAACCTGGGTTGCCTGAATGAGCGCGCACGCCACGAGGTGCGGCAGGTGGCTCGTCCTCGCGAGAAGCCGATCGTGCTGGCGCGGGTTCATGATTACCACCTGATCGACCAGCGACGCCCACAACCGTCGGACCCGCAAGAGCGCGGCGCGCTTCGTTCGCCCCGTCTTCGTGAGCACGCAGACGGCCCCATCGAAGAGGTGTGGATCGGCTGCCTCGATCCCTTGCTGCTCAGAGCCAGCGATCGGATGGCCGCCCACAAACGCGATGCCGCGTGGAAGTGTGCGCTCCAGCCGGTTGACGATAGCGGCCTTCGTGCTGCCGACGTCGGTGAGCATGCTGCCGGGCCGCATGAGCGCTGCGGCGCGCTCAGCCAGGGGCGCAATGTCCTCGACCGGAGTCGCAAGCACCACGAGATCCGCGTCGCGCACCGCGCGCCGGAAGTCGGTGGTGCCGATATCAATCGCCCCGAGCCGCTTGGCGCGTCGCAGCGTCGCGGGCCTGCGGCTGACCCCGATCACGACTCGCGCAAGGTGCTTGCGCCTCGCCGCCATCCCCAGCGAGCCACCGATGAGGCCGAGTCCGACGATCGTCACCCGATTAAAAAGCGCCATCTCTTTCGATATCAGATATCAAATGGTCATTTGATATCTGATATCGCCTCCATTAGAGGGTGCGGCCGACGGCGCGGGCGACCTTGCGGAGGTCCTTAATCAGCTCCGCGAACCGCTTGGGTAGCAGCGACTGGGGCCCGTCCGAGAGCGCCACCTCGGGATTCGGATGGACCTCGATCATCAGCCCGTCCGCTCCCGCCGCGATCGCAGCACTCGCCATCGGTTTGACGAACTCCCACGAGCCGGTGCCGTGGCTGGGATCCACGATGATCGGCAGGTGGGAGAGCTGTTTGATGACCGGCACCACGTTCAGGTCCAGCGTGAAGCGGGTGTGGGTCTCAAACGTGCGGATGCCGCGCTCGCACAGAATGACGTTGAAGTTGCCCTGGCTGAGGACGTACTCGGCGGCCAGCAAAAACTCCGTCACCGTTGCTGAGAGTCCACGCTTTAGCAGCACAGGCTTTCTGGATTGCCCTACTTCCTTGAGGAGCTCGAAGTTCTGCATGTTGCGCGCTCCGATCTGGATGACGTCGGCGTAGCGCTCCACCATCTGGATGTCCCGCGTGTCCAGCAGTTCCGTGACGACGCGCAAACCTGTCTCCTTCGCGGCGTCACGGAGGAGCTTGAGCCCGTCTTCCCCCATTCCCTGGAACGAGTAGGGCGAGGTGCGGGGCTTGAAGGCGCCGCCGCGCAACACCTGGGCGCCGGATGTCTTGACGGCGTGCGCGACCTCGAAGAGCATCTGGCGACTCTCGACGGAGCACGGGCCGGCCATGACGATGATCTCCTTGCCGCCCACCTTCACACCCCCGCCGATATCCACCACGCTCGCCTCCGGCTTGAACTCCTTCGAGACGAGCTTGTAGGGCTTCAACACCGGCATCACCTTCTCGACGCCGGGGATCACCTCGAGCGGCTGGACCCGCAGGGCGTCTTCCGGCCCGATGACGCCGATGATCGTCCGCTCGGTTCCCTTCGAGACCATCGGCTTCAAGCCGAGCGTCTTGATCCGCTCCAGCAAGTGGTCGAGCTGCTTCTTCGTCGCGGTCGGCTTTAAGACAATGATCATCTGTATCCTCCCATATCAGATTGTTAGCTCAAGGTTCGAGGCTGAAGGGAATTGCCTTGAGCCTTCAGCCTTGAGCCTTCAGCCGCTCCTTGAGCCTTGAACCTAGAGCCTTGAACCTAGAACCGATTTTAGAGCCTGGATGAATCGCCGGTTCTCTGCCATGGTCCCGATCGTGACACGGAGGCACCCGGAGAGCTTCCAGGCGCTCATCTCGCGCACGATCACCCCGCGCGAGAGCAGCGCGCGAGCGATCTCCGGCGCCCGCGGGCCCAGCTCGATGAGGATGAAGTTCGTCACGCTGGGGACATGGCGCACCTTGAGCGCCTCGAGCTGCTTCGTCAGGTATGTGCGGCCCTCCCGCACCATGGCGCGCGTGCGCGCGAGAAACACGCGGTCCTCGAGCGCGGCGGCGGCCGCGACCTGCGCGAGGCTGTTCACGTTGAACGGCTCGCGCACCGCGTCCATCGCCGCGATCAGCGAGGGCTGCGCCACCCCGTAGCCGACCCGAAGGCCGGCCAGCCCGTACGCCTTGGAGAAGCTGCGCGTGATGATCACGGAACGGTCCTTCACCCCGTTAGAAATCCGTTTTCTAACGGGGTTCACATACGAGAGCGTGTGCGGATAATCCGCGGCGTCGACAAATTCATAGTACGCCTCATCCAGAAACACAATCGTCTCGGGCGGCAGATCGCGCAAGAATCCATCCACCTCCCGCTTCGTCACATAGGTACCCGTCGGGTTATCCGGATTCGCAATGAAGACGATTTTAGTATGCGGCGTGATCGCCGCTCGCATCGCCTTGAGGTCGTACCGGTAGTCTCGCAGCGGCACCACAGTGACCGACGCCCCGCAGGCCCTCGCCTGCAGCTCGTAGATCAAAAAGGTGGGCGCGGCGACCACGACCTCATCCCCAGGATCCACGAAGGCGCGCAGGGCGAGAACGATGAGCTCATCCGAACCGTTGCCGAAGATGAGGGAGGCTGGGTTCACCCGCAGGTGCCGGGCGACGCGGGCCCGCAGCAGCGGGCAGGTCGACTCCGGGTAGCGGTGCAGAGCGCCCAGCGCCGTGCGGAGTGCCGCCACCGCCTTGGGCGACGGGCCCAGGGCATTCTCGTTGGACGCGAGCTTGATCACCGAGGAGAGCTTGAGCCTGCGCCTCACCTCCTCGATCGGGGTGCCCGGCGTATAGGTTGTCAGGCCGCGCACCGCGGCGCGCGCCCGTGGGTCGATCGAGCTCATCTTCCAATAGGGTAGGAACCAAGTATCCGAAAGTGTGCTACCCGTGCTTTTAGTGCCCTCAGCGCTCTTTTCATTCTCAGGTCCGATTCATGCCCTTCCACGTCGATGAAGAAATAGTATTCCCACGCTTTTCGCTTTGACGGTCGTGATTCTATCTTTGTCAGGTTAAGCCGGTGCTTCTTGAACGGAACGAGCGAATCATGTAATGCGCCCGGCTTATCCTTGAGTGAAAAGAGGATTGAGGTTTTATTTCGACGACCACGCACCGGTTCTCCATATCCAAGAATGAGGAACCGAGTTTTATTCTCCAGTTCAAGCGGGATGGATCGTACCCTGACCTTTACGTTGTGCCCCCTCGCAAGTTCTTTCCGCCCGATAGCTGCTGCTGGAGATCGGTAATTGTGTAGCGCTATCCACACCGCCCTGGCAGTTGAGCTTGCTTCTCTCTTCATGGCATGAGGCAAATGTTGACTGAGCCACCCGCGACACTGTGCCAATACTTGCGGATGGGAGAAAACAGCTTTGACATCTTGTAATCGCCATTTCCGCTTCATGATGAGGTAGTGTTTTATTGGACGCTGGATGTCACCCTGGATATATACAGGGGTATCCATAAAATCGATGAAACGATCTAGTGTATGGGTCACAGCTCCCTGAAGGGAATTTTCAACCGGCACAACCCCGTAATCCGCCACACGACGCTCGACTAGATGGAATACATCGTCGATCGTCGGAGCGTGAACGTATTTCACCCCCTTACCAAAACGAGCAATAGCGGCTTCGTGGGTGTTCGTCTTCTCGGGACCCAAGTAGGCAACCGTCGTCATGTGAGCATCCTACTGTTTCGTGACCCGCCGCTGGCGCCGTCGGCACTGGGTCAGAATCGTCTGGAAGATCTGCTGGACGGCCCGATCGGAGAGCGGCCCGCGGTTCGCCCGCGCGATGTGGCGCAGGACGAGCGTCTCTCGCCGCGCGTCGAAGGCCGGCCATTTCTTGCGTTGCTTGATGCGCCCGATCTCGAGCGCAAGCCGCGCGCGCTGGTTCAAGAGACGCAGCAGCCGCGCGTCGAGGCGATCGATGCGCCGGCGGACCGCCGAGAGTTTGGAGCGGCCCCGGGCGGGGCTACCCATTCGACGCGATCGCCGCAGGAGCGGACGCGGGTTCATCGGCCGACGGCTCCGGAATCGTCGGCGTCGCCATCCGCGGCAGCGCGTCAACCGAGGCGAGCCCGAAGTGCCGGAGGAACTCCGTCGTCGTCCCATAGAGGAACGGCCGGCCGGGACTCTCCTTCCGGCCCGCCACGCGCACGAACCCCCGCTCGAGCAGCGTGTCGAGGGCCGCCGTCGCATCGACGCCGCGGATCGCCTCGATCTCGGCCTTGGTGATGGGCTGGCGGTACGCGATGATCGCAAGCGTCTCCATCGACGCCACGCTCACCGAGTCCGGCCGCGGACTCTGGAGGGCGTGGCGAATCCACGGGGCCAGCGCCTGGTCCGTCACGAGCTGGTAGCCGCCCGCCACTTCCTGGATCGTGAAGGCTCGCGCGCCGGATGCGTACTCGGCATTGAGCGTCTCGATGAGCCGGCGGATGTCTGCCGCGCCGAGCTCCGGGACCACCTCGGCGATCCGTTTCAACGCGAGCGGATGGCCGAACACCAACAGCAACGCCTCGATGATGCGCTTCGCCTGCCCGGCTTCCATGCTTACCCTGGCCCTCCCACTGGGCGCGCGAGACGCCGGCGTTCCACCGTAATGAGAATTTCAGAAAACGGATGCTCCTGAATGGCGAGCGCCGCATGCTGGCGCATCAGCTCCAGCAGCGCCAGGAAGATCACGACGAGCTCCAGCTTGCTCTTCTGCGACGTGAACAGCTCGAGAAAGCGCACCTGGCGCCTCACCGTCAGGAGCATCCGAAGCTCCTGGAGCTTTTGCTCCACCGTCCACGGCTCGGCCTTCACCTCATAGATCGGGGCGCCGGCCTTCTCCAGCACCTTGGCGAAGGCGCCCATGAGATCGGTGAGGCTCACCTCGAGCGGGACGTCGCCCTCGTCGGCTGCCGAGAGCTCTTCCGCGACCAGTCCCTCGCCGGGCAGCCGAGCGAAGTGCTGGTGCTGCAGCGCGTGCAGCTCGGCCAGCAGCTGGGCCACGGTCTTGAACTGCTCGTACTCCTTCAGGCGACGCTCGAGCTCCTCGAGGCTGATCGGCACGTCCTCGTCGTCCGCCGGCGCGGGCGGCTGCGGGAGCAGCCCGCGCGCTTTCAACGCGACGAGGCTGCCCAACAGCGGCAGCGGCTCGGCGAGCTCGTTCAAGTCGATGCCGGCGGCCTTCACCCGCTGGAGGTACTGCTGCGTCAAGCCCACCAACTTGATGAGGAAGACATCGACGAGGCCCAGCTTAGCCAACTCCACCAACAGCGACAACGACCCCTCGTAAAGATCAGCATCGACGTCGTATCTCATTTCACTTCGTTAAGCCAAAGGCGGTTTTCACTTCTGCGATCGTCTGCTGCGCCACGGCTCGCGCCTTCTTCGCCCCGTCCTGCAACAGCCGCTCGATGTCCGCATGCGTCTTGGAGGACGCAGCCTGCTGCCTCGCCGCGCGGAACGGCTCGGTCATCTCGATGAGAATCTCGGCGAGCTCCTGCTTGTTCTGCACGCAGCCGCGCGTCGCCGTGCGGCACTCCTCCCACACGCGGGCGGCGCCATCCGGCGCGAACACCTTCCAGTAGCCGCACACGTTGCACGTCTCGGGATGCCCGGCGTCGGTCATCTTGATCCGCGCCGGATCCGTGAACATCTTTTGGACAGTCGCACGGATGCCCTCGGCCGACTCGGCGAGGGCGAGCGTGTTGCCGTAGCTCTTCGACATCTTGCGCCCGTCGGTGCCGAGGAGCTTGGGCGCTTCGGTGAGCAGCGGCTGCGGCTCGGGGAATATCTGCGTCTTCAGCAAGAAGTGAAGCCGCCGCACGATCTCCCGCGTCAGCTCCAGGTGCGGCAGTTGGTCTTCCCCGACCGGCACGACGTTGGCCTTGTAGAGCAGGATGTCGGCCGCCTGCAAGACCGGGTAGCCCAAGAAACCGTGGGTTGCGAGGTCGCGTCCGCTGAGCTCCCGGAGCTGCTCCTTGTACGTCGGCACGCGCTCCAGCCAACCCAGCGGCGTGATGATGGAGAGGATCACGAAGAGCTCGGCGTGCTCCGGGACATCCGACTGGCGGAAGATCACGCTCCGGTCGGGGTCGATGCCGCAGGCGAGCCAGTCGACGACGTTCTCATAGGACCACTCGTGGAGACGCTCCGGGTGCTCGTACTCGCTCATGAGCGCGTGGTAGTCCGCCACCATGAAGAAGCAGTCGTACTCGGCCTGCAGCTTCCTCCAGTTGGCGAGCGCGCCGACGAGGTGGCCGAGGTGCAATTGGCCTGTCGGCCGCATCCCGCTCAACACGCGCTTCCTCATGAGCACCTATCAAAATGAGACTTGGCTCGGGGTTCAGGGTTCTGGGCTGTGGGCCAAACCCCCAGAACCCCCAGCCCTCAACCCAGAACCAAGAGCGCCTGGCGTCATATCGATAGGCGCTCTTAGGAGAGTTTGCGGGCGACTTTCTTGAACTCCCACGCTTCCAGGAGGTCGCCGACCTGCGGTGCGGCGTTGCCTTCGAGCAGGATCCCGCACTCGACCCCTTCCTGGACTTCTCGGGCGTCATCCTTCAGCCGCTTGAGGCCGGCGAGCTTCGTCTCGGCGATACGCTCCCGCCCGCGGATAATGCGGATCACGCAGTCGCGGCGGATGGTTCCCTTCGTCACCATGCTGCCGGCGACGATGCCGGACTTGAAGAGCTGAAAGACTTTGCGCACCTCGGCGCGGCCGATGAACGTCTCCTCGATGGTCGGCTCGAGCAGCCCTTCGATGGCCGCCTTGATGGCTCCGACCAGCTCGTAGATGATCTGGTAGATGTGGAGATCGACCCCTTCGGTCGCGGCCAGCACCTGCACCGTCGGCTCGATCCCGACGTGGAAGCCCACGATGATCGCGTCGGAGGCGGCGGCGAGGATGACGTCCGACTCGTTGATGTCTCCCACCGCCTGGTGGAGGATCTTGAACTGGACCTCCTCCTTCTCCAGGTCGAGCTTCTCCAGGCTCTGCACGATCGCCTCGAGCGAGCCCTGGACATCCGCCTTCAGGATGAGTCGCAGCTCCTTGAGCTTGCCCTCGGTGATGCGCTGGTGGAGCTCCTCGAGCGTGATCCGCTTCGGGTGCACGATGGCGCGCTGATCCCGCAGGCTCTGGCGCTGCTCGACGAGCTGCCGCGCCGTCTTCTCATCCGCGACGACGAGAAACCGATCCCCGGCCTGCGGCACTTCCGGAAGCCCCAGGACTTCGATGGGCTTCGCCGGCCCGGCTTCCTTGATGCGGTGGCCGCGGTCGTCCATCATCGCCCGCACCCGCCCCATGAGGCGGCCAACGACGATGGTCTCCCCGATGCGCAACGTCCCCTGCTGGACGAGGAGCGTGGCCACCGGACCGCGGTCCTTGGTCTGCTTGGCCTCGATCACCGTGCCCTGCGGGGGTGACGTGGGGTCGGCCTTGAGCTCCAGCAGTTCCGCCTCGAGGAGGAGCATCTCCAAGAGTTGATCGATCCCCTGCCGCGTCTTGGCCGAGACCGGCACCATGATCGTCTTGCCGCCCCACTCCTCGCCGAGAAGCCCGTACTGGGTGAGCTGCTGCTTGAGCTTCTGCGGGTTGGCCTCGGGCTTGTCGATCTTGTTGATCGCGACGACGATGGGAACGTCCGCGGCCTTCGCGTGGTCGATCGCCTCGATGGTCTGCGGCATGACCCCGTCGTCCGCCGCCACGACGAGGACGACGATGTCGGTCATGTTGGCGCCGCGGGCTCGCAGCGCGGAGAACGCCTCATGCCCCGGCGTATCCAGGAAGGTCACATGGCCCTTCTCGAGCAGGACCTCGTACGCGCCGATGTGTTGCGTGATTCCCCCGGCTTCTTTCTCAGCCACTTTGGCTTGCCGGATGGCATCGAGGAGACTCGTCTTGCCGTGGTCGACGTGGCCCATGAACGTGACGACGGGCGCGCGCGGCACGAGCTTGGCCGGATCCGGCTCGCTGGACTTCAGCAGCTGCTGCTCGAGCGTCGGCTGGGGCGCGACCTCGCAGTGAAACGCCTGCGCGGCCTTGATCGCGACGTCCTCGGTCAGCGACTGGACGAGCGACGCAAACACGCCCTGCTGGATCAGGTACTTGATGACGTCCGCAGCCTTCACGCCCATCTTGTCCGCGAGATCTTTGACCGTGATCGGAAATCTCACCTCAAGCTTCTTCGGCGCTCCCACCGGCTCGGGCGGTACCGCGACGAGGGGCTCAGCGGGTGGAGCCTTGTGCGATGTGGGCTTCGGGGCTGCCACCGGTTTCGCCTGCGGCTTGGGTGGTGCGGCCAGGGTGGCGGTCGCAGCGGCGGGCCGCGCGGGGAGCGGTGGAGCGCTGATCGCTCCTCCGGCCTGCAGCGGGACAGCGGTGAGCCGTGCAGGAGACGCAGCCGTGGGGACGCTGGGCGGTGCGGAGGCCGTGCCCTTCGTCGTGGTCGCCGCTGACTTCGTCACGACGCCTGCCCCGCCTGTCGACGGGGCGTGGGCAGGCGCTCTCCCCGCGGAGGAAGCCGCTGCGGATTTCTTGGCCGCGGTCTTCGCCGTCGCGCCCTTCGGGGCAGCCGCAGCCGGCTTCTTCGCCGGGACGCGTCGGCTCGCCAGCGCTTTGCGAATTCGGTTGACCGTATCCGCATCGAGCGTGCCTGTTGTCGAGGCAGCCGCCTTGATCTTGAGCTCCTTGAGCTTCTTCAAGAGCTCCTTCGAGGGCATCTTGAGGGCTTTCGCCAGTTCGCTCACACGCATGTCAGTGACCTTATCGCGGATTCTCGCAGATCAATCCGCGGATATCCGCGGATTTTCATCCGCGAAAATCCGCGTCCTAGTGATCGGTCATCTCCGTGGTGGTCGATGGCGGCTCCTCGGGCGGCAAGGGTTGCAACGCAGGAGGCTCGAGGGCCTCAGGGACCACCCCTTCGGGCGCCGTCTCATCAGGTGCAGCGGCTGCCTCGGCTTCTCCGCCCGCGGAGGCGGTCGGCGCGAGGGCCGCTCTCGCAGATTCCAACAATCGCTCGGCGGTCTTCTCGCCGACCCCCTTGATCGCGGTCAATGTCTCCACCGTCTTGGCAGCCAGCTCCTTCACCGTCATCACCCCC
>Ga0209824_10001759_pt1 | contig 11787 bp, 12 predicted proteins | sample VDWuncwatermetaG_FD_184124 | JGI IMG/M metagenome (GOLD analysis project Ga0209824, IMG submission 184124) | Wastewater microbial communities from Netherlands to study Microbial Dark Matter (Phase II) - VDW unchlorinated drinking water (SPAdes)... ...
TCACCCACTGGACTAATGCGATAGCGCTCCTGATTCTCTTCATGAGCGGGCTGCAGATCTTTAATGCCTACCCTCACCTCCACTGGGGCAGCAAGGCGGAACCGGAAGAGGCCTTCTTCTCCATTTATGCCGCGGACGAAGAAGGAGACATTCGCGGCTATACCAGATTCCTTGGCTGGCGCGTGGATACGACAGGCATTCTCGGCATCCAGCAAACCGACATGGGCCCATTCCCTCGGGCCTTCCCCAGTTGGATAACGATTCCAGGATTTTTCTGGCTTGCCGGCGGGAGAAGATGGCACTTCTTCTTCGCCTGGCTCTTTGCCCTCAATGGGATCCTGTATTTCCTCTATAACCTTGGGCGCGGCCATGTGCGAAAGTTTTTTTTCTCTCCATACGATGCCGGCAAGATCCTCCCCATGATTCTCTACTATCTCCGACTTCGAAGAGAATCGCCACAGGAAGGGGAATACACCCCGCTACAAAAGATGGCCTATACCGGAGTCTTTTTCATCCTCACTCCGTTGATCATCCTGTCGGGTCTGGCCATGTCCCCCCAAATGGATGCGGCATTCAACTGGCTGCCGGCGATATTCGGCGGCAGACAATCGGCGCGAACGGTTCATTTCCTTCTAACCTTTCTCTTCGCCTTCTTCACCTTTGGCCACATCTTCATGGTTATAACCACGGGCATGATCAACAACATGCGCTGTATGGTCACTGGTTGGTATGTTGAAAAAAGGTTAAACCCCGAAGGCCTTAAACAAGGGCAGGACGACTTCGAAGTAAAGACGGAGGATCCCCGCGATGGAGAGAAATAGATTGGACATTTCACGGCGGAGAATTTTGTTCGGCGCGCTGCAAGGCGCCGGGGTTCTGCTTTTGTCGGGGTGTGAAAATATCTTCAACCAGCTGCACCAAAATAGGAAGGTCCTTTCTCTCCTGGAATCCGTTGAGGGGTTGAACCGCCGGCTGCTGCGTTTCCTGACCGGCAGCAACAAGCTGGCGCAGGAATTCAGCGAAAAGGATATCTCCCGTACCTTCAAGCCCAACGGCAATCCCCCTCCCTTCACCATGGAATACGTGATGAACGCCATGAGCGGCTGGCCTTCTTGGAAGCTGGAAGTCGGTGGGCTGGTAAAACAGCTGGGACAATTTTCTTTAAATGATCTTAAAGCGATGCCCGCGCGAAGTCAGATCACGCGGCACGATTGCGTGGAAGGCTGGAGCGCCATCGGCAAATGGAAGGGCGTGCCGCTAACCGAAATTATGAAAGTTGTTCAGCCTGATCCGCAGGCTAAATACGTAGTCTTTTACTGTATGGATATGGACACAGAGAGCAACAACTTTTATGAAAGCATCGATATGGTTGATGCCCTCCATCCCCAGACCATCCTCGCCTACGAGATGAACGACCAGCCGCTGCCCATCGAGCACGGCGCCCCTCTCCGCCTCCGGGTGGAAACCCAGTTGGGATACAAAATGGCCAAATACATCCAACGCATCGAATTCATCGAAAACTTTAAAGAGATCGGCCAGGGAAAGGGGGGCTACTGGGAGGACCAGGGTTATGAATGGTACGCGGGGATCTAATACCCTGGTATAACGCGATGCAGCTCAGCGGCCGGAATCCAAAACGTCACCGCGTCTGCTCCTGTTGACTAACAGGCTGCGCGATTTCAATATCGTAGAGCTTCGCCACGTTGGCGCAGAGGAGCTTGACCCGGGTCTCTCCGGGAAGGTGTCCCAGGTCTCGCTCGATGTACTTTCGGGACTCCGGCCATGTGGAGTTGCCGTGCGGGTAGTCGTTGGACCACATGCAGTTATCCGACCCCCACCATTCCAGGTTGTGGCCACCCACCGTGTCGCGGAAGAAAGTGGCAAAGATCTGCCGATAGAAATACTCGCTTGGATCCTTGTCGATGGGAGGCGGATTCACGCCGCGGAACCGCCTGTAGTAGTAATCCCACTGCTGAAGCATAAAGGGGAGCCAGCCGACCTCGTTTTCCACGCTCACAAACTTGAGAGAGGGATAGCGGTCGAGCACTCCATAGAAGATGAGTTCGAAAAACGCGTCGGTGATTTCTTTGAGTTTCAGATTGACGCTGCCCCGATAGCTCTCCACCCCTTTTTTGTTTAACCCTTGCTTGTGGTAACCATGCCCTGTGAGAATGTGCAGATTGACGGGCATGTTCATCTCCTGGGACGCCGCCCAGAACTTGTTGTAGTGGTCGGAGTGGAACGGCAGGTCCGGATGGGGCGCCTGCCAGATGATAGATCCTTTCATACCTGCTCTTGCGCAGCGTTCGAGTTCTTCGACCGCCTCGTCGATGTTGTAGACCGAGATAGCCGCGATCCCCACAAGCCGGTTCGGGGCTACTTTGCAATAATCAATCAACCAATCATTGTAGGCGCGGAAGCAAGCCTGTTGGAGCTTCGCATCATCCATAGCGAAGTGCGGCAGCAAATAAGTCGGGTAGAGCACCTCCGCGCTGAGGCCATCGGTCTCCATCTCCTTGATTCTGCAATTGGGATCTTGACCTCCGGGGTGTGTCTGAAAACTTTCCCCGACATTCAGTTGGGGGAAGCGAGGAGCGCGGTCCCGGTAAGACGGCGCAACACGTGTGACCAAGAGGTCCAATGGTTCCATGACATGCGAATCCGAGGAAATGAGGATCTCGCTGCCGGTGCCGTTTCCATTGGTAACCTTCGACATAATATCGCCTCCTTTAGCGGTCTTCTGTTAGTTTCTCCGACTTGCAAACCGGTCTACCACCCAGACCTTCCACCGTCAAGATTATCGGCGAGCGCGAGCGGGAAAAGCTGGCGTAAACCGTTTGGGTTCACTTCGCCGATCAAAAATAATACAAAACAACCAAAGCCTGACGCTCTTTCCCACAAAACTTTCCAAAATCCAACTGGACTTTCCATGGGGATCTTCCCGACTAGTGCCGTTCCAACAGTTTAGGTTAGCTTCCAGGGGACAATCATGGGCTGGCCAGGTTGGAACGGTACTAGCATAATTCACTCTTTTACGCTAATGATCCTCTGAAGCAGCTCAAAGACTTTCTTGACCTTTACCTCATTGGAAACTGAGAGAACCCCTTACAACGGCGAAAAGCAGTCCTTTCGATCTCATCTAAGGGAAATTCTAAGTCTCGCTATCCCGGCTATGCTCGCCATAGCCAGCGAGCCGGTCTTTGTCCTGGCGGATACGGCAATGATCGGCCACCTCGGGGTGGAGCCGCTTGCGGCGCGGGCCATCGCCTCCTCTCTCATCGGCGGGATCTACTGGCTCTTTGCCTTTCTCATTTTCGGCACCACCACGCTCGTGGGTTATCACCGCGGCGCCGGCGAGCCTGAGATCTGCGGCGAGATATGTCTGCACGCACTTTTCCTTGCCGCCGTGGGAGGAATAGTCGTGTCGATTTTGGGGATTCTTTTCGCGCCGCATTTATATGTCTTAATGGGAGCCGAGCCGGACGTATCGACGCTAGGCTCAACTTATTTTCGCATTCGGATCGCCGGAAGCCCCTTTACCTTTCTCCTCTTTGCCACCGTAGGCTTTCTCCGAGGCATCCAGGATACCCGAACGCCGATGGTGATCGCCTTCGTCGTCAATGGACTCAACCTCGTTCTCGACTACCTCTTGATCTACGGAGGCCTTGGCCTTCCCGCCATGGGCCTTCGAGGCGCCGGCATCGCAACGCTCACCTCCCAGATCCTCGCAGGGACTATCTGCCTGGCCGTGCTCTTTTTTTCTTCTCACACTTCTCAATATCGACTCAACCGATGGAGATTTAACGCGCGAAGATTTCTTTCTCTTTCTCGGATCGGCCGCGACCTCGCCATCAGAACGGGCGCGCTCCGTTTTTCCCTTGTCTTCGCCACCGGCACCGTCGCGCGAATGGGCACGATCGCTCTCTCCGGCCACGAGATTGCCCTTCAACTATTTCTCTTATCCTCGGATACCATCGATGGCATCGCAGTGGCGGGCCAAACTCTCGCAGCCAAGCATTTGGGAACCAATCGGATTGATAAAGCGTATCAAATGGGAAAGATTCTCCTTCTCTGTGGGTGCGTGGCCGGGCTCATCTTCGGCTCCGGTTACATACTGCTCAAACAGCCATTGATAGTTCTATTCACCCGAAGCCCCGAAGTCGTCGAGGTTCTCGGCATCGCGGTCTTTGTTCTGCTCGCGCTCTTCCAACCTGTGAACGGAGTGGTCTTTGCCTCGGACGGATTTTTGATAGGCGCTCACGACACGCGGTATCTCATGTGGGTGATGCTCGTCGGGGCATTGGGGATATTTGTCCCGATCACCTGGATTTCTCTGAAGTGGGATCTTGGACTTCCCGGCGTGTGGACCGGCCTCAGCCTCCTCATGGCCTGGCGGCTGGCCACCAACTCTCTGCGATTTTTCCGCAAGCGGTGGGTTTTGGCCTTTCCCAGCAGAAACTAATTTATTTCGGGTGGGTCAATTTCTCCTCACATCCAAAGTGAGGGAATCCATCTCCAACGCGGGGATAGAGGCTCCGAAAGCGACGATGCGCAGCTTCACCTCATGTTTGTCACCGCTGATAAAGTGTGCAGGAGCGATTTCATGCTGAATCTTGACCCTATCGCCGGAAGCTTCAGGCAGGACGAAGACGGTCACCCAACTTTTTCCCTCCCAGTCCATGAGTTGTAACAGGAGGGACTTTTCGCCAACTTCATCTTCGCCATGGAGCCTTCCCTGATAGCGGACAGTCAAGGAGGAGACTCTCTCCGGAGTAACATCCAACTTCCATCCGACCTCGTAAGCGGCCGGCGGAGCGCTCTTTAAATTAACCGGTTGGACGGCGCTCACTGTCAAACGAACGGCACCGGCAGTCTTTAATCGCTGGGCGGCCGATCTGCCATCGCCGTTATGCGCCAAAATCGTTTTTACCCCGACCGCATTGCTGGCCTTGTAGCTAATCAAGGTTCCGTTAGACTCTTTCTCGGCGGCCGACTGGGCAAAGGGATGCCAGCTCGGATGCCACATGTCCCAATCCTCCCGGGCGGTGAGGTAGCGCCGGAACGATGATTGCGGATCCGTCAGCACAAGCTGCCGGTTCCTCACTCCTGCCTTCGGAGACGAGCGGGTAAGAAGGATGCGCTTCCCATCGGGAGAAAACTGCGGGCTGCGCTCCACCGCATCCGGGTGCACAGGCCAATTCATGTCCGTCTCCGCCTTGCCGCCATAGTAGGTGTTGGCGCCAAAAACAAACAGGTGAATAAGGCCGTCATTTAGGCGGCGCGCGCTCCAGATCATCGCGCCGTCGGGCGAATGGATGGGGTCCATGTCCCCCAAAGGCTCTCCTTTCTCTGCCCCGCTTGATCCCGCAAATTTTCCACCGGAGGAAAGAACGGTCCGCTGGGTGCCATCAATCCGAATCTTTTCGATGCGAGAGTAACGGTAGCCGTTCTCTTCCCGGTAGTTGACGAAAGCCAGCCACTGGCCATCAGGTCCCCAACTTGGGTCGAGATGAGAGATATCTCCAGGTTGCAGGGTGGTGATTTGTCTGGGACGAGAACCGTCCGCCTCCGTCAGCCAAAGGGTTGCCTTCCTATCAGGATGGTCGCGCCGAGAATGAAAGAGAATATATTTGCCGTCGAAGGACCATTCAGGATGACCATCCTCAACGTTGTTCTTTGTCAAGCGGCTCTCGACTCCCGTGCGCAGATCGTAAACAAAGATCTCATTATATTTGGGGTCCAGGCCAACCCCCGGGACGATACCGCCCATATTTCGCACGAAGACAATTTTGTTCCCATCGGGAGAAAACTTGGGATACTCCTCGTGATAATTATTTTTGGTGATGCGCCGGACCAATCTTCCCTTAAGGTCCATGAGCCATATTTCCCCCCCCAGAGGATTGGCTCTATTCATATTTAGGACCACCACCAGTTCCACCCGAAGGTCCGGGCTGCGAGCCGCAGCCAAGAGCCCGCTGGGGCAGGAGATACCCAGAAGGAGCGTCAGGAGTTTGGCAAGGTTTTTAAGCCGCATAGACCGCGCACTCTCTCTCGTCAGTGGACCCGCAGGGTGCAAATCCTAACACCCTTCCGGAAGATATGCTATAGCCGCATGCCCAAGGCAGGAAGGCCGGTATAGCCGAGGATGAGATTCAGGTGAGGATGATGTAAATGCCGGTGATAACCAGGATGTGGAGGAGATATTCCATTCAACAAGGACACATCACTTCTTTATCGTTTCACCCGCTGCCGTATCGATGAGCCGAGGATCACCGATCATAGAGTTCCTCGCGGCGACGGTACAGGAGCTTTCCGCCTTTATGGGGTTTCCTCAATAGCTCGATATGTCGCCGGGCAATCTCTTCGTCTCGCGCTCGATCCAGAGGCTTGATCTCCACGAGCGCCGGACACTCATCTGGTAGATCTGGCTTCTCTTCGAGCAAGATCGTATTCCCCTTCACAATCCCTCTATAGACTTTCATCTCTACGCTCCTTCCCGCTATAAAGCCGTTCACCAAAAGTTGAGGATCATCTTCCGGTAACAACCTTCCTCGCAAATTCCAATATGGTCCGCAGAGCCTCTTCAGGTTTATCGCTTAAATTGCTCTCCACAATATTTTTCTCGATCATCCCTTAACGGCCTTCTTCAGCAGCTTCGTGATTTTTTTTCTCTCCAGTTCTAAGTACTCAAGCTTGCTTAGGTCATCGAGACACTCCGATTCGGTTATCTTTCCGGTCTCAAGTTTTCGCCATAGCTCATCAAAAGAGCCCACCCCATACCGACCTGCGACTTTTTTGATTTGAATGGAGAGGTTCCTCAATTCCATCTCTAAAAATTGCTTAACCCCTTCTTCCACGAGTTGCTCCCTGGGAATCTTCAACTCTTTCTCAACCATTTGTACCAGGCTGGGCATTTTAACCTCCTGTCAAATTTCTCCATTTAAAAGGATTATTGCCCAAGACAATGAACTCTACAACCCACCTACACCCTCTCAGGCCCTGCCTTAACATTAAATATCCCGCCAGGTCGGAACAGTAGGAAAATAATCAAGACAGCGAAGGCGATGGTATCCTTCCACCCTGCCTGGATCTTCCAGATGCCCAGGTTTTCAACGATGCCCAAAAAGAACCCGCCTAACATTGCCCCAGGGATGCTGCCAATGCCACCGATTATAGAGGCGATGATAGCATTCATTCGCTCAATTTTTGCAGCTATCATACGCAGTTAGAGCCGATCCCGGCAAGCGCTTTCTCGAGTTCCTTAAGATGCACAAGAGCAGAGGCTCGAGGATCGGCTCAGGCATTATCACGCCCTCTGGTTCACAATCTTTCCGGGCGTTGCGATCTTTATTACCGTCTCCGGGATCAACCTCTTGGGAGATGGCCTCAGGGGAGAGCGGTCGTGGAGTTAGGTTTAGGGCAATGCTGGATGTCCTCCCAATGGAAGTATCGTTGAATCAAATCCTAAGGGAAATAAGTTAGGATTTCCAGATACTTCCGCCAACTAAACCCTTGACGGGGGTCACAGTGTGCAATAAAACAAGGCCCATGAGCAGGCCGAGGTCATCCGGCCACATCTTTGCTCGCACTCCATTAGCCCGGATTAGGTCTCTCCTGCTCGGCGTTTTGGCCGGCCCGGAGTCCCAAGTCGTCCTAATGAAACAGGTCGTATGAGAAGTACCGAGCACTTGCCAGATTGGTATAGGGCCTTCCGATCATGGTTTCAGCAGAGAAGTCCCACAGGCGAATGGGTCTACAGGGGGCAATCTACCAGGCATCCCTCAGTGTTGCCGTCCCTTCTTAGGGAGCCGAATAAAAGTTTCTACGGGAATAGGCTCTACGATCTAGATCCAGAGGTGGCAACCGATAAAATCCTCTTTACATCGCCCGTTCTTGGTTCGAATCCTCTATACCCCCAGGTTATTTGGGAGGAAGATGGAATCAGAGTCGCAAGCCTTGGACGACCACATCTGTACCCAGAGGCGCTTAGCATCTCTGAAATTGTCAAAGCTCTTGCTCAGCACTATGATTTCCCGACACTTTTTATAGATCTCACCAAAGACCCTATAGTGGCTGCCTTCTTTGCCACTTATAGGTCATCAAACGGCGGTTATTGTGTCCGGCAAGAGTCTGGGAGGGTATATCGGTGGCCTGCAGTTAGAATTAGCCCAGCCAGATTGTGGATTCCAGTGGGAAGAGAAACGAACCAGCAGCGTGATCGAGGCATACCGGCAGTTGATTTAAGTTCCGTTAACAAATACTTTAGGCGCCCATACAATCAGGCAGCTGTCTTGGGTGTTCCAGTCCATGACCCTTGGCGCATATGGTCTCCCTCCTCTGTTGTGACTCCACCAGAGGAGCTGATAGTCTTCGACATGGCGAAGTTGCCATGCTGCGAAAGCTTTGAGCTTCCTTCTGGAGCGGGGGAAGAATTGACCCAAGTTACCGAGGTGACACAGGACGCTTTATTTCCTAACCTAATCGACTTGGGCTATTCGTACGTGTCGATCATTGCACTTCTTTCTCTTGTTATTCACCGGCCATCCGACGATGATGTCCCACTCATTGGAGAACGTACGGCGGCCAAGTTGGAAGATCACTTCGAGGGGGGGATAGTCGCCGGCCGGATTGTTGCGGACCGAGAATGCTTCCGTCTCGTTCCCGGGTGCCCGCGAACCGAAATACAGCTTTACCATACTCTGTACGAAGCCGAGCAAAGTATAATGTTTCACGCCGCTGCCGCCCGCGAGGCTGGCGGTTATTTGGACACTGAAGAGTTGAAGAAATCTTGTGAAGTGATGCTGAGTAATCAGGCGGCCGAAGTCACCAAGGAAGTCAAACACAGATTTGAAGCGTGGAACGAAACAGAGGGAAAGGTCCTGGGACCGGAGAGGCAGGAATTGATGATCCACGTATCGAAGGACTTCAGGGAGGATGAAAATTGCCTTTAACCGAAGAAATTAGGCAAATAACTGCCCACGGGTGTACTTTAAAGGAGTCTGGTCGCTACAACGAGGCTGAAGCGTGTTACCTTGAGGCGGTGAAGAAGATCGATAAGGAAGATAAGGAGCTTATGGGCACTCTATACATTGACCTTGGCAAGAACGCAGAAGATGACAATCGTTTAGATGATGCCCTCAAATACTATTCCGAAGCAATTAGCCATTTGGAGGGGTGCAAAGGCGAGCCGATTTTAGAAAACGCTCATACTCATTTTAACATGGCAAGAATCTACCTGGAAAAAATGGATAATAAGAATGCTTTAGACCACGCTGAACGAGCACTTGAGCATGACATGCGATATCCCTTTACGGCACCGGCCGACCTAGCTGATGCGAGGGCGATGCATCTGATCGCTGTGGCTTTCGTCGGGAATCCCTTGAATAAACAGGTCTTGTTTGATACTTGGGCGTGTCTAAAGGCAGTGCCGTTCAAGCTCCTTAATTATCAGCTAACCTCGCAATTTCTCCTCATCTTGCTCCCGGCGTTGAGGACTTTGGATCCTGATGTTTATCAATGTGCAATGAATGAGATGCAGTCATGGGCGGGTAGGGATGTCGCTGAGGAAGTATCAATGTTGGTAGAGCAGGGGCCTTCAGGTTTAAGAGTCTCAACCCTGAGAAAGCGACTGCAGAGATCTCTTCTACGCTTACCCGACATCGACAAGTAGGGATAGGTGGGGGGGGTAGGGTGTTTGAAGCGACGTGGTGTCAGAGAAGAAGAGGCGCATATTTTGCAAAAGTTTATCTAGGATTTTGGTGTCAGGATTGCAAAGTTGCAATTTGCCTCCTGGGAACGAGGTAGATCGGCCTCATAAGCCCACCGATTTCTTTATGACATCCGCGAGAACGGAGGTTCCTATGGACCGAACCCATTCGTTTTGGGCCAGTGGTTTTAGCCTATCTATCAGAGACCGCTTTTCCTCTGGCGGAATCTTTTGGTCGGCTTCTACGGCATCAGCCAATTTGTTTAAGACCTCGCTAAGGAGACCTGGGCGTTGATCCCTGACCCCTCATTTTTAGCGATTCTATTCGATAAGACGTGGCCTGACAAGCACTTTTTAGAAGGTCAAAAGAACCTGAAATTTGGGGGGACGCTGCTTTTCTCCTAAAGGAGAGAGGATACGTACCTTTGGGAAAAGGCGTAGAGCAAAAGCCAAACGAACAAGGTGGGCATTACGAGATCTCCATATAACCCTGCCTATAATCAAGGATAGTCGTAAAGTGCTTAAGGAAACTGAGGCCCAGCAGTCCCCGAATCCCAGCCAACTCAGGTATGTCGTGGCAGATCACTTCTATCTGACGAGCCTCCGCATCACCGATGCTTATGCTGTTAACCCGTAACTTCGGGACCTCGATAACGCCATTCGCTGTGATAGCCTCATGACGCTCAGGAGTAACGGCAGGATCGTAGCCGATGGCTTTGAGCACAGACCAGGAAAGGACGGTAAGCACCGCTCCCGTGTCCAGAATCATGTCCACTTTGATAAAGCCTTTGGGACCCGCAATTTTGACATATCTTATAATCAGCGGAGAACCTATTGGAAGGCGCATAACAGAGACCAGGATCGACCTTAAAACAAAGTCCCATACCCTTCAGGAACAGGCGGGCCTGCAAAGGTGATATAGACATCAGTCAGCTTCCGCTCCAGGAGCTCCCTATCAAATACCCGACGGTCTTTGTTATGCAGGACTACCTCTCCCTCTGGATTTTCGGTCTCCTCGACGGCACGGAAGGCAATCCACTCCCCTGGGTAGAGCGTTTTTGCTTGCTCAAGCTTCATGGCATTCACCTCTATTTTATACAATACCATAGGAATCCAATTTCGGCTAACAGTTCCTGTGGACCGAACCCACTCGTTTTGAGCGAGCGATTTTAGCTTATCTATCAGAGAGCGCTTTTCTTCTTGAGGAATTTTCGGGTTGGCCTCTACTATCTCGGCCAATTTATTCAAGACCTCTAGGACGTTATTGGGCTTCAGAGATTTCTATATTTACGCGATAACCAAGGCGCTCGAGCATCTCTTCGCAATCCGCCCAACTCAAACCAAAGGCCCGCACATCAGCGAGCCCCAGACGGCTGATCGCATCGCGCAACTCTTCAAAATAGGCCTCCTCAAACTCCTCTTCCCTCATAGCCTCTTCAGCCCAGTCAACGAGTCTCTCCAAGCTTAAGCGATGGTGAAGGTAATCTTTAAGCTGAGCAACCAATTCCCCGCGAGTAACCATAAAAGCCTACTCCTTGGAGGTTCAGGACTGTAAGGGCTCCATCGGATCGGCAATTCGCAATATTTCCTCGCGCTTGTTTTTGAAGATTTTATCAGGAGGCATGGCCCAACTCCTCCTAAGCGATTTTATGCGATAAGGCTCGGCCTGACAAGTACTTTTTAGAAGGCCTAAGAGCCTAAAGCCGAGACACTAGGAAACGCTTCATGAAAGGGCCGGCCACGAGCCTTCTTTTCAGGGCAAAAAAAAGTTGACACGACATGCGTCGAAGGATAAAACTCCTACAGGCAACGCCGGATTTTGACCACATGAAACCACAGAGGAACGATCCCTGTCCTTGCGGAAGCGGCAAGAAATACAAAAGGTGCTGTCTGCCAAAGGAGAGACACCAAGCCCCTGCGGGCTCTCTATGGAGCTATGCTGGCAAAATGGACCGCATTCAGCATGCTGACCAATATCCTGTGGAGGCCTGCTATCTCAACACAGACTGGAAAGAGCAGGGGTTGGCCCGCATTGTGGTTACCCGAAGCCAAAACGACGGGAGAGCCATGGTGGAGTGTTC
>Ga0209824_10001760_pt1 | contig 11785 bp, 9 predicted proteins | sample VDWuncwatermetaG_FD_184124 | JGI IMG/M metagenome (GOLD analysis project Ga0209824, IMG submission 184124) | Wastewater microbial communities from Netherlands to study Microbial Dark Matter (Phase II) - VDW unchlorinated drinking water (SPAdes)... ...
GCAGGATTGTTCGCGACTGTTTCCGGTGTACCGACTGCAATGATTTCACCGCCGCCGTCGCCGCCGTCGGGACCCAAGTCGATGAGCCAATCGGCGGTTTTAATCACGTCGAGGTTGTGTTCGATCACCACCACGCTGTTGCCGTGATCGCGCAGGCGGTGCAGGACTTTGAGCAGCAGGTCGATGTCTTGAAAATGTAATCCGGTGGTGGGTTCGTCGAGTATGTAGAGCGTTCTTCCGGTGTCGCGTTTGGAAAGTTCCAGCGATAATTTGACGCGCTGCGCTTCGCCGCCGGAGAGCGTGGTGGCGGATTGTCCCAAGGTGATGTAAGCCAGCCCCACGTCCAGCAAGGTTTGCAGCTTGCGTGCCACCACCGGCACCGCGCTGAAAAATTCGCGCGCTTGCTCTACCGTCATTTGCAGAATCTCGGTGATATTCTTGCCTTTGTATAGCACTTCTAAGGTCTCGCGGTTGTAGCGTTTGCCGTGACACACATCGCAGGGCACATACACGTCCGGCAAAAAGTGCATTTCCACTTTGATCACGCCATCGCCCTGGCACGCTTCGCAGCGCCCGCCTTTGACGTTGAACGAAAATCGTCCCGGCCCGTAACCGCGTTCGCGTGCGGCAGGCACGCCCGCAAACAAATCGCGGATGGGCGTAAACAGGCCGGTGTAGGTCGCCGGGTTGGAGCGCGGCGTGCGCCCGATGGGGCTTTGATCCATGCTGATGACTTTGTCGAAAAATTCCAGGCCATCGAAGCTTTGATGCGGCGCGGGTTCGGCGTTGCTGCCGTAAAGATGTTGGGCGCAAGCGCGGTAGAGCGTGTCGTTGATCAGCGTGGATTTTCCCGAACCCGACACGCCGGTGATGCACACAAATAATCCCACGGGCAAATCGAGCGTGACATTTTTCAAATTATTGCCCGAAGCGCCTCTGATTTTCAGCCAACGATCCGCCGCGGGTTTCGTGCGTTTTTTGGGGAGGGCGATGCAGCGTTTGCCGCTGAGATACTGGCCGGTGAGCGAAGCCGCATTTTCCAATACGGCCGCGGGGGTGCCCTCGGCGATAATGTTGCCGCCATGCACGCCCGCGCCCGGCCCCATATCGACGACATAGTCCGCGCTCATGATCGCGTCCTCATCGTGCTCGACCACGATCACGCTATTGCCCAGGTCGCGCAGGTTTTTGAGGGTGTCGAGCAGGCGCGAGTTGTCGCGCTGGTGCAGGCCGATCGAAGGTTCATCCAACACATACATGACACCGGTGAGGCCGGAACCGATCTGGCTGGCGAGGCGGATGCGCTGCGATTCGCCGCCAGAAAGCGTGTCGGCGGAACGATCCAGCGACAAATAATCCAGCCCGACGTTGTTCAAAAATCCCAGGCGACCGGATATTTCTTTGATGATGCGCTCCGCGATGGCTTGCTTGTGGCCGACGAGTTTCATCTCGTCAAAAAAGCTTTGCGCCTGCTTGAGCGGCAACGCGCTCACTTCAAAAATCGCTTTCCCGCCCACCATCACGTGCCTTGCCTCGCGCCGCAGCCTTGTGCCAGAACACTCCGGGCAAGTTTGCGAATTCAAATATTTGGCGAGTTCTTCGCGCACCGCCATCGAATCGGTTTCTTTGTAGCGGCGTTCAAAATTGGGGATGATGCCTTCAAACGTGTGCTCGCGTTTTTGCTTGCCACCGCTTTCGGTCAAATAAACGAAGCTGATTTTTTCGGTGCCGGAGCCGAATAAAATTACTTGTTGCACGGCTTCGGGAAGGGTCTCAAACGGCAACTCCAAATCGAACGCATAGTGTTTGGCGAGGCTCACCAGCATCTGAAAATAAAATTGGTTGCGCTTGTCCCAACTTTTAATCGCCCCCGCGCCCAGCGACATGTGCGGAAACGCGACGATGCGCTTGGGGTCAAAAAATGTCATGATGCCGAGGCCGTCGCACTTGGGGCACGCGCCCATCGGGTTGTTGAACGAGAACAAACGCGGCTCCAGTTCCGGCAGCGAATAGCTGCACACCGGGCAGGAAAATTTCGCCGAAAAAAGATGCTCCGCGCCGCTGTCGGTTTCCACCGCGAGCGCGCGGCCATCGGCGTGGCGCAGTGCGGTTTCAAACGATTCGGCGAGGCGCTGCTTACTGTCGGGGCTGTCCGGCGAGACTTTCAAGCGGTCCACCACCACTTCGACGGTGTGTTTTTTATTCTTCGCCAGCTTGGGTGGAGTGTCGATTTCATAGACTTTGCCGTCAATACGCACCCGCACAAACCCCTGCGCGCGCAGCTCGTCGAACAAATCCATCTGCTCGCCTTTGCGCCCCACCACCAGCGGCGACAGGATCATCAGCTTGGTATCGGGCGGCAGTTGCATCACGTGATCGACCATTTGCGACACGCTTTGCGCCGCGAGGGTGATGCCGTGATCGGGGCAACGCGGATCGCCCGCGCGCGCAAACAGCAAGCGCAAATAATCGTGGATTTCCGTGACCGTGCCGACGGTGGAGCGCGGGTTGTGCGAGGTGGCCTTCTGTTCGATGGCGATGGCGGGCGAAAGCCCCTCGATCAAATCCACGTCGGGCTTTTCCATCAACTGCAAAAATTGCCGCGCATAGGCGGAGAGGGATTCGACATAACGCCGCTGGCCTTCGGCGTATAGCGTGTCGAACGCCAGCGAAGATTTCCCCGATCCCGACAAACCGGTGATCACCACCAGCCGGTTGCGCGGCAAATCGAGGTTAATGTTTTTGAGGTTGTGGGTGCGCGCACCGCGTATTCTGATGTATTCCATATCCAATCAGTTTTGAATTTTGAATTTTGAATTTTTAATTATGAATTGTTGGGGCAACGTCAGGGTTGGCAGGGTTTTCATTCAAAATTTAAAAATCAAAATTCAAAATTTGGGTTAAGGCGAACCTGCTAATATACGCAACTTCTTCGGCCTTTCCTATTCCTTTTAGCATTCTGTTTTTTCCGCATTGAACCCCTCTTCTATCACCACCGCCGCCCCTGTGATTAACGGAAAAATGTCCGCGCTGGAAATCCGCGCCAGCATTGGCTTGGCGGGAATTTATGGCTTGCGGATGTTCGGGCTGTTCGTGGTTTTGCCAGTATTCGCGTTTTACGCGGAAGCCTTGCCCGGCGGCAATAATTTCACCCTGATCGGTATCGCCCTAGGGGCTTATGGCCTGACCCAAGCGTTGCTGCAAATTCCCTGCGGCTGGTTGTCCGACCGCATCGGGCGCAAGCCGGTGATTTATGCGGGGCTGGCATTGTTCGCGCTGGGCAGCTTTGTCGCGGCGGTTGCGCCGGATATTTACTGGGTTATCGTCGGGCGCATCATCCAGGGCGCGGGCGCGATTTCGGCGGCGGTGATGGCGCTGGCCGCCGACCTCACTCGCGAAGAACATCGCACCAAGGCCATGGCGATGATCGGCATGACCATCGGCGTGGTGTTCGCGTTGTCGCTGGTGGTCGCGCCGGTGTTGAATAAATTTATCGGCGTACCCGGCATTTTTGTGACGACCGCCGTATTGGCGATATTGGCGATGGGGGTCGTCTATAAATTCATACCCGATCCCCATCCCATTACCGGGGAATTTCACGAGGATGTCGAACCGTTACCGGGACATTTTCACCGGGTGCTGCGCGATGGCGAGTTGTTGCGCTTGAATTACGGCGTGTTTGCGTTGCATGCGGTGTTGATGGCGATGTGGTTGGTGGTGCCTCACGCGCTGCGGCAGGCCGGGCTGGCGGCGGACCAACATTGGCATGTCTATTTGCCGGTGCTGCTGATTTCCATGATCCTGATCGTGCCCGCGATTATTTATGCCGAGAAAAAATCCAAGATGAAACCCGTGTTCACCTTCGCGGTAGCGTTATTGTTGGCCGCGCAAATTATGCTGTCCCGCGAATTGAGCGGCATGGGTGGCGGGGCGAGCAGTGTGATGGGTATCGCGGTCGCGCTGCTGGTTTTTTTCACGGCGTTTAATTTGTTGGAAGCCAGCCTGCCTTCGCTGATTTCCAAAATTGCTCCCGCATCAGCAAAAGGCACGGCCATCGGCGTTTACAGCAGCATACAATTTCTCGGCGCGTTCATCGGTGCGGCGGGCGGCGGGTTTTTGCTGGAGCATCACGGTGTCAAAGTGCTATTTGGATTTTGCGCGGGGTTGCTGGTAGTATGGCTGTTGTTGGCGGCAACGATGCGGGCACCGGGTAGGGTGGGTTAGCGAAGCGTAACCCACCGAATGTATCGGGTAACACCGAATGTATCGGGTAAGGCGTACATGATTAACCACATTTAGACAGGGAGAAAACATGGCATCAGTCAACAAGGTAATCCTCATCGGCAATTTGGGCAAAGACCCCGAAATCCGCTACATGCCCGGCGGCGACGCGGTGTGCAACATCACCCTTGCCACCACCGAAACCTGGAAAGATAAAAACGGCGAGAAACAGGAAAAAACCGAGTGGCACCGCGTCACCTTTTATCGCAAGCTCGCCGAAATCGCCGGTGAATATTTGAAAAAGGGTCGTCCGGTGTACGTCGAGGGCCGTTTGGAAACACGCAAGTGGACCGATAAGGCCGGGGTGGAACGCTACACCACCGAAATTATCGCCAACGAAATGAAAATGCTCGGCGCGAAACCGGGTAGCGGCAGTTTTGAAGTGGTGGAATCAGAAGACAGAGGACAGAAGACAGAGGACAGCAGGCCCGCCAGCAGCAGCCAGGCTAGCGGCAAGAGCGGTAGCGGCTTCGACGATATGGACGACGATATTCCATTCTAATTCAAAAATTGCGTGAATTCGTAGGTCGGGCTTTAGCCCGACAGCGGCGGAACGTCGGGCTAAAGCCCGACCTACGGGAAATTATGGTCGTTTCTGTCGGGAATTGGAACAATCGGACGGGGTTAGGCTAGGGAATCGGTGGAGTAGGGTGCATCGCTTGCACCCTATTTTTTTGCGGAAGATATTTTGGTAAATAAGTTTCGATCATGGCCTGCGTCAACTCGCCGCGATGCACCATTTCCAAATCGCCGACGGAATTATAGAGATAGCTGGTCGGCAATACCGCCACTTTGCCGAATTGCTGCTCGATGGATTTGTTGCCCAGCACCACCGGGTAAGTGATTCCGTGCGCCTCGGAAAATTGATCCACCACTTTGGCTGATTTGTAGTGCAGGGCGATGCCGATCACTACCAAGTCTTGGCGTGTATCGTGCAAATTGCTCAACTCCGGGATTTCGCTCAGGCAAGGCGTACACCAAGTCGCCCAGAAATTCACCAGCACCCATTTGCCGCGATAATCGCTCAGGCGATGCAATTTTCCTTCACGATCGTGGAAGGAAAAATCGGCGGCGGCGAGGGGGGTGGTCGCCAGCAGGCCCAGCATCGCCGCCAGACACCAGAATGCGCCGCGTCGCAGCGGCAGAGGTTTAGGCAGAGGCATGGCTCAATCGCGGAAATTCTGAAATTGTAGCGGGAATTCGCTAATGGATTTTTTGACGAAGGCGATGGCCTCTTGCAGGGTGTCGCGCTTCGCGCCGGAGACGCGCACCACGTCTCCCTGGATGCTGGCCTGCACTTTCATTTTGCTGTCTTTGATGAGGCGCACGATTTTTTTCGCCAGCTCGATTTCTACGCCGGTTTTGACGGTGATTTCCTGTTTGACTTTGTTGCCGCCAATTTTTTCGACCTTGCCTTTGTCGAGGCAGCGCACGTCCACGCCGCGCTTGGTGAGCTTGGCCATAAGGATGTCGAGTACCTGGCCGAGTTTGAAATCGTCGTCGGCAAACACGGTCAGCTTTAATTCCGCTTGCTCGACGCGCGCGTCCGAGCCTTTGAAGTCGAAGCGTGTCGAGACTTCTTTGTTGGTCTGTTCGACGGCGTTTTTGACTTCGGGTTTGTCGACTTCGGAGACGATGTCAAAGGTGGGCATGATGGTTAATTTTGTAGGGGCGGGCTGCGCCCGCCCGCGTGGTTTCGATCACCGGTCGGGCGGGCGCAGCCCGCCCCTACGGCGCTTATTTACCTTACGAGTTACCCAAAGTGGCAAACGTAATCGAGCAACTCCAGGGTTTCAATTTCAAACTTGCTGTTGGCGGGCACATTGAATTTCTGTCCGGCGGCGTAGGTTATCCATTCGGTGTCGCCATTCAAACGCACCTTGCATTTGCCGACGTTGATTTCCATCACTTCCGGCGCGCCGGTGTTGAACACCAGGCTGGACGGAAAAATCACGCCGACGGTTTTGCGGCTGCCGTCGGCAAACAACACGCTGTGGCTGATGCACTTGCCGTCGAAAAACACGTTGGCTTTTTTGACGACGCTGACGTTATCGAACTGGGTCATGTTGAGTCCTTAACAAATCAAAATCAAGATCAAATTCTTGGGCACAGAGGCCACAGAGAAAAGCCAGAGGAAACCAATGCTGCAATGACTTAGCCGTTTCTGTTTCCTCTGATGCCTCTGCTTCCTCTGTGTCTATATTTTGTTCCCATTTTTCAACTTCGCCGCGATCCGCATCCGCAGCGCGTTGAGCTTGATGAACCCCGCCGCATCGGCTTGGTTATAGGCCCCGGCATCGTCTTCGAAGGTGGCGATGTTGGCATCGAACAGCGAATCGGTTTTGGAATCGCGCCCGACGACGATGACGTTGCCCTTGTAGAGCTTGACCCGCACCCACCCGTTGACGTGCGTTTGCGATGCGTCGATCATGGTTTGCAGCAGCTTGCGCTCCGGGCTCCACCAGTAGCCGTTGTAAATGAGCGAAGCGTAGCGCGGCATCATTTCATCTTTCAAGTGCGCGACTTCGCGGTCGAGGGTGATGGATTCGATCGCGCGGTGGGCTTTCATCATGATGGTGCCGCCGGGGGTTTCGTAACAGCCGCGCGATTTCATGCCGACGTAGCGGTTCTCGACCAAATCTAGCCTGCCGATGCCGTGCTTGCCGCCGAGCTGGTTGAGTTTGGCGAGCACTTTGGCGGGAGTAAGTTTTTTGCCGTCGAGCGCGACGATATCGCCTTGCTTGTATTCGATCTCGAGGTATTCCGCCTCGTCCGGCGCGGCTTCGGGCGAAACGCTCCAGCGCCACATCGACTCTTCCGGCGCTTGCGCCGGGTCTTCCAAGATGCGACCTTCATAGGAGATATGCAGCAGGTTCGCATCCATACTGTAGGGCGAGCCGCCCTTCTTTTTCATCTCCACCGGGATGCGGTGTTTCTCCGCGTACTTCAATAATTTTTCGCGCGAGGTCAAATCCCATTCGCGCCAGGGCGCGATCACGCGGATGTTGGGTTCGAGCGCGTAGTAGCCCAACTCGAAGCGCACCTGGTCGTTGCCCTTGCCGGTCGCGCCGTGCGAAACTGCGTCCGCCTTGGTTTTGCGGGCGATTTCGATTTGCCGTTTGGCGATCAAGGGGCGCGCGATAGAGGTGCCGAGCAAGTATTCGCCCTCGTAAATCGTGTTGGCGCGAAACATCGGGAAGACATAATCGCGCACGAATTCCTCGCGCAAATCTTCGATGTAAATTTCTTTTACGCCGAGTTGCTTGGCCTTGGCGCGCGCCGGCTCGACTTCTTCACCCTGGCCGATGTCGGCGGTGAACGTGACAATTTCGCAGCGATAAGTGTCTTGCAGCCATTTCAAAATGACCGAGGTATCCAGCCCGCCAGAGTAGGCGAGCACGACTTTGTTGATTTCGGGTTTAGCTTTTTTCATGATTCCATTAAGGTTAAATTATTTACAACCCTTTCAAGTCCGTGGCCTCCCCCTTTGGAAAAGGGGGAATGAGGGGGATTTAGATTTTTGGTTGATGCAACAACTACCGCTAAATCCCCCCTAACCCCCCTTTTGCAAAGGGGGGAATTATTTCGTAATTTAGATTTTGATTCTGCCCAACAACAAATACTCCATCAACGCCTTCTGCGCGTGTAGCCGGTTTTCGGCCTCTTCCCACACCACCGATTGCGGGCCGTCGATAACTTCCGCGCCGACTTCTTCGCCTCGATGCGCGGGCAGGCAGTGCATGAACAGGGCTTCTTTTTTGGCCAGCGCCATCATTTCGCCATCCACCCGGAAATCGGCGAAATCTTTTTTGCGCTCTTCTTGTTCGTCTTCAAAACCCATGCTGGTCCACACGTCGGTGGTCACCAAATCGGCATCGCGCACCGCGTCGTGCGGGTCGGCAAATTCTTCGTAGTGATCGGTACCGTAAAGATTGGCGCGTTCCGCTTCGACTTCGTAACCCGGCGGGGTCGAGACGTGGACGTTGAAATCGAGCACCTCGGCGGCTTGTAGCCAGGTGTTGCAGACGTTGTTGGAATCGCCCACCCACGCCACGGTTTTGCCCTGGATGCTGCCGCGCTGCTCGATAAACGTAAAAATATCGCCGAGTATCTGGCAGGGGTGATATTCGTCGGTGAGGCCGTTGATCACCGGTACCCGCGAATGCGCGGCGAAGCGTTCGAGGATGTCGTGTTCAAACGTGCGGATCATCACGATATCGACCATGCGCGAAATGACCTGCGCCGCATCTTCCACCGGCTCGCCGCGCCCCAACTGCGTATCTCGGGTCGAAAGATAAATGGTGCAGCCGCCGAGTTGTTGCATTCCGGCTTCAAAGGATAACCGCGTGCGCGTCGAATGTTTGTCGAATATCATCGCCAGCGTGCGGTCTGCGAGCGGCCAGTAACGCCGATATTCTTTGAATTCGCGCTTGATCCAGCGGGTGCGCTCGAAAATATATTCGAACTCCTCGCGGCTGAAATCGTTGAATTGTAGGAAGTGTTTGAGAGCCATATTTTTGTGAAACGTGAATGGTGAATGGTGAATGGTGATCGGTGAAGCGCAGCGATGTTTTTAATCACCAATCACCAATCACTAATCACCGATCACGCTTTTAAGAACTCCTTCACCAATCCGGCAACTGCGCCGACGATTTTATCGGCTTCGGTGCGTGAAATTATCAGCGGCGGCAACAGGCGCACCACTTTGTCCGAGGTGACGTTAATCAGCAGACCGTCCGGTTGCAAAGCCAGCGCGTGTTTTACCAAATCGCCGCAAGGCTTGTCGAGCTCGATACCGATCATCAAGCCTTGCCCGCGTATCTCGACCACGCCAGGCATTCCATTTAATGCGGCTTTCAGGCCGTCTCGGATCAATGCGCCCATGCTCAGCGCGTTCTCGCGCAGGCGGTCTTGCTCGATGGTGGCGAGCGTCGCCAGCGCCGCCGCACACGCCAGCGGGTTGCCGCCGAAAGTCGATCCGTGGTTGCCCGGCTTGAAAACATCCATTGCGGAAGCGGTCACCAGACACGCGCCGATGGGCACACCCGAACCCAGCCCTTTCGCCAACGTCATCACGTCGGGCATAATTTCTGTGTGTTGAAACGCAAACCATTTGCCGCTACGCGCGATGCCGCACTGCACTTCGTCGAGCATCAGCAGCCAGCCGTGTTGATCGCAGAGCTTGCGTAGGCCGGCGAGGTATTCCGTCTGTGGAATATTGACACCGCCTTCACCTTGATACGGCTCGACCAGCACCGCCACCACGTTTTTATTGTGCTCGGCAACGGTCGCTACCGCCGCGAGATCGTTGTAAGGCACGCGCGCAAAGCCGGTGAGCAGCGGCTCGAAACCGGCCTGCACTTTGCGGCTGCCGCTGGCGGTGAGCGTCGCCATGGTGCGGCCATGAAAAGATTTTTCCATGACGATGATGGTCGGCAACTCGATCCCCTTGCCGTGGCCGAACAGCCGCGCCAGCTTGATCGCGGCCTCGTTGGCCTCCGCGCCGGAGTTGCAGAAAAACGCTTGGGACATGCCAGAAATCGCGGCGAGCTTGTCGGCGAGCTGCTCCTGTTTGGCGATCTGGTACAAGTTGGAAGTGTGGATCAGCATCTTCGCCTGTTCGCAAATCGCCGCCACCAGTGCAGGATGGGCGTGCCCCAAGCCGCTCACCGCAACGCCCGCGAGCGCGTCGAGATAACGCCGCCCGGCATCGTCCCAGAGCCAAGCACCTTCGCCTTTGACAAAAGTCACGGGGAGGCGCGCATAGGTGTTCATCAGGTGCGTCATTTTTATTTGCGGAACAAATGGGTCGTAAATAAAAAACGGCGGCAGATGCCGCCGTTGCGTCTTCGTGGTGAAGTTTACCTATTTATGCAGTTTTTTCAAGCTTTATCCCAGATTATCCATTAGGACGCGAGATGATGGCGAGGCGATTTGCGAGGCAGTTTTGTCGCTTGGGGGGAGTCAATGGTTATTCCATTGACTTTGATCAAGCGGCAAAAGTGACCGCAAAGCGACCGCCAGCACTCGCGTAGGCTCGCAGAGCCGCCTAATGGATAATCTGGGATTTTGATGCGCTCAAAAAGCAAAAGCCCGGCACTGAGACCGGGCTTGCATCCGTTCCGGGGAACGGGTATTAATTCCAAGCCGCAATCAAGCTGATACTGCGTTGTCGGCTCTTGCCGTGCCGCATTTACAACTGAGGCACTGTCTGCGAACCTCCGCCTTGTCTCAACTTGATTGCGGCTTGGAATAAGACGCGGCCATGCCCTTGATCGCGGCCGACAAACGGCTCTTGTGGCGCGCGGCTTTGTTCTTGTGGATGATATTCTTGTCGGCGATCGAATCCACCGTAGAAATCTGAGCGCGGTACGTGGACAGCGCGACCGCTTTGTCGCCGCCTTCGATGGCTTTGCGGACGCGCTTGATCGCGCTACGCAATTCCGAGCGCAGGCTCATGTTGTGGTCGCGCAGCGTCGCAGATTGTCTGGCGCGTTTTCTGGCTTGGGCACTGTTGGCCATAGTTGTTGCTCCTGGATCGTGGGTGATTGATTGGTTTTGCGAGGGCGCGATGATACGTTGATTTTTGCCGGGATGCAATCAGAAAATTCATCAAATAAGCGGGCGGGCAGTGGACTTGTTGCCGCAATTTCAGGATGATTGCTATTATCCTAGAAACCGCAGTTGACCGCTTTGCTGGTATTCCGACATGATGGTTTTAATAAACATACTTGGAAATTGTACGCTCACCCATTTGGTGAGGGTGCGCTACGAGGTGAATTGCACGGTTCTGGGGGCACATGGTGGCGTTGCAACTCGTTGGAATGGAACGACCATTCCGCCTCGTCGCGCCTTGCCAAGCACCCCCATAACCATGCACTTCACCCCGTCCAACTGCGGTTTCTAGGATCATGCCCCAGCTACTGACCTTAGCGCGCGCCGTCCGTCTGGTCGGCATCACCCGCGGCGCGCTGCAAAATAAAATCAAAAGCGGCGAGCTTGCCACCTTCGAAGGCAAGGTCGCGGCGGAGGATTTGCTGCGCGTCTATCCCGAAGCTCGTCTGGAAGACAACGCCGCGTTCGAGCGCATTGCCCAAATCAAGGACAGCGCGTATTCGCGGCGGGTGCGCGAGCGCGTCCTGCCCAGTGCGGACGCGCTGGTGGCGCGGCTGACGCAGATCAGCACGCAGTTGGCACAGGCGCAGGCGGCGCGGGATTATTACCGCAGCATCGTCGAACATTTGCAGGCGAGGTTGCGCGAATTGGGCGAATCGGTTGGCGGAGCGGCGGACGGGTCGCCGCCCGCGATGTCGCCCGCCGCCGTGCGCGGGCTGCGCGAGTGGTTAAAACATACCCTGGAGTCAGATATGGAAGCCGATGAAGCCCCACCCCTGCTGGTGCAGGACAGTTTTATGCGCATCATGACCGCGCAGGTAAAAATTGTGCCCAGCGACCACGAATTTTTTGTCGAAGGCAACGACACCCTGCTGGAAGCCGGGTTGCG
>Ga0209824_10001766_pt1 | contig 11748 bp, 11 predicted proteins | sample VDWuncwatermetaG_FD_184124 | JGI IMG/M metagenome (GOLD analysis project Ga0209824, IMG submission 184124) | Wastewater microbial communities from Netherlands to study Microbial Dark Matter (Phase II) - VDW unchlorinated drinking water (SPAdes)... ...
GGTTACGACGTTGACACGGCAGCCGATCTGGATCGCTTCTCATCGGAACAGAGGAGGAAAGGATGACTGAACTCAATCAGCAGACAAGACTCTATGTACCCCGCATGGATGTTTTTCCAAGAAACGGATGGACTCTGTTTGTCGATGGCGAGAGTCCAAATTGGGTCTCCGTGGATGAGCGCGGTAGATGGCTGTTGGAGCAGGCCTACAAGGAACCCGCCCCGTTTTCGGAATGGGTCAGCCGATATGCTGCTCAGTTTCAGCTGGAGACGGGCAAGGCTTGGGTGCACGCCCAGGCCTTTGTGAGTGAAGCTCTGCGTCACGGCATCCTCTCGATACAGCCGTTCGAGCGTCCTCCATATAAAGGAAGGTCTCGTTACCTCTCACTTTCTCGCCTGCGAGAATGCTGGCTGCACACGAACAACTCCTGCAATCTTGCCTGCAGCCACTGCCTAGTGAGTTCCTCGCCAAAGGGCGATCCGGGTTTACCGACGGCCACCTGGCGGCGACTCATCGAAGAGGTTATCACCTTGGGTGTCGACCGCTATTACATCACTGGAGGAGAACCCTTCGTTCGTCCAGACCTGCCAGAGCTCATCCGACTCATCACCGACACGCATGGGATCGAGGTAATCCTCCTGACCAACGCGACGCTGTTTGCTGGCCCACGCAAGACGCTGCTCGAGGGCCTCGACCGTGCGAAGGTGAAGTTTCAGGTGAGTCTGGATGGCTCAACCGCAGAGATCAACGACCCCATCCGTGGCAAAGGCAGCTTTGCTGCAGCGGTTGCTGGCCTGCGAGAGCTGACCAGATCCGGGTTTGACGTGACGCTCACGACGGTCGCGACTGGCGCGAATCTTTCCGACTTGCCCAAGCTTGTACGCCTGGCCGCGTCCTCCGGCGCACGCTCGCAACATCTCATGTGGATGCACCGGCGCGGGCGGGTTACTGAAGAACAGAACGGATGGTTTCCCTCGACGAACCAACTAATCGAGGCCGTCCATGCCGCTAAGCAGGAGGCCGATCGTCAGGGGGTCGTTCTGGACAACGCGGCGTCCTTCGAGCTTCGCGCCAATGCCCCGGCAGGCGTGAAGTTCGACCTAGGCAATGCGGGTTGGCAGAGCCTCTGCGTGTACGCGGATGGACAAGTCTATCCTTCAGCAGCCTTCGCCAACCATAAGCCGCTCTGGTGCGGTGACGCTAGCAATGGCATGACGCTCGAGCAGATCTGGCGCAACAGCCCGGTGCTGCAGCAGATTCGTGAGGCCAGCGTCATTCGCAAGCGCCAAGCCTCGGATGATCCGCTGCGATATTTGACCGGAGGCGGCGACGTCGAGCACAGTTACTTCTTCTCCGGCGACTTCGCGGGTGATGATCCCTACTACCCGCTCTATCAAACACTGTTGCTGGATGCGATGGACGCGCTGACCGTGCGGAAGGCGGCGCTCGTTAACAAGCGTTCCGGCTACGATGCCCCGCGCATCTTCCACGCGATGGGCGATGGGGCAATCGTCTGTGGGACGACTGAGCTGGGCGACAACGACACGGAGGTCGCCTTCCTGCACTCCAATTGCGTCCTGTCGTTCGACGTGGAAAAACCGCGCAAAATTGTGCAGGAGTTCTACGGGCAGGCTGCGGAGGAGCCGCAGAAGGAGCTGTGCTGTCCGACGAAGTTCAACGAAGAAGAGGTTGCCCACATCCCCAAAGACGTCATCGAGCGCTTCTACGGCTGCGGGTCGCCGGTGAGCGATGCCAGGCCGCAGCCGGGTGAAGTGTATGTAGACCTCGGCTCGGGCGCTGGCATCGACTGCTTCATTGCGGCAAAGTACGTCGGTGCCGCTGGCCGCGTTATCGGCGTGGACATGACCGATCGGATGCTGGAGGTTGCGCTGGCCAACCGGCCCAAGGTGGCGCAGGCGCTGGGGGGCTACGACGTTGTGGACTTCCGCAAGGGCTACCTTGAGGCGATCCCGGTTGAGGACAAGACGGCGGACATCGTCACCTCCAACTGTGTGATCAATCTCTCACCCGATAAACCCAAGGTCTTCGCCGAGATCTGGCGCATCCTTAAGGACCACGGTCGTGCGGTCATCGCCGACATCGTCTCAGACCGCGAGGTACCGCCGCGTCTGAAAGTAAATGAGCGGCTCTGGGGCGAGTGTATTGTTGGGGCACTGACCGAAGATCAGTTTCTGGCCATGCTGGAGCAGGCCGGCTTCTATGGCCTCTCGGTGCTCAAGAAGACGTACTGGAAGGCGATCGACGACTACAACTTTTACTCCGTCACCGTGCAGGGGTTCAAGTTCGAGAAGACGGCGGGCTGCCAGTTCATCGGCCAGCGCGCCATCTATAAGGGCCCGTTCAAGGCGGCGCTAGATGAGGAAGGACACCTGTTTCCCCGCAATGTCGACATCGAGGTGTGCACGGACACAGCAGCGAAGCTCTCGCACCCGCCCTATGCCGGGCAGTTCGTGATCCTCGAGCCGTCAGGCGAGCGAAAAGACGTGGCCGTGTCCGCCTGCTGCCCTGACAGCGGCGGCGGACCGTGCTGTTGATGGCCATGACGCGCAGCGCCTGGGTCAAGCTCGGCATCCTAGCCGCCTGCCTGGCCAGCCTGTTCTGGGGACTGCAGGCGCTCGGGGTGCGGCCTACCGACGTGACACCAGAAAAGGTTCGCGCGTTCGTACTGTCGTTCGGCGTGTGGGCGCCAGTCGTCTATCTCGCGGCCTACGGCCAACCAATCGTCCCGCTCCCGGCGAGCGTCATGACGATTACCGGTGGCCTGGCCTTCGGTCCCTGGTGGGGCACATGGGCCGCCTTGACGGGGGCCACCATTCGGGCGTGCAGTGAATTCCTCGTTGCGCGGCTGTTGGGAAGACAAACGGTGGAGCGGCTGCTGCGGGGCAAGCTGGCGGCATGGGATGCGAAGCTGGCGGTGAACGGCTTTACCGCCGTGCTGCTGATCCGGTTGCTGCCGAACTTGCCCTTCGATGTGCAGAACTACGGGTTGGGCTTCTCGCGCGTGCGATTTAGCGCCTACGCCCCGGCGACTGTGCTGGGCATGATTCCGGGCAGCTTCGCGTACGTGTATCTCGGCTATTCGCTGACCGACCCTGCGCAGCTCTGGAAGCTGGGCCTGGCGGTTCTGCTCATTCTGGGTTTGGTCGTGCTGCAACGTCTGATCGCACGGCGCGGGAGCACCCCAGGGGGCTCCCCATGACACCTGAGACGACTCGTGCACCTCGTCCACTCATTCTTCCGAACGACCCACACAACCAGGAGCTGCTGGCCCAGACTCATCCGTCGGGATGGGTGAACCCAACGCCCAAGGGCCGCTATCACCTCGTCGTCATCGGCGCCGGCACGGCCGGCCTGACGGTCGCAGCGGGCTGTGCCGCCATCGGCGGGCGGGTGGCGCTGATCGAGCGGCACCTGACCGGCGGGGACTGCCTCGTCACCGGCTGTGTGCCCTCCAAGGCGCTGATCAAATCAGCGCGGGTCGCTGCCACCGTCCGCCAAGCGGATGCCCATGGCATCCGGATCCCGAATGGCGTCATCGTCGATGGGGCCGCAGTGCTCGAGCGCATGCGCAGACTGCGAGCCCGCATCGCGCCGGCTGACTCCGTGCACCATCTCACCAAAGTCGGCGTTGACGTCTTCCTGGGACAGGCGACGTTTACCGGTCCGGATCGTGTGGAAATCAGCGGCCAGACACTCACCTTTGCGCGGGCGGTCATTGCGACGGGCGCCCGGGCCGCGGTGCCACCCATTGTTGGTCTGCGCGAGGTACCGTTCTTGACCAATGAAACCGTCTTCCAGTTGACGGCGATCCCGGCCCGCTTTGCGATGATCGGCGCCGGGCCGATCGGCTGCGAGATGGCGCAGACCTTCGCGCGGCTCGGCAGTTGGGTGACACTGATCGACACTGCACCGCACGTCTTGATTCGAGAGGACGCAGACGCTGCGGAGGTGGTGCAGCAGGCCTTAATACACGACGGGGTCGAGTTGATCCTGGACGCAGCCGTTAAGTCGGTTCGTCGCAGCGGGCAAGAGACAACCGTCGCGTTGGAGCAAGCGGGGAAAAACCGCGAGTTGGCATGCGATGCGCTGCTCGTCGGCGTCGGACGGACTCCGAATACCGATGGCCTGAATCTTGAGGCCGCAGGTGTGGCCTACGATAAGGCGGGTGTTGTGGTCAACGATTTCCTCCAGACGTCCAACCCGCGCATCTATGCCGCGGGGGATGTCTGCACGCCGTTTAAGTTTACCCATACAGCCAATGCGCTCGGACGCATGGCGATGGTCAACGCGCTGATCTCGAAATGGGCCGGCGGGCGGATGAACCGACTGGTGGTGCCCTGGTGCACGTACACAGATCCTGAAGTAGCCCATGTGGGCTTGTACGAGGCGCAGGCTCGCGAGCGTGGGATTGCGGTCCACACGATCACCGTCCCATTGGTGGAGAATGACCGCGCGGTTCTCGATGGAGAGGATGAAGGGTTCATCCGCGTGCACCTGCGACAGGGAACGGACCGGTTGCTGGGAGCAACGATTGTGGCTTCTCATGCGGGTGATTTGCTGAGTTACTTCACGCTTGTGATGGCCAGCGGTCGCGGCCTGTCGTCGCTGACGAAGGCAATCTACCCCTACCCGACGCAATCGGAAATCATCAAACGCGTTGCCAACGCGCACCTGCAGACGAAACTCTCGCCCTCGCTCAAACGGATGTTCAGTTGGTGGATCTCCCGTCTCCGATGAAATCAAGGGAATGGCTGGGTCTATGGATGACGCTGGGGGCGTTGGTCATGCTCGGCAGCTCGGTTGTCTTCGCTGACGAACGTGGTATGGATCATACGGCGTGGGATGCGCTGCTTCGCCGCTATGTGGATGCGCATGGAGCCGTAGACTATCGCGCCTGGCACGAAGAGGGACGGCAAGCGCTGGAGGTCTATCTTCAGCGCCTCGCAGAGACTGATGTCTCTCGGCTGGCCAACGACGAAGCGCTCACATTCTGGATCAACGCCTACAACGCTTGTGTCGTGCAGGGCGTGCTCGAACATTATCCAATCCACTCCGTCAAGGACGTGCCTGGGTTCTTCGAGAAGATCACGTATCGAATCGGGAAGAACTCGTTGACTCTCAATGAGATCGAGAGCCGAGGTCGGACACTTGGCGACTGGCGCGTCCATTTCGCGCTCGTGTGCGCGTCCTCGAGCTGCCCATTCCTTCGGAGGGAGCCCTACGTCGCGGGGCGGCTGGATGAGCAGTTGACAGAGCAAACCAGACGATTTCTGGCTGATGCTCAGCGTGGCGTGCGTGTGGAAGGCCGAACGCTCTGGCTCTCCAAAATCTTTGACTGGTACAAACGCGATGTCATTCCGGCTGGTGAGCTGGGCTGGCTCGGACGGCTGACGCCGGAAAAGCTGTTACCGCGCATCGAACCCTACCTGGATCGAGACATCGCTCAGGCCATCAGGTCGAAGCGGCTCTCGATCAGCTTTCTGGACTACGATTGGTCGCTCAATGAACAGCACAAGTGAGCGGACGGAATCCGGACGAGCGGTGCGCTTTCCTCAAACGTTCCTTTGGGGAGCGGCGATGTCGGCGCATCAGGTCGAAGGCCAGAACGTCCACAGCGACTGGTGGGCTTGGGAACAGGCTGGGCACGTGAAGGACCCGTCGAGACTCGCCTGCGACCACTACCGGAAGTTTCGGGAGGATTTTGACCTGGCCAAACAGCTCCACCACAATGCGCACCGCCTCTCCATTGAGTGGAGCCGCATCGAGCCAGAGCCTGGCCGATGGGACAATAAAGCGATTGGGCATTACCAAGATGTCATCGCAGCGTTGCGGGAGTGTGGCCTTGAACCCATCGTGACGCTCTTCCACTTTACAAGCCCGAAGTGGTTCAGCAATCAGGGTGGCTGGCAGCAGCCGAAAGCCATTGAGCAGTTCGGCCGCTACGTCGAGCGCGTACTTGAAGCACTTGGTTCCTCGGTGCGCTATTGGATTACGTTCAACGAGCCGGCCATCTATGTCTATCAGGGCTATGTCGCCGGTGCCTGGCCCCCTGGCCAGCGCTCGTGGCCGGCGGCCTTTCGTGTGCTTGAGCGGCTGCTGCACGCACATACGACGGCCTACCACCTCATTCACGCTCGCCTAGATGGCCAAGGCTCTGCGCCGCTGGTCGGCTTTGCGAAGCACATGGTCGTGTTCACCCCGTGCAATCCCCGCTCACGCAAAGACCGCTTGGCGACCTGGGTGCGCCAGATCTATTTCAACGGCACGATTGCGGAGTCCTTCGGACGCGGGCATCTGCTTCCTAGGCTTCAGCACCTTCTTCGGCGCAACGTTCACCGCCGGTATCTGGACTTTATCGGGCTCAACTACTACACGCGAGACTTCGTCCATTTCAAGGGCTGGACTTGGGGAAAGTTGTTCGGGGAGGTGTGCTCGCTTGCGCACCATCCGGATGCCGGCGTCCGGAACTCTCTCGGATGGGAAATTTACCCCCAAGGGATCTACCAGTGCCTCAAGCAACTGGCGCGTGCCGGGCTTCCGGTTCTCGTGACGGAAAACGGCATCTGCACGAACGATGATGGGCAGCGTGCTCAGTTCATCCATGACCATCTTGCCCAGATCGCCCGGGCGATGAACGAAGGCGTTCCGGTGCTTGGCTACCTCCACTGGTCGCTCCTGGACAACTACGAATGGCATGAGGGATTTACCCCGCGATTTGGCTTGGTGGAGGTGGACTATGCAACGCAGCAGCGGCGCATGCGCCCCAGCGCACGCTATCTAGCCTCCATTGCCAAGGCCGGGCAACTTATACCAGAGAACGGAACCGCTGAATCATGCATTGGAGCGTAAGGAGGAAAAAATGCGAGATATGGCCCGCAAGGCACTGCTTGGTGGAGTGATCCTGATGGGGATGCAGATGGGCATTCCGATTCCTGCCCAGGCGGCGGGCAAATACGCGATCATTCTTCAAGCTGGCAAGGAAAGTCACGAGGGGATGGCGCGGGCGGTCCACGCGTTCTTGTATGCCAAAGAACTCAAGGAGCACGGCCATGAGGTCGTGTTGATCTTCGACGGTGCCGGTACCGAGTGGGCGGAGGAACTGAATAACCCGGAGAGCCAGTCGAAACTAAAGCCCATGTACGAGCAACTCAGGCAGGCGGGCATTGTCGAAATTGTCTGCGATTTCTGTGCTGGGGCGTTTGCGGTCAAAGAGCGCCTTGCGCAACGCCAGGTCCCGATGACTGCCGAGTACGCGGGCCATCCCAGCATCGCCAAATGGGTCGATGAAGGCTATGAGCTGCTCATTTTGTGAGGTAGCCCAGCAGCCGAGGAGGACGGAGAAAATGGCTTGATGCCAATCTACCTCTTGCTCGTCGCGCTATTCTTGGCGTACGCCAATGGGGCCAACGACAACTTCAAGGGCGTCGCCACCCTCTTTGGCAGCCGCACGACCGACTATCGCAAAGCGCTCTGGTGGGCGACGGCGACCACATTGGCCGGCTCGTGCGCCGCGGTCCTTCTCTCCGGCGGCCTCGTGAAGGCGTTTAGCGGCAAGGGGCTCGTGCCAGACGTATTGACGACGCAACCGGCGTTCCTGCTTGCGGTCGGGCTTGGAGCGGCGCTGACCGTCCTCCTAGCGACCGTGACGGGGTTGCCCATCTCCACCACACACGCCATGACCGGGGCGCTAGTAGGTGCCGGATTCGTGTCGGCCGGCGCCGTGAATCTCGCCCGGCTAGGCCACAGTTTCTTTCTACCGCTGGCCGTCAGCCCCTTCGTGAGCTTTGCGCTGACCGGTGTGTTGTATCCCGCGCTCCGGGGCCTGCGCATCCGGCTCGGTGTGGAACGGGAGATGTGTCTCTGTGTGGACGGAGGTGCGGTGCAGCCCGTGGCGCTGCAGCCTGACGGTTCCGCAGTCCTGCGCACCACCGGCACAGTCCTGACGGTTGGCCAACTGAGCCAGTGCGTGCAACGGTATCACGGCCGAGTCTTCGGCATCGACTGCCAGTGGGTGCTCGACCGCCTGCACTACGTCTCCGCCGGTGCCGTCAGCTTCGCGCGGGGCTTGAACGATACGCCCAAGATCGTCGCCCTGCTGGTGGCAGCGAAAGGGCTGGGACTATCCCTCTCAACCGGACTGGCGGTGGTGGGAGTGGGCATGGCCATCGGAGGGCTCCTGAACGCTCGCAAGGTTGCGATGACCATGAGCGAACGGATCACCACGATGAACCATGGCCAGGGCTTCACCGCCAACCTCGTGACCGCCTTCCTTGTGACCGTGGCCTCGCGCTGGGGACTACCCGTATCCACCACGCACGTCTCCTGCAGCAGCCTCTTTGGATTGGGGACGGTCACCAAGCAGGCGCGGTGGGCCATGATTCGCACCATTCTGTTGGCCTGGCTCGGCACGTTGCCGCTCGCCGCGCTTCTGGCTGCGGGAGCATATGCCCTCCTCAGGTTCTTGCCTTAACTGTCCACGGTGAATGGTCCTCTCCCCAGGTCCGAGTCGACCTCCGTCAACCCGCCTCCTGAAATATCTGACCTTCCCCCGTTCATTGGGTTGATCGTTCGCAGCTGGCCGGTTGTCCTGCTCAAGAGAGGTAGGCTTGTCCGTGCGGTCGACAAGGGCAAGTCCATTTCTTCGTTTGATGGTACCAGCACGATGTCCACGTCATAGGACTGGACATCGAACAACTATTTAGCGTTCAATATGTTACGCCAAATGTCGCTCAGCAATACCGGACAAAACGGACATTAATTCAAGCCATGACCCGGACGCGATGGCGGCGGGAGGCGGATTAACGGCCTCTCTCATCCCAAAGTGGCCAGATTTTGCGGTAGAATACCCCATCAGCAGTAGCTCTTTTGCGCGGAGAGGCCCTTGTCCGTGACACGGCCCAGCGCAGCCGCGGGGATTTATGAAGCCGGTTCTAGGATTCGAAGGGAGCCGCGACTTGTTTTGATCAACGTCGGTCCGACCGAATAGGGAAGACCGGTGGATTCCAAATAGTCCCACCCAGCCGATCCGGGCTGGCCCCGGCCCGACCTTCGCTAACGCCGGGGCGGGCACAGTTGGAACGCCGCCTATTGCATGGGGTATCACAGAGATAACGTAGAAACAGGAGGGAATGGATGGACGAGACCTCGCAGGGTGGAGTGCAGGAGACGATGGAGCAGAAGTTTGTTCGGCTGGCGACGAAGCGCACGCAGGCGGCGCTGGGAAAAATCAAGCTGATCGGCAACCTGGCCTCCTCCAGCTACCGGTACACCCCGGAGCAGGCGACCAAGATCGTCGCCACACTCCGACAAGCCGTTGACCAGCTGGAAAGCAAATTCAACAGAGTGCGCGGAGCCAAAAGCGCCGAAACGTCGTTCTCGCTGTAGCCCTCATCCCAAATAATACCACCTAGCTAATCCGGGCTGGCACCCCCACTGATTTGCTTCGCCCCGTGACATGCGAAGCATGTCCGGGACTCAGTCCTGGAAATCGCTCCGCGATTTCTCAGGGCAAATCAAAGCCGCGGGGGCTATCGCATTTGGAACGCCTCGCCATTCGCCATGCTCACTATGATTCTTGATGGCTATAACGTGATCCATGCGGTGCCAGAGCTGGCGCAGCACATGGATCGCAGCTTGCAATCGGCGCGTGAGGCGCTGGTGCGCCTCTGCCAGGAGTATCGGCTACGGCGCGGGGACATCGAGCGGCTCTATGTGGTGTTCGACGGGAGGGACGCCTATGCGTCCGGCTCACCAGAGCAGCACGACGGGAGCGTCACGGTGTGCTTCGCGCAGAAGCCGGAAGAGGCGGACGAGCGGATTTTAAGAGTGATCGAAGCCGAGAGAGGCCGCAGCCGATGCGTCGTGGTGTCGAACGACAACGAAGTCTTCAACAACGCTCGGGCCTTCGGCGCCCGCGTCATGTCCGTTCAGGAGTTCTACAAGAAGGTCCGGCCGGTGAACACGCCCCGTCCCCAACCCCCTCCCAGCTCTGGCAAGGCGATGCCTTCGACCCGCGACGCGCAGCAGATCACCGAAGAATACCGGAAACACCTGGAAGGCAAGACCAAGTCACATAGGGAGCGGTTCTGATTGTACTCGTGTGAAGCGTTCGGACTGTAACCAGATTGTAACCATCAGCGCATTTCGTGAAAACTCGTGCAACGTCGTGCTACGGAGCCGGAGTCACTAGTGCAAAGCTGGCTTGATCTCGTCAAAGAGGCCACCATCGGGTTCGTCAAGGAGCGCGCCTTCCGGAAACGCCTGGCCAGGGTGCTCTCGCACCCGGTCACCCTCCTGGCTCTCGCTACAGTTTTCGCAACGCTCGCGGGCGCCTGGCTCACCAATTACTACCAGGAGCGGGCCTGGGTGCGCGAGAAGCAGTTCGAGGTTTTCCGCTATGGGTTTGATGAAGGGCTGAAGCTGGTGGATGAGCTCTCCGATGCCATGAGCCGAAGGCTCTTCGGCTTGAACCGCGTCGTCTGGGTTGCCAAAGGCACCGGCACCGGGGAGCTCGAGCAGGTCTGGGATGCCTACTACGAGTCGGTGGTGGACTGGAACGTCAAACTGGCACGCTATAAGAGCCGGTTATCCCTGTTCGTTGGAGCGGAGGTCGCTGAAGCCTTCGCCAGCGCCCAGGATGCCGCGCTAAGCTACCAAGAAGGGACCCCCACGAGCCTCCACGGCCAATTCATGGTCGCCCACCAGAAAGTCCGTACGCTGGTCGACTGTGTGCGTCAGCACTGCGCCGAGTCGGTTAAACAGGCCGACCTGAAGGACGCCCAGCAGGAACTCAACCTCCTCGGCGTGGTGGTTGACCAGTTCCTGCAATCCTGCACCGACCAGCTTTATGAACATGCGCGGACTTCCTAGACATCTGAGGAGCTCTAAAGAGGACCAGCCGCCGCATCGAGGCGGGCACAGTTGAAACGCCCCCCGTTCCTTTGGATGCGTTCCTCCCGTCGTGTTTCTGTGCGCTCCTCTGGTGCCTGGCGGAGACGATCACCGTCATGAGCGGGTCCATGGGGCTCTATCGGTGGCGGTGGGCGATCGCGTTCCTCGTCGGGGTTGGGTGTGTCTTGGTCGGATGGCAATCCCGCGGGCTCACGGTCGATCCTTCCAACCGCGCCTTCTTCGTCCGCAGCGGCGAACCGTATGCCGCCTATCGGACATTCCTCGAGCGCTTCGGCTCCGATGAGACGATCGCCGTGGGAGTCCGGCTGGCCGACGGCCTCACCCCAGCGCCGCCATCCTGCTTGTGGCCGGGGGCTTGCTGTTGAGGCGTTGAATCCGGCATGGGCCATCCTGTCACAAAAGACCGTTCCCCGCTTCCCCTCATCTTCGGGACCATCTTCCTTGACCTGGTCGGATTCGGGATCGTCATCCCGGTCCTGCCGCTCTACGCGGAGCGGTTCGGGGCCTCGCCTCTGGTCGTCGGTCTCTTGCTGGGGATCTACTCGGCGATGCAATGCCTCTTTGCGCCCATCTTGGGACGGCTCTCGGACCGCGTGGGCCGCCGGCCGGTGCTCCTGGTGAGCGTCATCGGCACGGCTGCCGGGTTTCTGCTCATGGGGTTGGCGAATTCGTTGTGGCTGCTGTTCGTGGCCCGGGTGATTGACGGGGTGACCGGCGGGAACATCTCAACGGCGCAGGCCTACATTGCGGACGTGACGCCTCCGGAACAGCGTTCCCGCGGCATGGGCTTGATCGGCGCGGCCTTCGGCCTGGGGT
>Ga0209824_10001767_pt1 | contig 11744 bp, 17 predicted proteins | sample VDWuncwatermetaG_FD_184124 | JGI IMG/M metagenome (GOLD analysis project Ga0209824, IMG submission 184124) | Wastewater microbial communities from Netherlands to study Microbial Dark Matter (Phase II) - VDW unchlorinated drinking water (SPAdes)... ...
AATTATCCGGCTTTAGGTCGGTCTTCTTTGATGCTATTTTTGCGATTCTGGCGTTTGTGTCGGTCATCAAGTCTTTGGTGATTCCAATTCCTAATCCCTTGCTTGTCTCTAGCTGAACCAGAAACCCCTGATTTAAGTGCGCTAACAACACCGCCAATCCCGCCGCTAGGCATGCCTGCATTGATACCGCCAGATGACAGCGATGATGCAAGCGAGGACACTTGATAGATTAAGAACAAAAACACCCAATTAATAAAAGCAGCAAAGAGAATTTTAGAAAAACTCACCGTGAGAATTGTTTCCCCGGGCTGAATGTTAAGTATTCCGGAGGTTGTACCAACGGAAAGCATTGAGACAACAGCCACAAATAACGGGATAAACGCATAGCTTAAAACAGTATTGAGCCACGATGAAAAATACTGCCGCGTGGCAGGGAAGAGCAGGGCGAGGAAAAACAGAGGACCGACAGCCGCCACAATTTGAGCGCCTACATTTGCAACAATCACGGTTACAGTTGCGGCGACCATGAGGGGCATAACACTAGTTAGCAGCAATGCTGAATCCATGAATAAATTGAAATATCCACCCAGGTTTAACATATTACGGAGGCCGCTAGATTTTTCAAGCTCGACTGAGGCGGCATCTATTAGATCGCTAGTCGTAAGAAAAATGGTGTCCATCGCTGTGGCGTTTGCTCCCCCGCTGAACATTTTAAGAAACGAGTCACCTAATCCCGTTACGATAGGTATGACCGTATTTGTGTAAGCATCAGCGTTCAATCCGTAACCGATCACCAACGACCAGGAAAAAAACTTCAAAAGAAAATCTTGTACAGGATCGCTCTCAGCGCCTCGCATGTATCCCCACATCATAAAAATGATGTAAATGCCAAAGACAATCCCACCAAAAGGCGTAATAGTCGAAATCATCGTCCCTGCAACTGATGATAATGCCTTTCCTGTTAGCGTATTCAGATAGGTAATGATGGATGATATTGGCGCGGCTTCGTTAAAATCCATGATTGAGATCCAATGCGTCAAGCTGAGAAAAAATATCGCGCTGCATCCTATGCAGCCGCGACTTTTCCATGATGAAGAATTGTTCGCTCTTAATCCCTTCTGCAAACGTCAATCCGGCCGCAAGCATCTTTCGTAAATCTCGGCCGAAAGTGTCAGGGTTTTGCTCCTTTAGGGTGACAATTCCCCGAACCTTGTCGCGATGTGTAACAAAGGCTTTCATTTCCTCAAGCGATTTACCATTCGCAGTGACTTCGCCAAAATATTCATTTTTCCAAATAATGATATTTTGTGCCGTGGTCATTTTAGCCAGCGCATCAAAGCCGGAAAGCGTATCGGTGAGAGCTTGACCACCAGTGACAACGCAGTGAATGAAAACAGGAACACCTGCATCGCCCAGGAGCGAAAGAACGTCATTTTGGATTAAGTAGTTACCGATCGGGATAAAGCTGGAAGCACCATTATCGACAACATAAACGCTTTTATCCGTTAGTATTTTTTCAATCAGAGTATCGAATGCTTGTTCATTTATACGGTTGTTGATGAGGATGTTTAAATGCGTTGCTCGTAAGGCTGGAAAGCTAGCGAACGTCTGGTTCACAGGGTCGGTGTCAAAACAGGACAAGCCTACCTTTTTTTCTAAAAGGTATTGAGCTAAGAGAATTGCAGACAATGATTTACCAACACCACCCTTGCCCTGCAAAATAATATGTACGCCGCTCTGCCCACCTGTAATTTCCGACATATTCCAACCCTTTCTAATAACGCGTTTAAATAAGATCTTCGGGCTTCCCCGTACCATTAAATTGAAACTTTTTTTCATCTGGTACACCGGAAACTAATTCCGGATTTTTTTTAGCCAGAGTTTGTGCCGTTTGACTGTCGATTTTTTTCGCGTCAGACAGTGCGAGCTTTCGCGCCTTTCTCATGCACAAACTAAAGTAATCTGCTGATATATCAATACCTTCACTTCTCAGCTCTTCAATGAAAACAGCATACCTGAAACCATATTTTTTGCGAGTCTCGTATTCTTCTAGACGCGAATTTATCAAGCCCTGGACTGTCTGTAATTTGCTCATGTTTTATTATACCTAAATATTGGTTATGTATCGTAAAAGTATCGGAAAAATAACTGATTTATATCGGAAGTTGTATTTATGTATTGGATTTATATCGTTTTTATATCGGTTTTCTTGAAATTGGTTTTCTATATCGGTTTTATATCGTTTTTGTATTGGTTTTATATTGGATTGAATTATAAAATATACTAGTGCAGGATAGGCTTTCGCCGTAAAATGTATATACATTTTAGACACCCTTGACGAGGTGTTAGATTGCAATTTGTTAATACAAATATTTTTTGCTTTCAGGCATAAAAAGAGAAAAAACGAATGAAAAAAACTGATGATATTTTGATTGTGCGAGGGATCGGAGAAGAGGCCAAAGCCGAACTGCAAAAAATTGCGCTCCAAAAATTTGGGAAGAAAAACATTTCAGCCCTGGTGCGTGAATTAATCGCGGCCGAGATCGACGCGGTTGGAAAACAAAAATCCTCACCAGACCTCAGCTCAAAGATGCGCAGAGTTCAAATTTCAATACCTGAATCATGCCTGCAGCAGATCGAGCAAATTGCAGATTCGCGTTTTTCAACGCCGTCATTTTTCATCACGACTTTGATTTATGAAAAATTAGGAGTCAAACAGTTCCAAGTGGACGAAGTTGAGGCATTGAGAATATCTAACTACTCACTGGCTAAAATTGGCAACAATTTGAATCAGATAGCAAGGGCTTTTAATGCGACTGTGCTTGCCCAGGGCGCGCCTAAGTTGCCACCGATTAGCCGGGATATAGAGAAGCTGAAAATCGTTATAAGGGAACACACAGAAAAGGTGCTGGACTTGCTGAATAAAGGAACTGTGATTATGGAATCAAGGGTTAGAGGCGGGAAGTCAAAAACACTCAAAGACAAACCAGTTTCGCGCACGCGAAACTCAAGGACATAAACCTATCAGGGGGTTAAGCGCGAAGAATTCAGGGTGAGTTTTCAATGCGCGACGGTAGCCGTCTACCGCGTCAGCTTCGGCCTTTTATAGAGCTTTTTAGGGGGCTTCTTTTCTCTATGCCTGTTGGCATAGATGGAAAACAATAACAGGCCGAGTACAATTAACCCAAACGCTACCAGTGATTCAGTCGCCATTTTCTTCTCTCTGCCGGTTGGCCAATGTGCGCCTAGCTTACCCTATTCATTACTGGCAAGCCAGAACGACAAAGGCTAGATTGAATCAAAATAACTACCAGAGACGTGCGACGTGAGCCAGGTGTGCGCGCTGCCGGCGCGACCACCTACAGCGACATCGATGCTGTGTCCGGATCGTTCACCGATCGCAGATCAAGCAGCTTGCCCTGGGCGAGCCTCAACCGTATGCTGCAGCTGTCGATCAGGATCTGGCCGGCACCGGGCGCTGCGTGCGGATCGTCTCTATAGACCGTCTACCTATCCCTACCGATTGTTTGCTTTTGGTTTGAGTGCGGGGGCCATTCCCGCAAGCGGGAAGCGCGCCCGTCGTGCTGCGCATCTAGCCGTCGCTTCGCTAGTCTATCCCCTTCGGGCTAGGTCGCTTGTCCATTCCGCTGCGCTCCATCGCTCCGCTCGGCCCGGCATGAGTTTAGTTTCCCACACCACTTGCAAACACCTGGCGTATGGTGCGCCGGTTTGCTGCGGGCATGGATAACCGTTATGTCGAATGATGATGATTTTCATGATGGACTCTCCTTTCCATCTGTATTTATAAGCCGGCGCAATTTTTTGGAAAATTGCATCGAGCGCATGGCTCGATAAACTGAGCGTTACTGTCTCAATCGGTAGGTTTAGGTAGCGGGTCGCGCAATAGCAACTATCGCTACGCTCTGGCGTTCAACGCAGAAGGCCGACTCGTACAACGGGCGTTATGACAAACGCCAGCATTCATGCGGGCTGGCAAGACGCCGGTTGCAACTGTATGATTCTGCCTGTGCAACTTGACACGATTGCAGATGCAACATACAGGGGGTGATATGGTTTTGAGTGAATTGAGAGCAGCGGCCAGAGTCGCCCAGGACGGCTGGATTATTACCTGGACAGCGCAGGGCTACATCATCAGTAAGGGGTTAATGCCTGACATGCGGTTAGAGGCTGAACGAGCCGGTAAACGCCATGTGCGACTGTTTCAGTCGCTCGATGCTGCCGCACGGGTTATGGCCGAGGATCTGCGTGTTGCGACCTACACGGTGCGCGGACGTACTCTACAGACGGAGATGTTTTGATCTAACGCATAAGGTAAAATATTGCCTATGCAAATAGAAATAAACAATCAGTATGTCGATATCTCTCATTTAAGAGAAATTTCGCGCACAATGACCCTCGATCTTCGCGGCGAGATGCAAAAGAAGAATGCCAGGCTTGAGTTTAGATTCTCATGCCATTGCTATTCACGCGGCCCCAAAGAAGGGGAATCCATTCCTCCGGGGATGCTTGTTGCTGACGGTTCAACACACATGCCCCGGAATCGTATTTTTTGTCAAAATCGCTATGATCTTTCGCTGCAACTTGTCCAAAAGATTGAAGATTTGATCAATACAAATGGGCTGGTTGAAAAATCAAGGCACCTAAACTTTTTTGCAACATATTTGTCCGCACCTGGACAAGATGGAGAAACAGAACAATTGCCGTATTACGTGTTTATGAATGCGCGAAAAAAACAAGATCCGAATCAGCCGCCCAAGCTGGATATCTTTGTAGAGTCAGCATATCCCGGCGATCCTCTTATTCCTGCCCCAGGCAGAATGGGCGAGGCGGTGCCGCTATCGGTAATGCTTGGTAAGGTGTGGGAGAAGGGGCATTTATGAGGGGTGAAAAGCAGAAAGCCCCTTTGCAGGGGCTTTCTGTGATGCGTTGCGAGGAACCAATGGTACGCAGCTGCCTACGGCGACCTCGCTGTGCTGCGCTTCTCACGTTCGATTCTTGCGAATCGCTCGCTGTTTGGCCGGTCCTGTGCCTCAAGGACAACAGGCGGGCTAACACTTAAAAGTACAGTTTCATTATACTTTTTGGAAGATCATTGTCAATTATTTTTTCATTGCTGGATGAAATGTCGATTGATTTTCGTTCTAGCAAACCCACTCCGGCGTGGGTACGTGAGGATAAGCGCGAAAACTTTTTTTTCTTTCGCGCATTGTTGCTTTATACCGGTTATTATTGCTGTAAAATTTTGGCAATGATAGCCCGTGTTTTGACCAGGCTTATAGATCGAGCGCGCCCTGTGCATTTTTCTGGAATCTAAAAATCAACCCGACTACCTTGCGCCCTGCCTTTTCAAGCTCATAATCTATATCCATATTGTCCTTCTCGCGCAGCTCTTTTAAGGCCGGTTCAATAACTTTAAGGCGCAACTGCCCGAAGTTATTACAGCAAGTTTGAGGCGCCTCCATGGCCTGATGAAACTCTTCGATTGTTGGAGACCAAACCCCCGTTTTTTTCCACGACTGGAGGCACTCAAATAGCCTCCAGGAATAAATTGAACGCAGAGCGCTTGCTTGATTGAGTTTATAACTTGTGAACGCTGTTCGAAGTCCGAGCAAATGCTTCGATATTTGAGGGGTAAAAGATATTTGAATCCAGCCCTCTCCGGCCTGATATTGGGCTTCGCTACACCAGTTGGTTTTTATCTCCGTATATCCTTTGCCTTTAATCTTAAAAGTTCGCACTTTTCGATCCATAAGATAATCCCCTGCAGCTTTTAATTGATCGTAAGCAGTATCACTATCGACATCGTAGGATTCAGCATATTCGGCTGCAGTTAATCGAACGGTAAAACCAGCATCGCCCATTGTGGATAGAGTCAGATCCTTGATAGGCATTGAATCAGTCTTCGCCAAAGCGAGAGACACCGTGCGCTTTTCGCTCAAGCGAAGTCCTTGCGCAGATCGAGCAAGAGCATTACTCATGCTCACAAAACGCTCTTGAATGGGTTTAATCGTGCGCTCTGGTATTGAATGAGGTTTCTTGTTCATTGCCATCCCTATCATAAAGCGCGAAACAATTCTCCCCTTTCGCGCATTGTTGCTTCGTTCCGGTTATTGTTTCTTTTAAACTATAGCAATAATAACCCGTATGTTGCAACAATCAAAGGCAATAATTTAACTTGTGGATATCTTTGGTTTATTGGCTCAATTGTGGATTGCACCGACATGAAGCAACAATACGCCGACATGAAGCAACAATACACCGGTATGAAGCAACAATAGAAAATGTTAAAAAAACTACTATTAGACCAGTAAACATAAGGGGCTATGAGGCGCAAAAACTAAAAAAATACCGCCCTATATATAAAACAGAGAAAACAGAATTATAAAAACAGATTTCCGCGCAAAAAAATCCATTTGGCGGAAAAGCACGGGGCAACCCCGCAAGCGGTGTTTCCCCCACCTTCGGCGGCTCCCCCTTCCCCAATAATGTCGGCTTCGCCGCTCCTATTCTGCGCGCTAGTCGCTTGCTGAAAACCTAAAATGACAAGCCGAAGGCTTGATCCATTCTTCATTTCGCTTCGCTTCATTGCGCGGCTAGTCGCCTTGCGGTGTAGCGGAAACATCACCAGGCAGCGGAAATCACACCGAAAGAACGGATTAACCGAAAAATGGAAAATTCCACGATCTACCAGATGAAAACCGGAGGGTTTGGCTAAGTGTGTTGGCAAAGCGCCCCGAACGGACAAGCAAAAGCGGTTTTGCAGAAAGGAGGGGGATCGAAGGGCGGCGGGGCGATGCTGCGCATCTTTTGAATGGGATGGAGGAGGTTTGCAGACAGCACATGCGGGCTAGTGCCAAAAGCAAGGCAGGAGGCCGTTAAAACGCGTTTTAAGCGGTTTTTAAGTCCGCAAAGGGGAGGTGTGCCGGAAAATAGCCAGAAGGGGCTTTGTCGGGCTCTTAAGGGCGTATGGCGCGATCAAGGCGATATGCGCCGGCTCGCAGTTGACCGCGAGCCGCGCTCTAACTAAAAAAGACCCACATAAAACCACTGACAAGGAAGGCAAACGAAGCTCCGAGAGCAAAAACGCCTGCAGGAAATAAATACCTGACAAATTTGTCTTTGACCGCTTCACCTGGTTGTTTCGTTTCAGGTGGTGGTGAATATTTAACCTCAAGCAATGTCGGTAAGCTAATGCTTTTTTTTGCGGCTTCAATTTCGTTTAATTGCAGTTGGAGTATCCCGAAAGCTTTATTCAGTGACGCTACAATTGAATTGGCTGTCCTCTCTGCAGTATGTTCAAAACCTGCCGCAATAACCGACACCCTTTCTGCCGCAATGTCACTTTGATTTTCTAAAATGATGTTCGACAAGGCTAAAAGGTGCAGGACTGGATCATCCTCACCAAACGCGATCCCGGTACGTTTATAAAGTTCATCTAAGACCTTTTGGTTCTTATTGTCCCGGCGCATGAAAATTTCTCCTTATGAGCTGTGGTTTATCTTAATTACAGAAAAGCGCTTTTAATCTTTTCCGTATTTCTGTAAAAGCAGTTCTCTGACTTCATCCGCAATCTTGGTGCCGCGCATGGCGCACGCCGCTTTGATCTTGCGGTGAAGGCTCTCCGTAATGTCTATCGTCAGCCTCTTCATGGGTTCCACGGCGACGCGGTTCTCAACCCAATTATCAGCGGCCGGAGCTGCTGCCAGGCTAGTCGGTTTTTTCCCAATCGTTACTTTCTTCATTTGGTGTACTCCATCAATTCGGCCATAACGGCCTCGATCTCGGCCGCTGCCGGTCCGGTTGGGTCAATTTCAAAGACCGCCTGCCCCTGGGCGGCTGACTCCGCGAAAATAACACGCTGAGTCACTGCCGCCTTTAATACGGGGACTGGATACGCGGCCAAGGCCTCAAGCACGTCGCGCCCTATCGCCGTGTTTGTTATTTTACGATTTACCACAAATACAGATTTAATGTTTTCCTTGTATACGCGGGCTTCGGCGATCAGCTTGCAGACTTCCTCCGCTGCCCACAAATCATACGGGGAGGGCTGAATTGGAATGACAACACAATCGGCGGCCATGATTGCTGACCTAGCCAAATCGGTAACTCGCGGCGGGCCGTCGATCACGATATGGTCATAACCTTGGCCGATCTGTCCGATTTCCTTATGGATGGATGGACGGGGAAAGCCAACCACAGAGAACAGTGGATCTCTTTCACGAGCTGCTGCCCAATCAAGCGCGGAGCCTTGTGGATCTGCGTCGATCAACAGAACACGCGCACCGGTGCGCGCCAGGCATGCCGCAAGCGCCAAGCTAAGCGTAGTCTTGCCTACACCGCCCTTTTGATTCAAGACTGCGTAAATCATTATTGCCTCCTTTGTGTAATTTCACATTTACGATTTTACAGAAAATAACAAACACGTCAAGATATATTTAATGGCTGGTGCAAAAGCATTGAGCCTCAGATCGCGCCGATCCTGTTTGATTGAAAACAAAACCGGAGGGTTTGGCTAAGTGTGTTGGCAAAGCGCCCCGAACGAACAAGCAAAAGCGGTTTTGCAGAAAGGAGGGGGATCGACGGGTGGCGGGGCGATGCTACGCATCTTTTGAATGGGATGGAGGAAGCTTGCAGACAGCCCATGCGGGCTAGTGCCAAAAGCGGGGCTCGGAGCGATTAAGCGCGTTTCTGGATGGTTTTGAGGTGGCCGTTTTTTTGACGAAGAAAAAACCAGCAAAAAATCATTATATATTGTGTTGATTTCATTTGCATAATCATAATAATAAGAATATAATTCTTATTATGTTATTTCAACCCGTTATTAAGGAGTTCGCCATGAATCAAGCATCCAGCCAAATTCCAACAGACGTGCGTGAGCGCGTCATCGCTGCAGCAGCAGAGCTTTATCAGCAAGCTGGTCGCGAACGGTTCCCGACCGTGGATGCGGTACGCCGTCTTTCACGCGCCGATATGAATTCCGTTACTGTTCTGATGCGGGAATGGAGGCAGTCGCAAACAACGCAGGCCGCGCCGGTGGCCGTGATGATTCCTGATGCGGTGCAGCAGGCTAACGCCGCCGCCGTGGCTGCGATGTGGACTCAAGCTACAGAGCTTGCGAATCAATCTTTGCGCTCAGCTCAAGCAGGATGGGAAGCTGAACGTCAAGACCTGGACGACATGCGGTCGGAGTTGGCGACCGGCTACGAGGTGCAAGCCGCCGAGCTGGAGGCAGTGAAGGGGCTGCTTTCTGAAAATATTGCCGCGCTCGATGTTGCGGGTAAACAACTGGCCGACAGTGCCGCGAAGCTGGCCGCTGCCGTGGAACGTGCGAACACCGGAGAGGCTCGCGCCGTTGAGATTGAACACCGTGCCGCCGATCTGAACGCCGCACTGGTTGAGGAACGCAAGAACCATGCTACAGCGATCAAGAAGGCCGAGCAGGAAACCGCTGATCTACGTGGTCAACTGGCCGACAGTGCCGCGAAGCTGGCCGCTGCCGTGGCCGATCTTGCGACCGCTAAAGCAAAAGCCGGCGCTTCCGAGCAATCGCACCAGGAACAACGCAAGTTAGCCGCACAGGAGACGCATCGAGTCACCGAGCACATGGCGAAGCTGGAAGCCGAGAGGGACGCAGCGCGCAAGGAGTCCGGCGCAGCTCGTGAAGAGGCGGCTAACCTTCGCGGCCAGAACGAGGCGATGAAGTCGCAGAATTCCGACCTTATGAAAACCCTCGGGAAGACTAAGGAAGTTTGAAGCCGCGCAGTCTCCCAATCTGGTGCCATGCCTTAAGCGCATGTTGTGCCAGTGGGTTTTTTTCAGGCGCGGAAAGAACCATCAAGCAGGCGCGTTCCGGCCATTCGCTAGAGGGCTTGTCTGTGATTGTCGCAATATCTCTGGCTCGCTGATCGCATTTTCTCGATGCCGCAGGTTGCGCTTTCCCTGTGTTTGGCCGCCCTCGTTTTTTTTGTATACCGAGGAGTGTCATAGTTTCCGCGTCATGTTTTTTGGCCGTCATATTTTCTCATTTTTTATTGTGACAGTCACATTAATTGCTTGATTTATTGTGACTGTCACATATAATCATAACTGTGACTGTCACAATAATTATATAGGGGAATCATGGTGCCGACTTTGCCTTTTACGGATGATCCTGCAGTAGCGGCCATCATCGCAGATAATAAGCACCAGGCTATCGAAATAGCTGGTATTAAAACAGCACTTGCTAAGATGGCCGTCCGGTATGAAGTCGCATTGGCATGTGCCAATGCTAAAACGTCCAGGAGAAGAGAAATGAGAAAAAGCTGCACTGCAGAAAAAACCACAATTTTACAGGGTAAATAAAATGAAATTTTCTAAGATAATCGTGAGCGCTTTTGCAGCAGCAATTCTTGCTGGTTGCGGCGCTGCTCAAGGCGGCAGTGAGTACGTTGGTAAATGGCAGAACATCAAAGATGAGAAGGTCAGTGAAGTGATTGAGCGCAATGGCGATCAGTTTCTCGTAAGCGAAACTGCGCCGAGTTTAACTCATGCACGCACACAAATTACAAGTCGCGCTGCGGCCACGATTGATAAAAACGGGGTACTTGTTATCTCAACCGGCTTGGGTAATGTTGCATTAAAGATTGATAAAACAACCGGAAATCTCACTGGTCATGGGACTGAGTACAAGAGGGTGAATTAGACGCTGAAGGGGCTGTGCGCCCCTACTTGTCATTCTCTTCTCTATACCTATTTTCATAGAGATATTGCGCAAGCAGTCCACAAACTGCCAGCGCAATGACTTGCCATACTGGAGAGGCTTCCGACATGATTTTCCCTATTCGTGTAAACAAGACACCAAGCAGCTCGGCGACCACTAAACCACAAGCAAAAACAAGTATTCTCATTATTCCCCCGTTATTGGCATGCGGCAGCTTGCGATGGGCGAGAGTGCTGTAAGCAATTACGTTGCTTGTCTAGTGCTGCCAATGCTTCGTTTTTTTGTTGCATCTGTTGTTCTTTGAGCGCCGCCATTGCAGAGTTATCGGCATCAATAATCGCTTTGTTTGCAGCAATCGCGTTTGCGGCTTCTGCGCGTCCAGCCGGATCAGTCGCAGTGTCATACCGCACTTTTTGTGCCTGCAGTTCCTGCACACGCGCAGCCGATCTAGATAAATAATCTGTGGTTGTTGCATTTTGCATCGCGGCCTGATCGTAGAGCGCGTTTTCCTTCACATTGTTGCTTGTTGGGTATTTTGCGCGCTCCTGGGCGAACGTGGCCGAGTTCTTGATATTGGACATGGCCGTATTTAAATCAGGCGAAATATTACTCAACGTCTGCGGCTTGTTTGTTATCTGATTGAAGCCGCGAGAGCCTGATGCGATGTTCTCAAGCTGCTGCATTTGCGCGTATTGCTGCTGCAACGTCTGGTACTCCTTCAACGCTTGCGTGTAGGATTGAATCGCATTTTGAATGTTGGACGCAATGGCGGTCGGATCAATTACTGGAATCCCCGCATGTGCGTTGCTCATGCCAATCAAACAGCACAGGCCTATGATGTGCGACAAATTAATTTTCATAAAATCCCCTTAGTCATGTTTGAAATTATCCGGCTTTTGGTCGGTCTTCTTTGATGCTATTTTTGCGATTCTGGCGTTTGTGTCGGTCATCAAGTCTTTGGTGATTCCAATTCCTAATCCCTTGCTTGTCTCTAGCTGAACCAGAAACCCCTGATTTAAGTGCG
>Ga0209824_10001769_pt1 | contig 11740 bp, 11 predicted proteins | sample VDWuncwatermetaG_FD_184124 | JGI IMG/M metagenome (GOLD analysis project Ga0209824, IMG submission 184124) | Wastewater microbial communities from Netherlands to study Microbial Dark Matter (Phase II) - VDW unchlorinated drinking water (SPAdes)... ...
AGCCGGCGCTGGACGCGCTGGCCGCCGCGGGCGTCGAGCGCGCGATCTTCGGCGTGCCGTCCGAGGCCCGAGACGCCGTCCTGCCGCGGCTCGACGCCTACGCGAAGCTAATCTCCTGACCGCGGCGCCGCGTCGCGTCGGCAGAGTCCTGCACGACTGTCGATCGCCGTGATCCATCGGCGTCGCCGGACTGCCCAGCGCCTGGCTCCCCACGCTGGCCCGGCGACGCGCGCTGGATTACCTGCGCAGCGCCCGGCGGGCGGGAGCGTGAGCTGCCCCGCTCGCCTACGAGCTGGAGCTGGGCGCCGCTCGTGTGCGCCAAGCGGACGATCCACGCCCGCGCCCTACCCTACGAGCTGCCCGAAGGGGCTGAGCGGTGCGCGTACACCGGCGACGCCCTCGTGCGCCACGAGCTCTGCCAGGAGGCCGTCCGCCTCGGCCACATGCTCGCCGAACTGACGCCATCGAGCCCGAGATCCCGGGCCGCGCTGCAGCCGGTAGTGCGCCCCTCGCAGCGGCTTCCGGAGTGCCGACATCTGACGCATTCTGGCCGTCCGTTCAGTACCGCGGCTTCCCCGGCGCCGGACGGCGGGAGATCGCGGGTGGCGTCGGATCCGAGTTAACCCCGACTACGGATCGAGCGGTTGTCGTGAGAGCCGCCGATCGCAACCTCACGTTCAGGACGCGACGTGATAGGGCAGGAGTTCGCGTGGATGCAGCACCGGTGTCCTGCCTAGCCTGTGCGGTGGGTCGGCGCCGTGCCGGATGATGACGACGTCATACGGGGTGGCCCGTGGCGAAGCGGCGCCGCTTGTTGCACAGGCCACCGTCTGAAACCAGACATCATGGGACCGGCCGTAGCAGACCGGAGGACTGAACGGTGGGGCGTGCCGGCAATCCACGAACTGGACTCCAGTATCCGACTGCAAGGGGTTGCTGTGCCCAGCGTCCTGAAGATATCGTGCGATCAACAGAACGAGGAACCGGTTTAAACCGTAGCACTGAGAAAAATGGCTGCATGGATGGACGAGTCTGATGTTCAAGCCCGGGGTTGGCAGGAGGCTCCCGAGCGTCGCTCTCACGTTGGGTCCCGCGGAAGACGCCAGGAGTTTCGCAATGGCGGCCAAGTGGATGCCGTGCAGCCAGCTATGGACTGCATGGTCGTACGGTTTGTCTCCCCAGCTGAACGCTCGCCAAGCTTGGTCCTCGGCGCTCTGAATCGCCTGCTCCAGCTCCGCCCATTCCGGAATGATCCCCGAAGCGGCCGGATCATACAACTGGCGGTAGATCCCCTTCGCCGACAGCCCTCGAGTCATAATTCGCACGAAGTCTTGCAGGCCGCCATCGCCTCCACCGGAGATCAGTATGGAGGTCGGCGTGCCGGTCTTCCCGATGCTGGCAAACGCATCGGTGTCCCAGAACTGAAGTCCCTCGTACCGCCCGGTCGCCGGCGGGCGGCGGGGGACGGACGACCGCTCGGTTCCGAAGCCGATGCCGGACACCAGCATCCCGAACGACGTCGGCAGACCGCTCCCGGACGGAAAGGCGACGTTCAGCATATTTGTGGCGTGCGCCACGGCGACCGAGGGCAGCGCGAGACCATAACGAACGACAAGGGTTCCGCGATGGATGATCCGTTGGGCGTTGAGCAAGCGAGTCCAATGGATTGCCAGTCGGTTGGCAATGTCCGTCCGCCAGGGGAGAGGCATGGATGGCGGCATCCAGGGGTACCGGCCGGCGTTCCAGTGATCCACCGGCCAGTCGTACTGCAGGGGATCGACGAGGCGACTGCGGCAACCGGCCTGTCGGAGGAAAGGGGCTGGCGCGGCATCGACGAGCACGGTCAGGACGCCCCGCTGCGTCGCACGGATTGCTGCCGTCGCGCCAGCGGCGCCCGCGCCGCCGACGAGCAGCGGCCGGCCGCTCCGGTTGATCAGCCCGGCGTCCCACGCGCGGTCGACGAGGAGGCGTGCGCGCACCATCTGGTCGCGGATACTGATCGGAGCGATTGGCCCGCTGAGGTCGAACTGGAATGGAGCGACAGCGTGGTTGACGAGAAATGGGTCGGGCACGCGGAACAGGTTCGGTCAGTCGTGCTTCGTCATTCGCCCGGCGATTGTCTCATTCGCTGCAACCACTCCTCGTAGTCGGGTGGCGCCAGCTTGTACGGCGGGTCCACATACACCTGAAGGTCGTTCGCCAGGGGCGCCACCTCGGCCGAGTCATCCGATACGCCCGGCGTGTCGATGTCGGGGTCGACCTGGTGCGGAATGTCGTCCGCTTGGTCCACGAGCACCGCTCCGGCGCTGATCAGCCTGGCGATGTCGTCTGCCTTGAGTGTCGAAGTGTCTCCGCGCACGACGAGGCATGGCACGATCCGGTTTGGCTCACCGATCTCGATCGCGCGCGCCTGGCGAATCCAATCCGACGCCATCTCGACGGCCGAGTCACTACCTTCTTTGAGGTCCAAGCAGATGACGCTACTGGCGGGAAGCCCCTCTGACAACAGCGACGCGGGCTTTTCTCCTGGTTGTACGACTCTAATGCCGCTTTGCGTGACTGCCGCCATCTCCACCTCCCAGCCCCGGAAGACACTCAACCATCGATCGCACCTTAACCGCCGTCCGAGCGTCCGCGAAGGTCCTGCTCTATCGTGGTCCAGGCGTGTCGCGATGTCAAGCGTCGCGCGCCCGACCCGCCCGACCGTGCCGATCACAGCGCGCCCCGTCGCCGAGCGGCTTCCCTCGCGGCTCAACTGCCAGGGGCCAGGCAGACTCGCTCGCGGTTCGGCCGGCGGTCGCGGCTGTGCCCACGCTGCGCGACGGCCACGTCGGGCTCGAGCTCCGAGTCCTCGTCGAGCGGGAGTGGGGCCAAAGGATGAGCATGCCGCCCAGTGCCAGCGATGCGTCTTCGGATCCGGCTCGGTCACCGGGGCGATGGTCGGCCGGGATTCGATGCTGGATGCGCGGCGCCTGTACAACTGAAGCTCGGGGTCCAGCTCGAGGACTTGAGAACCCCACAGGATGCCCGTTGGTTGTCGACCGCCAGCTGTTAGTTAACAGCGGAGCAATCCCAAGAATTGACTCCGATCCCATTCGCGGTATTCGGGGCGTCGCTGGGCGCGCGGTAAAACCCAACGCTCTAATGCCGATTCGCCGACCAACGCGACGCTGAGCAACTGGCTAAATTGGGGCAGGTCCTCGCGTCCTTGGAGGACAGCGACCGCATTGTCCGCTAAAGTCGCGATGAATACTTCCCGTCTTATTCCATGATGCAAGTAATCTCTGCCGACATTGAGCAACTCAAGAGCTGCCCGGATCGCTCGAAACTTCCAGTTTGGTCCGTTGCCGAATCGATTTCCTCCCGCATAAGGATGGCGTCGAGCGACCAGATACTCCCTCAAGTCACTGAACAGCTCTGAAGGGACATGGAAGTGGCCGAAACCGGAGGTAAATCCGATCGGTCTGAAGTACATCTGACCCCCTAGCTTGAGCCTGTTGTATACGGATGAGCGGCCCAACGCTGACGAGGTCGTTACTGCGAGCAGATCGGCTTGTTTGCGTGTTTGGGAAATGATTCCCCGGGAAGCCCCATAACGAAGTTTAAAGGCATCACGTACTTCACAGGTCCGTACGAGACACGCAATCAGCTTCCCACCAAGCAGCATCGAGTAGGGAGGAACAGCGCCCAATACGTACGCGTCCATCAGGCCAACGAGGCGTTCTGAGCGAGTCGCGGCATTCCAGCCGATTTCTAGATCCCTCGCTTGGAGGTTGAATACCGGGTCACCAAGCGCGATGATCCCGATCAAACGCCCTATGGTGTCGTCCCATACGAGGAACCTCATTCGGCGGCCATATCCTTCCGAGACGGGGACACTCCAGGTGAGAGTTGCGAACCGAAACAATCGCGCTTCCCTCGTGGAGGACTTGACGAGCTCCAAACGTGGTCGGATCTTTTCTGGAACTACTTCGCGGCCATCGGCGAGGAAGTTCAGCAGCGAGCTGCTGTACTTTCGCACGAATTCACCTGACTCCTTCAACCGCTCTCGGCGCTGCAACCCGTGAAGCTGTCGAATATCGGCCTTGTCTAGCGGCAACGCCCTTGGCTGATCAGGGCTAGGTTCAGCACGTGTGGCTCGCCGGCGGAGTTCACGCAGCTTTCGCTTAATCCGCCGTTCTAGGCGTAAAGCGTGTCTTGTCTTCCGGCTCGTTAGCCGAGGAGCTGGTTTGCCGAACAATCAAGCATCTAGCCGGACGGTGGAGTTAGCGGAAATACCCATCTTGCGCCGATACCCTCGCTAAAAGCATCAGGGTAATATCTCACAGGGACACTCGTTACGATTGTGATGGATGGAATGAGGCAAGAGGCGATCCAGCAGGCGACGTCCTGCAGCTTCGACCCAAGGAGAGCTAAATGGACATCGTATCGCTGCATCAGGCGATCATTTGAGTACAGAATCGCTGCCAACTGCCTGAGTGCACTTCGGTAACCAAACGTAGAGAGTTCAACCAACGGCCAGCCCTTCACGATGTCGCGATTTATCGTTTTCAAAGCAGTAAGCCGCCACCTGTTGCGAAGGAGCCGCGGCCGCCCGGCCACAAATATGAATTGCTTATAGTCTTCCGTGCCAAGGACCGCGGCAAGCCGAGCGGATTTGAACGGCAGAAATCCAACTAGCGCCCGCCCGACCCCGACTGAATCATACCCTTCGTGACCATCTAGTAGTTCAACGTGATGTTCGTATCCAAATAACCACGGCTGTTCGTCTATGACGTCAGAAATGGTGGGGGCCGTGTCAAGCTGTCGACTGAGCTCCCGCCACAAGGACTTCTTCGGCCAGTATTCCGCCGCCTCCGTATACGCGATCGTCACTGAGCGTGGCGAACGGACGGCCGCATCAAGCACACCGAACAACGCTCGCGTGGAGAGTCCTGTGATGTCAATAACAACACTCTCGTGGGAGAGCTGCTTCAACGCAGCATCAACCCAATGGCCGGTTACATCCATTGGCGACTCACGCCATCGGCCATGGGTGAGTCGACGCACGGCTTCTTCGAACCTGGCGTGGTACTTTGCATTAGCCTCAACGTTGGTCAGGTACCGACCAACGACAATCTCTCCCACGCCTGAACCGAGGGCAGCAAGGTTTTCAAGGAATCCGACGGAGCGCTCCTCAAAACCCTCGGCGACTATCAAATCGAACCGGGATGCCTGCGTCCGCAGCCATTTCGCTGCCGGCATCTCGTCCTGCGCGGACGCCAAGTATCGGTCGTAGCGCATCTGCTCGATTGCGATGTCCATCACGGTACCCTACTCGCCGAGCGGAAGCTCCAAGTTGGTTTTGGGCTCCTGCCAAATCTTGGTCGGATCTAGCAGCCAGTCTTGATACTCGTCCAGCGGAATCGCTATCGAGCCCCTGCGATTGGGACTGAAGGGGAAACAAGGAGAAAAGAGGCGGCGAAAGTATAGCTTTTTCGTAGGAAGCCCTCGGCGGTCCTTGCCAGCTCCGCCAGGTACGAGGACACTATGGCGAAGCAACAGCTCGTGCATTTCCTGTGCGTCGGGCGAGAGTTCGCCAACGCCTTCGAGTTCAATCCGGAGGCGCTCATCCGGGCGCTCCTTGCCCTTGGACTTGAGGAGATACGTTTTGATGAGATTGCCTAGTCGGAGGGCGATGTCGTGGACCTTCTTCCCATGATCAGAGATGGCCCGGAGATCAGACAGCTGTCGCTGGGCAAACTGCTTGACAATGTCATCCTGTGCTTTCGGCTTCATTCGTGGCCGGGTTTTGTCCCATGCGCCTTGCGTTAGAGCGTGCAGCAGCTCGATCACAAAGCTGACATCGCCAGAACAGAGGCGACAGAGAAGCTCAAAACCGTGAAACCGTGCGAGGCCTGGGCGCGAGATAGAGCAAATATATTCACCAAAGCTGTTCTGGTGAGGGTGTTCTCCGAGCAAGTCGCGGAGGGCGCTGATGCTGCCCTTGCCGGTAACACGGAAGCGCGCATCCAGAATCGTTTCGAAGAACGCACGCCCCGCTGCCTCGTTTGCCTGAAAGTACACTTCACCGAGATTGACCTTGGTCAACTCCCGGCCTTCACGATATTTGCGGCCGAGAGTGTCGGTAAGCGTCGGGCCATCGCCCTCACTGCTGAGCTTGATTCTGACTTCACTCGATGGTCGATAGAGAACAGGATTGAACGCCCTCAACGCGAAACCGGGTAGTACGGTAATACTGTAGTCGTCGATGAGGAACCAGACCTCCTTCCCCTCTGCGAGCTTCGTGCGACGCACCGTCTGAGCCAGCAGGTGCAACACATCGTCTCTGCAGAAATCCGTTCCTTCGTAGTGCTCCTGATCTCTAAGATTCGAGAGCTCTACGACTCGACGCTCAATCCTCTCAGCATAGTCTTCGAGGACCGTCGAGCGAGGAACGTCGGTGTGGTTGAGAAGGCGGTCGATCAATGCGGCCAGTAATCTGGCGTCGTCAACACTCATCGGCATGATCTTTTCGGAGTCGAGCCAGAGAAAAGCCCGAATGACTTCATATGCCAGGTTGAGGTTAAGGTATTCTCGGCAGAAGTCTTCGGCATGGTCGGGCGCCGTGCGTTCGAGTGTCTTATATGGCGAGCGGAGGAATGGGGTTCGAAGCTGGCCAACATTGATGAGGAAGCCGATATGCCGCATGGCTGCCAGTCGAGCTCCTACATCTCCTGGATGCTGCTCCGTGTCGAGGGGACGCGCGGAGCTTGTGACGGAGAGGTACCGAAGGAGCATGGTCTTGCCGCAGCCGCGGAGACCGACGATCAAGACGGGCTCCGATTTCTCTATCCGCTGCTTCCAGCCGAGGGAATCGCGATATAGCAGGGCAACGTCCTGCGGCGCCAAGGTAAGGGCGTTGGTGTTCGCGAGGGGCTCGTCGAAGGATGCTCTAGTCTGCCGCTTCATCTCAGTGAAGGACGGATAGGTGTGGCCTGTCGCTGATCCCGTAATGGACGCGCGAAGCTCTTGGTGGACCTGGGCTGGCGTGAGATTGCGGCGGGACACATTACGATCGGCAAGGCGATGTGCGAGTCCTCGGAGATGCGCCACGAATGTTCGGTCTACAGGCGTCAGTCGAGTGCGGTTGTCGCTTTCGAATTTGGCGACGGTCGAGAAGATGTGTTTGGCGAGGTAAGAGTAATCGCTTCGATCGCCAGTTTCCGGTGTTCCCGCAGCGAACGGCTTTACGGACCCGAAGTCTATCAATTTTGGTTCGAAGCGCTCGGTGAGATTCTCGTCTGGCGAAACGTGGCGAACAAGCACGTTATCGTCGTGGAGGTCATCATGCCATAGATTATGTGTATGCAATCGAGGAGGCCGCTTGCGAGTCCGCATAGGACGGCAAGGATGTCAGAACGGCTCAGTACGATAGTATCCTCGATGAGGAACCGAGACAGTGGAGGTGCGTTTTCGATGAACTCGAAGAGGAGGCAGCTGGCCTCGACTTCCTTTCCGCGAATGGGGACGACAACGGTGATCGGGCGAAAGAAGCGAGCGATATTTCTGTGCGGGGAACATGCGACGAGCGCTCGGACTTCCGCGTCATCCGGAGAGCGGTTCAGGAGGCGATGCCGGGGTATGATCTTCATGGCAAAGGGCTGGTACTCGTCGCGAACCCTGAGCGTCCACCCGTGAAAGCCGCGACCAAGGATGGCGCCGAGCCCGGGGTCACCGGGCGGAGCATCCGGAGAGTAATCGCCAAAGCGCAGGGTGACTAGTTCGGCACCGATGTCGATGTGTTCGGCGCAGACGTCGCAGACTCCGTCGGAATCAACCGACTTACCGCGGCAGAAGAAGCAGCCAAACTCTTTTCGTGACATCTATGAGGGAGATTCCCGATCCGATGAGGCCCGAAAGAGCTCCCGTGCAAGAGCATCAAGCCGGTCCAGGGTGTGGCTGACAGAGAAACCAGCTAGAAGCGCCAGAGCGTAGATGAGATGCTGCCCCTGACCAGAGATCTGCGTTGGCGTCGGGCCCTTCAAGATATTGAACCCAACATAGGTGAGCGTGAAAGACAAAGCGCCCAAGATCCCGCCGAGTAGAGGGCGCGTCAGGTAATAATAGATCCAACCGAAGGTCCAGTCCACAGGAACGTGCTGTTTGCCGGTGACGCGGGCGGTGCTGGTCGTGATGAGAGCGTGGTAGTACTTCCTCATCGCCGAGATTGTAGCGCCAAGCGCTCCGAAGAGGCCCGCCATCACATGTAGGCGGAGAAATGCGTGCCCTTCGAAGAAGGTTAGGGTACCGACATGAATTAGAATCATGACGAGGAGGATCACGAGCAAATACAATACGAGGGAGAGACCAATAAAGTAACAGACGGGCGGATGCTCTCTGGTCATCGCACCTCGGACCACCGAAGGCGTTGGCTTTGCGATGTGTGTGGCCTTGGGCGTGTCATCGGGGTCAATTCTATCCCAGGAACGAGAATGCCTGGGGAATCAGTATCGCTCACTGCTCCCAAGCCGTGTAGGCAAAGCCGAGGTTCACCCGCTCGATGGCGTGCTCGTCCGCACGTCTACCGAGACGCCTTGAGCTTCAGATCCTCATAGGGCGCGGAGTAGGAGAAGCCCTTGATGTGGTCGACGCAGGCCTCCTCGACGCGCGGCCCGATACCCCAGAGGAAGGCCAGCTCGTAGACGGGGACGTGCAGCGCGCGGTCGTGCATGATCTGCTGGATCTGGTGAAGCAGGGCCTCGCGCTTCTTCCTGTCCAGCTCGCGGGCCTGGCGCTGGTAAAGGTCCTCGATCTCCGGGACCACCCCTGACGAATAGATGCCGTTCTTGGTCACGTAGACGTCGATGCGGGTGGCCGCGTTACCGGCGGGGGCGCCGAGACCCATGATCACGCCCTTGATCTTGTGCTCGCGCCACGCGGTGAGGAAGGCCGCGCGCTCCAGCGTGCGCAGGCGCGTGCGGATGCCTGCGGCCTGCAGGTAGCCGCCGATGGCCTCGGCCAGCGAGAAGAACGGGGGAAACGGGGTGAGATCGCCGGCGTCGAACCCGTTGGGATAGCCTGCTTCGGCCAGCGGCTTCTTGGCCTGGGCAAGGTCGTAGGCGGGCGGCTCGTAGACGCGCGCAAATTCCAGGACGCGGGGGATGAGGGCGCCGGTCGGGCGCGAGAGCCCGAGCGTCTCCGCCTGGTTGAGGGCGTTGCGGTCAAGCGCGTGACCGGCCGCCACGCGCACGCGCCGGTCGTGCCACGGAGACTTCGGATCCCACTGCTCGGGCAGGTCGAGGAAGACGACACCGGGAGGCTTGGACGCGGCCAGACGTAGCCCCGGCGTCCGCTTGACCTCGGTGGCCGTCGGTCCGCTCAAGAGATACACGAGATCCACGTCACCTGCCTTGAGCGCGGCAGCGCGCGTGGACTCGTCGGGCATGCTGCGGAACACGAGCCGCTTGATGGCCGGCACCTTGCGCCAGTAGCCCTCGAAGGCCTCCATGACCAGCTCGATTCCCGGCGTGACGCTCACCACGCGGTACGGGCCCGCGCCCACCGGCGCCTTCAAGAAGCCATCGTCGCCGACTTTCTCGACGTACTTCTTCGGCACGATCCACGCTGCCCCGGTGGCGGAGGTGCCGTAGAAGGTCATGAAGTCCGGCCACGGCTCCTTGAGATGAAAGCGCACGCGGCCGGGATCGACGATCTGGACCTCACGCACGCGGTCCTTGAGGAGCTTGGCCCCGGCACCCTTGTAGCGGTCAAACGAGAACTTGACGTCCTCCGCCGTCACCGGCTCGCCGTTGTGAAACTGCACACCCTTGCGCAGAACGAACTCGTAGCTCAGCCCGTCCTTTGACACGGCCCACGATTCGGCCAGGCTCGGCGTGTTGTCGCCGGCCGGCATCGGCTTCACCAGCGCGTCGTGGATGGCGTAGAGCACCATGAACGGGTTGATGAACGCCTCGGTGTCGCTCGGGTCGAGCCAGCGCGAGGCCAGGGTGACGTGAAGCCCCCAGGTCATCGTCCCCTCAGGAGCAGCGGCGGCGGGCCTGGAGAGGGCGATGAACAGCAGGAGGGCGAACAGCGTGACGATTCCGGGACGAAGGACGAACGGGTGCATGGCGCCTCCTCAGGCCCGCGTATCGTAGTCCAGACCGTTCACTCCCGGCCTTCGGTAATCTGCTCCAGCTGATGGAGTAGGCGCGGGACCTTGTTCCGAACGATGTCCCAGAGCGTCGCCTCATCCACCGAAAAGTACACATGGGCGAGGACGTTCCGGAAGCCCGCGATACCTCTCCAATCCACCTGCGGATGCCGGGTGCGAATCTCCTCGGGGATTCCCTTCACGGCCTCACCCAGGATCTCCAGGTTCCGAAGAACCGCATCGAAGGCCATCTCGTCGGCGCGAAACGCGTGCTGATCCCGACCGCCCACATAGCGCTCGATCTTGCGTGCCGCCTGCTGCATATCGCCGAGGAACAGGAGCCAGCTACGCGACACGAATGGCTTCCGCCTCCACGACCGGGCGCGCCTCCGGCCGAAGCGCACCCTCCATCACCAGGTCCACACGCGTACCAAGGAGTTCTTCGAGGCGCCATTTCAACGCCATGTAGCCGTCGAACCCGGGTGGCTCCGCGAACCCCACGAGAATGTCGATGTCACTGTCCGGGCGCGACTCCCCGCGCGCCACCGAACCGAACACGGCGAGCGAGGTCACCCGGAACCGGCTCGTGAACTCGCCCCGGTGGCGTGACAGCAGATCGAGGATTTCGTCGCGGCTCAAGCGGCCCTCATCCAAGACGGCATCTCGACCCGATTCTACCCGGAGTCCGTCGATCGGCCAGCGTTAACCCGGAGGCCCACGCACCGCGGTCTAGATCGCGGGGGACATGTGGCCAGTCTGCGGTTAAGCTGTGGACCGGAGACAGCCACACAGGAGGAGACCATGGAATTCGGGGCGGCGATCTTCTTTACGGACTACTCGATGGGGCCGGCGGAGTTGGGCCGGGCGCTGGAGGAACGCGGGTTCGAATCGCTGTGGGCGCCTGAGCATTCCCACATTCCGCTGTCGCGCCAGTCGCCGTTTCCATCGGGCGGCGACCTGCCCAAGAAGTACTACGACGTCATGGATCCCTTCGTGACGCTGTCGGCGGCGGCCGCCGCCACCAGCACGCTCAAGGTCGCGACCGGCATCTGCCTTATCGTCCAGCGCGATCCGATCCAGACGGCCAAGCAGGTCGCGAGCCTCGACCAGATCTCGGGCGGCCGGTTCCTGCTCGGCATCGGCGCCGGCTGGAACGCCGAGGAGATGGCCGACCACGGCACCGACTTCAAGTCGCGCTTCGAGGTGATGCGGGAGCGGGTCGAGGCGATGAAGGCGATCTGGACGAAGTCCAAGCCCGAGTACAGCGGCCAGCACGTCCAGTTTCCGCCGATGATGACCTGGCCGAAGCCGGTCCAGCAACCGCACCCGCCGGTGATCGTCGGGGGCGTGTATCCCTACGGCGCGCGGCGGGCGATCGCCTACGGCAACGGCTGGATGCCGCATGCGCGACGGCCGGCCTATGGCGACGTGCTCGGGCTCTTCCCCGAGTTCCGCAAGATGGCGACCGCCGCCGGACGCGATCCCGACACGATTCCCATCACGGTCTTCGGGGTGGCCGAGGACCTCGACCTCATCAAGCGCTATCGCGACGCCGGCGCCGCGCGGCTCGTCTTTAATCTGAACCCGGCGAAGGCGGTCGAGCGC
>Ga0209824_10001770_pt1 | contig 11733 bp, 12 predicted proteins | sample VDWuncwatermetaG_FD_184124 | JGI IMG/M metagenome (GOLD analysis project Ga0209824, IMG submission 184124) | Wastewater microbial communities from Netherlands to study Microbial Dark Matter (Phase II) - VDW unchlorinated drinking water (SPAdes)... ...
TTGAACCCAGCACGACGCCCGATTTTAAAAGGCGTAATACGTGGTTGCTACCCCACGATGGCTGTTGGATCAGAGCCGCACTTGTTAACCATCTGGCTAAAGCGTGGAATCGCGATCAGGCCAACACTCTATTTATCTTTGGTGAATTACGAGTGCAAACCGAGAATGCTGAGGAAGGCGAAGTGAGTTGGTGGTACCACGTCGCACCCGTCGTAGCAGATACGAATGGTAAACCTTGGGTCCTTGACCCCGCGATCAATCCGAGAAATTCTTTAGAAGTTAAGGACTGGATCAAGACGATGGTCCCAGATTTAGCCGAAGCACGTTACGCACTCTGCGGTCCAGGTGCCTATGGCCCCGCTTCAATTTGTGAGAATTCAGAAGCCATTGGTTCAGACCGCCCTCTCAACGACATCGAATATTATTTGGAACGAGAATGGGATAACCTAAATCAACTACTTAGAAAACCTGAACTTGAGTTGGGTGAGTTTCCACCCTGGATTGTCAGCTAAATATTTTAATTTCCCGACGCCCAAGCTTTAACTGAAGCGATTTCGTCCTCTGACATCTTAAATTTTTCAGGGGCATCTTTGGGAGGCATACTTCCATTGAGCGCCGCCAGTATCGTCGCTTTATCAGGCGGCGTTTGAGGACCTTTCTTAGTTTCTAAATGGCAACCCATGCATTTCTGAGTAAAAAGTGCTGACCCCAATGACGCGTTTCCGCCAGCGCCGCCCTGTGATTGAGTGGCTGTCGCGGCATTTGGCCTACCAAGATAACAGGCGTCATTAGAAAGCCCTGATCGACCAGCCGGAGTCGATTCGGTTCGAGTCGCTGGAGCTGTTCCATCCCCAGCATGGTCGGGCGCAGTTTCAGCGTAAGTGATACCTGATAGGCCAACCAAAACAACTAAACCTAAAAATAATCGACTCATAGTACGACTCCCATACACGACAAAAAGGAAATGACCCCACCTGAGGCACAAACCTTCTGTGCTTAATCGGATTACGATGCAAAGTTGATGCCGCTGAATGCCTACCGATGGTAAACACCACCTACGATTCTCGAAGACGACAAGAATACGGATTAACGTTCTGATTTCGCGAAGACTACAGCAGACCCTAAAGCCGCAAATTGTCGTACCGACTGTCTAAGGAATAGCGATTTCTACTGGCAACAAGACTGGAAAGAAACACCGGTGCTTATCACAGGCCTGGTAAAGTAACTTGGTCTTGAGAACCCGCGGTGCTGCGGTGATTATGATTTTGGACAGGGTAACCGGAAGGCCAATTTGGAATTTGCCCTCGTACGTCTGAATCGTCTTTTTCGATGATAATAATTTAAACGCAACACCCTTGGGGTAGGAAGGCGTGCCCACTTCAACGCCCTCAGGCAAGATTCCCTCGATTTTGAGTTCGGTCGCGATCAAGTTTTTTTCACTAGCCGGATTAGCCTGGACATGAAAGCCATCTTCAATGACGAAACGGAGCGACACTTCCCCCGAATGACCGGCCTCAACGCCCGAAAATTCAATTTTCTCAAACCTGACTTTTTGGATCTTTCCTGAATCACTGCCAAAAGCAACGACAACCAGGAACAGAACCAAAAGGCTAATTGGCAAAAAGCTTTTGAAGTTCACCCTGAGCATACATATCCCGTACAATGTCACAACCACCGATAAATTTCCCACCGATGAAAATCTGAGGGATAGTCGGCCAATTCGTAAACTGTTTCACGCCTTCCCGTAGCGAAGCGTCAGCAAGAACATCTCGAGTTTCGTACACAACGCCCAATTTATCAAAAGTATCCATCACGGCCTTAGAAAAACCACATTGGGGCATCTGCCGAGAACCCTTCACATAAAGTAGGACTTTGTGCGCCCTCACATCTTCTGCAATCGTTTTTTGAACTTGGTCTTCCATTACTTTCCTCCCGCCTCAGTCGGCGTCATCGTCTTAAGTGACAGGGCATGGATTTCCCCGCCTATGAATGAACCCAAAACCTTGTACACCATCTGGTGCCGCTCCACGGACGATTTTCCCTCGAAAATATTCGAGATTACCGATAACTGAAAGTGGTCGTTGGTACCGGTCATATCCACGACCTGAGCCGTAGAATGCGGGATATCCTTCTCGACCATCTCTTTAATCGTCGCCACGGAAAACATGCACCAGTGATAGCGGGAAAAGAGCCGATTGGCAATGGGCACGAGCTTTGTTATGAGCAACGGTGTCATGCGAATCGTATCATTACTCTCAAGCGCAACCGAGATCGCCTGCGCGCTTGGTCTCGAAGACCAGCTGGTTGGGATCTCCCATGAATGTGATTACCCCCGTTCCATCACCCATTTGCCGAAGGTCTCCGAGGCAGAACTCGACCCCTCCCGGCCCAGCCAAGAGATAGACCGAGACGTCATCCGAATGGTCCGAGATGGTTTAAGCATCTACCGAGTCTTGACCGACGTGCTTGAGACGCTCAAGCCAGATCTGATTCTGACTCAAGACCAATGTGATGTCTGTGCCGTGACCCTAAAAGATGTGGAAAAAGCCGTCTGTCATCTAACTCACCAACCCACCGAAATCATCTCCCTTCGCCCCTATGTACTAGACGATCTTCCCAAAACCTTTCATCAGATTGGAAAGGCCACTGGAAAAGAGGCCCAAGCCGAGGCGCTTCATACTGAATTTTGGATCAGACTGAACCAGATTAATGCCCGAGCCGGCACCAAACTGAACTACCCTAAGGTGCTCCTACTCGAATGGCTCGACCCTCCTTATGTTGCAGGCGGTTGGATGCCTCAATTAGCGGTCCTCGCCGGAGGGGCCCCTCTGGTGGTCTCTGAACCTGAGAAATTTCAAAAGCTAGAATGGGATGAGGTTGAAAAAATCCCAGCGGATAAGATCTTAATCCTGCCATGTGGGTTTACGATGGAGCGAACCCTTCAGGATCTCGAGGACGATACCTTAAGTCGTCGGCTTAAGAGTCTTGCTGCCTATAAAACGGGGCAGATCTACATCTGCGATGGGAATCAGTTTTTCAATCGACCTGGGCCTCGGCTGACGGAGAGTTGTGAAATCATGGCGGCGATTTTTCACCCCGAGCAATTTCCGGAACTGGTCAAGAAGCACTCGATGACAAACTATATTTCTTGGAACTGATGCTCAAAAAGAGTTCGGTAAATACCCTGGGACCCCACCAAATGGTCATGCGATCCAACCTGCTCGATTCGCCCTTGATCCACCACGAATATTTTCTGAGCCTTTCGTACCGTCGACAAACGGTGGGCCACGACAAGACTGGTCCGACCAGTCATTAACCGATCTAATGCCTTCTGAACAATGCCCTCTGACTGGGTATCGAGACTTGAAGTGGCCTCATCCAAAATTAAGATCGGAGCATCCTTTAAAATCGCTCGTGCAATCGCCACACGCTGTTTCTCGCCTCCCGATAGGCACGCGCCTCGATCACCGATTTTAAAGTCCATCCTACCAGGAAGAGCCGCGATAAAATCCGTGCAATAGGCAGCCTCGGCGGCTGCCGCAATCTCATCGTCGGAGGCTCCCGGGCGCCCGTATCGTATATTCTCGTAAATCGAATCATGAAAAAGAAACGTGTCCTGAGTCACAACCGAGATCAGCTTCCTAAGGTCCTCTAACACAAACTGACGAATACCCACTCCATCAATGAAAATTTCTCCCCGAGAAAAATCGTATAATCTAGGAAGCAGATTCACAATGCTCGTCTTACCACTGCCACTAGGACCCACAAAGGCCACGCACTGTCCCCGAGCAACCTCGAAAGACACACCCTTCAGCGCCACCTTCGCCCCGTATTCGAGCGCGACATCCTGATAGACAATAGAATTTTCAAATGCCTGAATCCGACGATCTCCCGAAATCTGCCTTAGCGCTTCAGGCCGATCGAGCACCTCATAGACTCTCTCGGCCGCCGCCTCGGCCGCCTTAATCTTAAGATAACTATTGTTGAGTTTCTTGATGGGCATCTGAGCAAGCCCAATCGCAATAATGAATCCCACAAGCTCACCCGCCGTTAAGGCGCCCGAGGCGATCCGAGTGCCGCCGTACGCGATCACTCCTGCCATCAGCAGAGCCCCAACAAACTCAACCAGAGGAACCGCCATCTCTTGCACCCGAATCGACTTCCAAACGGTCGCCAAGTATCGAGCATGGATCTGCTCAAGCTTCCTAAGTAATGTCGGCTCCAAGGTAAAGATCTTGACCACTCGAGACCCCACCAAACTCTCCTGGCAGATGGACATTAAATCTGAAAACTGCTGCAGATTCCTCATCGAATATCGTTTCACCGAATTCCCAGATCTCGAGAATAACAAACCCACTAACGGTGCCACGAGCAGAGTGCAAAGCGTGAGCCGCCAATCGTAATAAAAAGCAACCCCCAATAAACCAAAGAAAGTAAACGGCTCCCTCAGTAGATCGCAGAGCGTGTCGATCCCTGAGGCAATTTTCTCAAGGTCATTTTGGGCACGGGCCATGAGCTCACCCGTTCTCTGCGAATCCACAAAAGACATCGGAAGATACAGGTAGCGCTCAAAAAGGCCAGAACGAAGCCGGATGATGATATTTTCCGCCATATACCGACGAACGGTTTGATGTAAATACTTGGCAATGCCACTCACAAAAAAGAGCAGAACAAGCATTCCCGGAACCCAACGAATCCAATCGTTGTCGACTCCGCGCTGCAGTTCATCCAAAATCTTCTGCGATAAACGGACCGATAGGGGCTGGATCGCTGAAATCACAAGGCCCAAAGCCACTACGATCGCCACACGACCACGGTAGGGCTTAAATTCGCGAAATAATTTGATTAGCACTAAATGTTTTTCAGAACGCATGCCTAGGCCCGAGCATAGCGGAGATCCCCCCTGACTCAAAGCTCAAAAACATTAACGGCGAGCTAATTCGGCACGAAAAAAAGCAGAGTTCTGTGCGAGCTCTTTCATGTACGACTCGACATCCTCGGCTGATGGCTTGAGAAGCTCGGAGTAACGAACGATATGGGGTTCAGGGACATACCTGAAGGTGAAATTCACTCGGCGAACCTCGAAATCCCTTAGAGGCATTTCGAATTGATGGCCGCCCCGCTTATCCACTCGCTGCACCCGGTGAAAGAACTTTTGCTTCCACCGCTCACCTGCAAACACTTGAAGCGATCGGTCGTCGAGCCACTGTTCAAAAACAACTCGATCCCGATGGCCAACCCGGCTTGTTGAAACAAACTGAAACATCGCTCGTTCACCTAACGATATCGATGCCACGGGCCCCGGCTCAAAATCCCGATGTTCACCCACTCGAGCACAATCGACTCGCCGCTCACCCTCGATACGAGCGCCGTAGAGGTTGATCAGGCAGGTATTAAGATTCCACGTCTTCGGGATCACTCGAGCCTCAAAACGACGCCTCACTAATCCCTCCACTCTTTGAACCAACCCGATCAAGACTGGGGGAAAAGGCTCCGCCTTAACACATCTGCCGTCAGTACCATGAGGTGGGCGATAATAATCCAAACAAGCAAACTGCCAATTACCAAGCCAGTACACAGGCCTTAGTAAATTTCTCGGAATCTCTCCACGAGGGGGTGGATGATTGGGGGCGTATCGGCTCTCCCAAATCGGATGAATCGTTCTAAGATAATCCAAGATGAGTAAGCGATCCTTGGGTGACACAAACCCGGTTTGATAAAGAAGGCCCTCAGGCAATTCTCGCTGGTCTTTGCGATTCACAGGCTGGTTTTTAGCATAACGAACTTAAGATACCAGGAAATTCATCCTACAAATACTGCTCGCCTCTTGGAAATCCGCCGAGCCACTCGGAGAAATTGAGTTTTGGAAAGACCACCACATCAACTAAATCACCACCCGATTTTACTTTAGATTTTCCTCGGAAGATGACCACTAAAAGTCTTTCTCCCGCGTCAATGGGTGCAGGGAAAACTTCCCCTACCTTCATCGGAGCGGACTTGGAGATAATTTCCGTAATCGTGGGTCCGGCAGACGGAGTTGGATCTGTTTTTGAAAGTTCGTCGCCACCGACTCTTAGGGATACTGACGCAAGACCCCTTTGGCTTAATGATTTTTTCCAACTCGACTTTGGGGATTGAAGTTCCTGGATTAAATCTCGCGCAGACTGAAAGGCAAGATGCTGGATTTTTTCATCTTTAAGAAAAATATCATAGTACAGGACTCGTTCGACTAGCGTCGGTAAGACGAAAACACGAAGGTAGGAGGCTTCATCACCCTTAAAAAGCCCCTTGATCGCGGCCAAGCGGTCAGGCATCAGGGTCTTTTGGTCAATCCGTTCCTTCTCAGCCTTTATTTGAGCGGGCGTCACGGGGTATCCAATCTTTTTTAGAATGGCCGCGTAGTGGTAGGCCTTGAGTAATTGCGAAAGTCCAAGCTCTCGCTCTTCTTTGGGATTCTGATATCGAATCAGGCGATTGCGAAACGCAATCTCTTTTTGAGTCAGCACTTCGTCGCCAATTTTGACAACAGCCTTCTCAGCGGTACAACCCCACAAGAAAGCAGCCGCAAAAAAACATCCAATCATTTTCATAAGCTTGAATCACATTTTTTTAGGCGATCGCCCTGATGGGCACCGCGGCGCTTGGCATCTTTTGGATCACTCCACTCTCAACTTTGTGGAACTCTACAATCTTCTCGGAGATAAAAATGGCTTCAATACGCGCCGTAATGCGTTGAACGGGCTCGGAGTGAATGCAGAGGGTGATGAAGAGATGATCCGGAGGCTCCGCAAAACACACATCGGTCACACGAAGCTCCGCAGAAATTCTTGCCTCGAGCCGTTTAAGCAGAACAGGCTTTACGGGTGATAGCGCAGTGCCCACTTGATACCTCAGGTACTGGATTTCTTTGAGTGCGTCCATCTGTTGGAAATAGCCCCTCACTCTTTTTTTCGACGCCTTATCGACTAATAAAGTCAGTAACGAGGTGACTGCAAGAAGGCACGCTCCCACCGATAAGGGAAGCCAAGAGGCAGCGGCGACGGCGGAATGATTCAGAATCACAGCACTTGATAGCGCCAACATTTCAATGGCAGCAAACGATAGGAGAATATAACGAAGGGCAACCCCACTTTGGATCAACCGATGATGCAGATGTCCTTTATCAGCCTGAAAAGGGGAACGAAGTGTCACGAGCCGAGTCACCATCACGGTGCAAGCGTCAGCGATCGGGATTAAAAAACATAGCCCGCTCAGAGCGAGTCGAGAGATTGGGTCAGCGGCTTGAAGTGGTAATGAAACATGAGCGACGGCAAGAAGATAACCAAAGAAATAACTCCCCACATTACCCATAAACCCTTTGCGACGAACCACGTTTATATAGAAAAACGGAATGATCGCACCAAGAGTAAGTTGCGTGAAGAAGCGGTAAGTATCAAAATGGGACCCGTTGGGGACAAGCAAGAGAAACCCAAGGGCACCGACCCATATCACCATGCCGGCCAAGCCATCGATGCCATCGATAAAATTGATCGCGTTGACTAATCCTAGAATAAAAAATGCGGCCCAGAAACTTCCCCACGCCCCATAGCGCTCTCCAAATGCTGCTGAAATATTAGGGTCGAAGATTACGACACAGCTCACGCAGGCCAACTGCAGAAACATTTTATCAAAGGGAGGCAGCGGCCGTCGGTCATCAAGATGACCCATGACACCCATCACACCCGCGGTAGCGACAACCCATCCGCTAATATTTTCGAATAAAGCCCCAACCAGAATGAGCGAGAAGACCATCAGAACGAGGCTGTAGCCCACGATAGGAATATGATCCTGAGCGACTCCGCGTGCTTTTGGCCAATCGATCAGTCCCCATTTCGGAGCCAAGCGAATATTCATGAGTAGAAGTGGAATGGATAAGCCCAATCCTAGGGCAATGTATGTGAGTGACTCCGTCATAGAGTAGATTACCGATGAAATGGGTATTCTTAGGTACCTAATCGGATGAAAACCAGGTAAACTTGAAAAGTACTTGATCGATATCTCATAGTCTTTCCCTACTATTTTCCATGGCATCCCCATCTGAAATTGTGCTTGGCATTACCTATGGCCACGGTGACTCGTCCGCGGCGCTTATCGTCAATCATCAACTCGTTGCGGCGGTTGAAGAAGAAAGGTTCACGCGAATCAAACATTGCGCGTCGTTCCCAACCCATGCCATTGCCTACTGTTTGAAGCACGCAAAAATTGAAGCCAAAGATATCGGCTACATCGCAGTAGGCCAGCAACCTTTGAATCAGCTTTGGTACCGCATGCAGCTGGGCCTTAGCCATCCTCAAATCCTTTCGCAGTATTTGATGCGCCGACCCAAACAACCAAAGCTTCATCAACTTCTGGCTGATTCTGGATTGGGCAACGCAACCGTCATTCGAGTCGAACACCATCTCGCGCACCTGATGAGCGCTCGATTTCTAAGCAACGCTGACTCGCAAGCTTTTATGTCATTTGATGGATTAGGAGACTTTGTTTCCGTTGCGATAGGACGGACACAGGGGAATCAAATTGAAGTTCTAGATCGGATTCGATTCCCACACTCCCTAGGCTTTTATTATACCGCAATGACGCAGTACTTGGGCTTCCCTCATTTCGGTGACGAGTTTAAAGTCATGGGCTTAGCGCCCTATGGCCAACCGAAGTATCTTGCTGCCATGCGTGAATGCATCCGAGAGACTGAACCCTTTGGCTTTAAACTTAACCTAGAAGCCTTCCCGATCCTCCGGCACCCTTTAAAGTTTCAAATCCGAAATGAACAGCCTGAAATGGCACCGTTTTATAACGCCAACTTTCTGACACAGATCATCGGAGTTGCACCGCGTAAGCAGAAAGACAATTTGGATCGCCAACACTGGGATCTCGCGCGCTCCATCCAACAACGATTCGAAGAAGTCGCCAACACCCTTCTTCACCAACTCCACCGTCGAGTGGAGACTAAAAATCTCGCGCTCTCAGGCGGCTGCTCTCATAACAGCGTCTGGGTTGGGAAGATTCCCGCCCTGACTCCTTTTAAGAATGTCGTCTTAGCTCCCGCGAGTCACGATGCCGGCATTGCCGTCGGCGCCGCAATCTACGCGGCTAACCGCCCCATAGAAGCTGAAAATGGAAACTGGGCGCTTCTCGGCCCAGATGAAAATGATTACGATCTGGGAATCCTTCATGAGAGTCTCGAATCGCGCCAAGCTCCTTCTCGGACACAACTTCTTCAAACGATTGCCGAGTCACTAGCCAATGGCCAAATTGTCGGCCTCTTTCATGGAAGGATGGAATTTGGCCCTCGAGCCCTTGGCAGTCGAAGTATCTTATGCGATCCCCGCGCAAGCGACGCAAAAGACAAACTCAACGCCCGAGTCAAGCACCGAGAAGCCTTCCGCCCCTTCGCGGCAAGTGTCTTGAGTCAATATCAACGAGATTGGTTTCAGCAGAGTTTCGAGTCGCCGTACATGGAAGCCGTCTTTGATGTTAAAAATTCCATGAAACATCGCATCCCCGCAGTCGTTCATACCGACGGTACTTGCCGAATTCAATCCGTCACCAAAGCACTCCAACCTTTCTACTATGATTTAATCGAAGCCTTTCGTAAGAAGACATCCATCCCCATGCTCCTAAACACTTCGTTCAATGATTGCGAACCCATCGTCTGCACCCCTCAGGACGCCATCCGCTGTTTTCAAAACTGCGAGATGGACCTACTCGTCATTGGCAATCACCTCATCACTCGTGCTAACGCCCTTAAAAAGTCCGCGTAGTCGATCCGTCCTACGTATTTTCAGGATGCCTTGTATGTCGATTTGCTCAACGAAAAATTATACCAATCCATTTTGGCTGACATTGGAATGTTCTCTAAAATGCTACGAGGCCTGAAGGCAGGAAGATAACCAAAGTTATTTTAAAATTTTTGATGATTGGAATTATTGGGCCCCTACCGAATCGGACTCAAGAGAAGTTGATTTCCTACTTTGGAAAAAGAATCGATGTGTTGCCATTGAAGTTAAAGCCGGCCCCCGCTACCGTCCCGATTTTGCAAAGGGACTTAAAGCCTTTCGAGACGGCTGGAAGAAAAATGGCCCCATTCGATCTCTCGTGGTCTACTTGGGAGAGGAGCAATTAACGACAGACGATGGCATTGAAATACTGCCCATTGCTAACTTTCTGAACCTCCTCGAAAGCAAAAAACTCTTCCCCTAAAGGTACGGCCTTACTTCCGACTCCTTTAGGACGCTTTTTTGGTTAATAGGCTTGCGAGGTAAAGACGGTGCTTGAGGCATTTTGGATCGCGCTCCCCCAGCACATCGTATAGTTATCAAAGCGATCCGCTTCGCAGGCAGTTTGGATGGCTTGGACATCTGAATTGCTGAAGTCCATTGTCACTTCGGCATCGGGAGTCGCCGAACAGCTATAGCCCGAAGTGTCGACCGTTGGCGCGCTAATGCTTGTAAAGAAAGAATCCGCGGTAAAATCGTAGCCACTCACTTCAGAGTATAAAGCATTACTGGTATCCGTAGTGTAGTGAGTCGAATTAAAAACCGCAGATCCCGCATAATTATGGCTTCCACTGCCGCTTCGCTGGTCTTTACCGGTATAACCGGCTTCGGTAAATCGCAGGTTATCAAATGACGAGCCCGTAAAACCCGAGATCGAGTAATTTCGATTCACTCCCCAAACCGATGAGAAATATCGTTTCGCATAGATTAGGTCTGTCGCTGTGATAGTGACATCGCCCTTAAAAATATTGCCACCAGATTGGTAGTAGGTCGAGGTTGCGGAACGAGATTTACTTTTATCAAAAATAATATTTCCACTTCCATCGACGGTCAAATAGGCGGTCACTGAACTGGATTTCGATGCGCCTCCTTCCGAGCCAACATCTGTCGTGGTAAACGTTCCGGTGCTTTTATTGACCGTCAAGATTTCATAACCTCCCGTCGTACCGGAACTACAGAAGTAGAGAGTCGTTTTATAGTTGTCGCCACCTGCTTCATCAGAGCCGTGGATTTTAATGAAAACATCTTGATCGCTTTCCCCTGGCATATTTCTAACAGCAACCTTAACTAAGCGATTCGACGCTCCCTGCTGAAAGAGAGTGCTCGCCGTGCTTCCGGTAATTGTGACCCCTGAACTGCTGCTGGCATTCGCTTCATATAGCATTGACTTGTTGCGCTTTGGAGAATACGGCCAAAGGATTCACCCACCGATTGGGCCATAAAACATCCACCATGTCCGGCCGGACCGCCGTTGACTGAACCCCAGAACTGGTTGGCCTGGGAACTCGTCGCGGTGCCAGCTGTGTTAATCGCAGCCACTAACCCGTTCCAAAAATACGTATCAACGTTGGTAGTGTCCAACTCTTTGAGTTTAGGAGGAGTGCCGCTGACCTGAAGCGCAATATTCATCCCTGGCATGGGGTTTTTTAAGACACCATATGAAACACTCGATCCGCTTGATGAACCCAGCATCTGACTTGCGCTAGGCAACTGATCAAGCCCTGATAGACTTGATCCCAGACTTGGACTTGATGACGACGACCCGCAGCCCTGAATCACAGCGACAAAAGCGGCAATCCCTACGAAACTGCCAATAATCTTAATTTGATTACGCATTCTGACTCCCATTCCGTTGAATCACCGCCACCCACGCCCATGAGTATAAGTAGCAACTGTGAAGCAATCATGATGGAACAATGTT
>Ga0209824_10001771_pt1 | contig 11732 bp, 10 predicted proteins | sample VDWuncwatermetaG_FD_184124 | JGI IMG/M metagenome (GOLD analysis project Ga0209824, IMG submission 184124) | Wastewater microbial communities from Netherlands to study Microbial Dark Matter (Phase II) - VDW unchlorinated drinking water (SPAdes)... ...
TCATATATAGTTATGAATAAAATAAAATTTAAAAATGATCAACGATTCGGAAAAAATGTTGTGAAAATAGAATTTTTAGCCTACTTTTGAACAATTTTGTAAATTAATTTACAATTATGTCATATTGAAAAAATAAGGTAGATATGGTATACTTAATGAAGACACCCTTTACATCTTTTTGATGTAAAGGGTTGTCTTAATTAACCCTTTACATTTTTAGAGTCAAACTTCCGTAAAATGTCAAGGGTCAAATTCAGCCTGAGACTTATGTTCGCTTTAGCTCCATAAGTCTCGGCTTCATTTGATAGGGCATTTTATTTTTGAGGTGACACAGTGACTCAAAAAGATTGCAGATATCTTATCATGCTCCTTTTTTCTCTTCTCCTCATGCTGGAAGGAACTCGGGGGGCCGCGGCAAGGGAATCCATCATCGGGAGTGACCACTTTGTCAAAATTTCGGAAAAGATTAAACCTTCTGTTGTCAATATCGTCATGACCCGGCCGAGCGAACCTCCCAAAGCGAGGTTACGTCTCCTTTCAGACCGGTTCTTTGGCCGGAAAAAAATAGATGACATTGAGGACTTTTTCAGTTATGTCCTCTTTCGGGAATATCCTCAGAGGGATTTTACGGAAAAGATGGCCGGCTCGGGGGTCGTCATCCGGTCGGACGGACTCATCCTCACCAATGACCACGTGGTTACGGACAAGGGAACTCTTGAGGTGATCCTTTCGGACGGCCGCACCTTCCCTGCCAAAATTATCGGAAAAGATTATCTCATCGATCTCGCAGTGATCAAAATAGATGCCGATGGGCTACCGGTCGTCCGCTTTGGCGATTCGGAAAGCCTCCGCGTTGGGGAATGGGTCCTTGCCATCGGAAATTCCCTCGGCCTTCGGTACACCGTCTCCGCAGGCATTGTCAGTGCGATGGATCGAAATCTTATTGAGGAAAGCGGACGCCCTTACTGGAATATGATCCAGACCGATGCCCCGATCAACCTCGGAAATAGCGGCGGCCCCCTCGTGAACATGAAAGGCGAGGTGGTGGGAATCAACGCCTCCATTATTCCGAAAGGTCAGAGCATCGGTTTTGCGGTTCCCATCAATGAAGCAAAGGGGATCTTGTCTGATTTGATCACTCAAGGAGAGGTCAAACGGGGTTGGTTGGGAGTGATCTTTCGGTTGCAACAAGGGGGGGAACATTCCTTTATTGTGGATCGCATCGTCTCGGGCGGGCCTGCAGATAAAGCAGGGCTCCTTCCGGGAGATAAAATCGTCGCTGTGGACGGCATGGTATTGGACGGGCAAAAAGAAATTCACGATGAAATCATGAAAATGGAAATCGGGTCAAAGATGAAATTCTTGGTGGAACGGGGTCGGAAGACGGAAACGGTAGCAATTGTCGTTGAGCCATTGCCGGTTCTGGAATTTAAAAACAGGAGAACCTATCCTTCTGGATTTGAAGGGTTTATCCTCAGACTTCCGACCAGGACCCGCTGGTTTTTGATCGTCGTAGCGGTCCTTTTCATGATTCTTCTCCTTGACGTCAAACGGGACATGGATCGGCGAGTGGGAAGAATCCCACGCCCGAGAGAAAATGAAAGGAGACAGGGAAATCGCCGGGTCGTGAAGATTCCGTTCAAAGAGGTCCGGGTCACCGCCCAAAGGCGCAAAGCCGATCGGCGAGACTCCGAGCGGCGGCAAAAACGCCACTGGTTTTCTTAAGTACTCCCCTTCCCGCCACTCTGAAGAATCCTCGAAAGATATCCCCCGGTCAGCGCGTCAATATTTGCGGTAAGTTCCTGGAGCCGTAGTTCCTTCTCAAGGGTATCCTTCAGGAGCTGTGGAGGCTCCAGAGAAAGAGTGATTTGAAGCCGACGTCGTTCAAAATAAAGACGCGTGACCTCATCGAGCAGATCATCTCTAAGTTGGACCATGAGCCGTGATCGTACATCAATAGACGTTTGATCGTCATTCCAAATTAAGTTTCCAAAGTCCCAACTTGCTTTAATATCCCAATCAAATCCCCGCTCATCGGGGCCCACGATGAAGAAATCGGGATTGGTGGTCCCGCCTGTATCAACCGCAATATTTCTATCAATAGCGACGCCGATCCCGGTCGATAGGGTTGGAAAATAGGCTTTGTGCTCAGCCGCCTTTCGCCACGCGATGATTTTCTCGGGATGGACTTCTGCATAGCGGATCGCCGCTTCCTGAATTTCTTCTATCGATGGCTCTTCATTAAAGCGAGAGAGGATCTTTCTCGCTTCCTTTTTCCAGACCTCTGTTTGGAATGTCTCTTCCCTCATTTTGAAAATGCCCTTTGAAGTCGTGGCCCAAAGCGACAAGGCTTCGGGATTACCGCTCACATAGGTCACTCTCCCTTCCGTCAACCCTGACGACGCTTCTTTCCAACTCTTTTCCTTCTCTGAAAAGACAAAAAGCCCTTTTTCCGTCGCCGCATAAAGGAGATCTTGATAAAGAAAAAAGTGATTGATCTCAGAATTTCCAAGCCCTACCTGAGTGAGTCTCAACCAATTCTTCCCCCCATCCTCCGATTGGTATACGCCGTTTTTCGTCCCCAATAAAACCTTGTTTTCTTTGAGGGTGATTGCCGTTACCCTTTCGGACGACGTAAACATTTCATCGGTGTCCTCCCTTTCTATCCCATTGTCTGTATTGGAAGCATCTCCTACTTCAACACTGGTTACAAAAATCCTCTCCCACGTTTTACCAAGATCTCTAGAACGGAAGACCCCCATCGGCAGGGCCCCATAAAGGATCCCCTCGCGTGGATCCATTGCCAAGAAGTCCACTTCAGCGTTCGATAATTCCGCCCCTCCCCGTTCCCAATGCTTTCCTCCATCGCTACTTTGGAAAAGACCCTCTTCTGTTCCTATAAAAAGAGAGCCTTTCCCATCCGCTTTCTCTGCGACGAGAGAAAGGACTTTTCTTCCTTTATCCCCCACCCCACTGAACCGTTTTTCCCAACTTTCTCCGAGATTGGAGGAGTGATAAAGACCATTATCCGTTGCTGCCCAGATTTCTTCGGTAGGAGTGACCTGAATTTGATGAACCGTCTTGAGTGTCCCATGAATCGACAGGACATTTTTCCAACTTTTTCCTCCGTCCAAAGTCCTGTAAACTGATTTCGACGTTCCCACATAGACATGATTTCCGTCGTGGGATTCTACCGCGACGGTCCGGAAGTCGCTTTCCGGAATTCCATGCGTCATCTCTTCCCATACTTCTTCTCCAAAGACGACATTTGAGGAAACCAAGGTGAGAAGGAGGACAGCCGCAAAGGGTCTCCATTTGATTCGAACAAGACCCAAAAGACCCAATCCAAACAAGACAAAAGCCGTCGGCTCCGGAACGGTTTCCTGATCAGGGTGAGGAAGGCGTTCTTCGCCATCCACGGTGGTATCTGGAGAAAAATGAAAGCCATTCACCGACGTATGTTTTACAAACGGGCCAAAAGCATCCGGAAAACGGCTTAAAGAAACGTCTTGTCCTCCTTCAGGGCCATAGGTGAAGGAATCAATGAGCGCCGCCGTTGCGTCCCGAAGGTAAACGGTGTCGCCGGAGTTATTCAGACTGAGTGATCCTGTGGAGCTTGTGTCAAAATTTTCGAAGCCGACGGGATTTCCCCCTCCGAAGACGACAAAGAAGCTCTCCGCCGGGATGAAAGAGGCGGGTGAAAAGAGATGTCGTACGAACAGCGCATCTGAAAGAGTCCATCCCGTAATCGAAATGGTTTCAGAGTCGGTATTGACCAGTTCCACAAACTCGTCACCAGAAGCACTTCGCACGCCATCCCTGTTAGCATCTCCCAAAATCCCGCTGGGCGGGTCCGCGAGGATTTCGTTGATGAAAACCGACCCTTCGGCCATTGGTAAGAATAGAACCCCAGCACACAACGTTCCCATAAAGAAACCCGTAATGCCTTTCATCGTGTCTTACCTCCTTTTTTCGACGAGGGCTCCGGAAACAGGGGTCAAATAAAAACGGAGCCCTATTTGGCTCCGTTTGAAATAGATTATCGAAAAATTACTATGTCTTACTCGCTATGATTCTCCAGTGTTTTTAGACGATGTTCAAGATCCGGAATAATCATACTGAATTGCCGATCTAGAGAGTCAAAACATTGTTCCAATTTGTCAAAATGATGTACTTTTCAAACTCCAGCGTTTTGCTCAAGACGGTCAGCCCGCCGGCTACTGTCCAAAATTGCCTCTTTTACAATATCTAATTCCCTTTCAATACTACTTACCATCGCATCTATCGAACCAGCTCTGCTTTTTACTATTTGAACTTCCATTTCAATCTTTGAAAGCGCAACTTCCTGATGCTTTAGCTTTCGATCAATTGAGTTATATTGCTCTGCCACCGTATTAAATTGCGATCGCTGTTCTTCCATCAAGATGCGAATCTCGCGACTGGAGTCCTTAGTTTGCGAAGCCTGTTTTTTGGATTGTTTTGGCATTTTTCTCCTCCAGCACTTTTAGTATTCGATAATTACTTTCTTTCTAACGCCTTTATCCTATTTTCGTGATCGATCACTACTGAACCCACCTGTTGCTGAAGCTGGTTCAATTGATTTTCAATACGGTCAAAACGGTAGTCATGCTGTTCTAACTTTTGCTCAATTTTAACGAATCTTTGGTCATGTTCGTTCAGCTTTGTAATAATTGAGGTGTATTGCTCGCCGATTGTTTTGACATCGGATCGAACCCCTTCCAACAGAACTCTTGTCTCCCGTTCTGAATCAAATGATTCTGCCATCTTCTCCTTCCTGTAAGCCCCAAATTACTCTTTGACTCCTTTTCTGTCAAGCAAAATAATCCGCCAAAATTTGGCTTCAAATAAAAAAGGAGCCGTTTTTGGCTCCATCGAGAGGAGTATAATGAATCCGATTTTTCTTGTCAAGAGAAATTTTTTAGGAAAGGGCTAAAAGAGGACGGAGATTTGGAGGCCTGACTCGATCGTATGGTTCGCCGGCTCAACGCCGCTTCCGATGAGGACACCCGTAAAGGTGACGGGTGCCGTGTTCGATTCATCAATATCCCAGTAGCGGACAAACGGTTCGATTGAAATGGAGGTTGTCTTTCCGAGGTTTCGTCTCACATAAAGAGAGCCGCGAGCACCGTATCCACTATCCTGGACATTTTTGACAGTATTAAACGAAGCATTCACATCCTCAAGATGACTGTCTACCCATCCCCTCCAGAAGAAATCGAATTCTCCTGCGATACCCCACGACCAACCCCTCCCTAAATCATCGTTGATCTCAAACCCGATGGGACTATATAAATACCGGACGTCCCGCTCGTAGGCATTCGCCGATTCAAGATCATCCAACCAGTAACGGTAGCCGAGACCGAGGAAAGGAATAATCGAAGTGCGTCCCGCGATAAACTCGTATCCAAAATTCATGCGGCCGTCAAAGAACCAATCGGTCCCTTCGTCCGTATGAGGAGTGCCGTTTGAAAGAAAACCGTCATAATCCACTCTCCCAATGGCATAATGAATCTCTCCCTTTGCCACAACCGGATATTTTTCAACCTGTTCGATGATTGCCGCACGGGCCCCATAGAGGATCCCTTTCCATTTCACCGAAAGAGAAGGTTCCTCATAAAAGAACCAATGGGCCTCAGGGGCGATTTCGAAATGGAAATTTTTCAGACTCGGAAAAAATTCCACTGGCCGGTGCTGCTCCCGCTTCGGAAACGGTTCCCATATTTCCCGGGGGCCGATTTCCTTGACTGCATCTGCGAAACTTGAACGGGTGGGACAAAAGAAAATGGAAAGAGAAATGAGGAGGATAAGGAGGAAAACAAACCCAAAACGATTTGTCATACTTTCAAATTATCACACGGAAGCAAACAGAGCAAGGGATCCGAGAATTTAGTAGTGTGTCCCCGGAATTACCCGCTGGAATTCTTCACAGGAAAATTTGTCAATCAAAAATAGGCGCTGTCCCCTTTTGTTCTTTTGTTCGTCTTTGTTTTCTTGTTTACCCTTTTGTTTTACTGGCATTCAGGCCGCCTGTTTATTATGCCAGTTGTCCAATGATCTCGGACTATGAGCAAAATACTAAGTGTTAGAAATAAAAATCCAAGGATAGATGCTATAAAGAAAGTCTTTGGTTTATATACCATGATGACACTGTATCTACCTTTTTCTAAAGATACCCCTTTAAAAAGACCCTGTACACGAAGGATCATTCTTTCTTTACCATTTACATATGCCTGCCAACCTGGATAAAAAGTGTCCGTTAATACCAGTACTCCATTCTTTTCTAACTTTACATCTAAAATTATCTTACTGGGTAGATATTCCAATATTGAAGCCCAGGAATTATTTTCAAAAGTTTGAGAAGGGCTATTCAATTTTTTTTCTTCTTCTAGAATTACAGTTTCTCTTGGATTAATATTGTTAAGCATTTCTTGAGCTTTCTCCCAGTTTTCAGTATATAAAATATTATGGACAACGTAGGCTCTCGGCAAACAATAAGGGTTTTCATACACTTTCACTTCATCATTGTAAATTAAAGGCAGATTTAAATTTATATCCTTTGGTGTTACTATGAACTTTACACTTAAAATTGAGTAAAATTTTAAATTATTAACTAAGTCATTATAGATCTGGGTTCGATTATTATCTAAAGGTATGCCGGTAAACCATAATTTTGTTGCCTCCCATGAATAATAACCGGTTCCTAAAAGAAAAGACTCAACAAAGTGTTGGTACCATGTAATAGAGATAGAACTTATATATCTAACATCATTAAGAGAAAAACTACTGGCAAAATTTGGAAAAAGTATACTTTCAGTGTTCATGACTCTATAATGGCCAAGGTTATTTTTGAGAAATTTAATAAAGGGTCTCTCGGGAAAAGGATTTTTTCTTTTTGGAAAGCCATAAGGAGAAAGTAAATTCAGTAGAATAATAGAAATAAAAGAAAAGGCTACCATAATCAATGCAGCTCTTTTTTTATTCTTAATTATTAAAATCGAAGCAGTAATAATCATAAATAAAGGTAAAATACAAAACATGTTACTTAGGTAGCTGAAACCCTTAGGAATATAGAACCAAACTTCTCCTATAACTAAAATTATAATACTTAAAGAAAACAGTTTTTTGTCCCTAAAGAAAATAATAAAAGAGAAAATAAAAATAATCAGAAGAAATGATATCGCTGTTCCCAAGAGAGCTGAAGAAATGTAGAAGTTTTTTAATAACGCTGGTAGTTCATCCCATTTTTGGATTAATTTAGAACGCCAAAAAAACAAAATTATGCTTATAAAAATGATTGTCAGTATTATGCTGGGGGGGTTTTTATTTTTAACACTACTACTTATTACTTCGAATCCTATAGCACCTGCTATCGATAAACAAAAAACCCAGACACATCCAGCCCAGCGGGGTGACCAAGACTGATTAAATAAAGGTAAATAACCTAACAGTTTAAAAGGAAGAACTCCAAAATTTTTAAGGATTATGCTAATACCTAAAACAAAAAAGAAGATAATAAATTTTCTATTTTTATTTTTAAAAAATAGGCCCAAAATTGAAAGATACAGGCAGGATATAGGTATATATCCTCCTAAACAATCCCAAACTCCATTTGTAGGGTTAATTCTAAAAAAAGTGGGTACTTGAAAAAATGTAGGTACAAATAAAGATATAGCTGCCTTAAAAGAAGTAGGACTTACAATGCCCATATGTACAGCGCTTTTAGGCATAAATGGATGAGCATTATAAGAATTTTTTACAAATTCAATAAAAGGAAGTATTATTGGTAACGACATTCCAGTTCCTAAAAATATTACAGCTATAAACCTTAAATAATTTTTTAGGGACGCCTTTACTCTAAAAATATAATAAAGAAATCCTAAAAGGCAAACATATGAAGCAGTTTCAGGCTGTCCAGAAGATAAGACTAAAAATAGACTTATAGAAGAAATACCAATCTCTCTAAAATTTTTAAATTTATAGATTCTTTCTAAAGAGTAAATAAATATAGGTATTGTCATAGCTACATTTGTAAATTGTTCCAAATTAATGAACCATGTAAAACTTCCTGAAAACATATAAAATATACCACCTAAAAATGAGGATACAAAAGAAAGACCAAACAATCTTAAAAAAAGAAAGGTAAAAAAACCAGCAATTAAAAGCCTTCCCAAGATAAAATAATCCCATAACCACCAAGGGGATATATTTTCTAATACTTGATAGGGGAATAAAGCTCTAGTTGAATATTGAGCTAATAAAGGCATACCACAACCCTGATAAGGATTCCATAAAGGAATCATTCCTTTTAGATACATTTTTCCTATTAACCTATTTATAGGAACCTCATAGAAAGAAGGAGTCCCTAGATCTATATTAAAAGTATTGACAGGTTCTATTCCTTCATATCCAGGAGGATTGAATTGTTTAGGATAGTATAAAGAAGGTATTAATGATCTTCCAAGAAAGACAACTTGAGGATAAATGAGACATATAAGAGAAAAATAAAGTAGAGTGACTTTTATTCTTTCGTTAGACAAATGATATATTTTCATTCTTTTTTGTTTTATCATTTAAAATTATACCAAAAAAGAAAACCTCTGTAAATGTCTCAGGTGACCTTCCCTGAATTCTGGACCACCTGACGCTAAAGGTAGTCCTCTTGGGTATGGAAGATTTCAGACCGAGCGTTACCGCGGTTCATCACATGGTAGAGGAGAGAAAGATCTAATTGGTGGGTGCGTGCGGTGGAGGGCATGTTATTTAGTTATAATCGGCTGAGTTAAAATAGGTAACATAAAGCGTCTACTTTTCTTCTTTGAGAATGTCTATTCCTTACTCGGCCTTGTTTGTGTACCCCTCCTCTAACAATTTCTTCATAACCTTCTCACCGAGTACTTTTCCCCACTCCTGTCCTTTGATATAAGATTCTCGAAAAATTTGTGGCTGCACGCTAATGAGTTTTTTCCCAACGGGGCTCTCGTAAAACTGGAGCAATTCTTTTATCTCTTGATGGGTTAAATACTTGTTATAGATAGGAATGATCATATCGGTCAGATCGCTCGCCTTGACACTGTTCATAAAATCATTCCAGAACTTTTCTGGAACCTTTAGCTCCATAGCTTTATAGGATTCGACCACTTGTTTCATTGCTACTATCCCTTGTTGTCCAGCACCGGTTACTTCCAAAAGTTTCCGAATATCTTGTACTTTTGTAACTTCATCATTTGAAGCACTCTGCTCTCCTGATGCTGGCATACCGATAAGACAAACAATACAAACACTGATCAGACACAATAGATTTCTTCTCAACATCTCCTCCTTGGTTGAAAATCAGCATACTGCATCGAGCATCGACATCGTGCATCTACGGGGTCAAGTCTTGCATTCACACAATTATTTCATTACAAGACGTGACCCTATTTTTCCGCTAATACTTTCTTAAGTTGTTCTGCCTTTATGGTTTCTTCTGGCCACCATTGGTCAGATGGAAATTCTTCATAGTGTCTTTTGCAAAACTCAAAACCTTCACGCGTTAAATGGTAGTAACCTTCGGGCGTTTCACCGATCAAACCTTCGCCAATTAGCTTGCCTCCTAATTCACGAAATTTAAGATATTCGGGAGAATTCGGAAATATTAAAAAAGTGAATAATGTGGAGAGATCGGGAAATTTGTTTACTTGTTTTGTCCATAGAGTATTTAAAATTTTATATTCCATTGGATGTCTAGGCTGAGTTCCCTTTTTAATTGGGGGAGAAATTTCTCCAGCTGAAGCTAGTTTGTAATCAAAATAGGGCTTGCTGCCCCATATTATTGCAGCGAGGTTTTGCAAAAATTCAGTTTCAGTTACTGCCGTACCGATTATAAATATGCTTGCAAAGTACGTCCACACGTTGTCAGAAAAAAGTGTAAGTGCACCAATAAGCATAATAGCAAATAGACGAACGGATAAAACCCGGATTGAGTGGCGGAAAGAGCAAAAAAATGCTACTATTGCACAGATTAACAATATTCCAGCCATAGTCTGTGTAACTGATAATGTCAGAAGTGTTTTCAAATAATTCCCCGTGTGAATTCCGGGGACACTGGAATTCACGGAATTCACCGCTTAGAACTTTCAGAAAGGTCAATGATTTGTGTCCCGGGAGGAGGAGTAAAATGAAATTTTGAGTCCCCGATAGGAACGTTGATCTTCACGCTTGATATTTCCTCAATTGTCCTAGGTGTACCATCTTTATTATAAAATTCAATTTGGCGCGGTATACCATCTTTTAAACTCACAGCAGCTTTTATCAATGTACCTGAATCTTTCTGCTCTAATTGGAAAATATTACACTCACTTCCGTCGTAGATTGCACGTCCTTGGTAAACAAGGTGATGTGGATCTAGATTTAGCCCAAATGGTTCAAAGGAATTAGTGTTAAGACTTGCAACTTCTTTAAAAGCAAACTTTCGTGAAGGGCTGTATGACCACTTAATTTTCCCATTGTGCAAAATAAGTTCTTCTTGTCCTACTATTCCTGAAAGGTTTATTTCTATCCTCATTTTATCAGGATCTTTATAAAGTATTTGCCCTTGAGAAATCGATTTTACGCCAGCCTTAAAATTTTGAAAAACAAAATTTGCTTCATAAGTCTTCATTCCCTTTACTGCTTGCTCAACTTGCATCCATTCAGGTGGAATTGTAACTTTGGAGGGCGCTGTCGATTTTTTACATGACACTGAGACTAGAATCAATAAACAGACCGAGACGCATGTCATTGCTTTAAAAATCTTGCCTTGCATAATTTGTTATCTTTCGTTTCTCGGTCGTCTAAATTCAGGAATCTTAGGACCATTAAATGGATTGGTTCCTTTTATACCTATAGTTTCAATATGTGCATCGCTACTGTAAATAGACGGTTGACTTGCAGGCCAGTAGTCAATCAGTTCACCTGTAAACTCATCCGTAAGTATTCTTATATTAACCTCTGCACCAAAAGGAATCTTTGAAGAGACCTGATCCGCAACGTACATTTTTGCCTTTAAAAGATTGATTTCTTTCTCAACACCCACAACTTTATTGATGATGTCGAAACCTTTGCCTAATGTGTTGGCTCCTTCTTCGTCAAAACTTCTCGCCAACAACATTCTTTCATTCGTCCCTTTCGACAAGCTTCCTGAGAGAGGTTTATATTCGACTTCCAATGAATCAAACTTCTCACGGATTTGCTGACGCTCAAGGGTAGGGTCTGTTTGAGGAGTAGAAACGCCTGAACCGAGGAAATTCAACGTTCCCCCAATCACAGCACTTGTTCCAAAATTCGCAATGAAACTTCCGAGCATCTGGCTTGCGGTGTTCCCGAGACCAAAGTTTCTAAGGCTACGGATGATACTTCGGGTTAATTGTCTCCCCTCTCCTGTCTGAAGGGCAACTGAACCAAGTTCGGCGCTCGCTACTGCTGCGGCAAGTTGACCTCCTTGTAGCCCTGCAAGTCCTCCTCCCGCCCAAGCAGAGATGGCGGCAGCACCGATTTGAAGAATCTTCGCTGCTGTTCCCTTGATCTCAAAAGCCTGAATGACGAAATTGGTGGCTGCACTGATAAACGCACTGATAATCAGTGCTGCAAATAAAGCTGCGAAGAAGTGCCCGCTCGGATCAACAAAGACAACCGGATTATTCCCTGCATAGGAATATCGGTTAAAGGTCTGGGGGTTGGAAGGGTTTTGGACG
>Ga0209824_10001776_pt1 | contig 11716 bp, 8 predicted proteins | sample VDWuncwatermetaG_FD_184124 | JGI IMG/M metagenome (GOLD analysis project Ga0209824, IMG submission 184124) | Wastewater microbial communities from Netherlands to study Microbial Dark Matter (Phase II) - VDW unchlorinated drinking water (SPAdes)... ...
TAACCTTACCACGGGGATTGCAGATGCCAACCTGGACCATGCCCCCCTTGTGGCCCTCACTGGCCAGGCAGACCGAAGGAAGACCCACAAGGAATCCAAACAGATTATAGACGTAGTCAGCCACCTGAGGCCCATTACTAAATGGAATGCCCAGATAGAGGGGGGCGAACTCATCCCCGAGATGGTAAGAAAGGCCTTTAAGCTGGCCCAGGTGGAAAAGCCAGGGGCCTGTCATCTGGAACTGCCCTCCGACGTAGCAGAAGAGGAGGTTGAGAACCAGAGGCCCCTCCCGGTCCAGGAGATAACCTATCCTCGCCCCGACGAGGGGGCCATCAAAGAGGCCGCAAGGCTGATAAACGAGGCCAGATATCCTGTCATCCTTGCCGGTAACGGGGTAATAAGAGGCGGGGCTACCAAGTACCTGAGGGAATTTGTAAGACACTCCCAGATACCCGTTGCCCATACGTTTATGGCCATGGGTTGCGTACCTGCCGAGGATGAACTGTGTCTACTATCCGTTGGACTTCAGCAGCACGATTACGCCAACTGTGGTTTTGATAGGGCCGACCTGGTTATTGGCGTGGGTTACGACCTTGCTGACTATGGGCCTGAGGCGTGGAACCCAAGAGGGGATAAAAAGATAGTCAACATAGACTTCGTGTCCAGCGAGGTGGACTTCCACTACTGCCCCAGTGTAGAGCTCATAGGGAATATCGGGGAAAGCCTCCGCCTCCTTAAAGACCTGGTGAAGAGGAAGACCATTACCCCTACAAAGAACCTCAGGAGTTACATCCTTCGGGAGGTGAAGGAATACTCTACGGACGAGAGCTTCCCTATTAAACCTCAAAGGGTGATTCAGGACGTAAGGAAGGTCCTGGGCAGGGAGGACATACTGGTAAGTGACGTAGGTGCCCACATGATATGGGTGGCCAGAAACTATATGGCACAGGAGCCATTGACCGTACTCATCTCCTTCGGTTTCGCCGCAATGGGTTTTGGTCTGCCGGCCGCTATCGCCGCAAAACTTATACACCCCGACAAAAAGGTGGTGGCCGTCGTGGGGGACGGTGGCTTTTTGATGACCAGTATGGAGTTAGAGACGGCCCGCCGCCTGGGGACCTCTTTTCCTGTCATCATATTCAGGGACGATAGCTATGGGCTAATCAGGTGGAAGCAGATGGCCCGGTTCGGCGTAGAATTTGGCTCCACCTTTAAGAACCCTGATTTCGTCCAGTACGCCAGGGCCTTTGGGATGGAGGGCTACAGGGTGGAGAGGCCGGGCGAGCTCCTGCCCATACTGCAAAAGGCCCTCAAAGAGGACATCCCATGTCTCATAGACGTCCCCATAGACTTTGAGGAGAATCTAAGGCTTTCCGAGAAACTTGGCCACCTCATCTGCCCGACGTAACTGTAGGGGCGTATTGTTCGCCACAGGCGAATCTGCCTCAGGCACGATAATACGCCCCTACGGCTTGCATAATATTAGCTATTTTTGTCTTGATTTAGCTTACGTGTTTGGTTATTTTGTGTGCGTTTGGGAGGACACATGCGTAATAAAGTCGTAAGCGCCCTGATTGCCGTAGTAGTCAGCCTCCTATGCACCCAGGCGATAGCTCAGGTGGAGTTGGACGAAAGGAAGCTGGATTTAGAGGGCAAGAAGAAAGACCGCTACCTTGAGGCGGGGATGCACGAGTATGGGATAAGCGGTAGTTACGGTATGGGCGACGAAAGTGAGCACATCACGGACTTTCAGCTACTCCCTAAATGGGGGCTCATCATCGCCGACTTTGATAAGGTCAAGGGGGCATTAGAGTTTGAGGTAGAACCCATGTTCGGTATGTTCCTCACCCCTAGCCGGGCCGTGGAGGCTGGTGTAAACGTCCTCTTCACCTACAATTTTGAGACTGGTACAAAGTTTATCCCCTTCTTTTCGGCAGGGGCAGGCTTTTTGTACACCAACTTAAACGTAAGAGAACTGGGGTCAAAATTTAACGGGAGTCCCCAGGGAGGGCCAGGGATCAAATATATGCTAAATGACAGGACCGCCTTCAGCCTCCAGACACGCATACACCACATCTCTAATGCAGGCACAGCCAGCCCCAATAGAGGTGTAGATAGCTTTATGTTTCTAATAGGTATGGATTTCTACCGTTAGCAGATAGTAAGCAGTAACTTCCCCCCGATTGACACAACTTACAGAATCTGTTAAGTTTGCTGCATTAAGATGTCTCCCCCAGTACGTTAGCTGTGGCCTGACGAGAATCGTAGCTTAGATATACTTTAAAGACAGGAGCTTCCGGTGGGGAATCACAAACGGCACTACCCCTGGCAACAAGGATGCAGATACCATTCCTTTAGCCAATATCTCAAGGAGCGTTTCCCTTTTAAGGTACACAAGATAGCCCTACATGCAGGCTTCACCTGCCCCAACAGGGATGGCTACAAGGGGACAGGTGGTTGTACTTATTGTGCCAATGAGAGTTTCAGCCCCAACGCCAGGGGTACACTACAACCCGTCGGGGAACAGGTAAGGAAGGGAAAGCAATACCTGAAGAGGCGTTACGGTGCAGAAAAATTTATCGTATACTTCCAGGCCTTCAGCAATACCTATGCAGATATTGAGACGCTGACGTCTAGATACAATGAGGCCCTGGAGGACAAAGACGTCATAGGGCTTTCCATAGGCACACGGCCAGACTGCGTACCCGATGAGGTGCTTTCCCTCCTTGACAGTTACAAGGACGACTACCACCTGTGGGTAGAATATGGCCTCCAGAGCATCCACGACCGCACCCTTAAACGTGTTAACCGTTGCCATACCTACAAAGATTTTGAAGAGGCAGTCCGTCGGACCAAGGCCCTGGGTATAAACGTCTGTGCCCACGTCATCCTTGGTCTGCCCGGAGAGGATTGGGCAGACATGATGGCCACGGCTGAGGCCCTTTCTAAACTGGGTATAGATGGCGTAAAGCTACACCACCTCTACGTCGCCCGTTCAACCCCTATGGCGGAGGAATACTCTAGAGGACTAGTAAAGACCATGGGGGTGGAGGAGTACGTTACCCTGGCGGCTGACTTCCTGGAGAGGATCCCATCTGAGACTACCGTTCAGAGGCTGGTAGGGGACACCGAAGGAGAAGCCCTCATCTCCCCTATCTGGTCCCTTGCCAAAGCAGAGGTACTCCAGGCCATTACAGGCGAACTCCGCCGCAGAGATTCTTATCAAGGGAAGAAATGCAGTCACGGCTCTGTCCCTCCCTCTCCTGAAAACCGCCTCTCCCTGACGCATAATTTGGCATAATAGATAGGTCCCCTCTTGCATCTCACAAATTAAAGAAACGTACAACAAATTTTTGTATTAGCTATAGACATAGGTAACACTATTGAATTTAGGAAAAGACTGTAATTTTTCGAGGGGCGTAAGCCCCTTGAGGCCCATGTGGGGCCTGTGGTTGTTGAAGAACTCATCGTACAGATTCGCTTCGCTCACTACAAGCTTTTTACGCTCTTTAACAAGATGGTCAAAGTCCCAGTTCTTTTGCAAGCGATAGAACTCTTCCCCATCGGTCCTGTAAGACCTCTCTACCTTACCATTTTGTTCCGGGCAAGTCCGCCTTAGGCGGACACAACATCTTATCCAAAGTGTCACCCATGTCTATAGTATCCACACACTCCTCCCCCTTTTTCCTTGACAAGCCCTCTGTCGCTGAATATAATTTGTGAAATTTTCACAGGGATGGGGGGGGTGAATAATTGGTCTTTCCCTTACAGGGATAAGGAGGTTGATGGATGGTCCACTACACCTGTGACATGTGTGGCAAGCAGATACATACTGACGAGGACGTTAGGTATGTCGTAAAAATAGAGATACACGCCGCAGGGCAGCCCGAAGAAGATGAGGAAGAAGACTTTGAGGATATGATGGATGAACTAGAAGAATACGACCCGAAGGATATTGAAGACGAAGAAGTAGAGTACGATTCCATCCGTTTTGACTTGTGTTCTAAGTGCCATAAGATATATATCCAGGACCCACTGTTTATAAAAAGCCACAGGAGCAGGTTTTTTAATAATTAATGGACTTATCCTACCCCTTTACGCCCTAGGCAAATCCGTTCGCCTCAGGCGGATAACCCTGATTAACCTATAGAACTGCTATTGGTTTTCAGTTTTAGGTCTTCAGACAGTCGTCCACTGGCAACCGGCAACTGACCACTGGCGCTGGTCACTAACTTTGAGGGCACACACGGAGATGACGCTGGCAGAAAGGATTATTGCGGCACATTCTGGACAGAGTGAGGTGCACCCAGGACAATTTGTCTACGCAGACGTAGACTTTTGTCTTGGGAACGACATCACTGCCCCCATAGCAATAAAAGAATTTGAAGAAGCAGGGATGGAGAAGGTCTTTGACCGTAGCAGGATTGCCCTCGTCCCGGACCACTTTACCCCCAGTAAAGACATAGCCTCAGCCCAGCAGGTAAAGACCCTCAGGGACTTCGCCAGAAAGCACCAGCTAGAATACTTCTTTGAGATAGGTTCCATGGGTGTGGAACATGCTTTATTGCCAGAGCTGGGACTTGTGCTCCCTGGGGACCTTGTGATAGGGGCAGACTCTCACACCTGTACTTATGGGGCCCTGGGGGCCTTTGCCGTGGGTGTGGGTAGTACCGACCTGGCGGCCTGTTTTGCCACCGGGAAGGTATGGTTAAAGGTACCTGAAACTATTAAATTCTTATTCAATGGCAGGCTTCCTAAATGGAGTTCGGGTAAGGACCTTATCCTATTTGTAATTGGAGATATAGGGGTGGATGGGGCATTGTATAAGGTTATGGAATTCACCGGTCCAGCCATCTCCGCCCTGCCAATAGATGACCGCTTCGCCATCTGTAACATGGCAGTGGAGGCAGGTGCAAAGGCAGGGATAATACCCCCGGACAAGATTACAGAGAAGTATGTAAAGGGTAGGGCTAAAAGAGGTTATATAATGTATTCCAGTAATGGTACCGCCTCATACTGCCAGACAAAAGAATACGACGCCAGCAAGATAACCCCACAGGTAGCCCTTCCGAATTTACCCTCCAACGTCCAACCTGTGGAGGCACTCGCACGGATAGACATAGACCAGGTTGTGATTGGCTCTTGCACCAATGGGAGGATAACAGACCTCAGGGTAGCGGCAGGCCTCCTCAAAGGGAAAAAGGTACACCCCTACGTCAGGCTCATTGTAATCCCTGCCACACAGGCCATCTATCTGGAGGCCATTAAAGAAGGACTGATAGAGACGTTCTTAAAAGCGGGGGCCAGCGTCTCCACCCCAACTTGCGGACCTTGTCTAGGCGGACACATGGGTATCCTTGCAGAGGGCGAGAGGTGCCTGGCCACCACCAACAGGAATTTTCCCGGCAGGATGGGACACCCCAAGAGTGAGGTCTACCTCTCAAGCCCTGCCGTAGCCGCAGCCTCTGCCATCACTGGCAGGATTACCCACCCGGCAGAGATTGCATAAGGCGAGGAGTGGGAGATGCTTGTTTTCAGTTATCAGTCGTCGGTTAATCACCGAAGACTGGCAACAGACAACTGATTATTAGAGGATGGGTATGAAGGAAAGAAAATTCATTGGCATAGATATCGGCTCTATCAGTCTTAAGGCAGTAGTCGTCGACGAGAATAAACAGGTCTTAGAAAGCCATTACATAAGGACCCACGGTCAACCTGTAGATACAAGCATAAGGGTCCTAACAGACCTCTTTAGCCGGCACCCCAGGGGAGAGGTCGTGGGCATGGCGGCTACAGGCTCAGGAGGAAAACTCCTGGCAGAGGTACTGGGGATTACCTTCGTAAATGAGGTGGTGGCTCAGAGTAGGGCCACCGCCACCTTCCACCCTGAGGTCAGGACCGTTATAGAGATTGGGGGACAAGACTCCAAGTTCATGCTGCTTGAACCCGACGCAAGGACCGGGGACGTAAGGGTGGCAGAGTTCTCTATGAATACTATGTGTGCCGCCGGTACGGGTTCCTTCCTGGACCAACAGGCCTCCCGTCTGGGTATCTCCATAGAGGAGGAGTTTGCGGAGCTGGCCCTCAGGTCTAAGAACCCACCGAGGATTGCCGGCCGCTGTAGTGTCTTCGCCAAGTCAGATATGATACACCTCCAGCAGGAGGCTACCCCACTGCATGACATCCTGGCAGGTCTGTGCTACGCCATGGCCAGGAATTTTAAGAGCACCATCGCCAAGGGGAAGGAGTTCAAGAAGCCCATAGCCTTCCAGGGTGGAGTGGCCGCCAACAAGGCTATGATAAAGGCCTTCCAGGACGTCCTGGAGCTTGGCCCCGGGGAGCTAGTGGTACCGCAGTATTTTGCCGTAATGGGGGCCATCGGTGCCGTCCTTACCATTATGGGTAAGGTCAATGGCACCCCCTATCGTGGGGTAGAGGCACTGCAGGCCCACATGAAAAACCGCAATACCGAAGCAGCTACTATGGAAGGGCTTGTGGGGGATAATTATCATATCAATATCCACTGTAAACCCATAAAGGCCAACGGCAGGATAGAGGCCTACGTAGGTGTAGACGTGGGTTCCATCAGCACCAATGTAATAGTAATAGATAAGGACATGAACGTACTGGCCCGCAGATACCTCATGACGGCCGGAAGGCCGCTAGAGGCCGTTACCAAGGGGCTTTTTGAGGTGGGACTGGAGGTAGGCGACGCAGTAGAGGTGAAGGGAGTGGGTACTACTGGCTCCGGCCGTTACCTCACGGGGGATTACATAGGTGCAGACATCACCAAGAACGAGATTACTGCCCATGCTACCGCCGCAATATGTACAGACCCGGAGGTAGATACCATCTTTGAGATTGGTGGACAGGACTCAAAATACGTCAGCATAGAGAACGGTGCAGTGGTGGATTTTACCATGAACAAGGTGTGCGCCGCCGGTACTGGCTCTTTCCTGGAGGAACAATCTGAGAGACTGGACATAAGCATAAAAGAAGAGTTCGGGAAGATGGCCCTGGGTTCTTGCGGCCCTTGCAGTATGGGGGAGAGGTGCACGGTATTTATGGAATCCGACCTGGTACACCACCAGCAAAAAGGGGTAGCCAAGGATGACCTGGTAGCTGGCCTGAGCTATTCCATAGTACTCAACTACCTCAACAGGGTAGTGGAGGGACGAAAGGTAGGGAACAGGATATTCTTCCAGGGGGGTGTGGCCTACAACCGCGGGGTTAAGGCGGCCTTTGAAAAGGTATTGGGGAAAAGGATAACAGTACCACCCCATCATGACTGTATGGGGGCCATAGGCGCCGCTGTAATTGCCCTCAGGGAACACACGTGGGAAAAATCCGCCTTCAAGGGCTTTGACCTCCGCAACCGCCGCTGTAACATAGGCTCTTTTGTCTGCCGGGATTGCTCTAACATCTGTACGGTAAAGAAGGTAGAGATAACGGGGGAAGCCCCTCTTTATTACAGTGATAGATGTGGTAAATATGAGGACTCAAAAAAACGCAACCTGGGGAGCCACCTCCCCAGGCTGTTCAGGGAAAGGACACAGTTCCTGTATACAGCCTATCCTAAGGATAAGCCGGATGCGCCCAATGGCCTCAAGATAGGTATGCCTCAGGCCAATATGTTCTTTGAGCTCTTGCCTATGTGGAAGGCCTTCTTCACGGAGCTGGGCTATGAGGTGATAAACTCAGACAAGACTAATCCGGAGCTTATTAAAGGGGGCGTGGAGAATATTGCGGCCGAGACCTGCTTCCCCATAAAGGTGGCCCATGGGCACGTCTTCAACCTGCTCAATAAAAAGATAGATTACCTGTTTATCCCCAGCGTGGTTAATCTGCCAAACGTCAGCCCCAAGCTGGTACACTCCTACCTCTGCCCCTACGTCCAGGGGTTACCATACATGGTCCGTGCAGCCATGAAGTTAGACCGGCGGCACTTTAAGGTCTTACAGCCCGTGTTCCACCTGGAGTGGGGGGAGGAGCACCTCAGGAACGTCTTCCGTCAGTTGGCCAGGGAACTGGGTAAGGGTGGAGATGCCGTGGAAAGGGCCATTGATGCCGCCCTTACGGCACAAAATAGATTTTACCACCTCCTGGAAAAGAAGGGGAAGGAGATACTGGAAGGGCTTAAGGAGGATGACATCGCCCTGGTCATCCTGGGAAGGCCCTACAATAGTTGTGATAGTGGGGTAAACCTCAACCTCCCCGAGAAGCTCAGGGAGCGCGGGGTGCTGGCCATCCCTATGGATATGCTGCCCATGGACATGGTGTCGGCGGCGGAGGATTATCCACACATGTATTGGCGCTCGGGGCAGAAGATTATAGCTACGACCAGAGTCATAGCCAATGACAAGAGGTTATATCCCCTGTACATCACCAACTTTGGCTGCGGGCCGGACGCCTTTATCCATAAGTATTACATGAAGGAGTTGAGAGGCAAGCCTCAGCTTACCATAGAGATTGACGAACACAGCGCAGACGTTGGTGCCGTAACCAGGTGTGAGGCCTTTTTGGATAGCCTCAGGAACGTCAGGAAGGGAGAGAGACCCACCCATGTACCCCCTGTGGCTGCCCCAATGAACATCACCAGGAAGAAAAGGGTCTTCATCCCTTACATGGACGACCATGGTTTCTTGCTGGCCGCTGCCATGAGGGCCTGTGGGGTGGACGCTGAGGGCCTGCCAATGCCGGATAAGGAGAGCCTGGACATAGGCAGACGCTACACGTCTGGAAAGGAATGTTACCCTGCCATCCTTACCACCGGGGACATAGTCAAGAAGGTCACCAGCAAGGACTTCAATCCAAAGAATAGCGCCTTCTTCATGGCTACCGCCTATGGCCCCTGCCGTTTCGGTCAATACAATAAGTTCCACCGCATGGTACTTGATGACCTGGGGTTCAAAGAAGTACCGATGGTGTGTCTTGACCAGGACAAGAGCTACCAGCAAGACATAGCCACGTTAGGTATGGCCTTTAAGCAACTGGCGTGGCAGGGGATTCTCCTGGTTGACTATATGCAGAGACTCCTCAGACAGACCCGCCCTTATGAGGTCAATCCAGGGGAATCAGATGCCGTTTACAGGTACTACGTGGATATGGCAATACAATGGATAGAGAAGGGGAAAGACCTCCTCAGGGTGGCCCAGAAGTCCAGAGACCGCTTCCTCCAGATAAAGGTGGATAGGAGTGTACCCAGGCCTTTAATAGGGATTATAGGCGAGGTATACGTCAGGATGAACCAGTACGCTAATACCTTTATTGTCAAGAGGATAGAAAAGCTGGGCGGGGAGGCAGTGATGCCACCCCTGGAGGAGTGGGTTAATTACATAGGTTATTGCCGTATGGAGGATTGCCTCAGGGAGCGCAACTGGAAGGGCTACCTGAAGGAGTTTATTACGGACATTATACAGCGATACCAGGCCTTCAGGCGCGCAAGGCCATTCAAGGGGACCATACGACACTTCTATAGAGAGGCCCCCTCCGCCACCGTAGTCAAAAAAGGCTCCAGATATATACACCCGAGCTTCCGAGGGGAGGGCATCCTGAGCATGGGCAGGGCGGTGGAATACGCCGAGGAACACGCGGATGGGGTTATAAACCTGGTACCATTCCACTGCATGCCTGGAACGGTAGTTAACGCCCTCCTGGAGAAGTTCCAGAGGGATTATGACGGGATACCCGTCCTGAAGATGGCCTTTGACGGACAAGAAGAGACCAACGAACAGACCCGCCTTGAGGCCTTCATGCACCAGACCCACCAGAGGATGCAGGCACGACTAAGGGAGCATTAGAAACTAGGGAGTAGGGAATAGGGAATAACGAGATTTTATGTTGCTACCCCTATTCCCTGGTTATATGATGAGTAGATCCTGGAAATTTGGGGATAACATAAGTACAGACCACATCATAGCAGGGAAATACCTCGTTACCTCAGACCCCAAGGCTCTGGCCATCCACTGCCTTGAGGACACACGCCCGGAATTCCCAAAGAAGGTAAAGGCTGGAGATTTAGTGGTTGCCGGGGAAAATTTTGGCTGTGGCTCCTCCAGGGAGCATGCCCCCATAGCACTAAAAGGTTGTGGCATAAAGGGCATCATCGCCTCCAGCTTTGCCAGGATATTCTTTAGGAACGCCATAAATATAGGCCTTCCAATATTTGAGAGCAGGGAGGCCGCAGGGGATATCCAGGAAGGGGATGAGGTAGAGATAGACATGGGGGCAAGCAAGATTATAAACCGCACAAGGGGAAAGAACTACGGCTTTGAACCCTTTCCTAAAGAAATATTAGAGATTATAGAGGCTGGAGGATTGATGCAGTTTGTGAAGAAAAGGATGGGGAAATAAATAACTACAGGCAAGGTCTGGGCTTGACTAACTTAAAAAAGTTTGAGCTAGGGGGTGACTTGACCTAATCCCTCTTTTTTTGCAAAAGAGGCCAGTTCAGCTTCAACCCTACCCAACAGCTTAGAAGTTTCGTAAGTCCTGTCGTCTAATCTTTTAATGTCAGCTTTCAAATCTGCTTCTAGCTTTTTCATATCGTCTTTCAAACTCACTTCGACCCTATTAATATCTACTTTCAAATCAGCAATATCGGCCTTTAGTTCGGCCCTCACTTCCAAAACTTTTCTTTCAAGTGCATCAACTTTTTCCTCAATTGCACCTAGCTTTCTGGAAATGGCGTAAGTAGCCCCCACTGCCACCGTTACTATAGTAAAGATAAGGGCTATTGTATCCATTGTCACCATAATTAAGCACCTCAGATTATTGATTTTAACCCCAGTAATAAAAAAGTCAAAACAAATAATTGAAAATTGTAATGGCAAAGTTCGCTCCGCCTCAGGCGGACGAATCTGCCTTTGGCACGACCTGATTTAATTTTGTAGTCAGGAATACCTGGCAAGCTCAGCTAATACATTAGGAGGATTGATGCAGTTTGTGAAGAAGAGGATGGGGAAATAAAAGTAAGAAGAGAGTTGCGGCGAATGGTATGCCTCCTGTAAGGAGACCCCCTTCTTACACGTCCGAGACGCTCCCAACCCTCTTCTTACAATTCGGTGATTAAGACGTACCCTGTTACTTCTTCCTGTCTTACCCGCTCCTGGCCCCGTACCAATAAGGTACGGGGCTGGCAATCCGTAAATGTGCCTATTTGTGGTTACTGTGGAGGCAGATATACCTCCGACACATTATTAGACGAACTCTAAGGCCTTCTGGACATACCCATTACATGATTTTGGGTGTGCTTTCACCCAGAGACCTTGATAAGGAAGCATCCACGAGGTGCCTCCTTATCCGGTTCAAGGCTTCACCCCCTCGCTTCACTCAAGGCAAGCTTTAGAGGGCTCAAGCCCGAAGGGGCACTATTTACGGACGACTGCCAAGGAGCGGGTTTTAATAGAGAACTCTGCAAGATGCCGTCCTGAAACGCCAGAGGCAGATTTGCCTCTGGCAAAAATTTCTGCTACGGTACGAGATTCTTTGCCTGGAACTACACTAACTATCTGCCTGGTTCTTGCAGAGGTCTCACCCAATAAGTCTACCACCGTTTTTGAAAAAGGCAAATCGGACGCAAAAATTCTTTTTACCCCTTTAGAAGAGAAGTACTTATGGGGGTGGTAAGTACGGGCGACCCGGCCCTGTACCAATCAGGTACAGGGTTTTGTTCCGCACCTTGTCCTGCACCCTTGTGGTGCAGGGCGGGTCGCCC
>Ga0209824_10001777_pt1 | contig 11715 bp, 9 predicted proteins | sample VDWuncwatermetaG_FD_184124 | JGI IMG/M metagenome (GOLD analysis project Ga0209824, IMG submission 184124) | Wastewater microbial communities from Netherlands to study Microbial Dark Matter (Phase II) - VDW unchlorinated drinking water (SPAdes)... ...
CAACCATACCTTGGATCACCCGCTTTTGACAGAGATTAAATCCGAAGAAGAATTAAGAAAGCAGATATTCGATTCTAAAAAAATACTAGAAGAAAAATTGGGCCGCCAGGTTGATACGTTTTGTTATCCCTCGGGCAGGTTTAATAACAGAATAAAACAGTTAGTTATTGAGGCGGGATATAAAACAGCCGTAGCTACTAATCCCGGGAAGAAAATTGCTGATGATGATATATTCGCTTTAAAGAGGTTACGGATTTCCGCAAACAGCAATAATTTATTTGTTTTTTGGGTAGAAACGAGCGGTTATTATAACTTTGCCAGGGAGTACCTCCATCATAAAAAATGAAAGACGCAAACAAAAGGATTTTGATTTTTAATGTTAATTGGCTGGGAGATGTACTATTCTCAACAGCAACCATCCGAAATATCCGTAGAAATTATCCGAATAGCTTTATTGCCTGTGCTATACCCAGCCGTTGCTATCCTATTTTAAAAGGGGATCCCCATTTAGATGAAATTATCATCTTTGATGAAAAAGAGCGCCATAGGGGAGTCTTAGCCAAATTAAAATTTGCGCAATTACTCAAGTCTAAGAGATTCGATATGGCATTTTTACTGCACCGCTCATTTACCCGGGCCCTTATCTGCCGGTTAGCCAATATCCCAGAGAGGATTGGTTATTCTACAAGAAAGCGTAATTTCCTTTTAACCAAAAAGATTGCTGCCCCTGTCAAAGATGCGCTGCATCGTATAGATTATTATCTCAATATCATTGAAAAGGCAGGGCTTCGGGTAGAAGATAGGTACCCGGAGTTTTTTATTAGCGAAGAGGATTTTAAAACCATTGATGATTTTTTAAATAGAGAAGGGATAAAGAAAAATGATTTTTTGGTGGCTATAAATACAGGCGGTAACTGGTTTCCTAAGCGCTGGCCTCGGGAATATTGGGCTGTATTGGCTGATAAATTAATCAGTGAATTCGGCGCAAAGGTTATTATTACCGGAAATTATAGCGATATGCCCAATGCCCAGGAAATTAAAGGCCTGATGAGCGAGAAGCCCATTATAGCCAGCGGCGCCTTTAATCTTAAGCAGTTGGGAGCATTATGCAGGAGATTAGATTTATTTATCACCGCAGATACCGGGCCTTTGCATATTGCCAATGCCGCAGGAGCAAAAAGAATCATTGCTTTATTCGGGCCAACCTCTTCAAAAATAACCGGCCCGTATCCCCAAAAGAATATAATTATTTTGTCAAAAGATGTGGGTTGTAAGACTCCCTGTTATACGGTTAATTGTAAAGACAACCGTTGTATGAAAGCAATAACTGTAGAAGATGTAATAGGACAAATAAGGTTACTATCAGTTAATAAGCCTAAGTAAAATGACAGTTTGTTAATAACAGTTACTAGCAGTTGCTAAAAACGTAACTGTTATTAACCAACAAGTTGTTTTAATTCTTGTATTATTAACCGATATTAACTGATATTAACTGGATTAGTCATAAAATGATGGTTGATAAAATTCTCTTTATTACTCTTAGCAACATCGGTGATGTTATTCTGACCTTGCCTGTTTTAGACACTTTACGGGATAATTTTCCGCAAAGCAAGATTACGGTTCTAACAGGGCCTCGGCCAAGAGAGATATTCCAGGACAATGCCCGTATAAACAAAGTTATTGTGTATGATAAACATTCCAGATTAAAAGAAAAGATAAAATTATTCAAGGAGCTTCGCGAAGAAAATTATGATATGGTTATTGACTTACGTAATAGCTTTTTTGGCCTATTTCTTTCCGGCCGATACAACATTTTTCCCTTCTTATCCATCTCTAAGAATATAAAACATATGAGGGACAGGCACTTGTATAGGTTGCGTAGGATTACGAAAGGTTGCGTAACGTTACGTGAAGTTAGAGAAAACAGAGCTTTAAATACAAATTCTTCTGATGAAGAATTTATTAATCAAGTTTTAATCCAAAATGGTATTAAAAAAGAAGATAAAATTGTAGTAATCTCTGCTGGAGCAAGGAGTCATATCAAGAGATGGGGGAAAGAGAGGTTTTTAGAATTAACATCATTGCTTACAAAAGATTTTGGAGCAAAGGTAATTTTAGTAGGAGACAAGGGTGATGCGCATATAAATAAATATATAATTGAGAATTTACCCCCACACCAATTGGTCTATAGCAAAGCTGATTTTCCCAATTGGTGTGGGGGTTTACAGTATCCCATAGTAGATTTAACTGCAAAGACGACCCTTAGACAACTTGCCAGTTTGTTAAAAAAGGCGGGGCTTTTGATTACTAATGACAGCGCGGTTTTGCATCTGGGTAGTTATTTTAATACGCCTATTGTAGCCGTGTTCGGGCCTACAGATGAAACAAGGTACGGGCCTTGGTCAGAAACTTCTCTGGTAGTTAAGAAAGATATTTTCTGCCGGCCCTGCGCAAAAGCGCAGTGTAAATTTGGAACTTTAGAGTGTATGCAGCTTATAAAGGTAGAGGATGTCTTACGAAGAGTAAGAGGGATATTAGTCGCCGGTCGCCGGTCGCCGGTCGCCGGTCAGAGGGAAGATTTTAAAAGGATACTTATAGTGCGCACAGACAGAATTGGAGACGTGGTCTTGTCCACCCCTGTAATAAAGGCAATAAGAGACGCATACCCGAATGCATATATTGCTATGATGGTTTCGCCTTATGCTAAGGATATAGTAGAAGGGAATCCTTATTTGGACGGGGTAATAATTTATGATAAGGATAGCAAACATAAAAGTTGGCATAGAACTATTAAGTTTGCGCATAACTTAAAGAAAAAAAGATTTGATTTGGCAATTATCCTTCATCCGACAAACCGCGTGCATCTGGTAACATTTCTTGCCGGGATACATAAAAGGGTGGGCTATGACCGTAAATTAGGATTTTTGCTTACGGACAGGATTAAGCATATCAAACAATTGGGCGAAAAACATGAATTAGAATACAATCTGGATTTAATCAGGTATTTGGGCATTGAACCAGAAGAGAAAAATACATTTATGCCTATAAGGCCAATATCGGAGAAACAGGTTGAGGAGTTATTGCAACAAAAAGGCATAATAGAATCCGATAAAATATTAGCCATTCATCCCGGAGCAAGTTGCCCTTCTAAAATCTGGCCAAATGACAGGTTTGCTGAGGTGGCGGATAGGCTAATTGACAGATATGGATTTAAAGTCTTATTTGTTGCTGCGGCAGCAGATTTAGCATTAGCGCAACGGGTAGTTAAGCAAATGCATCATCCTGCGTTGAACCTGACAGGGAAGATTTCAGTTAGCCAATTGGCAAGCGTGCTTAAGAGGTGCCAGTTATTTATTTCCAATGATTCAGGCCCGGTGCATATTGCTTCCGCTATAGGCATACCGGTCATTTCTATATTCGGCAGGAACCAAAAAGGCTTAAGCCCTCAAAGATGGGGGCCATTGGGAGTTAAAGATAAAATTTTGCATAAAGAAGTCGGCTGTATTGAGTGCCTGGCGCATAATTGCGAAAAAGAATTCGCCTGCCTTAAGGCAATAACAGTTGATGACGTTTTAAATGCGGCTGATTCATTGTTGGAAAAAATAGAAGAAAAATAAAGGGAAACGGTCCATAGTTTCTTGGGATTATTCTGAAGTGGAAAGAAATAAGAGGTCAAAATGAATTCATTTAAACGAGAAAATGTAGAATTGCCTTTAAGCGCGGTCTGGCTCATGAACTCGATCGCCGAATATAAAGGCAAGCAGGAACTCTACGCGAAGCAGTCGCCACAGATTTTAAAGACGCTCCTTGAAACGGCACTTATCGAGAGCGCGGAGTCATCAAACCGCATTGAAGGGGTAACAGTAGATCACGCCCGTTTAAAACCGCTTGTTATCGGCCATAGCAAACCGCGCGACCGTTCAGAGGAAGAAGTTGTCGGTTACCGCAAGGCGCTTGATTTGATCCATACAAAACATAAGAGTCTTCAAATAACACCGGAAACGATTAAAGAATTGCACCGTTTATGCCGGGGTGAGTCGTGGGATGCGGGTAAATGGAAAGAAAAAGATAACGATATTATTCGAAAACACCCTGATGGCCGCGTTGAGGTTATTTTTAAGCCGGTAAGCGCCACTAAAACACCGGAAATGATAAAGCAGGCTTGCCTTAATTATGAGCATAGCGTTTCACAGCTTAAGTATCCTGATCTTTACGCGGTGGCTTGTCTTGTGCTGGATTTCTTAAGCATTCATCCATTCCGTGACGGCAACGGCAGGGTGTCACGGCTTTTGACGCTTCTGGCGCTCTATCAGCATGGTTTTATGGTTGGGAAATACATCAGTCTTGAGCGTATTGTTGAGCAATCAAAAGAAACGTATTATGAAACACTGAATAAGAGTTCGCAGAAATGGCACGAAGCCAAGCATGATGTGATTCCGTGGTTCAATTATTTTCTCGGGACGGTGCTTGCGGCTTATAAAGAGTTTGAGGAACGGGCTGCAAATATAAAACCGACGCGAGGAGCAAAAACGGCACTAGTAATAAAAGCGATTGACAGCCAGCAAGGTGAGTTTTCTATATCAGATATTGAACGCGCCTGTCCCGTCGTTAGCCGGGTGATGATCAAGAAAGTACTTCTTCAAATGCAAAAAGATAAAAAGATCAAATGTCTGGGGAAGGGGCAATCGGCTAAATGGAAGCGAATAGTATACTAATTCTGTGAATGGTATATTGAATGGTATATTGATGTAATTGCTTCAGGCGGTGTTATCAATAGGGCGTTGCAAAAATAAAGGGAAACGGTCCATAGTTTCTGTATAAAGGTACAGTTTTTGATATGGTAGATCAGGCGGTTGATTTCGTGATGTCAAAACTAAATCGTTTTGTCGGTACTCGTAAACTTGGCCCGCAAGCGCCGGTTGAATACGATATTCCGAAGGAAGTAGTTACGGAAGGGATTGTCAACGCCGTGGCTCACCGCGATTATACAAGCAATGCCAGCGTCGAAGTCATGCTTTTCGCGGATCGCCTTGAGATATGGAATCCCGGAACATTGCCGCCATCGCTGACAATCGAGAGCTTGTCAAAGCCTCATTCGTCTCAACCCGGAAATCCGCTGATTGCCGAACCGCTTTTCCTGACGAAGTACATCGAAAAGGCCGGAACCGGGACGGTCGATATTTTTGATAACTGTCGGAAAGCTGGTTTGAGGTTGCCCGCGTTTCGCTTAGAAAACGGTTTTTTTATTTTAACAGTATGGCGTAAAAAGACCGGTCAGTTAAAGCCAGTCATAGGGGCCGAGTCAGGGGCCGAGTCAGGGGCCGAGCCGGTTATAATTGCATTAAGGGATAAGCCGCTTTCTATGTCTGAGATATCTGTGAAAATTGGCAGGAAACAAGTTACAGGGGCTCTTAAACGTTTGGTTCAAGATCTTTTGTCCGAAAGACTTGTTGAACGAACCATTCCAGATAAACCCAATAGTCGTCTACAGAAATACCATTTGACTAAGAAAGGCGCGGAGTATTTAAAGAAGCAAGGCAAGAAATAAGATAGGTACAGCTTTTGCGATGGCGCATAACGTGGCGCAAATGCGAATGTCACGAAAGCCTTAGAAATATCACGAAAGATGTCACGAATAATAACGGACATTATTTCGGACATTTATCGGACATATATAGACAGATGCGCAATTTGCGCGATTACTGCGTGATTAGATAAATCCGCCATAAATGAGCCAAATAAGCCAAAGGGGCAGTAAAGGGGTAAAAGGGGCAATTGGCTTATAATGGGCTCAAGTGGCAGTTTTTCAGGCTGTACTTTTAGGGTGCGAAAGTAACGCTAGACTTATTTTCGCATCACAAAAATACAATATTTAAGGGCAGAGAAGAGAAGAATGACGAAGGAATCTAAAGCTACAGGCATCAAGAATTGGCCGGAGGATGACAGGCCGAGGGAGAAGTTGCTCAAGAAGGGCGCGGGAGCTCTGAGTAATTCCGAGCTTCTGGCTATTCTTCTTCGCACCGGCACTAACGGGACCAGCGCCATTGATCTCGCGCGAAAGGTTTTGAAGAAATTTGGCACGTTCCGGAACATGGTGCATACGGATTCGCGAGATTGGAAAGAGTTTAAAGGTTTAGGTGGCGCTAAGATAGCCCACATTCAGGCCGCGCTTGAAATCGGACGGCGCTATCGGCAGGACGATGTGTTCACCGGGAAGCAGAAGATTGCCTCTGCCAAGGATATTGTGGACATCGTCATGCCCCAGCTTCGCGATCTTAAGACAGAGGTATTCAAGGTGGTGTATCTTGATAACGATAATAGGGTTATTGATATCTCGGATGCCGCTATCGGTACAGTTGATCAGGTTTTCCCGATTGTCCGCGAGATAATTCATGCCGCTTTGCAGAAGTTCGCGAAGTCGATCGTTTGTGTTCATAACCATCCGAGCGCAAATATAACCCCAAGTAACGAGGATAAAAAATTTACCAAAGAGCTGTGTGGTGCCGGAAATTTGATGGAAATCAAGATTCTGGATCACGTCATTATTGGTGATGACAAATATTATAGTTTTGAAGACGAAGGGATGATGGAGTAAATATGAATACACATAGCAAGCAATTGCAAGAAAAGCTCTGGGCCGCCGCGGAGCAATTACGCGCCAATGGTAGCCTTAAGTTGAATGAAATTTCCGAACCGATCCTTGGTCTTATTTTCTTAAAATTTGCCGATGTTCGGTTTAAAAGAGTACAAAAAGGCATTTCTGAAACACGCACAGCTTCGTATGGCACACGCAAGCGTCCGGTGAGCCCTGATGATTATAAAGCTAAAGGGGTGCTTTTTATTCCAGAACGTGCAACCTACTCGTATTTAATGAGTCTATCCGAGAGCGAAAATATTGGTAAGACCATTAATGAGGCCATGAAAGCTATTGAAGCGGAGAATCGCGAGCTCGCCGGTATTCTTCCACAGGATTTCACAGCCATTTCCAAGAAGCAGGATGAGAATAGCCGTATTCTTATTACCCTGCTTAAAAATTTCAATCAAATTCCGGACGATATTGAAGGCGATGCTTTTGGAGAGATCTACGAATATTTCCTTGGTGAATTTGCCCGGGCAGAAGGGGCAAAAGGCGGGGAGTTCTTTACCCCACAACCTATTGTTAAACTGTTAGTTGAGATTCTGGAGCCTTATCACGGCAAAATCTATGATCCTGCGTGCGGAAGTGGTGGCATGTTCGTTCAGTCCGCGCGTTTCGTGGCCGCGCACAATAAGGGTAAGCGCTCTATTATGGAAGAAGTAGGCATATACGGACAGGAAAAAGGAGAAAGCAATCTGCGTGTTGCCAAAATGAATCTTGCTATTCATGGGATTTCTGGAAAAATTGAGCTTGCCAATTCCTATTACGAGGATCCGCATCATTCAATTGGTAAATTTGACTTTGTCCTTGCCAATCCTCCATTCAATGTAAAAGGTAAAGACAAGAATAAACAAATCGTTATTGATCCGGCGCGTCTGCATGGCGACAAGCGCTACGCGTTCGGGCTTCCTCTTACCGGTAAAGGCGAGATTAGCAATGCCAATTACTTGTGGATGCAGATATTCGCGAGCGCGCTTTCTCCGCGCGGCCGAGCAGGGTTTGTTATGGCAAACTCGGCAGGAGACGCGGGCAATGCGGAGAAAGAAATTCGCAAAAAAATGGTTGATGCGGGGTTTGTGGACGTGATTATTTCAGTTGGAACTAATATGTTCTTAAATGCTACTCTTTCTTGTACATTATGGTTTTTTGATAAGAGCAAAGCCGGGACCTCTAGACAAAACCAAATTCTTTTCATTAACGCGCAAGACATTTTTATTGAGATAGACCGCGCGCATAGCACGTGGACGGACGAACAAATTCAGGAAATTGCCGATATTGTCCGGCGTTATCGTAAAGAAGAAGGCCGTGGAAAATATAAAGATATTAAAGGCCGATGTAAAGTAGCTGTGCTTGATGAAATTCGCGCCAACGATTATTCGCTTAACCCCGGGCGTTATGTGGAAATTGTTGAAAAAGAAATGGATAATGTGGATTTCCAAGCGCGCATGAAAGAACTGATGAGTGAGTTTACGGCCTTGACCTCAGAGGCGCATAAGCTGGAGAAAAAGATTGGTGAAGACTGGAGGAGGATTTTATAATGCCAAAACGCGTGAAAAAGCGAAGAAAATTAGATAATCAAATTACCTTTTATCAAGCGCCGGATGGCGCGGTAAATATCGAGGTATTGTATGCCGACGAAAATATTTGGCTTACTCAAAAATTAATGGGGCTTTTGTACGATGTTTCAATCCCAACAATCAACGAGCATCTTAAGAATATCTTTGAGACGCGCGAACTTGAAGAAGATTCAGTTATTCGGAATTTCCGAATAACTGCCGCTGACGGAAAAACATACGATACCCGGCACTACTCATTGGAAGCTATAATCGCGGTGGGTTATCGCGTCGGGTCCGAGCGCGGCACGCAGTTTCGCCAGTGGGCTACTAAAATACTACAAAACTATATTCACAAAGGATTCGCGTTGGACAGCGGCCGTTTCAAATATGGCTCACGGTTTGACCAGCGTTTTTTTGACGATCTTCTTGAAGAAATACGCGATATCCGTTCCAGTGAGCGTATGGCCTATCAGAAGATTACCGATATTTACGCCACATCCATTGATTATTCACCGACAGCCGCTGATACCAACGCATTTTTTGCTACCGTCCAGAATAAACTTCATTTTGCCATCACCGGCAAGACCGCGGCTGAGATTGTTAGCGGCCGCGCAAGCGGTTCAAAACCCTATATGGGGCTTACCACATGGCGGCGAGCGCCAAAAGGTAAAATTATGCCCAGCGATGTCGTTATTGCCAAGAATTATTTGGGCCTTAAAGAACTTGATCATCTAAATCGTATCGTCTCAATGTATTTGGATTACGCCGAGCTTCAGGCCGCGCGCGGTAAGCCGATGTATATGCGCGACTGGGTAGGCAAGCTTAACGCGTTTCTCAAATTTAACGAGCACGAGATACTGACTGACGCGGGCAAGATAAGCCATGAAGTCGCCGTGACTTTGGCGATGAAAGAGTACGAAGTTTACAGAAAAGAGCAGGATAAAAAATACGTTTCTGATTTCGACCGTGAGGTTAAAAAAATTACTCAGTTATTCCCTAAAAAGAAGGGAAAGAAGGTTAGGTAGATGAAGATGGAGAAGGTAAAAATAAAAAACATAGGGAGAGTTATTACTGGCAAAACCCCGCCAACATCAAAGAGCGAATTTTTTAATGGGGATTATCCATTTATTACTCCTTCAGATATAAATGATTATAAAATTAGAAGAATTAGCTTAGCCGAGAGAAAATTGAGTGAGAAATGGAGAGTAAAAGCTTCGAACTATTTATTGCCTAATAATACAATTTGTTATGTTTGTATTGGCTCAACAGTTGGCAAATCCTGTCTTACGAGCGGGGAAAGCTTTTCTAATCAGCAGATAAATGCGTTAGTTTGCGATGAAACAAAAGCGAATTATGGTTTTATTTTTTATCTTCTGAAAAACAAGACAAATGAAATAAAAAGAATTACTGATTCATCCGGGGTGGGAAAAGGGATTATTAATAAGACTTCTTTTGAAAATTTGGATATTGAAATTCCAGGTTTGCCAACCCAAACACGCATTGCGTCTGTACTTTCTACCTACGATGACCTGATCGAAGTGAATGAAAAGCGCATCAAGGCGCTGGAAGAAATGGCGCAGCGGATTTATACTGAGTGGTTCGTAAAATTTAAATTCCCCGGCCACGAAAAAGCGCGCATGGTAGATAGCGGCACCGAATATGGCTTAATTCCGGAAGGGTGGGAAGTCAAAACCTTGAGTGAAGTAATGCATTTTGTTCGTGGACGATCTTATTCTAGCGAACAAATTAGTGATACAGGAGGAGACTATTATATAGTCAACTTAAAGAGTTTTAATCGAGGGGGAGGCTTTAGATTTGATGGTGAAAAATACTATTCTGGTCCTGTAAATGACGATCAATATCTACAGCAAGGGGATGTAGTTGTGGCTGTAACCGACATGACAAACGACCGTGCAGTCATTGCGCGGCCAGCTCGGGTGCCACGCATATCTTCTCAAAGGGTAACTTTCTCGGCTGATGTAGTGAAGATGATTTCTGAAAAAATTCCATCCTCATTTATTTATTATTGCTTATTCGATCACCGTTTTACAGAAGCGACAAAACAAAAAGCGAATGGAGCTAATGTACTGCATTTGAAACCAGCGGCAATACTTGAATATAGGACAGTGATTCCATCCATAGATATGTTAAATGAGTTTGAAAAAAAGTGTCACGGGATATTTGGAATGATCGATGTTTGTTTAGAACGAAATCAAGCTCTTGCAAAAACTCGAGACCTTTTAATCCCCCAATTGGTCACGGGGAAAAGGGAGTTGAAAGCAGATCATGTCAAGTCTAACTAATATAGAAAAAATGAAACTAGAGAAACTGTTTGAAATGGGCAGTGGTTACGTCCTGGATTTTTCTAATCGAACTATTCAAGAGTTTATTTTATCTAGTACGAAAGCAGATATTTGGAGTGATAAATATGCTTATGGTAGTGGCTCGAAGGCAAATAGGTTAAGGGCTTTCTGGGAAAAAGAGCCAGATAACTTGGTAGGAAAATTACTTCCTGAAATGTTGGAGTATTGGAAGACTCAAAAGCTCATTAATAATGTTACGATACAGCAGAATGAGCAAGCTTTATTTGATGAGTGTCAAAATATCGTAAATAGGTTACTTGGCAAGAAAATACAAATTGATCTAGGGGAGATGGTAACTGAAGATCAATTTATAAAGAGAGAATTCGAGGGTGTTTCTTTGGACAAGTTAGGCTTGGATGGCGTGATAACCGACATACTAAATCAACGATTAGATGAAATTAGAAAGTGTCTAAATTCCAAAGCGTCATTAGCTGTCATTTTTTTGTGCGGAAGCACGCTGGAAGGTATTTTACTTGGGGTTGCATCGAATAAAGCAAGAGAATTTAACGAGTCAAAGGTTAACCCAAAGAATAAAGAGGGGAAGGTGCTTAAATTTCCTGAATGGTCTCTTGCTAATTTTATCGATGTCACTCACTCGTTGGGTTTGCTTGGTGAGGATGTAAAGAAGTTTAGTCACGCTTTACGAGATTTTAGAAATTATATTCATCCTTATCAGCAGGTGGCTTCAAAATTTACTCCTGATGAACATACAGCAAAAATATGTTGGCAGGTATTACAAGCAGCAATTTTTCAATTATCTGAAAAATCAAATAATCCATGAATCCCTTTACCGAAGACAATTTGGTAGAAAAAACGGCTATTAAGCTTATTAAAGAGGCATGGGTTGATGAGGCGTGCCATATTAATGCGTATACCGACGCTGAAGATGCGCGGTTGGGACGAGAGCATCAGGGCGAGGTGGTGCTTAAGAAGTTTCTGTTGCCCGCGCTAAAAAAGCTTAATCCCAGTTTACCATCAGATGCGCTTACGCAAGCGGTTGAACAGCTCATACGTGACCGTTCTCATCTGAGTTTGGTCAATGCCAATCAAGAGGTTTATAAAATCTTGCATGCTGGGGCAACCGTAAGCGTGCCGCGGGCCGATGGCGCAAGCGATACTGAGCGCGTGAGATTCTTTGATTTTAATACCCCATCAAATA
>Ga0209824_10001780_pt1 | contig 11693 bp, 10 predicted proteins | sample VDWuncwatermetaG_FD_184124 | JGI IMG/M metagenome (GOLD analysis project Ga0209824, IMG submission 184124) | Wastewater microbial communities from Netherlands to study Microbial Dark Matter (Phase II) - VDW unchlorinated drinking water (SPAdes)... ...
CCACGGATTTTTCAGCCCAGCTCATCAAGATGAAATCGCTAAGACCCGACGTCATATTGGCCGGTTCCTACTTCGATGACGCCGTGGCCACCACCCGTCAGATGAAGGAGCTCGATGTCAATCCCAAAATGTACGGCGTGACTGTGGGGGGGGATGTCCCGGACTTTGGCAAACAGTTAAGTAAAACCGCGGAGTATGTTTATGGCTCCACCCAGTGGGCGGAGAATCTCACATATCCTGGAGCGAAGGAATTTATCCAGAACTACAAGAAGATGTACAACCGGGAATTCTCCTACCATGCTCCGGCTGCCTATGGAGCCTGTCAGATACAAGCTGAGGCGATCCGCCGGGCCAAATCCCTCGACTCCGACAAGATCCGCGAGCAGTTGCTGAAACTTAAAATAACCACTGCGTTCGGCGACTACCAAGTCGACGAGCGGGGTTTTCAGACCGCCCACAAGATGGTCCTCATTCAATGGCAGGACGGAAAGAGAGTAACGGTTTGGCCCTCCAGCTTGTCTGAGGCAAAACCGCTTTACCCTATGCCTCCGTGGACTCAGCGCAAGTAAAGTGCCTGCTGATTTGTTGCTTTAAAGAAAGGGGCCTCCCGAAAGGAGACCCCTTTTTATATCGAGCTAAGAAGGTGCAACGGTGACAATCCAGATCACAGGAACCATGATCCTCCAGGGAATCGTGAGCGGACTCCTGGCCGGCGGCCTTTACGCCATGGTCGCCCTGGGAATGGCCCTCATCTTTGGGGTGATGAGGGTCATCAACGTCGCCCACGGGACCCTGCTCATGCTCGGCGGCTACACCACCTATTGGCTCTTTGCGCTCTATGGAATGAATCCGTTTATTTCTCTTCTTGTGTCCTTCCCGTTGCTTTTTCTCGTCGGGGTTGTCCTGCAAAGATTCTTCGTCGCTCGGGTGGTGGGCGCTCCTGAGCTTTCTTCTCTCATCCTCACCTTTGGCATCTCTATCTTTCTCTCCAACATGGCGATGATCGCCTGGACCGGAGACTACCGGTCTGTGGAATTTCTGACCGGATCATTCCTCCTGGGCCCGATAGCCCTTTCCAAACCGCGCCTGGTTACATTCTGCTTTGCGCTCGGCGTTACATTCCTGGCCTTCCTTTTTCTCAACAAAACCAAAACCGGCAAGGCGATCCGGGCGACCTCCCAGCACCGCGAGCTGGCTCAGGTCTGCGGCATCAATGTCCGGCGCATCGATCTCCTCACCTTCGGCCTCGCCTCCGGACTGGCTGGAGTCGGCGGCGGCTTGGTCTCCGTTATGTTTTCTATCTTTCCTGAAATGGGCCAGAACTATGTCTTTAAATCTTTCTTGGTGATTGTCCTGGGAGGAGCGGGGAACTACCTGGGCGCTTTCCTCGGGGGCCTGATTTTGGGAGTCGTGGAGGGACTCGCCTCTCTTCTTCTGACTGCCCAACTTTCGGAAGTGATCGCTTACGTCCTTCTGGTGATTCTCCTTTTGGTGCGACCGACCGGCCTTCTGGGAGGGCGCCGATGAAGCGGCTTGCCTGGGCTATAGCTTTGCCTATCGTAGCCGGCCTCGCGGTCATGCCGTTCTATGTGAGCAACTACATCACCACATTCACGATTCAAACCTTCATGTGGATCGCTCTGGCGGAAAGCTGGAATATCATCTCTGGCCTTACCGGCTACGTTTCCTTCGGCCACGTCTCATTCTTCGGGACCGGCGCCTACACGGCGGCTATTCTCATCAGCAAGGCTGGATGGCATTGGTTTCCTGCGGCTCTTACGGGAAGCGTCACGGCGGCATCCTTAGCGCTCATCATCGGTTATCCTTGTCTCAGGCTAAAAGGTCCCTATTTTGCCATCTCGATGCTGGGGCTTAACGAAGTTGTGCGCGCCTTAGTCTCTTACTTCGATAGCCTTACCGGCGGCGGCTCCGGAATCACACTGAGCACCATGAGTTCTATCTCGCCCCTTTACTACTCCATGGGCGGAGTCGCCTTAGCCGGATGGTTCATCACCTATTGGATCTTAACTTCGCGCTTCGGCCTGCGCCTCCTTTCCATTCGAGAGGATGAGCTGGCCGCTGAAGCTATGGGCATTAATACCGCAGCGCTCAAACTCTATGCCTTTCTCATCTCCGCGGCGCTGCCGGGGATTGTCGGCGGCTTCTATGCCCGGTATGTAAGCCACATCGAGCCGCTCGGCACCTTTCCGCTCCTCACTACGATTACCATGATCGTCATGTGTCTTTTCGGCGGCCGAGGAACTATCTTTGGCCCCATCCTCGGCGCTACGCTGCTTTCGATCCTTCAAGAGCTGGTCTGGACCAGATTTCTCTTTTTGCACGAAGCGATTTTCGGCGCCATCATTATCTTTGTCATCCTCCTCATGCCCAGGGGCATCTTGGGGGTTCTTCAGCAACGCTACCGTTTGCCACGGACTATTTGATGGCGGGAAATCTTATTCTGGAAGTGCGAGGAGTCTCGAAGCATTTCGGCGGAGTCACAGCCGTTCACCGCTGTTCGCTCGCCTTGGAACCGGGCAGGATCTTTAGTCTCATCGGCCCAAACGGCTCCGGGAAGACGACCCTCTTCAACCTCATCACGGGAGTGGAACGGTGCGACGAAGGGGAAATCTATTTTAAGGGGGAGCAGATCGACCAACTCCCACCTCACAAGATCACCTGGAAGGGCATTGGTCGTACCTTCCAAGTCATCCGTGTCTTTCCCGAGCTGACCGCCCTGGAAAACCTCCTGGTTGTCTCCCGCCAAGATTGGCAACCATCCTGCCGGCGGGCGCGGGAATTTCTAAGCTTTGTAAAGCTCGATCAGCTCCAGGGGGAATTTGCCGGGAACCTTTCTTACGGCCAGCAAAGACTCCTGGAATTTGCCCGGGTCTTGATGATCGATCCGGATCTGATTCTCTTGGACGAACCCGCCGCCGGGGTCAACCGGACTCTGCTCAATGACCTCTTGAGCGCTATTCGGGACCTTCGGGCTCAGGGTAAAACCGTTCTGATCGTCGAGCATGATATGAAGGTCGTCATGGATCTCTCAGAGAAAATTTTTGTTCTCGACCACGGAGAAATGCTTGCTGAAGGGGCGCCCTCTACCATCCGGAGCAACCAACGAGTCATGGAGGCCTACTTTGGACACTGACGGGCTGTTACTCCGGATCAGCGAAATCCATGCCGGCTATGGCAACCTCGAAATCCTTCATGGTGTCAGCCTCGAAGTACAGCGAGGCGAAATGACCTCCATCATCGGCCCTAACGGGGCCGGGAAGTCCACAGCGCTAAAAAGCGTTATGGGTATCCTGCGCCCAAAGGCCGGCCACATCTGGTTCGACGGAAAGGAGATTACCGGGTTCCGTCCCGATCAGGTCATAAGCCTTGGGCTAGCCTATGTTCCTCAAGGACGCATAGTCTTTCCTCAGATGACGGTAACCGAGAATCTAGAGATGGGAGCCTATATAGAGAAAAGCCCGGCCAAGACCAAAGAGGCCCTGGAGCAGGTCTGCTCCTTTTTTCCTATCCTCGCTGAGCGGCGCGCCCAGAAGGCCGGAACTATGTCCGGCGGCGAGCAGCAGATGCTGGCGATCGGTCGCGCGCTTATGACCGGACCTCAGATGATCCTTTTGGACGAGCCTTCTCTCGGCCTCTCGCCGAAGTTCGTCACGCTCATCTTCGAGAAGCTCACCGAGATGAAACGGGCAGGCTATACGATGATGGTGGTCGAGCAAAATGCCGCCAAGGCGCTCTCCGTAACTGACCGAGGCTATGTGCTGGAGCTAGGGCGAAACCGTTTCACTGGAACAGGGAAAGAGCTGCTCGACGACCCCGAAGTGAAGCGCCTCTACCTGGGTGGGTGAAGGATTTCTTTTCTTCTCTAGGCAGCGGCCACGGCTTTTTTAGGCGGATATTTCGCGCACAGCTTTTTCCAGTTCTCTGCCTGCTGCTTGGCGTGCTCGATAACCTCCCGAGGAATATTGCGGAACGGCGGACGCAAGGGGCCCGCCACACAATAGCCTGATTCGTTGACCGCCAGCTTGTGCGCATTTTCCCGCCAAAAGAGATCCCCGGACCTTCCCGGCGCCTTGTAAGCTGCATTCAAGTCCAGGCATATCTCTTTCGCGGTCTCCCAATCACCGGCAAAGCAGGCGTCGCGCAAGCGCAGCAGCGGCCAGGGCCCCATCCACGCGGAGATCGACCAGCAACCGACTGCGCCCAACATCATATAGGGATAACCCTGCGACTGGTTGCAAAAGACGCTGATTTTGCCATTGACAATCTTCATGAGCTCCATGAACGCGATCGGCGTCCGATGGCTGTCCTTCATCGCGACGATATTGGGACGGGTGACTAATTTCTCAAATGCAGAGACGGGAATCGCGACCCGGTGTAGGGGTGGATTGTGATAGATAGCGATGCCGAGCTTGGGAAAGGCATCCGCAAGATCGAGATAAAACTGAACTGCATTCTCGACAGTCGAGGGATAGTAGAAGGGAACGCCGCACAGAACTCCTTCCGCGCCAGCCTGCTCAGCAAATTTGATCTGCCTTATGGTCTCCCTCGTGTTGAGACTCGTGCAGCCGATGAAGACCGGCACGCGCTTGCGCACGGCACCGAGCGTGGCCTCAATGAGCTTCTTCTGTTCCTCCCATAAAAGCCCGTGGCATTCACCAAAGCTCCCCATGGTGGCGATGGCGTCGACGCCGTCGCGAATGATTTTATCCACAGCCGTCTCCAGCGCCGCCGTGTCAATCGTATCTGTGGCGCTCGGCGAAGAACCATCGGGGGTGGTAAAGGCCGGCATCATGGCCAAGACGCCTTTTAAATCCTGCGCTCTGATCATAAAAACATCCCTCCCTTTCAATTCGCAGCTAGCGACTTCATAACCGAGAAATCAAACACCTTGTCCCTGCGCACTTTCTTATCCGTTCCGATCGTCTTAAGCTCAAACTCGAGCACTTTTTCCTGAAAATCTTCAGAGACCAAGCCATTGGAGACAAAGGCAGATAGATTTCCATCGTAAGTGCGTTGAGCCATATCGCTAGAGACGCCCATAAATTTTACCATAGTCTTTACCGCGCCTTCGCGGTTGGTCTTAAAATACTTGAGCCCTCTCAATGTCGCACGCAGAAAACGTGCCGCCGTTTCCGTCCGCTTGGTGAGGAAGGCCTCTGTCGTGCTGACTCCTCCCTGGAGAGCGCCCACCTCGTTTTCAAAAGAGAGGAGTTCATGGAATCCTGCCTCTTTAGCTAGGAAATCGGCCGGCGGCGTGACGACCGCCGCGTCAATGGCGCCTCCTCTGAGCGCCTTCAGTACCACATCGGTGGTCCCGATGTAAATGATCGTGGTCTCTTTCTGCCAGCGGATGTTGTTTTTTTCCAGGACGACCTTGAGGAGCCGGTCGCTGGTGCTTCCCGGTGTGCTGCTGCCGATCTTGGCGCCCTTCATGTCGGCAAAAGTTCGAATCTCCTTCTTGACATAGAGCCGATAGGTGGGCTTGTCGTTGAAGACCATGACCACCTTAAGGGGTGCCCCTTGAAGGATGGCTGCCAGGACGGTAGGGCCGGTAATTTGGCTCACGTCGATATCCCCCGCAAGCATCGCCTGGATTCCGGCTCCGGTCTTCATGCGTAGCGTCCGCACAGGGAGCCCCTCCTCTTGATAGAAGCCTTGCTCCTCGGCTATCTGGAAGGGAAGAGAGCTAGGGGAATAACCAGGGATGTGAACCCGGACGAGGGAACGCGAATCCTGAGCCAATAGCGCCTGAAGTGGCGCAGCCAAAACACAGAAAAAGATCCCGATCCCAAGAAAAAATTTCACCTACACTCCATCCGTTCTAAGATTTTACTAATCCTAGCCCTTTTCCTTGTCAACTTGAAGACGATTTATTTCCTCACAACGGAAAAAGGGTCCTCGCCTTTGGCGCGCAGGAGATAGTAAAAAGTCATCATCACCCCTACGGTTATAAAGCTGTCGGCAAAGTTAAAGGCAGGCCAATGGAATCTGGACCAGTAAAAATCGAGAAAGTCGATCACCTCTCCGTAAACGACGCGGTCGACGAGGTTCCCTATGGCGCCGCCCAGGATGAAAGTAAGGGCTGTGATCAATCCTTTCTCGCTTTCGGGCAACCGCCTAAGCATCATCCCAATGAAAGCAATCGCCAATAAGGAAAAGAAAATAAGAAAGGGCAGGCGAAAAGCCGCGGCGCTTCCGGCAAGGATGCCGAAGGCCGCACCGGTGTTGCGGATATAGGTCAGGCTAAAAAGGTTCTCGATCACCGAGACTGAGTGGTTCAGGGGCATCGTACGATCGATGATAAGCTTGGAGAGCCGATCGAGAAGGACAATGAAAACCAGCACAGTAAAGATGTGTTTGCTTTTGTCGCTCAAGCCGGTACTCCAGAGCCCAACACCGCGGCGCAACGGGGACAGACCATGGCGGGCTCTTTAACATCCTTATCATACTTCCAGCAGCGCTCGCATTTTTGACCGTCAGCCTCAGCCTTAGTGACAACGATATAGCAGTTGAGAAGCTCGCTGTCGTAGACGCACACCCGTTTGCCATCAGGCAGATCGACGATAACCAGGGTATTGCGTTGACCAGACTGCCTGGCAGCTCTGGATTGGTCCAGAAACTCGGGGCCTTTCCCGTCCAACCATCCTCCCTGCGAAACGATGAGCACATCCGCCCCTTCTCTCTTATCCCGACGGAAAAGCTCCCCCAGAAAACAGTTGGGACTGTCACTTGCAAGATAAAATTCCACTTTCGCATCGAGCGAATGCCCAATGATATTTGCGTTCCTGGCTCCTTCCAGGGCCTTCAGCACCTCGCCCCTCTCCTTGAAGATCTGATCCCATTTTTTCCCAAGCTCCTCATTGACGAGACCGGGATCGGGCACGGGCATGGGAGAGAGAAATATACTCTCCGGCGTACCGTCTTTTTTCGGTATATGTTCCCAAATTTCTTCCGCGGTGAAGGAGAGAATAGGAGCCAGCAGGTGAACGAGGGCCTCCAAGATCCGATACAGGACCGTCTGCGCAGATCTCCTTTCCTTAGAATCCGTTCCCTCGCAGTACAGACGGTCCTTAACGATGTCGAGATAGAGGGCGCTGAGATCGACGCTGCAGAAGTTATTCAGGGCATGGTAGACAACGTGAAACTCAAAATGCTCGTACGCCTCGCGACAACGGGCGAGGAGTTTTTGCGTCCGGTGGAGGATCCAGCGATCCAGCTCGTCCAAGTCATCAGGCTGGACCACATCTCTTTCAGGGTCAAAGTCGTAAAGGTTACTGATCAGAAAGCGCGCAGTGTTTCGCAACCTGCGATAAGCCTCGACCAGCCGGTTAAGTATTTCGTCCGAGATTCTAACGTCCTCCCGGTAGTCCTCGGCTGAGACCCAGAGCCGCAGGATCTCTGCGCCGAATTTTTTCATAATCTCCTGCGGGGCAATCACGTTACCCAGAGACTTCGACATCTTGCGTCCCTTGCCGTCGAGAGTGAAGCCATGCGTCAGGACGCTCTGGTAGGGGGCCCGGCGGCGCGTGGCTACAGAGGTGAGCAAGGCAGTGTGAAACCAGCCGCGATGCTGATCGCTCCCTTCCAAGTAGAGATCCGCTCGACCTCCCAGGCGGCTATCCAGCTCTACCATGGCGGCATGACTGACACCCGAGTCGAACCAAACATCCAGGATATCTTCCTCTTTGGAGAAATCTTTTCCCCCACAATCCGGACAGCAGAGATCGGGCGGGGCGAGTTCAGCGGCAGGCTTTAGAAACCAGGCGTCCGAACCCTCTTTTTCGAAAATCGAGGCGACGTGCTCACAGAGCTCCTGGCTCAGGAGCGCCCGGTGGCAGCGGCTACAGTAGAACACCGGAATCGGAACCCCCCAAGAACGTTGACGGGAAATGCACCAGTCCGGCCTGCTCTCCAGCATGCCGCGAATACGCTCCCGGCCCCAGGGCGGAATCCAGGTAACCTGATCGATGGCTTCCAAGGCTAACCGCCTCAGATCGTTCTTCTCCATCGAGATGAACCACTGCTCCGTGGCGCGAAAGATGACCGGTTTCTTGCAGCGCCAGCAGTGGGGATAGCTGTGGGTTAGCTTATCCTCTTTGAGGAGGGCGTTATGATCGAGGAGCTTCTGGACGATTTTACGGTCGGCCTTAAAAACCGACTCTCCCACAAGATCACCGGCCTCGGCGGTGAACCTCCCCTCCGAGTCCACCGGCGCCGAGACCTCTAGCCCATAGCGCTGTCCAACCTCATAGTCTTCCTGCCCGTGGCCAGGAGCAATATGGACGCAACCGGTGCCCTGCTCCTGCGTCACAAACTCGCCCAGGATGACTTTAACCTTCCGATCGATCCACGGGTGGCGGCAGACAATTCCTTCCAGCTCGGAACCAGCCCATGCTCCGGCAGTCACCTCGAAATCCTTCGGCTCGAAGCCTAAGGCTTTCATCACACTTTGGATCAACTCCTGACTGAGAACGAGCTCACCCACCGGGGTCTTAACATGACGGTAAATGAAGCGAGGATGGACTGCTATGGCTTGGTTAGCTGGCAGGGTCCAAGGTGTCGTGGTCCAGATAACAAAATGAGTTCCTTTGACCGGATCCAAAGAAAATTTATCCTGCGGATTTTTGACCGGAAACTTCACATAGATCGAGGGAGAGGTATGCTCTTCATATTCCACCTCGGCCTCGGCCAAAGCCGTGACGCAGGAGGCGCACCAGTAAACCGGCTTTTTCTGCCGGTGGAGCGAACCGGCAGAAATGAATTTTCCCAATTCCCGGATCTCCGCGGCCTCGTACCTGTGATCGATAGTGCGATAGGGGTTTCCCCAGTCTCCCAAAACACCCAACCGCTTAAACTCCTCCCGCTGGATGGAGATATATTTCTCCGCATATTCTCTGCACAGACGGCGGACCTCCGGCTTGCTGAGACTGTTTTTCTTCGCCCTGCCGATGTTTTTCTCCACCTGGAGCTCGATCGGCAAGCCATGACAGTCCCATCCGGGAACATAAGGGGCATAAAAGCCCATCATGCTTTTTGATTTTACAATGATGTCTTTAAGGATTTTATTCAGGGCATGGCCTATATGGATGTTGCCGTTGGCGTAAGGCGGACCATCGTGAAGGATATATTTTTTCTTTCCCTGACGAGCGGCAGCGTCAATAATTTTAAAATAGGTCCTACCATGCTCCCATCTTTCTACCTGCCGAGGCTCGTTCTGGGGCAGATTGGCCCGCATGGGAAAGCGAGTCTTTGGTAGGTTTAACGTCTCTTTATAATCCATGGATGAAAGATAAAAAGAGAGATGATAACAGCTCTCTCTAGGGCAGGGATCTATTTGTGATGATTTAGCCCCCTAACCATCCGAAAGGCAAAGTTGTCCGCTTTGCTTTCGGCATCCGCCCAAAAGATATAATGGCCCAGTTCGTGGTAGACCGTGTTGATCCACTTTCTCTCAGAGTTATATTTCCTTCCCCTCTTCCAATTTTCCGGATGGACCAGATAGATCTGGCCATTCTCGTAGGTCTTGCCCGCAGTCTTCCCCCAATCGATATACTTAAACCACTCCACCTTAGGCATCTTTAAATGGTAAAAGCGGCACAGTGTAGCAATCGCCTTCTTGAAATCGGAAGGTCTGTATTCGCGGAAGAAAGAGGTCAGATAACGGTCCGCTAACCGCCGCTCTTTCAAAGGGGGTAAGATCATCCGCATAGTGCTTACTCTCGACCACTGTAAAGCTATTTTCTTATCATAAAAAAACTACAAATAAAAACAACCTGAGCCTTTTAGGAATTCCGCGTTGACTATGCAACTCTTTGTTTTTACGTAGTTTTTTTGCCTGCCCTATCACTTGGAAGGTAGCAACCTAAGGCCTGCCGGCAGAAAACAGCTCGATTCTGTAAGTTTGACATCCTGGTCAACTATCCGTTAGTGTCTTAAAAAAACTCAGGGGAGCAAAGTAGAAAATGACTTCATGGAGGGAGACAACAAATCCGGCAACCCGATCGCTCACCATAGGAATCCCTCTCGATCCCGGCGCTGAGAGGTATTACAAAGAAAAAGGCTACCTTCCATGAAGCATCAGATTTGTCAAGAGGGGGAAGCTGTGGTATGGGCAAAGGATCGTCGGGCAGGTTCTCCTACAAAACCCCACGATTCCCCGACCATTTCTTCACTGGCCGATTGATGCTGCATTGGCTACTTAAAAGACTTGCCCATATGGGCATGTGGCTTACCTTTGAGATAGGGAAGCTTGCAGTCAAGATCCTCCCCAGGCGCTTTTTCCTCTCCCTGTCCGAGAGCATAGCGCAGCTGGGTTTTTACCTCTTTCGCAGTTTCCGTAAACGCTCGATCAAGAACCTCAGCCTCGCCCTAGGCGAGCAGCTAGAGGCGAAAGAGATCAGGGAGATCGTCCAGAGATCCCTGAAGAATTTTTTCCGCGACTTCGTTGAAATCGGTCTCGCCCTTAAGACCTCACCTGAGGAGATCCGCTCAGAGATTCCGATGCGCGGCCGCGAGTACTTGGAAGCGGCCTTGGCTAAAGGCAAGGGGACGATCATCCTCAGCGCCCACCTGGGGAACTTTTTTCTGCTCGGAACGCGACTCGCCATTGAGAGCTATCCTGTCCATGTCTTGGTGAACCAGCCCCCAGAGGAAAAAATCTCGCAACTTATGGACCATTACCGTTTGAAGATCGGACAGAGAACGATCCACGCAAGGCCGCGGCGTCAGGCTTCCAACGAGCTGGTCGAGATCCTGAGGCGCAATGAGCTGGCTATCGTCATAGCGGATGAATACAGATCGGGAAACGGAATCTATGTGCCGTTCTTCGGGCATACGGTCCTGGCCCGTCGGGGGCCGGCCACCCTGGCGCTGCGCACCGGTGCGGCCCTTGTCCCGGTTTATCTGGTACGGGACCCTGCTGGTAGGCTGACACTGATCATCGAGCCGGAGATCCAACTGATAAAATCAGGAAGGGTCAAGGCGGATGTGAGAGAGAATACGCTGCGGATCACCCAGTGGCTGGAAAGGACGGTTCGTTCTTATCCCGATCAATGGAACTGGATGACCGTGCGCTGGCAGCCGGCGCCCAGTTCGGTCGTGGAAAAAGAGCAGCGTTATGAAGGAGTGATATAGTTATCCGATCCGAGAAGCCATCACACCAAAAACCACTTCAACAAGGGGAAACAAAGTGAAAACAAGCAAGAGAGAACTTGAAGAACTGAAAAAGAAAGTCGCCTTGGGTAATCGTATTCTCTTTCACCAAGGTCTTGCCGATTACCACGGCCATTTGAGCGCCCGCATCCCGGGGAGCCGCAAGTTTTTAATCAAACCAGTCCTGGCACCCCTCGGCTATATCACCAGCAGGGACATCATCGTTGTGGATATTGATGAGTATAAGAAAATCTGCGAGGAGAATTGGGCCAAGGTGGGGGGAAAACGGGCAGTGACAAAGCTGAAACTTCCCCCGCGTGAGACGATGATACATGCCGCGATTTATGAGGCCCGTCCGGAGGTCAATTCGGTCGCTCACACTCACCAACCACTGGCAACCGCCTTCTCAGTCGCCGCTGTCCCGCTTTTGCCGATCTACAACCAAGCGGCCCCATTCGCTCCTGAGACTCCCATCTTTCCGAGTCCCAGATTGATTTACACTCTTCAGGATGGCGCCGAGC
>Ga0209824_10001781_pt1 | contig 11687 bp, 11 predicted proteins | sample VDWuncwatermetaG_FD_184124 | JGI IMG/M metagenome (GOLD analysis project Ga0209824, IMG submission 184124) | Wastewater microbial communities from Netherlands to study Microbial Dark Matter (Phase II) - VDW unchlorinated drinking water (SPAdes)... ...
CATGGAAATCAGCACCGGCATCAAGCCCGCCGACCGCGCCAAAATCGCGCAGAGGCGCGTTGGTGCGCAGGCCGCACCCTACGGCTACTAAAAGCTTTACCACGAATGACACGAATGAAAAACAAATGCGACTAAAACTGGTGTTCCGTTGCGGGGAATTTGCCGACCTTCACTTCGCGCACGTAATTTTCGACGGCGGCCTGTATGCTGCCGGCACCCGACATAAAATTTTTGACAAACTTGGTTTTCTTGCCGGGATAAACTCCCAGCATGTCGTGCAGTACCAGCACTTGCCCGGAACACGCCGCGCCCGCACCGATACCGATGGTGGGGATGTGCAGTTTTTTCGTGATTTGTTCTGCCAGCGGGGCGGGCATCGCTTCTAGAACCACCAAGCTCGCGCCCGCTTTTTCCAGCAGCAGCGCATCCTCCAGAAGCTGTATTGCCGCCGCCGCGTTTTTGCCTTGTACTTTGTAGCCGCCTAACTGGTGCACCGACTGCGGGGTCAGGCCGAGATGCGCGCACACCGGAATGCCGCGCCCGGCGAGAAATTTCACCGTCTCCGCCATGATGCGCCCACCTTCAATTTTGACCATGTGCGCGCCTGCCGCCATCAGCTCGGCTGCGTTCTCAAAGGTGTTCTCCGGAGAGATTTGAAATGTGCCAAACGGCATATCGGCCATAATGAAGGCACGGTTTGAGCCATTTGCTGACCCGCGCACCACGCAGCGCGTGTGATAAATCATGTCGTCCAGCGTCACCGGAAGCGTGGTTTCCTCACCTTGCAACACGTTGCCGAGCGAATCGCCGACCAACAAAATTTCCACGCCCGCGAGTTCGAGCAGCGTGGCAAAACTCGCGTCGTAGCACGTCAGCGCGGCGATTTTTTCATTGTCGCCGCGCATTTTTTGCAGGTGGCTGAGGGTGATACGCATAAAAATGATCCTCTATCCCAGAAAAGGCTTTTAGCCACGGATTAACACGGATTTTCACGGATTATAATAGCGTTGAATCCAGCTTGGTGCTTGTCAAGAAGGTGGAGTGCTTCTGCATAATACGCTTTTGACTTATCCGTGTTAATCCGTGTTAATCCGTGGCTGAATTGCGGTTTTTAGGTTTATAAACCGCGGTTGAAATATTCCCGCGCCCCGCGCATGGCGTTGGCGCGCTGCAACAATAAATCAAAATCCTCGGTGTTATCAACAAAATTCAGATTATCGGAATTCACGATGAGCACCGGCGCGGCATCGTATTCGTGAAAAAATCGCGTGTAGCCGTCCGCCAGCCGCAGCAAATATTCAGCAGAAATATTTTTTTCAAACAAGTGGCCGCGCTGCTGCACGCGCGAAATCAGGGTTTGCGGCTGTGCCTGCAAATAAATCACCAAGTCGGGCGCGGGGGCTTGCGGTTGCAGATGCTGATAAATTTGCCGATACAGCCGGTGTTCCGCTTCGTTCAAGGTGAGTTGCGCGAACAGGCTGTCTTTGTCGAGCAGGAAATCGCTCACCGTGGTTAGCCCGAACATGTCCGGCTGTCTCGCCGGTCGGCTGAGTTCTTGCACTTGCGCGGCGCGCTGGAACAAAAAAAACAATTGTGTCGGTAGCGCGTAGCGCGAAATGTCGCCGTAAAATTTTTCCAGAAAAGGGTTGTCGGCGGGCTGTTCCAACAACAACGCGCTTTTCAAATGCGCCGCCAAGCGTTTTGCCAGGCTGGTCTTGCCCGCGCCGATGGGGCCTTCGATGACGATGTAGCGATGCTTGGACAAGGGCATTTTAACCTTCCAGCCTTCGGATAGATTGTGCGCCGCATCCCGGCAAAAAATCGGCGGCCAAGCCCAAGCCCGGAATCACGCAGCCCGGTTCTATTTCTAGCAGCGGGTGCAGCACGAAAGCGCGTTGTTGCATACGCGGATGTGGGAGCGTCAAGCCGTGCTGGTGCAATTTCAAATCCGCGTAGAGTAGCAAATCCAAGTCTAGCGTACGTGGCAAATTCGGCGGGCTCCCATGTCCGCTGCCGGACAAATCACGGATGCGCCCATAGCGATGTTCGATCTCGAACAACGCGTCTAGCAAAGTGCGTGGCGGCAGCGCGGTGCTGATTTCAGCCACGGCATTGACAAAATCAGGTTGTTGCACATTGCCCACCGGCGCGCTCACGTATAGCGAGGAGTGTGCCACCAGCGCGGTCGACGGCAGCATCGCCAAGTCTTCAAACGCCCGCATCACTTGAAACTCGGGGTCTTCGAGGTTGCTGCCGAGGGCGATGAACGCGCGGATAGGGATGGACATGGAACTTTGGAAGGATAGATTGGCCACGGATGGACACGGAACTTTGGAAGGATTTTTTAGCCACGGATTTACACGGATAAACACGGATAAATTCAAAGCAACTGTTTTGCATTTATCCGTGTAAATCCGTGTAAATCCGTGGCTAAAATTGCACTGCCCATTTAACCTAAAAACCGTAGTTCAAGCCACAGAGGACACAGAGAGCACAGAGAAAACGTTGGCTGCGTGTGTTCTTTTTGGCGCACCGGATGGGTGAGAGAAATTTTCACGACAACCCATTGTTTTTCCTCTGTGTCCTCTGTGATCTCTGTGGCTAAATGCTTTTTTTAGGTTTAACCCTTCTCCCCCACGTCGGCTGCAAATAAGCTGCCTTGTTCATGGCTATTACCATTGTCGGGAGTGTTTTTTTTGCCGCCGCTGTCACCGCTGCGACCCCGGCTGCGGCGGCGTTTTTTGGGGGGTTGGTCAACCGCCAACATGGCATCGCGTTCCTCGGCTGAGACGCGCTGAAACTTCGTCCACCAGTCCGCGAGCTCGCTGTTGAATTCCCCGCCTTCGCCGCTGTCGCAGCGCAACACCATAAAATCGTACGCCGCGCGAAAACGCGGGTGCTCCAGCAAACGCTGCGGCCTGCGCCCGGAACGCGCCACAAAGCGCGGCTGCAGCGCCCAAATCTCTTTCATGATGGCATCATAGCGTCGCGGGATGGCGAGGTTTTTGTCCTGTATTTTTAGCACTTGATCCATCGCCTGAAACAACGCCGGCATCGGTCGCTCGCCGCCTTTTTCGAGATGCTGCCAAGCCGCCAGCACCTCGTGCCACAACAGCGTGGCGAACAGAAATCCGGGCGAGACCGGTTTGTCCTCGAGCACGCGCTGGTCGGTATTTTTGAGCGCGAGCACCGCGAAGTGTTCGCCCATGGGCTGTTCCAGGATCACATCGAGCATCGGCAGCAGCCCGTGATGCAGGCCGCGCGTGCGCAATTCGATCAGACACGCGAGCGAGTGCCCCGACAGCAGCAGCTTGAGCATTTCGTCGAAGAGGCGCGACGATGGCACGTTTTGCAGCAGCGGGGCGAGGTCGCTGATGGGCGCGGCGGTAGCATCGTCCATCACCAGCCCCAGCTTGGCGGAGAGCCGCACCGCGCGCAACATGCGCACCGGGTCTTCGCGGTAACGCTGCTGCGGGTCGCCGATAATCCGCAAACGCTTGGCGCGTATATCGGCGTAACCGTTGAGGTAATCCCAGATTTCCTCGCGCGCGGGATCATAAAACAGCGCGTTGGCGGTAAAGTCGCGGCGCAGCGCGTCTTCGATCTGCGTGCCGAAAATATTGTCGCGCAAAATGCGCCCGTGCTCGTCGGATGTTTTCTGATCGGCGTTGTCGTCGTTGACGACGCTGCCGCGAAAGGTCGAAACCTCCACCGTCTCCGCGCCGCACATTACATGCACCAAACGAAAACGCCGCCCGATTATGCGCGAGCGGCGGAACACGGCGCGGACTTGTTCGGGCGTGGCATCAGTGGCCACGTCATAATCCTTGGGGGCGATGCCCAGCAGCAAATCGCGCGCCGCGCCGCCCACTACAAACGCCTGGTAGCCCGCCGCTTGCAAACCGGAAGTGACTTTCAACGCGCCTGCGCTGACGTGCTCGCGCGCGATGCCGTGCTGCTTGCGCGCGATAATTTTGAGCGCGGGGTCTGCGGTGGGGGAAGCGGCGGGGGCGCGGCTGAAAACGCGCTGGAAAAGTTTACGGATCATATCGGAGCGGGATTATACACTTGGCGGCGTAAAGGCTGGTTGGACAGATTGAGCCAGTTGGACAGATTTAGACACGGATTAACACGGATAGACACGGATTTACACGGATAAAAGCAAATCCAAATAGACGTTTTGATTTTATCCGTATAAATCCGTGTTCATCCGTGGCTAAAAGCTTTTTCTAGGTCATCCGTGGCTTAATTTATTTCAAGCCATTCACCCCTCAAGCGGGCACTGATACAGCGCCTCCAGATGTTCGCGGGTCAGCATTTCGGCAGCCGTGCCGCTTAAGGCTTTGCCGCCCTCGAACAGCAGCAGCGCGTGATCGCAATAACGGCGGGCGACGGCGGGGTCGTGCAACACCATGACCACTGCGGCGCCCTGCGCCGCGAGCTGTTTGAAAAGCTGCATGGCGGCGCGCTGGTGGCGCAAATCGAGGTGTTGCAGCGGCTCGTCGAGCAGATAGCATTGCGGGGCTTGCGCCAGCAGCAGACTGATGCGCGCGCGCTGGCGTTCGCCACCGGAGAGCGTGCTTAGCTGCCGCTGGGCGAGCGCGGTCAGTTCCATTTGGGCGATGGCGGCAGCGGCCAGATCGAGGTCCTGCGCTTGCCAACCGAAAATGTTTTGCGAGGCGCGTGCGTGCGGGTGTCTGCCGAGCAACACGTATTCTTCGACGCTTCCCCAGAATTCGCCGGGTTCCTCTTGCAGCATCACCCCCAATTTTTGCGCGAGTTGTTGGCGTGGCCACGCGGATAATAATTTTCCCTCAAACTGCACGTTGCCTGTGTTGGTTACAGGTACACACCCTCTCTCCAACTCTCTCCCGCCAGCGGGAGAGAGGGCAATTGGCGACCCTTCCCGCTTCGCGGATAGGGGGCGGAGCGACAATAAACCGCCCAGCGCATGCAACAGCGTGGTTTTACCGCTGCCGTTCTGGCCGAGTATCGCCCAGCATTCGCCGGCGCTGACGCTCAAATTTAACGCCGCGCACAGCAGCTTGCTGGGATAAGCGAGGGATAAATGTCGGGTCTGTAATAACATGGCGTTTATTCCAAGTCGCAATCAAATTGATACTGCGTTGTCGGCTCTTGCCGTGCCGCATTTGCAACTGAGACACTGTCTGCGAGCCTCCGCCTTGTCTCAATTTGATTGCGACTTGGAATTAGCGGGGCGGGCGCGATCCGCGCGACAAGAGCAGCAGCAGCAACGGCACGCCGATTAACGCGGTCAACACGCCCACGGGTAATTGTTGCGGGACAAAGACGGTGCGTGCCAGTGTATCCGCCACCAACAAAAAGCTGCCGCCGAGCAAGGCAGACAATGGCATCAGCCCGCGATGATCGGTGATGCCGAGGAGGCGCAACAGGTGCGGAATTATCAAGCCGACAAAGCCGATGGCCCCGCCCAGCAGCAGCGCCGCCACTGTCGCCAGCGACGCGCCAACATAAATGCCTAACTGCACGGGCTGCACCGCTACTCCCAGCGTCCTGGCTTTCAATGCGCCCAAACTCAGGACATTCAGTTTGTTCGCGTAAGCGAAGCTGGCGAGTAGCAGCGCCGCCAACACCCCATACGCGGGCAAAAGATAAGCCGGCTCGGCGCGCGATAAATCGCCCATCAACCAGAACAACATGCCTTTGACCTCAGTGCCGGGGGCGAGTGTCAGCATCAAACTCAGCAGCGCGCCGCAGCCTGCGGACAGCGCCACGCCGGTCAACAGCAGACGATAAATGTGCCATTCGCCGCTGCGAAAACTCAAGCCAAACACCGCAGCCACCGCCAGCATCGCGCCAGCCAACGAACCTAAATTGACCAGCCACAAGCCCCAGCCCGCGAGCATTGCCCCCAAAGCGCCCACCGCCGCGCCACCGGAGATGCCCAGAATATAGGGGTCGGCGAGCGGGTTGCGCAGCAACACCTGCAACAGCGCGCCCGACATCGCCAGCAGCGCACCGCAAACAAATGCCGCCAACGCGCGCGGCAAGCGCAACTGCCAGACGATTTGCGTGGCGATGTCGTCGGCGGGAAAAAATAAGGCGCGCAGCACTTCGGTGGCGGCGATCTCCGCGCTGCCAAATATCAGGGCGGTGAACAAACCAAGCAGCGTGAGCAGCGAAAAAGCCAGCAGGAGAAAGGCAGGGCGGGGGGGCATGAAGAAAGATAGGTGAATTCAAAACCGAGAAACTTAGCCACGAATTAGCACGAATGCACACGAATAAACCTAAACAGCACATCGCCAATACATTGCTCGGCAGTCAGGAATGAGGGCTACACTATTAGAACAAAATCATCTCACGCGGAGACGCGGAGATCGCTTCGATCCGCGCAAAGCTTGTTCTGCCTTCTCCGCGATCTCCGCGTCTCCGCGTGATAACGGTTTTTTTTGTTCTTTCGAGCTCATGCCCCACAGATTTTGTGCGGCATGGTTTGAGCCGCTATGTTTGCTCATCAATCGGGAATATCGGCGGCATTCAACGCGATTTTGTAGGGCGGGCTATGCCCGCCAACGGTGCGAGTTGTCGGGCATAGCCCGACCTACAAAACCCGACTCGTAGCGTGATGTTGTTTTAATTACTGACTGCTGTGTAACATCCATCCTACCGCAGGCTGATGACCGGCCAGTTATGTTGTTCGGCGTAGTTTTTCAGCGTCGCATCGGGGTCCACCGCCACCGGCTGCGAAACTTTTTTCAACAACGGTAAATCGTTGAGCGAATCGCTGTAAAACCAGCTTTGATTAAACGCGTACCAGGTCAGATTGCGTTGGTCCAGCCACGCTTCTAAGCAGGCTATTTTGCCTTCTCGGAAACACGGCGTGCCGCTGACTGCGCCGGTAAATTCGCCATCGACGTGTTCCGGCTCGGTGGCGATCAAGTGTTGGATATTCAATTCGCGTGCGATGGGCGCGGTGACAAAGCGATTGGTGGCGGTGATTATCACACACAAATCGCGGTTCAATTTATGTTTGTCGATGAGCTGGGCCGCGCCCGGCGCGATCATTTTGCGGACTTTTTTGGCGACGAACTCGTCGCGCCAGAGATTGAGTTCGGCGCGGCTGTGGCGCGACAAAGGCTTGAGCTGAAAATCCAGAAATGCGTGGATGTCGAGCGTGCCCGCTTTGTAATCTTCGTAGAATTCCAAATTGCGCGCTTCGTATAGCTCGCGGTCCAACACCCCTTTGGTGATTAAAAATTGCGCCCACTCGAAATCGCTATCGCCGCTGAGCAGGGTATTGTCTAAATCAAATAGCGCCAAGTCCATGTGTTAAATTCCTTTTTCTGAAATAGAACTCGCGCAGTTTCGTAGGTCGGGCTTTGCCCGACAAACTCAGCGCGTTGTCGGGCAAAGCCCGACCTACCAATGCCCCTCGCCGGGTTGGCTTTTGTGGGAGCGCACCCTACGCATTACTTAAAAGCGCGCGCACCAGCGGCACGGTTATCTTGCGATGCTGGCTGAGCGATTGGCGATCTAGCCGATCCAATATTGCCAACAGGGCGGGCATATCGCGCGCGACATGGCGCAGCAAATAATCGCTGACTTCCGGCGGCAAATCAAAGCCGCGCAATTTCGCCCGATGCGCCAGCGCGGCGATTTTATCAAAGTCGGTCAGGGCGTGGACTTCATAAACCAATCCCCACCCTAATCGGGTTTTTAAATCTTCGCGCAGCGTCAGTTGCGCGGGCGGCAGGGTGCCGCTGACCAGCAACACGCTGTGTAAATTCTCGCGCAAACGGTTATAGAGATGAAATAAAGCGATTTGCCCGTCCGCGTCCAGACGCTCCACCGCGTCCACGGCCACGCAGGCGGAGGTCGCCGATTCCGCCCCGGGGGCATCGAGTTGTGCGGCGAAATGATCGGCGGGCGGGCAAGCAATAAAGTGCGCGGCGGTCGACGGGTGCTGGGTCATCGCATACACCATAGCCTGCAACAAGTGGGTTTTGCCCGCGCCCGCCGCGCCCCACAAATAAACACAGCGTTCGCGATGATTATTCGCGTCGCTTGCCAGCAGATAACGCAGTGCTTGCACGACCTCGACGTTGCGACCGGGGACAAAATTATCCAGGGCGGGCAAAACGGAGGGGGATAAATCGAGAGTCAGTTGGGACATGGCGGCAAAGAAGGGGGCTCCGTTGCCATTTTAACCGGAAATTGATATTCGCCCGCTAGTGTAGTGTTTCATGCTAAGCGGCACTTAAATAAGAATGACCAGATTGTTGTCAGGCAAGGCGCGAGGAGGCGCATAGTTATTCATATGCAACGACGAGCAACGCAGCATGGCGACAATCTGGCCATTCTTATGTGCTGTTTAGCGTGAAACACTACACTAGCAGCCCTCAAGCGTTATCGGCATATACCCAAACCCAAATGTTACTCCCTTCGGATTTGTCATAATGTTGTATTTGTATGATGACCCGTTCGTCGAGACGGTGGTCTTTGGAAAGTAGCAACACCCCATCGCGGCTGATGATGTCGCGTGACAATATCCTGCCCGCTTGTAGCTGTATCGGTCGCAGTTTGAGTTCGGCGACCACATCGGCGACATCGAGGCCGCCGATCAACCCGATAAAACTTCCCGCCAGGACAGGGTCGTAGCGTTTGCCGCGCGCTTCCGCGATGAAAGCGAGCGCCTGTTCCGCGCTCAAGGCATGGCTGTGTAATTCGCCTTTCAACAAGGCCTCGTAATCGACCGCAATCGCCAAAATGCGCGCGCCCAGCGGAATATTGAGGCCGCTCAAACCGTCGGGATAGCCCATGCCGTCGTAGCGCTCGTGCTGGTGGCGGATCAGTTTTGCCGCGCCGTTTAACTGTTCCAGCGCCATCAGCGCGGTTTGCCCTTTGACCGGGTGCTTCATCACCAGGGCGCGCTCTTCGCTATTGAGCTGGGTGAAGGGTTTATGCAGCAGCTTGTCGGGCAAGCCAAATTTACCGATTTCGTGCAGCAGCCCCGCGACCATCACGTCTTGCGCTTCTTCATCGCTCAGTTTCATCTGTCGCGCCACTTTGAAAGCGTGTTCGGCGACGCGGCGCGCGCGTCCTGCCACAGTCCCCTCGCGCAATTCCATCAAGTTGGAAAAAACCTTGATCGAAGTCATGAAATTTTTCTTGAGCTTGTCGTGCGCCGCATTCAGCGACAGCATGGTTTTTTGTAACGCCGCAGTGCGATCCAGCACGCGCTGTTCCAGCGTCTGGTTTAAGATTTTTAACTCTTCGTTTTGCCGCAGCGCCAACGCTTCCAGCCTTGCTTTGTCGCGTTCCAGGCGCTTGATTTCGAGCGCGCCCGCCACCAGCGCGACCACCTCGTCGTCTTCCCAGGGTTTGGTGATGTAGCGGTAGATTTCGCCCTGGTTGATGGCGGCGATGGTTGATTCCATATCGGCATAACCGGTGAGCAGGATGCGCACCGTGCCGGGAGAGCGGAGCTTCACTTGCGCCAGAAAACGCGCGCCATCCATTTCCGGCATACGCATGTCGGAAATCACCAGATCCACGTTTTCCCGCGCGATGATCTCCAGCCCTTTAGCACCGCTTTCGGCGACAAAAATGCGGTAGCCGTGCGGGCGAAACAGCCGCCGCATGGAATTCAAGATGTTGGTTTCGTCGTCGACAAACAGCAGCGTGAGGGGGGCCTCCTCCTCGGTTTGGTCTGGCGCGGGAACGGTGGCCAAGTTGTCCATGACCGCGCTCATGCTGCCACCTCGGCCATTTTGTTCGCTTCCGGCAGCACATCGTTGCGGCTCACAGGCAAGGTGACCCGGAAAGTCGTGCCCGCGCCGACTTTGCTTTTTACTTCTATTTTGCCGTGGTGTTTTTGAATGATGCTGTAAGACAGCGACAGCCCCAACCCGGTGCCTTTGCCGACCGGCTTGGTGGTAAAAAACGGATCAAAAACGCGCTTCAGATTTTCCGCCGGGATGCCCTTGCCGGTGTCCGCAATTTCTATCCACACGCTGCGGCCTTCCAGACCGGTGCGTATCGTAATCACCCCTTGGCCTTCGATGGCGTGCGCGCCGTTGACCAGAATATTCATGATGACCTGGTTGAGCTGCGACGGCAGACATTCGACTTCCGGCAAGGTGGCGTATTCCTTGACGACTTGCGCCTTGTATTTGATTTCGTTGATGACGATATTGAGCGTGCTGTCGATGCCCGCGTGCAGGTCGGCCCACTGCCATTCGTCCGCCGCGCCGACATGCGAGAAATCTTTCAAGTCCTGCACGATTTTTTTGACGCGGGTAATGCCGTCGCGCGATTCGCTCATCAGCGCGGCGATATCTTCGCGCAAAAATTCCAGATCGACGCGCTGCTTGACTTTGAGTATGGCCGCCAAGGCGGCGGGTTGCAACGCGCTTTCGCCGTGTTCGTAGGCCCCCAGCACCGCCAGCAAATCTTGCAAATATTTTTCCAGTGAATTCAGGTTGGAATAGACAAAGCCGATGGGGTTGTTGATCTCGTGCGCGACCCCGGCGGCGAGCTGGCCGATAGAAGCCATTTTTTCGGATTGCAGCAATTGGTTTTGCGCGTCTTCGAGGCGGTGGTTGATGGCGGAAATCTGCTCGTTCATCATCGACAGCGCGTTGATCTGGTTTTGCTGCTCGGTGTAGAGCCGCGTGTTCTCGATCACCAGCGTCATCAGGTTGACCAGTTCGCCGCCGTGATCCATGTCTTCGGCGGTGAACGGGGGTGACCCCGCCACGCGCTCCATGCTGATCACGCCCATCAGCAGTTGCTTGGCTTTGAGCGGCCAGCAGATCGAAGGGCCGGTCGAAGCGCTGCCCGCATCCCGCTGTACTTCGCCCGACTGCGCCACGCGGCCGGCCAGACCCTCGCCCAGGTAGAGGCTGCCGCCGACTTTCTCGACCGGCATATTCACGCCGCCCACGATAGCCAGTTGGTCGTAGAGGATCAGATCCGTGAGCGCGATCATGCAACTGTCGGCATCGAGGCGGCTGATGAGGTATTCCATCAGTCGCTGCTGCACCTGCACCGGGTCTTCCTGCGACAATACCGTTTGGCTCATCAGGTAAAGATCGTAAGTCCACGGCACTTTGGCGGGGGACTGGGCATCAGGCGGCATGGGCGCTCCCGTAAAATGGGAAAGCCATCTGTGCCGAGCTTGGCGCGGGGTGAAGTTGATCCGGGCAATCTGCCGTTAAACGCTCGTGATATTGGAATGCCTCCAGTATGGTGGCGCGCACCTGCTCGTCGTCCCAGGGCTTCATCAGAAATTTATGGATGCCGGCGCGGTTGACCGCATCCACCACCGATTTCAGTTCGGTGTAGCCGCTCAACATGATGCGCACCGCGTGGGGACGCATCATTTTCACTTCCGTTAAAAATTCCACGCCACACTTTTGCGGCATGCGCTGGTCGGACATCACCACTCCTGCCGCGTAACGCGACAGCAGCGCCAGCCCCTCGTCCGCGCCGGTCGCCGTCAAAATATGGTAGCCGTCGCCGCGCAGCAGCCGCTTGAGCGCGGTCAGGATATTCTGCTCGTCATCCACCAACAGCAAGATGCGCGCGTCGGGTGCAAGCGTTTGCGGAGAATCCAGTAATATATCGGTGTGTTCCATGTTCCCTCGCCTGGCAAAAAGTCAGCATACGCATGGCTTATCGGCAAACGCGGGGGGGAACTGTAG
>Ga0209824_10001787_pt1 | contig 11655 bp, 13 predicted proteins | sample VDWuncwatermetaG_FD_184124 | JGI IMG/M metagenome (GOLD analysis project Ga0209824, IMG submission 184124) | Wastewater microbial communities from Netherlands to study Microbial Dark Matter (Phase II) - VDW unchlorinated drinking water (SPAdes)... ...
GAAACACCCTCTCCGATGTCCTTTAACCACTCTCCTCCGACTCCGGGCATGGAAGAAGCGGGCAGCCTCATGCGGTAGAGCGTGCCTAACATCCAGAGGGTGGTCAGAGATTGGATCAGCAGGCAATGGCCGGCGCCGATCAGGGTAAGCAGGATCCCGCCGATGGAAGGACCGATGATTTTCGTCAGGTTGTGGGTAGCCGAGTGCAGCGCCAGGGCGCTGACGACGGCTTCCTGAGGGACCAGGGAGACGACCAGCGCCTGCTGGGCCGCCGTGCTCACGGAGCTGACGATGGCCATGAAGATGACGAGAACCACGATGTGCCAGAACTGGACCCAGCCGGAAAAGACCAGCAAGGCGAAAACCAGAGTTTGCAGGAGGTTCAGCGCCTTGCTCCAGACGAGCAGCTTCAGCCGATCCATCCGGTCGGCGATCACGCCGCCGATCGGCCCGAACACAAAGCGCGGGGCGAACTCAAAAAAGCCGACGAGCCCCAGATAAAAGGCGGATTGGGTCAGCTCCCATACCAGCCAATTCTGGACCACGAAATGGATGTACTCGCCGGTCTCGCTTGGAAGGTAGCCGATGGCGAAGAGACGAAACTCGCGATGACGAAGCGCCGGGGGAAGCTTCATGTCAATCGCATAACCTTTCCATCTCCCTCTCCCATGGCTGCGGGGGCGGCCATCGAACCTAAGGCGCTTGCAGGAAACGGTCGCTGCAGTTCCTGATGAGCGCCATGAGCATAGTTACCGAGGCAACAATGGAGCCCATAGTTATCATGGGATTCAAGAATGCCCGCCAGCGCTCCCGGCGTCGCTCCGCCCTTGATGCCTCCGGGCTTTTTTTCGGCGTTGAGCCGTTTATGAGCCGCCTAGGCCAGATGTCGGCGCAGAACTCTCCCGCCGAGCCAAAACATCGCGCCGTCGAACACGAGCAGCACGATGGCCATCCGGACGAGGAGGGGTAAATCCCAGCCGGAGAGGATCAAGGAGCGCATCGCATCGATCATGTATGTCATGGGATTCACCCAGGCGATCAGCCGCATCCAAAGAGGCAGGGAATCCAGGGGGACAAAAGCGGAAGAAAGAAAAGTAGCCGGCAGGGCGGATATGCCGATGATGGCGAAGAAGTCACCGTGGTTCTTCAAAACAAAGGCAAGGATCAAAGAGATGACCGTCACTCCGAAACCGAGAAGCAAACCGATCCCGAGGAGAGCCAAAACACCGCCGAGTCCGGCAGCGATGCGGACGCCAAAAATAAATCCCAAACCCAATATGATCACACACTGGAGCGTCGTATTGATATTGACTGCAAGAAAACGGCCGACCAGAATAGAGGCGCGCGAGATCGGCGTGCTCATTAAGCGCAAAAGAGAACCGTTCTCCTTGTCGAAGAGCAGGGGAATGCCTCCGGCCATGCTGTTTCCGAAGGCGGTAAGGGCCAGGATCCCGGGCAAGAGATAGGTGCGATAGTCTCCCCCAACCGACCCTTGGGCCAGCCCCTGAAAGGCCCCTCCCATAAAGATCAGAAGGATAACGGGATTGAGCAGGTTAAAGGCTATGTTGAAAGGCTCCCGCCGAAGATGGATCATCCAGCGCACCAGCTGCGCCTTGGTCTCTTGCGCGAACTCAAGCATCTTTTTCCTTCTCCTCGGCGAGCGGGCGACCCGTGAAGTGGAGAAAAACCTCATCCAATCCCGGACGGCTGTAGGTGATGGTGCGTATGGGGATGGACAGCGAAGCGGTTCGCTCAAGGATCTGGGGCAGGGCGATTTCATTGCTCTCGACATCGATCTTGAGCCGCGCGCCGTCCTTCGTGGTTGCCTGAACGATCGCCAACTGAGAAACCGCCTTCTCGAGGGTCGCTAATTTTTCCCTCTCATGCTCGTTGAAGCCGGCGATCTCGACAGAGATCACATCTTTTTTGAGTTGGCTTCGCAATGCCGCGGGAGCGCCGGCGACGGCGATCTTGCCGTGATCGATAATCGCCACCTCGTCGCAGAGACGTTCCGCTTCATCCATATAGTTGGTGCAGAGAAAAACAGTGGTCCCCTGCTCTTTGAGTCTTAAGACATAATTCCATACGTCCCGGCGCACGTGCACATCCAAGCCGAGAGAAGGTTCGTCGAGAAGAATCAAGGGCGGCCGGTGAATCAACCCGCAGGCCAGATCGAGTTTTTTCTTCGTTCCTCCGGAAAGATACCTTGCCCGGCGATCTTCCTGTCCTGCCAAACCGACCAGGCCCAGCGCCTCCCGGATTCTGGGTTCTCTCACCGCGGCGGAAAGGTGGTAGAGGTCTGCATAATAGCGCAAGTGTTCTTTAACCGTGAGATAGGGGTCTACGGTGAGCTCCTGGGGGACATAGCCGATAAGGCTGCGCACGCGATCCGGGTCCTTTAAAATGTCGGTTCCAGCGACCTCGACCTTGCCTGCATCCGGGCGCACCAGAGTGGTCAGGATCTTGACTGCGGTGGTCTTACCCGCGCCGTTGGGTCCGAGAAGGCCGAAGATCGTTCCTCTCTCGACCTCCAGAGAGATGTCGTCAAGAGCAGTGATCGGGCCGTATTGTTTTCTCAAGTTTTCGATGCGGACGACGGTGTCAGACATGTCTGTCGAAATATATTACGCGGCTCCGCGAAAGTCCAATGGATCGGCGGGGAGAAGAAAACTCTTGTCAAGCAAGGCGATTTCGATTAAAAAGAAAGGTTATGAAGAAGAATCTCGTCATCGATGTCCATCATCATTGGATGCCGGAAGAGCACTATCGCCGGCCCGAGCTTTACGTGCGCCAGGAGGAAGAAGTCATTCATGAGCCTGACCGTTTCCGTATCCGGCGCGCCGGGGTCCAGCTCTTCTCTCCGCCAAGGATGACCGCCCGCATCGAGGAGCAAATCAAGGCGATGGACCGGGCTGGAGTAGACCAGGCGGCCCTGCACGTCGGGGTGTGGCTGGACTGGGTCGATCTCAAGGGGGCGCGTCTCATTAATGACCGGATGGCGGAGATCACCGGGCAATATCCCGACCGCCTGATCCCGCTGGCCCATGTCCCTCCGCTTGAGAACGATGGACAGAGGGAGTTGAGACGAGCTGTTCTGGAACTAGGCTGCAAAGGGGTCGGCATCAATACCCATAGCGGCGGGATTCTCCTCGACAACGAGCGCATGTACCCGTTCTACAAAACCGTTTCCGATCTCGATATCCCGATTCTGGTCCACCCGGCCTCCGAACTCCCCATGCCCCATCCTCACGGCATGGAGCAGTTCAACCTCACGCGCAATCTGGGCCGCGCCTTTGACACCACGATCAACATTGCGCGCCTGATGCTTAGCGGCACGCTGGATCGTTTTCCCAACCTCCGCTTCGTCTTCTCGCACTTGGGTGGGGCTTTCTTTGCCTTGAAAAACCGCCTCAACCCGGGCTTTTGGGACAAGCGCCCGAAGGGTTTTTTTGACAAGTATAAGAAAAATATTTTTATCGACACTGCCCCTCCCTTTTGGAGCCCGGAAGAGATCCGTTTCGCGGTTCATACGATGGGAGAGGGCCAAGTGCTTATGGGGAGCGATTTTCCCACCATTGGATTACTCAAGGACGCGGTCAAGATCATCCAGAAGGCAAAGGCCACTAATCAGGTAAAGAGAAAGCTTTTGGGAGAAAACGCCCGCAAGCTTTTCCGGTAGAGTTGGAGGCGAGCGATGAAGGTGTGCAGACAGCTTTCTGTTTTTTTGGAAAACAAACCGGGAACGCTGGCCCGGGTCAGCGACGCGCTGGCGGCCCGCGGGATCAACATTGTCGCTTTCTCCATTTCGGATGCAGTGGACCACGGGGTGCTTCGCATGGTGGTGAGTAACCCTATTCAGGCGGCTCACCTTCTGGGAGATGGCGGGATGATGGTGGTGGAGTCGGATGTCCTGGCCCTGGACCTGCCCAACAAGCCCGGGGCCTTGGCCCGTCTGGCCGAGAAACTCTCCAAGGCGCGGGTCAATATCGAATACGCTTACGGCACCACCGGCGGGTCTAGAGGAAAAGCCCAGGTGATCTTCAAAGTGGACCACGTCGCGCGCGCGCGCAAAGCGCTGGGAAGAAAATAAAGTTGGCTCCAGCCAAAGCCCCTCAGGAGGAAAAGGAAAACTGGTGGGAGGTGTGCCCCATCTGCGGCTCCAAGCTCATCAACCAGAGGTGCCGCTTCGTTTGCTCCAACCCTCAATGCCGCTACTTTCAGAGCTGTAGTGAGTTCGATGTTTGATCCGTTCGGCTCTTTTCCCCTAGGCATAAAAATCAAATTTTAGTATATAGTTGAGCGTGTAATGGCTGGAGCCTGTTTCTATGTCTAGAACCGCTGGCATCATCATCATCGGCAACGAGGTCCTCTCCGGAAAGACCCAAGACACCAACTCTCATTTCCTTTGCCAGGAGCTGCGGGCCTTAGGGGTAGAAGTGCAGCGAATATCCGTGATTCCGGATGAGATCGAGTTAATCGGCAACGAGGCGGCCTCCTTTGCGCGGCAATTCGATTTTGTCTTTACCACCGGTGGGGTTGGTCCAACGCACGACGATGTTACCATGGCAGGCATCGCCCGCGGATTCGGGCTCAGGGTGATCCACCACCCGGAGCTGGAGCGGCGTCTGCGGGAGCGCCACGGAAACAATATCAATGAGGCGAGGCTGCGAATGGCCGAAGTGCCCGAGGGAGCCGAGCTTCTGGGAGAGGGGACCCTGTACGCGCCCGTGGTCAAATTGCGTAACATCTACATCTTCCCGGGTATTCCCAAGATCCTTCACGAGCGCTTCCAGGTCATCAAGGAGGGCTTCCGTGACGCCCCCTTTTACCTCAAGGTCGTGTACGTCAAGGAAGGTGAAGGTGTGATTGCTTCGATTCTTAACAATCTCCTCGCAGGCTTTCCCGAACTCCTCCTTGGTTCCTATCCTGTGCTCGATAATTCGGACTACAAGGTCAAGGTGACCCTGGAATCGAAAGATATGCGCTATCTTGAACAGGCCTTTCAAAAGCTGCTCACCACACTCCCCGAGGGGGCCATCCACCGTATCGAGGGAAACTGACCCCGATCCGAAATGAAAATGAATCTCCCGCAGCAGAACTCGGTGTTATTCTTCGAAATGAGCCATAGGATGGCGGTTCTCTTGCCTATTCCTGGATCGGATCGGGGCTGAGCCGATGGCGCAAGAACAATCCCGGGGAACGCTGCCGCCGTATCGCAGCTCCCCGCTTCCCCCTTTTCCCGGGATGATCGCCGCCTTAGGGCCGGGCGTGATCTTTATGGCCTTGGCGCAAGGAAGTGCGGAGCTGATCTGGTGGCCTTATATCATCGCCAAGTACGGGCTCACTTTCCTTTTTCTGTTGCTGCCGGCCTGCCTGTTGCAATTCCCTGTCACCTACGAAATCGGCCGTTACACATTGCTGACGGGCGAGAGCATCTTTCAGGGTTTCATCCGCCTGAACCGGATTTTGGCGGTCCTGCTTTGGGTCCTGATGACGCTTTCCTTTCTCTGGTTCGGCGCCTTTGCCGCTGCCGGCGGTACCTCGTTGGCGGCTCTAACGAATCTACCCTCAGGCTGGAGTCCGAGAGGCCAGACGCTTTTCTGGGCCTATCTCTCCATGTTTCTCTTTCTCTCCGCCATCCTCCTCAGCAAAGTCATCTACCGACTGGTAGAGGGTTTCATGTGGGGCGTTGCGCTTCTCACGCTGGTTGGTCTCCTTTGGGCCAGCGCCCATCCAGATGTCTTAAAAATGATCCCATCGTTCCTCAAGGGCCTATTTATCCCACAATGGCCCATGCCCAGGGCCTGGGACCCGGCGGACGCCACAAAGCTTCTTACCGCCATCACCTTTGCCGGGTTAGGAGGTTTTTGGACTCTCTTCTATTCTTACTGGATTCGGGACAAGGGGATCGGGATGGCCCATTACATGGGCAGAATCACCGGACCCATCACCGGCAAGCCAGAAGTGATTCCCGCCTCGGGCTCGGTGCCTGCGGAAGATGGGGGGCTCGCACACATCGCCCGATGGAGACGCTTTCTGTTTTGGGATGTCAGCATAGGGATAGGGGGCAACCTCCTGACCACTCTGATGACCTGCCTCTTGGCCTACGCGCTCCTGTTCCCGAAAGGGCTGCTTCCCGACCATTATGAGCTTGCCGTGGTGCAGAGCCGTTTTTTCGAGGCGAGCTGGGGTTGGGTCGGGAGAATTCTTTTTCTGGTGGTTGCTGCGGCCTTTCTTTCCGACACCTGGTTGGCGACGGTTGACTCGGTGAGCCGAATCCACACAGACTGCCTCTACGGTTTTTTCCCCAGGTCCCGCGCCATTCCTGTGCGCTCGTGGTATCTCTTTTTTCTTCTCCTGCTAACCGTGGTGACCTCGATTACTGTCCTTTTGGATGAGCCTGGGCCGCTGATTCTTCTCTCCGCGGTCATCGGTTTTATCGGCACGGTCCTCTTTTCCGTTGCCTTGATTTTCCTCAACCACGTTTACCTGCCGCGCCATTTACCCGCTTCCGCCCGCCCGGGCCGGGTAAATCTTTTTTTTCTATGTGTCTCGTGTCTAAGCTATGTTATTTTGGCTGTTGTATACTTTCTCACGATTGCGAAGATCCTCTAAGCGAATGACGTTGGGAAGATTTCTCAGACAACAAACAGCCCGCTCTTGTCAGGCCGCGCCGGTATTTATTTTTTTGCTTTTATTCGTGACTCCTGTCTGGGGCGCCGGTGTTTCCAAAGTCAGCTTTCCCACCGGTGATGACCATCGTGATGCCCTATTTTGTCGGCCGGAGGGCGCCGGGCCTTTCCCCGCTGTCATCTTCAACCACGGGAGCATCGTGGATGGTTTAGGCTGGCCTGGAGCAACCAAAAGAGGTTACCAGCTCGACGCAATCTGTCAGACTCTAGCCGAGGACGGTTTCTTGGCATTTGCTCCGATCCGAGAGAAGGTTCCCCGGGGGAGAGGCTGGCAGAGCTACGATGAGCGTTACCAGGAGGTGGTCGCGCGCGCGATTGATTACGTCAAGACGCTTCAAGACGTGGATTCTTCCCGGATCGGGCTCATGGGATTCTCGATGGGTGGTCTCACATCCCTGAAGGTGGCCGTCGAGAGGAAGGATCTGAGGGCCATTCTCCTTCTTGCTCCAGCGTGGGGGCGCGGGCTCCTTGGCGAGGAAGTACAGAAGGTGCCCTCGCTGAACGCGCCCGTCTTGCTTCTGGTCGAGGCGGGTGATGAGCCTCAGATCTTAAAAGGTGTGGCGATGTTGGAGAAGGCCCTTCAGGCAAACAAGAAGGAGGTTCGCGTCATCCGTTACAATCGCGGCGGCGGGCACGAGCTTTTCTACAAAGTGGATTACTACTGGCCGGATGTCAGGGACTTCCTGCGCGAGAAGCTGGGTGGAGCTCCCAAGTGAGATTAAAAAAGGCCCTGATGAAAACCGATCTCCCAGCCGAGGAATAAACCGAAGACGACGCTCGCCGCTCCCGCCAGGAGGCGTATCCAGCCGTTCACAAGGGAAAAGCGCCGCGCGGTGAGAACGAAGGGGAGGCCGATCATGCTGCTTAAAAGCAACATCCCTCCCACTGAGCCGAAACCGAAGATCAAGATATAGGCTAACCCCGCAAGAGCCGAAGGGATCGTCGTTAAAACCAGCAGCATGAGGGCCGCGCTCCCCGCCAGCCCGTGAACCATCCCGACAAGAAAAGGTTTGCGCATGGAGGTAAAGGGATGGGGATGGCTGTGGTCTTCTTCTCTGCTCCCGTGGAGATGAAAGTGGGCGTGCGTTTGGGGATTATGGGCATGGGCGTGCAGGTGGAGCTTCTCGACTCGGAAGGAGCGCCACAAAATACTCCCGCCAAGAATAACCAGCATCACCGCTACCAAGAATTCCAAACCCAAAGCGAGACGAGGCGGGATCGTCAGGCGCAATCCGATGACGAACAGGCCGACAACAAAGAGCGTAGTGGTATGTCCCAGACCCCAGAATGCCCCGATCAAAGAGGCCCATTTAAGGCTATGGTGCTCGCTGACGATCGTAGAGACAGCGATCAGGTGATCCGCATCCAAGGCATGTTTAATACCGAGGATCAAACCGAGAACAAAAGCGGCGTAAAGGGATCCTTCCATAATCAATCTAATAAGACCATATTTCAGGTCGGTCAAAAAGGTCCCAGATGCAAGGCGCGTGAAGAGCCGCGAGCGGAGGCGTACTTTGGGGAGTACGTCGGAGTGAGCGGGTCAAGCGCAACGCCGCAGGTGGGCCTTTTTCAGCGACCTGGGAGGGGTTGGCCGCTCTGGGTGCCTATCCAGACCTCCCCGCCCTCAAAGAGCTCCTTCTTCCAGATCGGGACGCTTTTTTTGATCTCCTCAATGGCGAAGCGGCAGGCCTCGAAGGCGTCGGCGCGGTGCGCCGCGGAGACCGCAATGATGACGCTGGACTCAGTGATCCGGACGGGACCGATCCTGTGGACGATCGCCATGCGCCGGATGTCCCAGCGCTTTTTAGCTTCCTCGCCGAGACGGGCGAGTTCTTTTTCCGCCATCTCCGGGTAGGCCTCATAATCGAGCGCGATGACCTTGCGCCCTTCGTTGTTGTTTCTTGTGGTGCCGATGAAGGTTACAATGGCTCCGGCCTCGGGGTCGGTAACGAAATCGACCAGCTCCTGAAGATCAATCGCTTCTCGGGTGACCCGAAACATCATGAACCTCCGCTTACGGGAGGAACGAAGACCACTTCGTCTCGTTCCTTGAGCACATAATCGGCCTTGACATAAGCCTGGTTGACGGCATAGAGGAGGCGCATATCCACCGGGGCCAGTTTGGAATAATCCCGCTGGAGAGCCTCCCAGAGCTCTGCCACCGTGCTGCCCTCTCTTATCTCCTTTGTGATCTCCCCGGCCCCGACGCGCTCTCTCAGAATAGCGAAGAATTTAACTTTGACTTTCATCTTCCCTGAAGCTGAGAGACCATATGGCCTAACTCGGGCAAAATCAGCCGCCGCATTGCCAGAACGACAGCTCCCTTGGAGCCGGGAAGCGAGATCAGCACTTTTCCCTTTGCCGAGCCGGCCACCGCCCGGCTCATAATCGCCGCGGAGCCGATGTCCTGGTAGCTTAACAGGCGAAATATCTCGCCGAAGCCATCCAGCCGCTTCTCTAAGAGACGGCTCACCACCTCGTAAGTCCCGTCGCGCGGAGAGATGCCGGTCCCGCCGTTGACGATGACCACATCGACATCCTTTTTGTCGAGCGCCTCCTGGAGCAGGGCCTCGATTTGAACGGGTTCATCCTTGACGATGCGGTAACCGGCGAGTCGCTGTCCCTTCTCGGCGAGCAATTCCTTGATCAATTGACCGCTCTGATCGGTCGTCTCGTCGCGAGTATCGCTTACCGTGACAACAAAACAACCCGCGCTTTTTTTGCTTTTTTCTTTGTGTTCCGCGACCGACACTTGGGGCCAACCTTTCAGTACTACAAAAAATCAATATAACAGCCGCATTCGTCGATTTCAAACCAGGAAAAGACTGGTTCGGGAAAGCTATTGCGGAGTGATTGGCAGAAAAATATGATAGCTGCGATATGTTCTCAGGCAAAGAGCCCTTTTCGCTTTACGTTCACATCCCGTACTGCATCAGCAAGTGTCCCTATTGTGATTTCAACTCGCATGTCGTCCCGAAGATTCCCGAGATGGAGTACACCGGGGCCCTGCTAAAAGAGATGGAGCTCCATGCCCGGACTGAAGCTTGGAGGGGGAGAAGTTTAAAGAGCGTTTTCTTTGGCGGTGGGACCCCCTCGACATTCAGTCCGGCAGGCATCGGGAAAATCCTGGAAAAGTCCGACTCCCTGTTTTCATTTGCGAAAGATATTGAAATTACGTTGGAAGCTAATCCGGGAACTGTGGATAGCGCACACTTTTCCGGCTACCGCTCGTCGGGGGTTAATCGAATCAGCATCGGAGCCCAATCCTTTCAGTCCCATGTGCTGGCATTCCTCGGCCGGGTCCATTCCGCGGACGAGACCCGGCAGGCTTTACGGGTGGTTCAACGGGCAGGCTTCGAGAACTTCAGTATGGATCTTATCTATGCATGCCCGAATCAGTCTCTGTCGGATCTGAGAAGAGATCTGGATGAGGCCCTTAGCTTTCACCCTCCCCACCTCTCCGCCTATAACTTGACGATAGAGGAGGGGACCCCATTTTACATGCAGCATCAGGCTGGAATTATTCGGTCATTACCCGAGGAGATCGAAATCTCGATGGCGGAGTTGGTCGAGGAGGCTCTTGCAAAGGCCGGGCTGGAACGTTACGAGATCTCCAACTACGCGAGGGCTGGTTTTCACTCGCGCCACAATGTCAACTATTGGCAGGGAGGAGATTACTTGGGCATCGGGGCCGGCGCGCATTCATACAAGCGCATTCAGAATAGCGGCGCTTTGGGCTGCAGGTGGCAAAACGAAAAGATCCCGGGCCGTTACCTGGAGAGGATCGGCCGAGAGGAAAGGGCCGTGGTGGAAGAGGAGAAAATCGATGCCGGCAGGGCGGCGGGTGAGTTTATGTTCCTTGGTCTCAGAATGATACGAGGAATCTCTCTAGCCGAATTTTCCCGCCGCTTCGGAAAAAAACCGCACGATTTTTATCCGCAGATCGGCGCTTGGATAAAAGAGGGGCTGATGGAAGAAAAAGCCGAATGGCTCCGTCTCACCCCCCGCGGCCTTCTGGTTGCCAACTCGATCTTTGTCGACTTCGTCTAAGATTGCCCAGGAATCTTCAGCTATTATTTTTCCCGCAACTTCTTGAAGAAACCCTCCCTTTCGAGTTCGGCGACAAAGCGCATATCGAGAAAATCCTCCGGCTTCGCCTGTCTCGCCTTAAGGTCCTTTTCTCCCAATTCAGCGAGGATCATCTCGAGGCCTTTTCTGCTCACGTACGGGACGCTTTCGAGATAGTCGCGGGACTCGCTGTATGTGCCTTCCAAAATCTCCGGGTCTTTGACGCGGGCATATTTCTGGATCACCCTCATGCCAACCGTCTTATCGGTCTTGAGAAGGTGGACAGCCTCGGCGTAAGAGCGGATCACGCGTCGGGCGATTTCCTCGTTGGTCCTGATATAAGAACGGGTTGAGCCCAGGGTTATGGCGGCATATTCCGGCCCGTCTCGACCCAGATTCACCAGCTCAAAAAAGCCCGCTTTGCGGGCCCGAACATTGGTCGGCGGCGAGAGCGGGCCTGCGTCAACCTGACCTGCCATAAGCGCTGCAAGGATATTAGGGACTTCAATCAGGGGAAAAATCTGGTAGTCGCCCGGCTTGAGGCCCGCCTGGTTGAGCACGTAGAGCGCAGCCGTGTGAGTGGAGGAGCCGATCCGGGTAATGCCGATCTTTTTGCCCTTGAGATCGCTTACCTTCTTGATTTCGGGCCGCGCCATGAACGAAAAGACGAGGCGATTGCTGACGCCGGCAACCAGAACCACGCTGGCCCCTGTCAGGGCGGCCTGAAGAGTGTTGCGGCCGTCTCCGTAGGAAATAGCGAGTTCACCGGCCAGCATGGTCTGAATGGCTCTGGAACTCGATGGGATGTGGAGGAGTTCGACATCCAGGCCATTTTTTTTGAATATCCCTTCCTCCTGGGCGATCCAAAAGCCGCTCTGTGTCCCAGCCGTGGAAG